>Ga0326727_10020110_pt1 | contig 13301 bp, 7 predicted proteins | sample MB2enrmetagenome_FD_207643 | JGI IMG/M metagenome (GOLD analysis project Ga0326727, IMG submission 207643) | Lab enriched peat soil microbial communities from McLean, Ithaca, NY, United States - MB29MY | ecosystem: Environmental > Terrestrial > Soil > Wetlands > Peat | place: USA: New York...
GCTGGCCGAGGTTCCGCTACCCGAGCCCGCCGTTGAAGCTTTACCCTTGCCGGAAGACCGCGGCGCCGCCGACCTCGAGCAGACTCTTAAGCGTCTCAACACCACAGCCAGCGTTCTGGTCATCGTCGCGCATCCCGACGACGAAGATGGCGCGTTGATGACGTATCTCTCGCGCGGCCGAGGCGCACGGGTTACGCTGCTCACGCTTACGCGCGGCGAGGGCGGGCAGAACGCCATGTCGGCTGAGAGCTACGATGCTCTGGGGCTCATCCGCACCAACGAATTGCTGAAGGCGGACGAGTATTACGGCGCGCGGCAGCTCTGGGGCACGGAGGCCGATTATGGTTTCTCCAAAACTCAGGAAGAGGCCTTCGCCAAGTGGAGCCACGACCGCGTGCTCTACGATGCGGTGCTGGCCGTGCGCATGGTGCGGCCGCAAATTATCCTATCCACCTTTGTAGGCGCAGCAAGCGACGGCCACGGGCACCACCAGGTTTCGGGCGAGATTGCACAGGAGGCCTTCAAAGTTGCCGGCGACCCGAAAGTTTTTCCCGAGCAACTCAAGAATGGATTAGAGCCGTGGCAGCCGCTGGCCGTCTATTCGCGCGAGCCCTTCGCGCCTATTACTAACGGGCAGATGCTGGACTACGCTACCGGCAAATGGACGGCAGCCCGTTTTCATAACTACGTCACGGACAAGTGGATCGAAGGCGCTCTGCCGGCCGACGTGACGATTCCCGTGGGCACGTGGGACCCGGTACTCGGCCGCACCTACGAGCAGATCGCGCGCGAAGGTTGGGGCAAGCAGATGTCACAGTACGGCGGCGCCAATCCCGCGCTGAGCGGGCCGGATTCGTCGAGTTACCACTTGTGGGCGGTCGCGCCGGCGGCAAAGCAGACTCCCAATTTGAGGCTGGAAGAGCCGACTCTGTTTTACAACTACGACGTGAACATCGCCACGAGTATTGCGGCTCTCGCGCGATTCGCCGGCACCGCGCCGCCCGCGTGGCTCACCGAGGCGCTGCGCAAGCTTGATTCGGACCTGAGTTCCTTCGAGGACAACTGCAAGAACCGAAGGAATATGGAGGGCGCGCGCAACCTTGTGCCCATTTACCGTGAAACTCTCAATCTCTACGCGCGCGTGAAGTCGAGCGACCTGAGCGCCGAAGCAAAATACAATCTCGAATTCGAGTTGGGCGAGAAGATCAACCAGTTTCAGATCGCGTTGAAAGATCTGCTTGGCCTCGACTTGGTCGCCTTCACGTCGCGAGGGGACGGTAGCCAGGGCAATGGCGGAGGTCGTGGCGCCTCTGCCGATGAAAGTTCGCGCAGTGTCTGGCCGGACGAGCATTTCAACGTGCGCGTGCATCTGACGGATGCCATCGGAGAGGCTCGCATCAGCCACGTGTGGCTCGAATCGAGCGGCGGCCAAACCTGGAAGATCGAAGATGCCACTGGAGCGCCCGCAACGGATTCCGCGATCGTACGCGTGAGTGACCGGCTCTTCCATGTCTCCGTGCCCGCGGACGCGCAACCCACCGAACCTTACTTCACACGTCCTACCACCGAGCAGCCTTACTACGACATCTCGAACGAAGCGTGGCGCGAACGCTCCTTCGCGCCTTATCCGCTGAGCGCATGGGCGGAGTTCACGTTCGAGGGCGTTCCCATCCGCTTAGGCATGGTGGTGCAGACATTGGCGCGCGTCACTGGCGTCGGCGGCGTCTATCAGCCGCTTGTCGTCACTCCGGCTGTCGGCGTGCGCATTGCGCCCGAAGCGCGCATCCTTCCTCTCGATGGTTCGCCGCTGCCGGTACGTGTCACCGTTCACGCGGAGCGCGCTGCCGACGGAATCGTCGATCTGAGACTGCCCGAAGGCTGGCGCGCCGATCCCGCGGAGCAGAAGTTTCATTTGAACCACGCAGGCGATACCGAACCGCTCGTCTTCTCCGTTTCTCTGGCGGGCGACGTGGCCGCGCGCGCTTATACGATCGAGGCCGTGGCGCACGCCGACGGCAAAGACTACGCGGTCGGCTGGCAGAGCATCGGCTACACCGGCCTGCGGCCCACGAATCAGTACAAGCCCGCTGAGCTGCGCACGCGCAAAATCGATGTCAAGCTCGCGCCCGGCCTGCGCATCGGCTACGTGATGGGAACCGGCGACACGGTTCCGGAAGCAATCGAGGCGCTGGGCGTCACTCCGCATTTGCTGACCGACGAGGAGCTCGCTTCTTCCGATCTTTCCCAGTGGAACGTGATTGTCGCCGGCATTCGCGCCTACTCCGTGCGCCCCGCTCTCGCCGCCGCGGAAACGCGCCTTGAGCAGTTTGTCGAACGCGGCGGAACGTTCATCGTCGAATACCAGAGCAGCAACTTTCCCGCTCCGCTGCCGATCGAGATGAAGGGCAACCCCGAGCGCGTGGTCGATGAGCAAGCGCCGGTGAAGCTGCTCGATCCGGCAAATCCGCTCCTCATGTCGCCCAACCAGATCACGTCAGCCGATTTCGACGGATGGTTCGAAGAGCGCGGCCACGGTTTCCTCGATCATTGGGATCCGGGCTACGGGGCGCCGACGGAAACCGCCGATCCCGGCCAGGACCCGCAGCGCGGCGGCTTACTCGTCGCGCATCGCGGCAAGGGAACCTATATATATGTCGCATTCGCGCTCTACCGGCAGTTTCCCGAGCTGGTGCCGGGCGCATATCGCCTCTTCGCCAATCTTCTCAGCGCCAGCGCCGCACCCACGAAGGCTTCCCCGGCGTCGCAGCCTTCGCAGCCCTAAGCGAATTCCCGTCCTAAATGCGCTTGACGAGCAGAAAGCCGATGGCTGCGATCTGCTCATTGTTAATGGCGCATGAATTCCTCTCGCATCTCCGGCGTTCCGAGAAGATTAGCGGAATTGTGAAATCTGCGTGAATTCGTCAAATCTTAATATTGCTCTGCGAGGCTTGAATGCGGTACGGAGGGAAGGATTCTGCCGTCGCGAAATCCCTCTGTTTTAGTGTGCTCGCTATGTTTTGCGCCGAAGAGAATGGCGCAGTTTTTCCTACTAAGTAATGTGTTCGCGGCGCAAAGAGTTGGGTGCGGATGAGCGCACGCGAGCACGGCCACAAATCCGTAAGGATTCAAACCAACAGAGAGGCCCAAATGAAATTCACAATGTATGCGGCTGCCGCAGCAATTCTGGCAGCTAGTCTGGTTGTTTCACACGCCCAAACCAGTGAGTCCATGGCGCCGGCGAAGAAGCATGCGCCCGCCAAGAAGACTGTCAAGCCACCAGAGCCGTCGGTACAGGATCAGATTCAGGCTCTGCGCAGCGAAATGCAGACCCAGATCGACAGCCTGAAGAGCGATCTGTCCGCGAAGGACGCCCAGTTGCGGCAGGCACAGCAGGAAGCCGCCGATGCGCGTGCCGCGGCCGACAAGGCCGAAGCCGATGCGCAGGCACAGAACCAGGCAGTGACCGTGAACGCGAGTTCGGTTTCTGCTTTGCAAAACACAGTGAACGACCTGAAGGCGAACCAGGCTTCGCTGACGACCACGGTCTCCGACGAGAACACGGCCATCAAGAAGGCTGTCAACAGCCCCGACGCCATCCATTTCAAGGGAGCGACGCTTTCCTTCACGGGCAGCTTCCTGGCGGCGGAAACCGTGAACCGTACGTCGGCGACGGGCGGCGACATCAACACGGCGTTCACCGGCGTGCCGCTGCAGAACTCCGACGCCTACAATGTGGCCGAGTTCTTCGGTTCAGGCCGCCAGTCGCGCCTGGCATTCAAGGCCGTGGGCAAACTGCCGAACGTGACCTTGACCGGCTACTACGAGATGGACTGGCTGAGTGCCGGCGTGACCTCCAACAACAACCAGTCGAACAGCTACACCATGCGGCAGCGGCAGTTGTGGGCCGACGCCAAGCTGACCAACGGCTGGGACTTCTCGGGCGGCCAGGGATGGTCGCTCGCCACCGAGACCACGCAGGGCTTGACGCGCGGTTCCGAAATTCTGCCCGCCACCATCGACGCACAGTACGTAGCCGGGTTTGTTTGGGCGCGTCAGGAAAGCTTCCGCATTTCGAAGGACATCAACAAGAAGTTCTTCGTCGGCGTTTCAGTTGAGAACGCGCAAACGCTGAATCCGGGCGGACAGAACCTGCCCAGTAACATTCTGCTCGGCTCGGCCGGCACCAGCGGCGGTCTCTACAACTCCGCGGGCACAGCAGCCGCGGGCACGGTTGCCAACTACTCCTTCAACTACACTCCGGACTTCATTCTCAAGGTCGCGGCAGAGCCGGGCTGGGGACACTGGGAATTGTTCGGCATCGGCCGCTCCTTCCGCGACCGAATTTATCCGTCAGCGACCAACATCTTGAGCCAGGCAGTTTGCGGCAGCACCACCGCGCCCTGCAACAACGTAGTGTGGGGCGGGGGCGTTGGCGGCAGCGTTCGCGGATCGCTGGCTGAAAAGAAAGTCACTGTCGGCCTGAAGGGTCTGTGGGGCGAGGGCGTCGGCCGTTACGGCTCGACGACCATTACCGACGTAACCTTCCGTCCCAGCGGCGCCATCTCGCCGATCCACGCCTTTTCCGCTCTGAGCACGGTGGAGGTGAATCCCACGCCGCGCTTCACGGCGTATTTCAACTACGGCGGCGACTACGTCGCACGTGACTGGGTGCTCGACAGCACCACGGGCGACGCACTCAACGGCAAGGTGGTGGGCTACGGCGCCTACAACGCCGATATGTCCGGCTGCGGCATCGAGCCTGCACCCAGCACCTCCGGCGGCGAACCGACCTCGGATCCGATAACTCCGGGCAACTCGACCAACGGTTGCAAGGGCAACAACAAGGACGTGCAGGAGTTCACGGTCGGCTACTGGTTCAATATCATCTCCGGTCCGCAGGGCCGTCTGCGCCAGGGCTTCACCTACAGCTCGATCCGCCGCGACCTGTGGTCCGGCGCGGGTGGCACACTTAACCCCGGCAACGGCGCGCACGGCGACGACAACATGATCTTCACCTCGCTCCGCTATTACCTGCCGTAACGGATCGATTTTCGGTCACAACGAAAGGGGCAATCCGCCATGCGGATTGCCCCTTTCTCTATGCAGCGGTTGATCGTCGCGCGGCGATCACGCCAGTGCAGACTAGAATGGCGTCCCGGCCTTGAAGTCGGCTGTGATAGCAGCGCTCACGCCGGCCATGCAGGCTTGATCGGAAAAGATCAGGCCCAGTTCGCGGTTATCGGAGAGCGAGGGAGTGGTGAAGTTCTCCGAGCCGACGAACAACTTCGCATTGGCCGTGCCGTAGTCGGCCAGCACCGTTTTAGCGTGGATGTAGCGGCCCGTCTTCGACGAGTACGTGGCGATCTTTGCGCCGGCGGTCTTCATGGTAGTGAGCTCGGCGTTGTACTGGTTGTTCACGTTCTCCTGCACCAGCGTTGCCTGCACGCCGCGCTTGAGCGCAGCCACGACGGCGGCGATCATCTGCTTATCGCCGAACTCCTCCTGCGAGAGGAGCAGCGATTTTGTTGCGCCATTGATCAGCCCCAGCAGCGCGCTGGTCGCATTGGTCGGACTCCAGACCAGATTCTCGCCCGTGGGCGGCGTGATTTTGGCGTTGGTGAAGTCGGCGTTGAAGGTGGTCTCGATGGCGGCCACATCGGCGGCGTTGTTTGTGATCACGGCAAAGTCGCGCGTGGTCTTGTAGTCGGTCGGCGTCAGGTTCAAGGTCATGATCGCCGAGGTCGCCGAATCTACGGTGATGGTCTTCTGGTGCGTCACGGCATATGCCGGGTTCGACCAGTGCACGCCGCACTTGTTTTTTTGAAGAAAGTTGTAGGCCGGCGTGTTGGTCTTGGTTTCCTCGCCGCTCTGGTCGAGGATGACGCGCACTTTGACGCCGGCGGCCGCGGCCTTGGCGAATGCATCCATCACCGTGACGTCGGTGAGTTCGTACATCGTCATGTCAATCGACTTCTTCGCGGTTGCGATCAGGTTGTAGATCGCCGTCAGGCCCTGGTCGGGCTCGGTGACCAGCGTGTAGGTTGTGGTTGAGGCGTGCGCTTTGTGTACTGGCTGCGCGGGATGAGCGGAGGGGTGGGATTTTTCGGTTGGCATGGTTTTCTCCGTGGGGTCGGAACGATTTCGGGGCCGGTTCGGAGAGATTGTAGCGCCTGCTCGTTGAAATAGATCAAATAAATGTCACTTTTCGCTGAGTGAAGTTGCACCGGATTTCGCGCAGGGCGCCACGTAACATAGATTCCAAGGCAAAAAACGGAGCGACGATGAAGACGGAATTGCTGCGATTCAACGGTACTGTCGAACACGATCCCGCCATCGATGCATGGATGAAAGAGCATGAAGGTGAATTAGGAGCCATCGCGCGGAATTGGTTTGACGTGATGCGAAAATGCGGGGACGAAGTCCGGGAGATCTTGCATGACGGCTGTCCCACTGCATGTCTGGGCGATGCGGCCTTCGGCTACGTCAATGTATTCACTTCGCACGTGAACGTGGGATTCTTCCGCGGCGCGGAGTTGCCCGATCCGGCCCGCTTGCTAGAGGGCAAAGGCAAACTCATGCGCCATGTAAAGCTGAGACCGGGAACCGCCATAGACGCTGCATCGCTCACCCGGCTCATCGAGACGGCATTCTGGGACATCAAGGCGCGGGTTGAAAACGGCTAGCTCGGAGAAGTGCTATCGAGGGAGTCGGCTTGAGAATTGTTTCCTTTTGCGGCGTAACGAAAAAGCCCGCCTCTCTTGCGAGGGACGGGCTTTTGTTGGTTCTGGAGGAGAACTACGCTCTGGCCGATGTTAGCGCGCCCAGGTCGGCGGCTAGCTTCTCCGTCGAGAAGGCTTCGATCAGGTCGCCTTCTTTCAGGTCGCTGTAGTTGGCGATGCCGATGCCGCACTCCATGCCGTTGGTGACTTCGCGGGCGTCGTCCTTGAAGCGCTTGAGGGAGCCGATCTTGCCCTTGAAGATCTGCGCGCCGTCGCGCATCACGCGGATCTCCGAATCGCGGCGGATGACGCCGTCGCGCACCGAACAGCCGGCGATGGTGCCGACCTTGGGAATCCTGAAGATGTTCAGCACCTCGGCGCGGCCCTGGTAGTTCTCCTTGAAGGCCGGTTCAAGCAGGCCCATCATGGCGAGGCGAATCTCGTCCTGAAGCTCGTAGATGATGGAGTGCAGACGGATCTCGACATTTTCCTGCTGCGCCAGCTCGGCGGCCTTGCGCTCGGGGCGCACGTTGAAGCCGATGATGATGGTGTTTGAGGCCGTGGCCAGCAGCACGTCGCTCTCGGTGATGGAGCCGACGCCGGAGTGCAGCACCTTGACGCGCACCTTCTCCGTGGACATGCGGATGAGCGAGTCTGCCAGCACTTCGACCGAGCCCGTGACGTCACCCTTGATGATCAGCGGCAGGTCCTTCATGCCCGACTGCTTGATCTGCTCCGACAGATTTTCGAGCGACATGCGCGAACTCTTGGCCAGTTGCGCCTCGCGCTCCTTCATCTTGCGGTATTGCGCGATGCCCTTGGCCTTGTCGCGGTCGGCGACGGCAAGGAAGGTGTCGCCGGCATCGGGCATGGATTCCAGACCCAGCACTTCGACCGGCGTGGAGGGGCCGGCCTCTTCAAGCGCGCGGCCGCGGTCGTCGAACATGGCGCGCACTTTGCCGTAGGTGTTGCCGACAATGTAGCTCTCGTTGAGGCGCAGGGTTCCATCCTGCACAAGGACGGTGGCGACTGCGCCGCGGCCGCGGTCGAGCTTGGCTTCAAGCACGGAGCCGACGGCCTTGCGGCCGGGCGTGGCCTTGGGCGCCTTGATGTCGCTGACCAGGCAGATCATTTCAAGCAACAGATCGAGCTTGATGCGTTTTTTCGCAGAGACTTCGACGAAGACGGTGCCTTCCTGGCCCGCGCCAGCCCACTCTTCGGGAATCAGGCCGCGATCGGCCAACTGCTTCTTGACGCGATCGGGATTGGCTTCGGGCTTGTCGATCTTATTGACGGCCACGATGATGGGAACCTCGGCGGCCTTGGCGTGATCGATGGCTTCGAGGGTCTGCGGCATCACGCCGTCGTCGGCGGCGACCACGATCACCACGATGTCAGTGACCTTTGCGCCGCGGGCACGCATGCGGGTGAAGGCTTCGTGGCCCGGCGTATCGAGGAAGACGATCTCGCGGCCCGAAGCCGGCGAGCCTTCCTTGGTGAACTTCACCTTGTAAGCGCCGATGTGCTGGGTGATGCCTCCGGCTTCGCCGCCGGCCACGTTGGTTTCGCGGATGGCGTCGAGCAGCGAGGTCTTGCCGTGATCGACGTGGCCCATGACGGTGACGACGGGCGCGCGCGGCACTTCGACCATATCGGTCTTTTCGGTGTCGAGCACCTCTTCGATGGCCTGATTCTCGAGTTCCTCTTCGTAGGTGATGACGTTTGCGGCCGCGCCGAACTTGGCGGCCACTTCTTTCACCATCTCGGCGTCGAGCGACTGATTGACGGTGACAAAGACGCCGCCCATCAGCAGAGTGGCGATGAGATCCTTGGCGCGAACATCGAGTTTTTCGGCGAGATCCTTGACGCTGATGCCCTCTGTGACGGTGATCTCGCGCGTGATGGGCACCGGCTCGTTGCTGTATTGCATGCCGCCATAGCGAGGCGGCGGCACAAAGCCCTTCATCGGGCCTTCTTTGGTCTTGGGATACTGCTGCGGGCCACGGCCGCGGCCGCGCGAAGCGGCGCGTTGCGGGCGCTGGGTCTCCGGTGGCGGTGTAGCGCCGCCGGGGCCGGGACGTGCGCCAAAACCTGGCCGTGCGCCGAAGCCGGGACGCGCGCCAAAACCAGGCCGTGCGCCGGGACCTGCCGGTCCGCCGGGCGTGAATCCACCCGTGGGCACGCGTGTTGGGTGCTTGGGGCGCGGGCCTCCCGCATAAGAGCCTGGAGCGCCGGGGCCGCGTTGGCTTGGTACGGCTGGGCCTGAGGGCCTGCGATCGAAGATGGGCTTGCCGCGCTGGATTCCGCCGGCAGCTCCCGGCGCTGGAGCCGCGGGAGCAACGTACGACGACTTGTAAACCGGCCGGGGCCCGGTTTGCGGCATCACCATGCGGCGCGGAGGGGTTGTGGGTTGCACCCGGCCGTGGGCAGGGTGCGCGGGCGTGGACTCCGCGGCGATGGCGGGAACGGAGGCTTCGACCGCAGGCGGTGGCGCAGGAGCTTCAGAAACGGCCGGTGCTTGCTCGACGGCTTCAGCGGTTGCTGGTGGAGCTTCGTGAGACTTGGCTGCGGCCGGCTTCTCTTCGACTGCCGCGGGGACCGGCGGCTTGACGACGCCTGCCGGAGGAGCGACAACAACCACCGGGCGCGGAGCGGCAACTGCGGCAGCGGGCTTGGCCACGGCGGCGCCGGCTGGCGGTTTGGCAACAACTGCGCCTGCAGGCGGGCGGCTGGCAATGGCCGGAGGAGCGGGCGGTGGGGCGATGATCGGCGGCGCCTGGCGCGGTTGCGGAACGATCTTGCGCGGCTCCGGACGCACAGGCGGCGGGGCGGCAGCCGGTGGCGCGGCGGCAACCGGGGGAGCGGCAGGCTTGGCCGGCGGCTCAGGCCGGGCCGGCACGCGGACGTGACGAGCCTCTTGCTCCTCTTCCTGCTTCTTGGCCAGGATAGCCTTCATCACATCGCCGGGCTTGGAGATGTGCGACAGATCGATCTTGGGAACGATGCCGGCCGCGCCGTGGCGGGAAGGCGCGGCATTCGATGCCGGCCGCGAATCCGCCGTAAAATGCGCGCGAACCTTTTCCGCCTCGTCGCCTTCGAGCGAGCTGGAGTGCGTTTTGCCCGCAGGCACACCGAGTTCCGGAAGAATGTCGAGAATCGCGCGAGACTTAACTTCCAGCTCTTTCGCGAGATCGTTGATACGAACCTTGCTCATCCGCCTCTTTTCAATTCTGTGCCGCCACAGGGCCGTTAGTTGCTCATAGCTACCTCATGGCACTGGCTGCTCTCAAACGTTCCGTCATCGTACTTCTGGCATGGGAAGAGGACGCGCATCTTATGCGCCATCTTCTTTGGCCGGCTGCTCGTCTTCTTCTTCTGTTTCGTTGGTCTCAAAGTCCAGCGTGCCTGCATCCTCTGGCGCGGGGACGTCATCAATGGCTATTTCTGCCGCGGTAAGGCCCTCGGAATCGGAGTCGGCATCGGCAGGATCTTCTTCCTGCTCCCTGGCTGCCTCCACGCCTTCCAATTCTTCCACTACCTCGGCGGCGTTTTCGGCTTCGGCCTCCGCGTCGCCTTCAGCCGCTGGGGCATTTTGAATTTCCGCTTCGCCGGATTTCTGTGCGGCGGCTTCTAAAGAAGCGCCATCGGCAACTTCCGTAGACTCGGCCGCTGGCTCAGCGCCTTCGGCCGATGCCGCGGCTTCGGCCTCGGCCTCTTCAAACTGACCGAAGTAGTGGCGCACGGCAACGGAAATCTTTTCCAGAGTCTTTTCGCCGATGCCGGGAATCTCTTCGAGCTGCTCCGGCGTCATGTCGGCCAGCGCCTCGACGGTGGTGATGCCCGCCGTCACCAGCTTCTGGATGATGCCTTCGCCCAGCTCGGTGACCTGCTCAATGGGCGTGGTGGGCGCGCCGGCCAGGGCCTGCATCTGCTGCTCGACCTCCTGGCGCTTCTCCTCTTCGCTCTTGATGTCGATCTTCCAGCCGAGGAGCTTGGCGGCGAGGCGCACGTTCTGGCCCTTTTTGCCGATGGCCAGCGACAACTGCGTGTCGTCCACAATCACCTCGAGCTGCTTTTCCGTCAGGTCGGTGATGGAAACGCGGCTGACCTTGGCGGGCTGCAGCGCCTTCTCGGCGAAGGTTGTAATCTCGTCGGAATACTCGATGATGTCGATCTTTTCGCCACGCAGCTCGCGGATGATGGACTGCACGCGCATGCCCTTCATGCCCACGCAGGCGCCGACGGGGTCCACGTCCTTGTCGCGGGATTGCACGGCGATTTTGGTGCGCTCGCCGGCTTCGCGGGCGGTGGCCCGGATGACGACCGTGTTGTCGTAGATCTCCGGCACTTCGGATTGAAAAAGATTTTGCACCAGCTCCGGCGCGGCGCGCGAGACGATGACTTGCGGGCCCTTGGCCGCGCGGTCCACTTTAAGCAGCACCACGCGCACGCGTTCGCCCACGCTGAACTGCTCCAGACGCGACTGCTCGCGCTTGGGGCAACGCGCCTCGGCCTTGCCGAGATCGAAGATGACGTCCTGGCCCTCGATGCGCTTGACGGTTGCGTTCAGCACTTCTTTTTCGCGATGCGCGTACTCCTGGAAGACCGTGTCGCGCTCGGCCTCGCGGACCTTTTGAAAGATGATCTGCTTGGCCAGTTGCGCGGCGATGCGGCCCAGAGGGCTGGTGTCACGGTAGATGCGGATCTCGCTGCCCACCTCGACGCCGGGCGCCAATTCATTGGCCTCCGTCAGCGTGATCTGGTTGACCGGATCTTCGATCTGCTCCTCGTCGGCGACCACCGTCTTATAGATATAGGCCGTAATCTCGCCGGTCTCCTTGTTCAGTTCCCCGCGCATGTTTTCCTGGGTCTTGTAGTACTTGCGCGTGGCCAGGGCAATGGCTTCCTCCACCGCGCCCACAACGATGGCGGGGTTGATGCCCTTCTCCTGGCTCAGGAGCTCGATGCTTTGATACAAAACGCTGGTGGCCATACGTCCTCTTAGCTTCTAGCTACTAGCTTCTAGCCTCTAGCTTCTTCCTGTTGGAACCAATTTCATTGCTTCAACTGCCAAAGAGCTAGCAGCTAGAGGCTAGTAGCTAGCAGCTAAATTTCGGGTACCAGATTCGCTTTCTCGATGTTGCTGAGGGCGATCTCGACCGTTTCCAATCCTGTTTTGCGGCTCTTGCTGTTTTGCTTGACCGCCGCCAAGTCGAGCGTGATTTTCTTCGTTTCGGTCGGGGCTCCTTCGCCCGTCACGAGCCTTCCTTGCCAGTGCCGGTTGTTGCGGACAGCTTCAAAGGTCTGCACCTTCACCAGACAACCGGCGAACCTCTCGAACTCCTCGGCACGCGATAGCTTTCGGTCCAGTCCCGGAGAAGACGCCTCCAGCGTGTACGACTCGCTGGGAACTAGGTCCTCCACGTCAAGCAAAACTCCAAAATCGCGGCTGAACTCCGCGCAATCCTCGTGCGTTACGCCGGAGAGATGCTCGACGGCGAGCGAACCCTCCATGAGCTTCTCCGGCAAATCCTTGCGGCGGTCCTCGCTTGGGGCCTCGCTTCGGAGCGCCTCAAGGCGTGCTTTCAATTCCGCGCGGCCCGCTGCGTTCTTCTCGAGCGTCACGCGCAGGATTCGGTCCCTGGGCGTCCCGGTGAACTCGAGGTCGACCACTTCGAGCCCGTGCGAGGCAGCCACCCTTTCTGCCGCCTTCCGGATTTCGCCGAGATTGACCGCCATCGCTGGCCTGACCGCCATCGTTTTCTGCTGCCTCTCCGGCAGCCAGATTCCCGGTATTCCCTGATTTCTCAGGGCTTTACGGGCAAAATTTGCCGCAAATAAAAAGTGGGCGATAAGCCCACTCATCTCTCCGCCAGCCGGTGCGCACACGGAAGAACCGGCGGACAAACGCGTTGCATCTTCAGAATACAGCGAAATGGCCCGAAATTCAACTATCTCGACGCCGCGATTTACCGTGACTCACTCGCAAACATGTTGTGGCCCGGTTTTACCACACACGCCGAGCGCCGAGCGAGTCGAACTGAGCATCGGGGCTGAGCACGGGTATATCCAGGGCCAGGGCCTGCGCGGCAATCATGCGGTCGAAGGGATCGCGATGCGCCGCGGTGAAGCGCCCAGCGCGGAGCGCCGATTCCGTATCGATCGCCAACGCCATGTAACCGGCATCGCCGATCCGATCGAGATACTCTCTTTCCAGACGTTCGACACCGGGCAGCCTGCCTAGCCTCACCTTGGTCGCTATCTCCCATGCGGAGGCCGCTGAAACCAGAATGATGTTGTTCTTGTCGGCGATGATTTTGCGGACCTTGGGAGTCAGGGATTTGGGGGAGAAAGTTGCCCAGATCAAGGTGCACGTGTCGAGCAGGACTTTCACTCGCCGTCACCCTCCCACGCCCGGAGTTCCTCATCGGGCAGCGGCTCGAAGAAGGTTTCCGGCAGTACAAAGTCCGGCGTTTCAAGGATGCCCAGGCGCTTTTTATCAGTCGCATGGACCGCGATCAACCGTGCCACCGGGGCTTTTTTTCGGCCCGTGGTAATTACCACGACCTCGCCCTTCTGCGC
>Ga0326727_10020111_pt1 | contig 13301 bp, 10 predicted proteins | sample MB2enrmetagenome_FD_207643 | JGI IMG/M metagenome (GOLD analysis project Ga0326727, IMG submission 207643) | Lab enriched peat soil microbial communities from McLean, Ithaca, NY, United States - MB29MY | ecosystem: Environmental > Terrestrial > Soil > Wetlands > Peat | place: USA: New York...
ATCCCTCCATCGTGGGGCGCACCATCCTCATCAACCAGCATGAGCTCACCGTTGTGGGCGTGGCCGCGCCGGCATTTCACGGATCGATTCCCGTGACGGCATTCGACCTGTGGGTTCCCTACATGGAGCAGCCCGCGCTCAACAGCGTGCAGGAATGGATGCTGCGCGACCGGCATAACCGCAACATGCTTGGCATTGCGCGCCTCAAGCAGGGCATCCCAATCGACCAGGCGCGCGCGGAAATCAAAACCCTGGCCGAGCGCATGGCCGTTGCCAATGCCGACGTGAGCGAGGGGATGAGTGCAACGCTCGTGCCCTTGTGGAAGTCGCCGCACGGGCCACAGGGCCTGCTTGTCGGGCCGCTCCGCATTCTTATGGGTGTGTGCATCCTGGTTTTGTTGATCGTCTGCGCCAACGTAGCCAATCTGCTGCTCGCTCGCGCCACAGTCCGCGAAAAGGAGTTCACCGCGCGGCTCGCTCTGGGCGCAGGCCGTGGACGCCTGGCGCGCCAGGTGTTGACGGAAAGCCTGATGCTCACCGGCACCGGCGCTGCGCTCGGCCTCGCCGTCACACCGTGGATGAGCCGCGCGCTCAAATACTTGATGCCGCCCGGGCCGATGACGCAACTCGTGGCCATGGACACGAGGCCCGATTTCTCCATTCTGGTGTTCACCGCGGGAGTGTGCGTAATCGCAGCGCTGGCCGCCGGCTTGGTTCCTGCGTTGCAGGTCGGCCGGCTTAATTTGAGCGCACGCCTCAACGCCGGTGGACGGAGCGATTCCGCGAGCCGCGGCCGTAATCGCCTGCGCTCTCTCCTCGTTGCCTCAGAAGTCGCGTTAGCGCTCGTCGCAATGGTCGGCGCCGGCCTGTTCGCGCGCAGCTTTGCAACGACAATGAAAATAAACCCCGGCTTCGATCCCAACCACGTGCTACTGAACCAGTTCTATCTCAACACCAATGGATATAGCCTGGCGCACCGCAAGGAGTTCTGCCGGCGGCTGGAAGAGCGCATGCGTTCCGCTCCCGGGGTGACCGACGTTGCCTACTCCGACGGCGTGCCGCTCGGCTTTGAGCCAAGCTGGTGGGAGGAGCTGAAGATCGACGGCTACGCGCCGCGGCCGAATGAGAACATGAGCATCTTCCGCAACGTCATCTCGCCTGGCTATCTGCCGCTGATGCACATTCCCTTGGTCGAGGGCCGCAACTTCACTGAGGAAGACAATGAGACGCAAGACGTGGGCGTGATGATTGTGAACCAGGCCTTCGTGCGCCGCTTCTTTGCCGGGCGCGATCCTATCGGCACCCGCATCCATGGCTGGGGAAGCTGGTTCCGCGTGGTCGGCGTGGCCAAAGATTCGAAGTACCACTACCTGGGCGAGACCACTCCCGCTTATTTCTACGTGCCCTTCCGCCAGATTTATCGCGAAGACATGAACCTCGCGTTTTACGTCCGGACGAGAGGCCAGCCGGATTCGGTGCTCTCCACGCTGCGCCGCGAGGTGCACAACCTTGATCCCAACGTCACCGTGTTTGACGCCGCGCCGCTCAAGGAGTTCATCGGCGCATCGCTCTATCCGCAAAAAATTGCTGCCAGCCTCATGACCGTCCTCGGCTCCATCGCGTTGCTGCTGGCGGCCGTGGGTCTCTACAGCGTAATGGCCTACTCGGTGGCGCAGCGCACGCAGGAGATTGGCGTGCGCATGGCTCTGGGCGCGCAGCCCGGCCATGTGTTACGCATGGTCATCAAACAAGGCCTGGCCCTTACTGCCGGTGGGCTCATCGTGGGCGCACTCCTCTCCGTCGCCCTGGCGCGCGCTGTCGCCAGCGTTTCGTTTACCGGCGGCGGCATGGGCGCGAGCGCCAGGCTCCTGGGCGTGGGCGCGGAGAATCCGCTCATCTTTGTTGGCGCGGCGGTCTTCTTATGCGCGGTTGCTGCGCTGGCGTCCTGGTTGCCTGCTCGCCGAGCGGCGAGCATCGATCCCATGAAGGCACTGCGCACCGAATAGGAGACCAAAAATGGGAAAGCTCAGAGCCCTCGCATTGCGCGTTCGCGGCGCCATTCAATCGCGCCGCGGCGACGACGAATTCGCTGCCGAGCTCGAGAGCCACGTGGCGCTGCACACCGAAGAAGGCGTTCGCGCCGGCTTGAGCCCCACAGAAGCGCGGCGCCAGGCGCTCATCCGCCTTGGCGGCGCGGAACAGACCCGCCAGGCCCTTCGCGAGCGCCGCACCCTGCCCTGGCTCGAGAGCCTGATCCAGGACACGCGTTATGCATTGCGCATGATGGTGCACAATCCCGCTTTCGCCGCGATTGCGGTGCTCACACTGGCCATCGGAATTGGCGCCAGCACTGCAATCTTCAGCGCCGTCAAGCCCATCCTGATCGATGCGCTGCCCTATCCGCACGCCAGCCGCCTCATGCTGCTGTGGGAGATGCGCAAGAATGGCGCGCCCATGCCCGTCACCTTCGGAACATTTCAAGGCCTCTCGCAGCGCACGCAATCGTTTGACGCACTCGCAGTCTTCAAGCCTTGGCAACCCGCCGCGACTGCCACCAGCCAGGCCGATCGTCCCGAGCGCCTCACCGGCCAGCGCGTAAGCTCCGACTACTTTCGCGTGCTCGGCATTGCCCCGATTCTCGGCCGCAATTTCCAGGCCGCTGACGATCGCTTGAGAGGGCCCAACGTCGTCATCCTCAGCGACGGCTTGTGGCGCCGCCGTTTTGCCGCCGATCCATCCATCGCTGGCAAACAGGTCCGGCTCGACGATGCGCTCTACACCGTCATCGGCGTCATGCCCCGCACCTACGAAAACGTAGTCGACCCCTCGGCCGAAATCTGGGCCCCGCTGCAATACGATCCCTCGCTGCCCTTCGACGGACGCGAGTGGGGCCATCATCTGCGCTTGATCGCGCGCATCAAGGCCGGGCTCAGCGCTCAGCGGGCCGCTAATGAGCTGACTGCGATTCTGCATTCGCTGGCGCAGACCTACGCAAAGGGATATGACAGCTCCGGCGGCGCGCCTGACTCAATCGTTGTCCATCCGCTGCAGCACGACCTCACTCAGGGGGTGCGGCCCGCACTGCTCGCCGTTCTAGGCGCGGTGGTGCTGGTTCTGCTGATTGCCTGCGTCAATGTTGCCAATCTCTTGCTTGCCCGCGGCTCTCAGCGCCGCGCGGAGTTCGCTATGCGCGCTGCTCTCGGCGCGCCGCAGGGCCGGCTTGCGCGGCAGCTCCTTACTGAATCTCTTTTGCTCGCCCTTTGCGGCGGCGCGCTGGGCATGGTGGTTGCCGAAGCCGGCGCGCGCGCACTGGTTCTTCTCAGCCCTCCGGGCCTTCCCAGGCTTAACGCAATCTCCATTGATGCATCGGTTTTTCTTTTCGCGCTCGCGCTCACTACGCTGATCGGCATCGTGGTCGGCCTGGTCTCCAATCTGCAAGCCTCGCGCACCGATTTGCACGCCGCCACGCGGCAAAGCTCTGCCCGCACCACCGGAACCCACCATTGGACGCGCCGCACCCTGGTCGTCACTGAAGTCTCGCTCGCCGTGGTGCTGCTGGTCACCGCCGGCCTGTTGCTGCGCAGCATGCAGCATCTTTTCGCAATCGATCCTGGCTTCGACACATCCCACCTCATCACCATGCAGGTGCAATCCGTCCATCGCTACAGGAACGACGCCGAGCGCCTTGAGTCTTATCGGCAGACTCTCGCGAAGATCCGCAATATTCCCGGAGTCGTCTCCGCGGGCATCACCAGCCAGCTCCCGCTCAGCGGCGATCAAGACATCTACGGCATTCAGTTTGAGATTTCCAACAAGCCGCTCGGCGAATCCGCCTTCCGCTACGCGGTAAGTCCCGGCTACTTTGAAACCATGCGCATCCCGCTGCGCCGCGGCCGCATGCTCAACGAACACGACACGGCGGGCGCGCCCGTAGCCGTGCTCATTACGCAGTCGCTCGCCAACCGCATCTTTGCCGGCACTGACCCGATCGGCCAGCGCGTGCGCATCGGGCCTGACATTGGCCGCGACGATCGCCCCTGGGCCACGATCGCCGGTGTGGTTGGCAACGTCAAGCAGGAGTCGCTCGCCGTCAGCGAACAGGATGCGTTTTACATCACCACTGCGCAGTGGGCCTGGGGAGACGATTTGCAGTCCGTCGTCGTTCGCACTCATGGCGCCCCGGCGCTGCTTGCGTCCTCCGTTGAACAAGCAATCTGGTCCGTCGACAAGGACTGCCCAATCAGCCGAGTTGACACGATGGACGCACTTCTCGCCGCAACAGCCGTGCAACGACGCTTCGTTCTCATTTTGTTTGAAGCTTTCGGTGTCGTCGCGCTTTTGCTCGCGGCCATTGGCATCTACGGCATTCTTGCCGGCAGCGTCACCGAGCGTACCCGCGAAATAGGCGTGCGCGCAGCCCTGGGCGCCACCCGTGTCGACATTCTCGCTCTCGTTCTCCGCCAGGGAATGACTATGACCTCGGCCGGCCTGGTCATCGGCCTTTGCGCGGCCCTGGCCGCCGCCCGCGCACTCGACTCAATGCTCTTTGGCGTTTCCTGGCTCGACGGCCTCAGCTATCTCGGCGCAACCCTTCTGCTGTTCGTTCTATCCGGCGTGGCCTGCATCATCCCCGCGCGCCGCGCCGCCTCCATCGATCCGATGGAAGCGTTGCGCAGCGAATGACTGACCATTGCACCCCTCACCAACGCGGACCTATCTGATCACGCGCTCTCCGCCTTTAGGATAGAAGCATGAAGGCAAGCGCACTCCTATTTCGTCTTCGCATGCTCGTTTTGGCGACGATCATCTGCACAGGCTTTTGGTCGCCATGGATTCAGTTTTGGGGAATAGGCAGCCGCATTCCGCTTATCGAGTGGCTGCCGCTTGAGCTCAGCCGGCTCGGCTTGCTGCGCTTCACTTATGCTACCGCCGCGGTGATTGTCGCCGGATCTCTCATCGCCGCTCTCGGCGCCGTTCTTCGCGTCTGGGGCTCGGCCTGGCTCGGCCCCAGCGTCGTGGTCCACAGCCAGATGCAAGGCGCCGCACTCACCGCCGACGGGCCCTATCGCTACGTGCGTAACCCGCTCTACCTGGGCGTCTTCTGCATGGTTGCCGCATTGGCCCTGCTGATGCCTGCGAGCGGCGCGCTCTTCACCCTGGTCTGCGTTCCGCTGTTTCTGCTTTCGCTCATCCTGGGAGAAGAAGCCTTCCTCAGCGATCGCAAAGGCGAGAGTTATCGAAGCTACCTTCGCTCCGTGCCGCGCATGGTTCCGTGCCTGCGCACCACGCTCGCGCCCACCGGCAACAAGCCCCACTGGATGCAGGCCGTGCTGTCGGAGATCACCCCCATCGGCGTCTTCGTCATCATCGCATCTCTATCCTGGACCTACGATAATGGCCTGATGCTGCGCGCCATCCTCATCACCTTCGGCCTCTCGCTCGTCGTTCGCGCGTTGCTGCCCTCAAAACTGTCATCCTGAGCGATGCGTACTTCAGCGGAGTCGAAAGCCTGCCCTGAGCGAAGTCGAACGGGGACCTGCCTTTGTTCTTGATTTCGCGCGCCGCGGTTCAGCAGCCGCATCACGACAAGCTAGCCTGCACGATCGCCGCGCGCTTTCCACCCAGCTTGCCCAGGTGCGTCCACCCGAACCCATCGGGGTATTTCAACCCGTAGCCCAGCATGCGGTCCACGCCAATGTGGTTGATCCAGATCAATGCGTACGGAAGCAGCGCCGGGCTCTTCAGCAGCACCGCCGTCACCGCCAGCGTGGCCGGGGTTACGTATGAGTGGATGGCGTTATAAATGCGCGCGCCCAGTTGCGGTCCGCCCAGGTAGCCGAGCATGCTCAGGTCCGGCGTGAGCCACAGCGCTGCAAACACCCACCAGCTTGCCCCGGTTCGCTGATAGAACACGGCCGCAAGCGCCGCCGCCGCCAGCCCCTCAAGCCGGAGGAACACCAGTACATGCGAACCTGAGCTCGCGCCGGAATTGGAATTCAGATTGCCCATCGTTGAATGTACGGTTGCCATAACCCATCGGATGCCCATGTGCGCCTCAACGATGGAAGAATTCTTCGCGCCAGTCCTATCCCGTCAACAGGTTCTGGCAGCCGAATTCGCCCACAGGGCCCCAGCGCAGAAAAGACAAAGGGGAGGAGCGTTTCGCTCTTCCCCTCGTTGTCCGCAGTCCGGAGTGTTTTGCTTCAGCGCTACTTCTTTACAGGTGCGATCACGTCCTTGGCGGCCTTGGCCACGCGGAACTTGACCACTGTCTTGGCCTTGATCTTGATGGCTGCGCCGGTCTGGGGGTTGCGGCCGATGCGCGCCTTGCGCTCCGCCTTCACCAAACGGCCAATGCCGGGAATCACGAATACGCCGTTCTTCTTGGTTTCCTTGATGGCGGTCTCCGCCAGCAGGTCCAGGAAGGCTGCGCTTTGCTTGTTGGTCAGTTCCAGCTTCTCGGCCAGGTGCCGCGTCAGAGCGGTCTTGGTCAATCCAGTTGCCATGTATTTTCTCCTTCTGGGCCTGCCCTCGGGGCGGCCTGTGTTGCCTGGGTCTGCTGTCGCTTGAGGCTAACCGCATGAAGAGGGGCCCGACTCTTGCACGTTTCCCCTGTATCCATGCGGGTTCCAGTTAAACCCGTCGTTCGTTACAATGCGACTTTGGGCGGGGCAAAGTCAACCAAAAAACCTTGATTTCCACAAGTTTTTCAGGATTTTCCCAATATTTATACCCTTTTTGCCTGAAATTGCCCGGTTTTAGCCCTTTCCAGCCTTTGAAGCGCGTCTGAAGCCCCATGAAACCGGGCATGTGTGCCTCAGGCTATTGCAGACCGAACAGGACCTTTTTCTTCGGTTGAGACGCGGCAATGGGTTTGTTCAGCGCGTCCACCATTGGCGCCAGCAGCTTGAAGTGCCTGATCACCGTCTGCGCGAAATTGGGCTCAAGGGCGGTTTCAGCCGGCAGAGTCGCGCTCAGTCCCCACTGCTTGCACTTGATCAGGTCCATGGCCGGGTGCTCGCAGGGAAACCCCTTCGGCGGCCGCGTCAACGCTTCGCCTTCAAACTCGGTGAACGTCTTGCGGACGGCGGGCTTGTCGAGGATCTTTCGAAAGGCGAGATGATTCTCCAGCAGCCAGTGCCGTATGGCCGCCAGCTGCTCCTTCTCCGGCATGTAAGCGCCCGCGGCAATCACCACGCCCTTGGGGCTCACCTGGAAATAGTACCCCGCGCCGGAAGTCTTCTCCATGCCCATGTGACTCCACCACGCCGCCACATGCGTTTTGTAGGGCAGTTTGTTGTTCGAGAAGCGCGTATCGCGATAAATTCTGAACAGCGATTTCTCCGCCGGCCGCACATGATTCGGCGCAAACTCCATCATCGCGTCGGTTATCTTGCGAATGATGGCGAGCATCGGCTCTTTCAGTTCCGCCTCGTAGACAGCCTTGCGCTCGTTGAACCATTCGCGGTCGTTGTTCTTTTCCAGGCCGCGAAGAAACTTCAGCGCCTCGGGGCGAAGATGCGCCGGGACCGACGCAGCGACAGTGGGATTCTTTGATTTGGTAACCATGGCAATGAAGAGTGTAGCGCGACGACCGCCAAAGCGGCATTTGTGCAATTCCGTTGCTTCTACAACGGCATTACCACAGGCCGCTTCAATCAACAACAATCCCGTCATCCTGAGCAAAGCGTACTTCAGCGGAGTCGAAGGACCTGCTTCTGCCTTTCGCCTTCCTGATTTGCCGCAGCCTCAATCGGGTTCAACCCCTATTCCGACCCCACCCGGCTCGCCACATTCCAAACATGCCCGTGCGGATCGACAATCCGCCCCATGCGGTCGCCCCAGAACTGATCCGCAATCGGAGTCAAAATCCGCGCTCCCGCCACAACCGCCCGCTCCACCACTGCATCCGCGTCCTCCAGATAAAGGTAGATCACCACAGGCGAACTCCCATCGTTGAGCGGAGCGCGGCTTGCCAGATGCGCAGTCTCTCCATGCACCATGATCAGCAGCTCGCCGATGCCCAGCGTCGCGTGGGTGACGACGCCGTCCGCCCCGGACCGGCGCGAGAGTTCTTGCGCGCCAAATGCGGCTTTGCAGAACTCGATCTCCGCGGCAGCATCCGCGCACACCAGCATCGGGATCACCGCTCGAATGAAACGCGGCATTATCGAATCACCTTCAACGCCCCGCGAAACAGCCCATCGAAATCCCCGGCCAGGGCTTTGTCTTTGGCGACCGCCTGCTCAATCGCCTTCTCTGCCGCCGGCCGCTGGTAGCCAAGATTCGTCAGCGCGGAAAGCACATCGTCCACCGCCGCGCCCTGCACGCTGGTCTGCACCGGAGCAACCGCAAAGTCGTCCAGCTTGTCTTTCAGCTCGACAACGAGGCGCTCCGCCAGCTTCTTGCCCACGCCGGGAATCCGCACCAATTGCGCATGATCCTGCCCGCGAATCGCCTGCACGGTTCTCTCTGAAGAAAGCCCGCTGAGAATCTTGATGGCCAGCTTGGGCCCGACGCCGCTGACCGTGATCAGCCGCTCAAACAACCGCTTCTCCTCGCGATCGAGAAACCCGAACAGCGCAATCTGGTCCTCGCTTACCTGCGTATGAATGTGCAGTGAAGCCTCCGCCCCCACGCTGGGCAATGCGGTAAACGCAGGCACGGAAATGGTCACGTCGTAGCCGACGCCGGCGGCCTCGACAATCACCTGGCCCGGCTGTTTGTAAATCAGCTTTCCCCGCAAATGAGCAATCACTGTGGCCTCATTGTAGAATGCCCATCCGCTTCGCCACCCGCTCAAGCGTCTCCAGCGCCTGGTCAAGTTGCGCCTTCGTGTGCTCGCTGGTCAGCATCAGCCTGATTCGCGCCTTGCCCTCCGGCACCGTCGGAAACGCAATCCCCGTCCCCATCACGCCCTCATCGAACAGCGCGCGGCTGAACTCCATCGTCTTCCGCCCATCGCCAATAATCACCGGCGTAATCGGCGTCTCCGTCGCCGGCGTGTTCACTCCGCCCACGTTAAACCCGACCCGGCGCAATTCGCCCTGAAAATACCGCGTGTTGTCCCATAGCCGCGCAATCCGCTCCGGCTCACTCTCCAGGATGTCGAAGGCTGCAATGCACGTCGCCGCGACACTGGGTGGATGCGAAGTGGAAAACAGAAACGGCCGCGCGCGATGGTAGAGATAATCAATCAAATCGCGGCTCCCGCACACATATCCGCCAAGCGCGCCAATCGCCTTTGACAGTGTGCCGACCTGTACATCCACTTTGCCGTGCGCGCCAAAGTGATCCACCGACCCGCGCCCGTTGCGCCCCAGCACGCCGGAAGCATGCGCATCGTCCACCATCATGATGGCCGCATACTTCTCGGCCAGCGCAGCCAGTTTGCCCACCGGCCCAATGTCGCCATCCATTGAGAACACGCCATCCGTAATCACCAGCTTGCGCCCCGGTTCGTTGGCCAGTTCTTTGAGCAACTCCTCGCAGTGGTCCACATCCTTGTGCCGAAAAACCTTGATCTTCGCTCGCGACAGTCGCGCCCCGTCAATGATGCTGGCGTGGTTCAGTTCGTCGCTCAGAATGAAGTCTTCCTTGCCCAGAATCGAACTCACCGTGCCCGCGTTGGCCGTGAATCCGCTTTGGAAGACCACGCACGCCTCCACATTCTTGAAGCGTGCAATCTTCTCTTCGAGATCCATGTGGATGCGCATGGTTCCGGCAATCGTCCGCACCGCGCCCGATCCCACGCCGAAAGCCTTGGTCGCCGCCAGCGCCGCTTCAATCAGTTTCGGATGATTGGCCAGGCCGAGGTAATTATTGCTGGCCAGGTTAATCACCAGCTTGCCGTCGTAGTGGCAAACATGGGCCTGCTGGTCGTCCAGGATGCGCAGCTTGAAGTGCGTCCCCTTGGCGCGCAACTCATCCATCGCGGCCGTCAGATAGGCAAGCTGGGGGCGTCGGGCAGTCTCGGTCATGGCTTCACCTCAAAGCAAAAGCATAGCGCGCCGGCCACGCCGCGCGGGAAGGCTCAGCGGTTCTTCACTCCGATGTCGCGAAAAGCGCCGGCCAAATTCATCTCTCCCGGCTGCGCCCTTCTTGGCTTTCATCCGTCCAAGGAATGGGCTGCCCATAGCCCGCCCGCGCCCTCGCCAGCTACAATGAAGTTCTACGCTTCGGCAACCGGGCAATACGACTTTTTCTTGAGATTTGGAGCAGGTGCAAGTGACAGGGATGATCCGCCGCGGTCTGCGGCTTGAGTTGGTTGCAGCAATCAGCATCGCGCTGGCCGTGCCCGCGGTGACTTACGCCGCGCAGGACGCACAAAGCAGGGAACTGGCCAGGCAGACCACGCAGACTCGCGCCACCTTGGAGACGCACGACCAGGCCGGCCGAACCACGGCGACGCTGGCAGTCGATGTCACCGGGGAAGACGGACTTCCGGCCACCGGCGCCGTGACCGTGAGCGATGGGATCCGCGGCCAAATCCGCGAACTGGCCGGCGCGGCGCTCAACAAGCAGGGCCAGGCTACTTTCGTTCTCGCTCTCCCCGAGGGAGACCACTCCTTGACCGCGGTCTATGCAGGCGACGCTGGTCATCGCAGGTCAATCTCCGAATCAATTCACGCACACGCCCAGGCCACCACCGTCCCCGACTTCTCTATTTCAGTCAACCCGGCGAAGCTTACTCTCACCCCCGGACAATCCGGGACAGTCACCGCCTCCATCACGCCTGTGAACGCATCGGCGCTGACGGCGCCCATGTTTGTCACGCTCTCCTGCTCCGGCCTTCCCGACCAGTCTTCCTGCGTGTTCAACCCGGAAAACGTTGAGATTCTGCCCAACGCCACCGCAGCCCTGACCAGTTCCATGGTCATCCTTACCCAGCAGCAGGAGGGCTACCTCGCGCGTCCCGGCTCCAACAGCGTAGCCCTGGCGATTCTGTTTCCCGGCGCTCTGGCGCTGGGCGGTTTTGCCTGGTCCGTTCGCCGCCGTTGCTGGCTGCAGCGCCTGTCGCTGCTGGCCCTGGTGGCGCTCGTTTCCATGATCGGCACAACCGCCTGCAACGCGCGCTACGACTATTACAACCACGGCCCGCCCATCAATCCCGCCACCCCTGCAGGCACTTACACCGTGAATGTTACGGCCCAGTCGAGCAACGGCGTGACCGCCACCACGCACACCACCACGCTGGCGTTTACCGTCCAGTAGGTCCAGATGACCCGCTGGCATGGCCCTCCCGCGGAGCTTTACGCCGCGGTTGAGCGCACGCCGGGAACCGTTCTGCTCGAGTCGGCGCGGCCCGCGGAGGCCGAAACAAGCTCCGGTCAGCCCCCGCCGCCAACCCGGCTCTTCATCGACCCCCTGCGCGTTTGCGTCGCCAATCAGTTGGATGAGCTTCCCGGCCTGTTCGCCGAAATTGAGCGGGCCGTCGCCTCCGGCCATTTTGCTGCTGGATACTTCGCCTACGAGTGCGGCGGCTTCTTCGAGCCCACTGCAGCGTCTGCCAGCGGCCCCTCCCAGTCTCCAGGCCAACCGTTAGCCTGGTTCGGCATTTATCAGCGCGCTCATCTCTTCGACCATCGAGCCGGCATTTTCCTTGAAGGCGATCCACCGGCGCTGGCCCAATTCCAAACTGCCGCCGTTCCCGAATCAAGCGGCGAAGCACAGCTCGATTGCGCTTTCACCCTGACGGAAGAGGAATACACACAACGCATCGCAGAAATCCACGCCTGGATCCGCTCCGGCGACGTGTATCAGCTCAACTTCACGGTTCCTATCCGGGTTCACATTCCGGTCCAGGCCGACGGCAGCGTTGCGGCACTCTATCGGCGGCTGCGCAGCCGTCAGCCCGCACCCTACTGCGCCTTCCTCCACACTCAGCCCAACCACCGTATCCTCTCCTTTTCGCCCGAGCTTTTCTTCCGCCTTGAGAGTTCCGCTGAAACCGGGTGCCCCGTCCTTGCGACGCCTTTGTCGCAAGGGTGGGACGCCATTTCCCCCACCCGCCGCATCACCACCCGCCCCATGAAAGGCACCGCGCCCCGCGGCCGCACCACAAGCGAAGACCGCATCCTGGCCGACTGGCTGCGCAACGACCCCAAGAACCGCGCGGAAAACGTGATGATTGTCGACCTGCTGCGCAATGACCTTGGGCGCCTTTGCAGATTCGGCTCGGTCCGCGCCGGCAATTTATTTGCCATTGAGCGATACCCCACGCTGTCGCAGATGACCTCCACGATTGAGGGCGAGCTCCGTCCTGAAGTCGGCTTTCAGGACATTTTCCGCGCGCTTTTCCCCTGCGGCTCCATCACCGGCGCGCCCAAAATCCGCGCCATGCAACTGCTCTCGCAACTGGAAGGCTGCTCAAGAGGCGTATACACCGGCGCCATCGGTTTCTTCTCAAAACACGAATCGGTTTTCAACGTGGCCATCCGCACCCTCTCGCTCCAAGGCGACAGAGGAACGATGGGTGTAGGCAGCGGCATCGTCATTGACTCCAAGCCGGCCGATGAATTTCGCGAATGTCTCCTCAAGGCCGAGTTTCTTACCCGGCCCGGCAACCCCTCCGCGCGGCCCTCACCGGAGAGTTTCTCGCTCGTCGAGACCCTGCTCTGGCGCGGAGAGTTTCCGTTCATCGAGATGCATCTCGACCGCCTCCAGGACTCCGCCCACTACTTCGCCTTCCCCTTCGATCGCCTTCAAACCAGGGCCGCCCTCCAAGCCCACGCCGCCGAGTTCACCAAGAATCAGGGTGCCCCAACCTTTCCGCGCCCTTTTGCGGAAGGGGTGGGAGACCACGGCCCTCAACCAACCCCGGACTCCACTAACTCGCCATCCTTGTCCCACAAAGTCCGCCTCCTTCTCAACCACGACGGTATCCTTCAAATCACCTCCGAGCCCATTCCCGCTTCATCCACCGAACCCCTCCGCGTCCGCGTCAGCTCCCATCCCATCGACTCTCAAGATCCGATGTACTTCCACAAAACCACCCATCGCCCGCTTTACAAGGAAGCTTCGCAGGCCGCGACCGCCGCAGGCTACGACGATGCGGTGTTTCTGAACGAACGCGGCGAAGTCACCGAAGGCGCCATCCACAACATCTTCATCGAGAAGAATGGCCGTCTCCTGACGCCGCCCGTAGACTGCGGCCTACTCCCCGGTGTTCACCGCCGTCATATTCTGGCCAACCGCCCGAACGCCGAAGAGCGAGTCCTGACCCGCGACGACCTCAGACACGCCGACGCCATCTATCTCTCCAACGCCGTCCGCAGCCTCCGCCCGGCCGTCATCGATTG
>Ga0326727_10020112_pt1 | contig 13300 bp, 14 predicted proteins | sample MB2enrmetagenome_FD_207643 | JGI IMG/M metagenome (GOLD analysis project Ga0326727, IMG submission 207643) | Lab enriched peat soil microbial communities from McLean, Ithaca, NY, United States - MB29MY | ecosystem: Environmental > Terrestrial > Soil > Wetlands > Peat | place: USA: New York...
GGTACGGAGCCCCTAGCCGTTAGGATAATAGGCATACCCATTTTAGCTGCGATCGGCGATATTGATAGTGCTTCATAAGGGTTGTATCCATTGGTTACTACAATTGATCCTGTGTTGCCGACTGCGTTGGCAATTGCTACTGATGTAGCATATCTGTCAGCACCGCTTAGCCGCTGTACGTCCAGGCCCGCTGCAGTTATTTGCGATGCTACGTTATCGGAAACAGCGCCGGTACCTCCGACGATTAATACATGTTTTACCTGAAGCTTAGTAAGTTCCGCCGCTGTGTCAGGACTTATGTTTGCCGTGTCAGTTAGCAAGATTGGAGCACTATACTTGTAGGCTAACGGAGCAGCGCTTACTGCATCCGGGAAATCCCAAGCATCCGCAATTACTGCATAGTCTGACTGAGTCCACCCTGCATCCGCTACCGCTACAGAGGTTTTGACTCTGTCAGCTCCAGCAATTCTAGTCGTGGAAAGTACACCTGGAGTCACAGTAGTTGGCGGTACTAACGTGCTAGCCGCAAGTGCGCTAGTGGCCATTGTACTCAGGATAGCGGCTACACTCATGCAACAAATAAAACTTTTTTTGATTTTTAACATTATATATCCCCTTTTTGTAATTAATACTGGTTCATCGCTAAACTCCATAATTTAAAAGGAAATTTCTTGTTCTTCGGAAAAAGGTACTCGTCTATTCATTCTGCTGAAAGGACTAAATACTCGAAATCAGCTTGTAGGAAGAGTTATGTAATATCCTCCAAATTAGTGTAAATACAAGGGAGATTCAACGTTGTACTTTCTGCGGGGGAATATTTACGCCGCGATGTGCCACAATCACATAGTGCTCTCTCCGCATGACTGCGTTTGCGGAATTCCAGGAGTTTGAGCTATATCAGTGCTTGTCGTGTCTGCAAAAGCATCAGTTATTACACCGCCTTCCAACATTATTATTAAAACCATTATGTTTAAAAGCTGGATGGGGAAGCGCTGTTATATTACCCACTTAATTAGCGGATAATCTTCATCTCTATTTTATAATAATATATAACTGTTAGCGTTCCATGACCAATTTATGGAGAATGTGTTAAGACTAATGGGAAATATGGATCAAATACTTCGACTAGATTTATTTGTTGTCATATTCCTCTTCGAAGACAGGAATCAGCTCAATGGTTGGCATACTGAGAGCTCCTTCAATATTTACGTATGCACAAAGATCGTCTTCACGAGCAATATGTATAATGCGCTTACATCATTTTCATCATCTACGCTCATTGACGCAATTCCGCTAAAGTGCTTCTCTTAGCTGAGCAACTTCCTCTGGCTGGAGTCGACGGGGGAATGGATCGCAGAAAGGGAAAGAGGCTGCCGAGTTTTCGGCAGCCCTTTTCCATGAGGGAAAAGCTTATTTTACTTGAGTACTCGGGCCGCGTAATCTCCCATGGTTTCGTACCCTTTGGCATTGGGATACTTCCCATCCGGAGATAGACCGTTTAAGTATTTCCCGCTTGCATCAAGTAAGACGGACGAGAAGTCCAACGTCAGGATATTTTCCTTCTGAGCATAACTCAGCTCCCAATCCCGCGTCTCTTTAATGTTCTGTTGAACCCCGGGATACCCGATGGGTAAAGCCAATACCGGAATAATATGATTCGCTTTTGCCTTCTCCACTATAGCCATAATATTTGTCTGAACCTCTTTCACCGGCACTCCTTGAATTGCATCCCCAATCCCTGCAAAGATAATGACCCGGCCCGGCTTCTCAGCCACTACATCGGTATCAAAGCGGGAAAGAAGGTCTTTCGCGGTCTGTCGGGCTTTCCCCTTATTGACCACCGGTACCTGGAGAACGTCTGCCAGGCGCTGGGTCCAAGAATGAGCCACGTCTAACGGGTATCCTGAAGTAAACGAGTCTCCTAAAGCGACAATCTTTATATTGCTGAGTGTTGGCAATGGAGTAGTTTCCACAACTTTAGTTGTTCCCGCCGACGATTTAGCCCCCTGCCCCCAAAATCCAAAAAAACCTGCGATCAGCACGATTAAGGCAAGTCCGGCAGCGACTTGGATCAAACGTATTTCCAATCGATACGTACGCATAAAGAATTTCCCCTTTCTTAAGTTATAAAAACATTCTACACCCACTGATGACATTCCTTCTTAATCCCCAGGGACCCCCTTTTTTCTTACCACTCTCGTCAACCATCATACACCAGTACGCCCTTAAACGCATATTTTGTATTAGGAAAAAAAGGAGGTGCCTCATGAATTACATTATCAAAGCTCGCGAATTGGGGGAAGCGCTGTCTCAAACTCCTGAAATTCAGGAACTAAAGGCTGCAGAAGCTGCCATTATGGCTGATCCACAAAGCAAAGAAGCCTTTAACCAGTACCAGGAGAAAGAACGCGGGCTGGTAACGACTCAAATGATCAGTAAAGTAGTTCCCGAAAAAGAGTCCTTAGCCCTTCTTGACCTTAAAATCCGTCTTATGAATAAACATCCGCTGATCAAAGAGTACTTTGTTCAACAACAGAAATACGAAAAACTTATGGCCATGGTAAACCTTACTCTGACCACTACAATGCACGGTATGCCATCAGCCACTGACCTTCCCATTCCGGAAGAATTAAAAGATATGGCCCAACAAATCCTTGACAAAATCAGCGGTGGAGATGCTATGGAGAAGATGCAAATCTTACCTGAGATGTTAAAAGGCATTAAACTGCCACCCGGTTTTACTCAGCAATAAAAAGGGAAGTGTTCTTGAAAAGTGCGACTCGATGGTTATCAAGGACCACACTTAATTAATGATATCACACATCCCGTGACTTTAATCGCCTTTTTGATTGTCATTTTGATAGGGGGATGGGTAACCATTTGCACTTGGTTTTGATGGCTCAATCAGAAAGGAGAAACGCCGTGTCCAACCAATATAACTGTGCAGCACCTCCGTTGCCGGCTACTCCTTTCTCTTTTTCCATCTTAGTGGACAGCCCTATCCGGCGCAATTTAAAGTTTTGTCCCGTCAGTGCGATGATCTTTCCTTTAGCTACTACGGAAATCAGCTTTGCCTCACTGCTTATTGCTGGCTTAGATGTTCTCATGGCCTTTCTCTTTAAACGAGCCCTGGCCCATCCTCCTAACCTATCCCGCACAACTCCGGATCTGTATCCCGTAACACTGACCTTTTCACAACTTACCCAGCTCATGCAGGCATCCATTAATGGACAGGTCCCTATCCCTGCCCCTTTTCAAGCGGTTCCCGGGCAAGGCTTTGGTCCTGTCGGTGGTGATGAACCACTGTTTCCTGATAATTTGAGTGTCTCCTTGGTTGTCTCGGCTCCTTTTGCCCCATTTGACGGAAGCCCCGACACATCGTTCAACGTTCCTTTATTTGAGCTCCCAGGCGCACCCGGCAACCTGATTATCGCACTCGGATTAATCATTGCTCAGTTCTTAATCGAACGAGCCGGAATAGGAACTCCTAACGGAAGTGCCGACCCAATCCGGAATCATAACCAGAACTACAGTCAGAAGGGAGGGATCACATCTGCCCATGCTAGTACGTCCCTATAATCCCACCTTTCCGGCGACCTTTGCTCAGGAGTGTTCGGACCCCAACGCTCCGGAAACTTACGATTACGGCTTTAATCGACGTGTACCTTTTCTGCAATCCCCACCCGTTGGTGCCGGCATTCTGTCAATTATATTTTTCTTCCTCATTGTGTTTTTTTCTAATATACTCTTAGCCCAAGTATCCCTGACAACACTCGGCATCGCCGTAACCTTGGGGACATTTGGGCTGCTAACGTTGGTTGTACTCGTTTTATTTCTTCTTTAGCGCCGAAAACCACACTTTCAGACTAGCAAAGCAGGATAAACTGGCCTAAAGTGTTTTCAAATTAGAGTTCAATAATTAAGAGAGTCTTTCACTCATAGATGCAGCAAAAGACTCTCTCTACATAATTTAAGATTTAATCTCTCCTAGAATCAATCGGGACCTATTGGAGGAGATAGCGATGGAGAAATCGCCGGAGATAGCGGCAGAGGCATTGCTGAAGACACCGGCGGAATCGATGGAGCCATGGTTTCCGGGGCCACGCCCATCGGGTTCAGCGGTTCCGGAAATTCCGGATTGATCGGAACAGATTCCGGGCCTATCGCCGGTTGTTTTCGGCCATTGATCAACCCTGTAATCTTTCCCCAAACTGTCGTTGCCGTTTTCTTCATTGGGTTGAGAAAACTCATCATTCCCATAGGTTCTTTAACCTTTAAAATGATCGGTCCATTCGGTGCCTGCCCCAGCTGAGCGGGGTTTTCGACCGAAACCACGACACGGCTGTAATGATAGAGCGGAACCGGACTTTGAAAATGTACCCGATAAACCCCATGTCCGACGGGATGTAAGACTCCCACCAAAAATCCGGTCTGCCCTTTGTCATCCACCAAATAGGCTGCATACATCCCAGTTTGTCCTTGTCCAAGGAACGTTTGCGGTACTGGAAGATTGGCAATTAAGAGAAAGCTGTTGTCCGCTGAAATCGTAGCCGCGCCATTGCCATTAATCCCCTCATGGGCGGCTTGTAAAATCAGTTGCCGCACAGGATTCGTCCCCGGATTTACTCCTTGAAATTGACTTTGACCATATCCCATGCCTTGACCATATCCACCCTGATTATAATATCCCCCACCCTGCTGTTGTATATTATTCAGGCCAGGCTGAGGGGGCTGCCACGGTATCCCCGCAGAGGGCGGTTGCTTTGCCCCTATAAAACCCCCTCGTAAATTTTGGATTTGCCCATCTTTTTGGAAAATCCCATTTGCTTTAAGTCCTGAGCCCAGCGTATTGCGAATTGAACCGGAAGAGTATCCCGAGCCTAATTGATTATTAGGTAATTGCATAGGATACCCCGGCAATCCGCTAGGCTCGTATGGAACATTTGGCTTATTCCCACCGAACTTCACCATGCTCCCCTCCTTTTATCCAATGTAACTTTATAACATGATATGATAGGATGAATGAAAGGGTTCTGCAGACACTAAATGGGCCAATCAAAATTAAGGAGGGAACTATGCCCAAAGACCTCATTCCCCCACCTTCTCCGACCATGTCCCGCCGCACCTTTTTCTCTTGGGTCGGTGGTTTCATTGCCAACCATTGGCTGCTTTCTGCGCTGCCTCTTGGCAGTGCAGGTATCCTCGGCTGGGCAGAACATGATACTCTGACTATAAAATGCGAACATTGGGATTTGTTTTACCCCAACCTACCCACCGTTCTGGAAGGAAAAACGATCTGCCAACTCAGCGATTTACATCTGGAGACCTTACGCATTTCCTCTGAACATATTAATCAGGTCGTCATGGCCCAAAAGCCGGACCTCATCGTAATTACCGGAGATATTATTTCTACTCGGACGGATCTCGACAAATTAGATAGTTATTTGGGAAAGTTTACGGCTACTTACGGGAAATTTGTTGTCATGGGAAATAATGATTACAGTCACCTTTCCCATACCCTCTTTAAGCGATATCTTCAGCAGCTTCACAGTTTAGGGTGGACCCCCTTACTTAATGACGCCGCTTTTTTACCAGACCTTAATCTCTGGCTCATCGGGGTCGACGACCCGGCTACTATGCACGATGATGTCGATCAGGCCTATCAAAAAGTTCTTTTAAATCTTGCCTCTCCGCCTCCTTCTATACAACCCTTTCGTCTAGTCTTAGCCCATTCCACCGATTGTCTCGACGATGTGGCGAAAAACGGAGCAGATCTTCTTCTTGCCGGACACACTCACGGTGGGCAAATCCGACTCCCCGGACTTCAACCTCTCATCACCAATACCTATCTGGGAGATCTGGGTTATTACGAAGGGTATTATGTGATCAGCGGCGTTCCTCTTTACATTAATCGCGGCCTAGGTGAAAGCGTTATTCCTTTTCGCTTTCACGTCCCCCCAGAAGTTGCTTTTTTCACCTTGCACCGAGGAAATGCGCTGCCAAAGCACCGGGAAATCTGAACGTGAATAAGTTTTTCATTTTTAAAAAAGTCCCGCAACACATTAGTTGCGAGACTTTTGTTTTTGGATCATAAAAATAGAGATTAAATACTAAAAATATGGTTTCCAATCCGCTTAATAACAGGTCGACTCTTGATCCAACGATCGGTAGCAATGCGTGGATTGAAGTAGAATATTGCTCCGTTCGTCGGGTCCACACCAGAAAGTGCCGCTTCGGCTGCTTTACAAGCCTCATCATCGGGGTCTAAATGAATCTGCTGGTCCTCTACCGCCGTAAAGGCTCCTGATTGGTAAACGATGGCTCGTATTGTCTTCGGAAAACGAGGGTCTTTCAGACGATTAAGCACAACCGCTCCAACAGCTACTTGTCCCTCAAAGTTTTCACCCCGAGCTTCTCCATAGATGACACGGGATAAGAGTTCGACATCTTCTTTGGATACCAAACGCCCTAAACTTCGCGAGAGAACCTGACTTTCGGTTTCGATGGGAACAGCTTTTTCCGCTACTTGTTTCTGAACCACATCTATATCGCCCAACATACTTTTAGGGGATTTATCAATAAACTGTGTGTCGTTGTTTACGATTATTTCGTAAGTTTGAATTTTTGACTCCGGCCGTGATGTGTGAGGATCGCCCAAGTAGGGTGCACATAACCCCTGATTATAAACAGTAGCCAGAGCCAATATTCTCCGTAAAGTATTTACCCACCACGATGTATTGATCGTGGCACCTGACGATATATTCTCGAGCGAATTATTGTTTTCTTTCATGGCTTCTTCCTTAGCGATATTGTACGAAAGCACGGCCCCATTCTTTCCTCCTTCTCCCAAAACAGGATAAATACTGGCTTGCCACAGAAACAAGCACATCATCCCACATAGGAATATCGCCGAGGATTTCCGACATCGTCGGTGTGGCAATAAAATAATAATCACCTCTTAAGTTTTAGACTATTTCTAGTCTTTCCCAAGAAAGGCGAGTTTTATAACATTGAGCACAACCGCTTTATAAAATTGGTTAATTTGGGCTTTTTCTATCATATCTTACAAACCAAATACATATATTTATGCTGACTAGGCAAAGATAGACTAAGTTTTATCTATTGTATCTGTCAAGCACGTGAAGTGAAGTGAGGCTGAATTATTTATGAAGGCTTTATTTGAAATCCTTTTATCATCTTTCTCTTCCCCCGAAGAACCACAGCTTAGCGAGGCGGAACGCCTGCTTGCAGAGATTGAAGAAACGAGAAAAAAGATGCACTACGCATGGAATCATCTGGACTACGCAGCACCCGAGTACGTAGAAATTGCTGTACTTGAACTTCTGGTTTTAGAGACTCAGTATAGCCTTCTCAATAAGCGCTACCGTTTATTGCAAGGAAAAAAAGAAACGTTCCCCTTGATTATCCCATCCACAGCTGCAAAGTTATCCTTTTCTCTGGAAGATCAACTTCAAAACCATGCCTTCTATGGGGCTTTCTTCAACCCCGACGTGGAAAACTCCTCTCCCGGTTCCCAAAAGTTAGTCTAGCTGACTGATCGATACCTTTTCAGGAGCCTTTAAACCAGTCAACCCTTTAGTACTAAAAGCCCAGCCCTACGCTCAATAGACCAAACACTATTTGTTGAAGTGTTTGGTTTTTTGCCTTCGACGTTTCAGCGAAAATATGATAGAGTAACTTAAGCATATCAAAGAAAGGGAGGAAAGATCATATGATAAAAATGCATAGAACTCAACAGAACACTAACCTAGGCACAATCGCTGCCGCTGCCCTTATTGGGGGTCTGGCCGGAGCCGTTGTCGCTCTGATGTTCGCTCCAAAAAGCGGAAAGGCCTTACGTCAAGGTATTCATGACAAAACCAGCGATGTCATAGACCATGCCGAGGAGGCTACGTTCCATCATGCCGGGGCCTTGAAACAGCAAGGAGTAGATCTCGTAGATAAAGGTAAGAAATTAGCAGAAGACCTTCAAACTTTTATTCAAGAATCCCTGAAAATTAAAAAGCCCGGCTATATTCCGATCAATACCATTAACGATACACCAAAAACAGAAACCCTCCAGCCTGAAACAGAGGCAACTCCTCTGACCGTTGCTCAACCGGAAGTACCGCTTCAAGCAGAATAAGTTGGTACTATCTCCTCAAAAAAGGATTCTTTGACCGCCAAAGTCTAGCGGTTCGAAGCTTCCTTTTTCTGATTGCGAATCTCTTGCCAGAGCCCCAACACCTGGGTAACCGCCTCGAAAAACACCTTAATAAAACGCAAAGGATTCCTTTGCAGTTCTCCAAGACTGCTGGCAACCTGATTCACCGTACCACCCACTTGTTCACTGGTCTGTCTCGCAAGAGTAGTCACAGCTTGCACATCTTCAAGCAAATGCGGTAAATGAGCATTTACATCCTGCATCGCTTGCTTTACCTCATTCGTGAGTTTCCGAACTGAGTGAATCCACAACATCACTTCAATGCCGAGTACCCCTAAGATTATGGTGACCACGAGAGCACATACTTCATAAATCACAGATCCGTCCTCCACTTCAATGCACTAACTTTATATAACAGATTCGACAGGTTAAAGCATTTACCTTTGGCATATCTTAAAAAATTCCGGTTTGGCTTCATTTAGTTAAGGAATTGCTTGAGCATATAAAAATGCCCTCTATAATGAACAGAGGGCATTTTTATATGCTCAAATATCCTAAAATCCCGTATTTTTTTATACCTACAAGGAGAAACACTGTAAATACGCCTTGGGGAATTCTGAACGGGGAACCACAGATTACACAGATTAAGAACGAATAGATAGAAATACACAGACAAAGGATAAAGGGGATGGAGAATGTGGAACGGGATTCACAGACCTATGCCATTATTGGTGCAGCAATGGAGGACACCGGACACTTGGACCAGGGTTTCTCGAAGCGGTTTATCAGGCGGCATTAGCAATTGAGTTGGCTGAAAAAGGGATTCCGTTTCAAAAAGAAGTTTCGATTGGAATAAATTACAAAGGCAAAGAACTGAATTGTACATACAGAGCGGACTATATTTGTTATAACGAGGTTCTTGTTGAGCTAAAGTCCGTTTCGAAGACGGGAGTCAATGAAATGTTCTATAGCCTTAACCACCAATAATATTTCAGTTTGTCTTGACTCTAGTCCGTCCAGTTTATTTAGTATCAGTACAAGCATCTCTTTAATTTCCGTCTCCATCAGCTCACCACCTTATCCTTCTAAATTAAGCCATTGAGAGAATACCCCATCAAGATAATTCTTAAGTAAGTCAGCACCATTAAAGATAAAAAAGGAGAAAAATGTGAACTTAAGCACCTTTTTCTCCAAACCGCCTCTATAGCTAAAAAGTAAATTCTCTATCAACCGTTTCTCTTGTTATCCCTTCCTCTTTGGGCTCCGGCCGCGCCACCTCGAACATCGTTGCCTTTCCCTCTCCTAGCCCAAGTGTCAACCTTTTGTCCGTAACTATCTCTGTTATAATTTGCCTGCGGAGGTCTTGGGGGTCTTGCATTGCCCATATTTCTCCCCCGCATCGGAGCCGGTTCCGTCAATCGAACCTCGACGTTTTCCGGTTCCTTAGTTATTATTTTCAGGGCAGCAGACAAAAGGGTTACCGAGTCATTTTCCGCCAGCAGCTCTTCCGCTACACCTTTATACTTCTCAATGTCTTCCTCGGCGATAACTCGTAGGATTTCTGTCATCGTCAAGCGTTGCTGACCTTCTACCGCCTCAATGATTGTTGGAATAGGCTTACGTACGATCCTCCGCTTAATTACCGATTCAATGAGTCTGAGCATCCCTATCTCACGCGGGGTGACTAAGGTAATGGCCAAGCCCGTTTTCCCCGCCCGGCCAGTTCGGCCCACCCTATGAACGTAGCTTTCCGGATCTTGTGGGATATCAAAGTTAAAGACGTGAGTCACTCCGCTAATATCCAGTCCCCTGGCAGCCACATCGGTGGCAACCAAAACTTCGATCGTTCCATCTTTAAACTGCCGCAATACACTGTCTCTCTTGCTTTGAGTCAAATCACCGTGGATTCCTTCCGCTGAATAACCACGTTTACTCAGAGCCTCTGCCAGTTCATCCACTCGCCTTTTTGTTCGAGCAAAAACAATGGACAAGTCCGGTGACTGAATGTCTAAGATTCGAGACAACACATCAAATTTTAGCCTTTCCGATACCTCCACATAATGCTGCTCCGTATCGGAAACCGTGACTCCCATCGCCTTGATACTAATCAGCTCCGGCTCTATCATAAATCGCTGAGCGATGTTTTGAATCTGCCGAGGCATAGTAGCCGAAAAGAGCAAAGTCTGACGTTCCACTGGAATTTCCTTCAGTATCGTTTCAATATCCTCCAAGAATCCCATATTCAGCATCTCATCAGCTTCATCCAAAACAACGATTTTGATCTCATTAAGGCGGATTGTCTTCCTCCTCATATGATCCATCAGACGTCCCGGCGTTGCTACAATAATGTGGGGTCTTTTTTTAAGGGCCCTGATCTGCCAATCGATCCCTTGTCCACCGTAAATAGGCAGGGCGTGAATCCGTTTAAACTGCCCAATCTTATTCAATTCCTCAGCCACTTGAACAGCTAACTCACGAGTAGGGGCCAGTACTATTCCCTGGATTTGTTCAGCTTGTGCCATAATTCTCTCCACCAAGGGAATTCCGTAGGCGGCCGTCTTCCCTGTTCCGGTTTGGGCCTGTCCGATAAGATCCTTTCCTTCCATAGCAGTGGGAATTGTATTTTCTTGAATAGGAGTTGTTTCCTCAAACCCCATGTTGATAATTGATCGGATAACAGGTTCGCTCAATCCCAAGTCTGTAAATGATGCCAATGTTTTCATTCTCCTTTTTTGTTTGTTATATTCTTTAAGTTTTCCAATTGCGTCTCTATCTATAACTGCCGAAACAGAAAAGTTATAGTTCACTATCTATAACTGCCGAAACAGAACATGTCGCGATCGCGCGTGAGTTTCGCCAACGAGGCAATAGACGCTTGTAGCACCCAACTATCAATTATACCACATTGTTGCGAATATGGAAACCATTGAACAACTGTTCTGAAAAACAATTCTCCCAAAACCGTGATACTACATCACTAAATATTACAAGGAAGTGCGTTGGCCTTTAAGCCGTCAAAATCTCTGGCACTGTATTTTTTAAAATTTTATTAAATTGTTAAACATTCTTGAGTATCTGATTAGTTGATGTGACAAACAAGAACCAGACTGCCTGCTTGAAGGTGGTCCTATAGACTTTCTTTCTAAATTACTCAAGGGCCCTTTAATATACACAAGGGCATAGAGAATTTACTCAGAACGTTTAAAACCGTCGATAAAGTGATTCATCATCAATCGTGTCGCATAGCGGCATGGAGAGTTGTGATTAAACAATGAAATTTTTATCAAGATTATGTTAAGTCTATAATGTTTTAAATTTATACGCCGATAATTTAATTGTATAGATGAAAGATGATCGCTGGTAAGGATTGGAGGGTTATCTGCCGTAATAGGTTTTGCCGTAATGAGTTCAACGTATACTGATGATGTTGTTGTAAATTTGTCTGATCGAAACTGAAGTGTTAACGGTTGCCTTAAAGAAAGGAGATTCATAATGAGTATTTCATCCATAAGCAATAACACTGCCATAAATCCATATGCTATGTTAATGGCTCAATTGCAGTCTAATAGTAGTCAGCAAAATACTGACAGCACCAGTACTGTTAGTAGTACTTCCCCTTCTCAGGATACCGCTCAATTTAGTTCTCAAGCAATGCAAGCGTACCAAAGTTCTAAAACTAATCCCTTAGATGCTCTTGTCTCTAACGGAACAATTACTAAAGATCAAGAAACTGCCATTGACACTACTCTGCAGGCCGCTATGCAAGCCCGAGTTGGTTCACAAGGTCAATCTAGTACAAGCTCTTCAGACAGCACTACTAAAACTGACCCATTGGCTAGTCTAGTATCTAGCGGAACAATAACACAAGCTCAATCAGATGATGTGAAGACAGCTTTTCAAGCAGCACATAAAGGTGGCCATCATCATGGCAGTGGTGCAGCCCAATCCGATCCTTTAGACAGCTTAGTTGCTGCCGGAACAATTACTCAAGATCAAGAGAATACCATTAACTCTACATTTGCCGCAGCTATGCAGGCTTACAGTGGTTAATTCTATAGCACAGTTGTAGTATTCAGATACAGCATCATGCCCTATGAGCATGATGCTGTATCTGAGATGAAAGGTAAGATTATTCGAAGCCATTTTTTGGGAGAAATCCTATTGTGATATGCCTCACATTATTCCGGTCCGACTTTGGTTATATAATCCACACCAAATATGTCGTTTCTTGTGAGGAAATCTCCTATTTTTGCCGCGCTTGTATTGCCTTTTGCAGCGAAGGTCTTTTGTACATACTGCTTATCATGTTTAATTCAAAGTTACCAAACACCTGACATATTCGATACTCGAAAAGATTTTCAATAAACGGCTCATGAATAGCTGCCAACCAATCTTATAGTTGCACTGGTGGACATTAAATGTGTGTGCTATCGGGTCTTTTAGCGTCAGAAGGGTATCTAGTACGTGAGAGATCAGGAGAAGGAAGACAGATAGTTACGATATCAATCGCTTAAAGGTATGCGTAATGCAAAGACCCAATAAAACATTGGAAATCAAATCTGAAAGGGGTTGACTAGATGATAAAAAAGATCTTTTGTGTATTGCTAATATCAGTCAATATATTATATCCGAATATCTCCTTAGCAGCAGGCAAGTCAACTGCCCCGAGTTCTATTATTGTTACGAATAACACGGGTAAGCCGGATACTGTAGATGTGACAGATGTAATTCCCGGCGATGTCGTTAAGGTTTACAATGTGGATAGCGGAGGAAAAGTGTTAGGTACTGCAACCGCTTCCAGTAATGACGAAGCAATTGTAAAAATAGCACAACTTGGCACAGCAGCCGGTAATGTTTATGTTTCTGTCACAAGTAAAGGAATGTCAGAAAGTGACAGAACTACAGTGCCTTATTCCGCTGAACCTATATCTACTGCACCAGATGAGCAGTATGTAACTATAACAAATAATGTGGGAAAGACATGTACCTTCGACGAGACAAACTTATTACCCGGCGACATAGTTAAGGTATATAGTGCTGCCACTGGAGGTAAAGTATTAGGGACAGGAACTGTACCCGCTAACAATGATGAGGTTATTGTATCATTAGCTGCTCTTGGTGCAACCTCCGGAAGTG
>Ga0326727_10020113_pt1 | contig 13300 bp, 10 predicted proteins | sample MB2enrmetagenome_FD_207643 | JGI IMG/M metagenome (GOLD analysis project Ga0326727, IMG submission 207643) | Lab enriched peat soil microbial communities from McLean, Ithaca, NY, United States - MB29MY | ecosystem: Environmental > Terrestrial > Soil > Wetlands > Peat | place: USA: New York...
CAGCACAGGAGCGCGGCAAAGCACAGCAACGCGGCCAGCACGATGCTGCGGCCCCAGACGTAGTCCACGGCTTCGGCTTGCAGCGGGTGTACCGCGAACAGCGCGGCCGCCGCCAGCGCCGCGCGTTCGGGCAGAAGCCGGCGTAGACACTCGTAGGCCAGCAGCACCGCGCCCAAATGCAGCAGCAGGTTGAGGGCGTGGTATCCGAGCGCATCCTGCCCCCCGGTCTGATAGTTCAACCAAAAGGTGAAGTAAGTGAGCGGGCGCGTTTGCCGCCAGCCCCAGACCTGCAGCCACCCCCAGGGAGACGTCAGGATCGGGTCCGAGAAGATGGCATAATCGTCAAAGTGAAAGCCCGAACCGAGCGAAGCGCCAAAAGCGGCCAACGCCGCGGCGAGCAGAAGAAAGCGCGCTCGCATGACTCTCTACGAGGATACGCGAAACGCGTCGCCGAAATCCTGCGCCGCCTGGACCAGATGTACCCGGCAGCCACCTGCGCGCTGCATTATCGCAACCCGTGGGAGCTGCTGGTGGCCACCATTCTTTCCGCCCAGTGCACCGATAAGCGCGTGGACGAAGTGACGCCCGGCCTGTTCGCCAAGTACCCTACGCCGGCGGATTTCGCGGCGGTGCGCCCGGAGGTGCTGGCCAACGATATCCGCAGCACCGGTTTCTTCAACAACAAGGCCAAGTCCATCGTGGGAGCGGCGAAAAAGGTGGTTACGGAGTTCGGCGGCCAGGTGCCCAAGACCATGGAAGAGATGCTGACCATCCCCGGCGCCGCCCGCAAGACCGCCAACGTAGTGCTCGGCACGGCCTACGGCATCGCCTCGGGTGTGGTGGTGGACACCCATGTGCAGCGCATCGCCCAGCGGCTCGATCTCACCAAAAACACCGATCCGGTCAAGATCGAGCGGGACCTCATGCGGGCCATCCCCGAAGACAAGTGGATTCTCTTCGCCCACCAGATCATCCTGCACGGCCGGGCGCTGTGCCAGGCGCGCAACCCCAAGTGCCTGGAGTGCGCGCTTAACTCCGTCTGCTACGCCAAGGACAAGAGTATTGTAGTCAAAGGAGGCTTCTCATGAAGATAGCTCTTTCCACAGCGATTCTTGCATTGCTGCTCATCCCGGCTCTGGTATGCGCCCAGCAAACGCCAAAGCCCTGCTTCAGCGTGGTGGTGGACCTTCAGATGCACCAAGCTAACGATGCCAGCACCAACGAGACCCATCACATCGAGATCGCATACCGGCCCGGGATGGTCGGCGACAGCGAAGGGTTCTACTCGGCGATGTCGCCGACGGACTGCAATTTCGCCACCATGCGTCCGGGCGAGATTCGCCCGTTCGCCCCGTACTCGATTCACGGAACGGCAACCGGGCATCAGGGCAAGATCGCCAAGAGCACCAAGATCGACGACCTGGGCAGGGACAAGGGCCATATCGTGGCGCGACTCACGCGCAAGGCGAATGGCGCAACGCTCTGGTTCCAGATTCGCGCCGTGCCTCCGGGAGACGCCGAGGAGTACATCGGCGTATGCGCCGCTCAGGCGTGGGAGCCGAATCCGTCCCAGTTCGACCTGACCAACGACGAGCTGGCGCATGTGGGGACGATCCACAAGACGCTGTCGCTGAATATGCCGAATGGAAACAACGGCTGCGTGGGCACAGGCACCGCCCTGTTGAAGTAAAAAGGGGACAGACGCATTTGAATGCGTCTGTCCCCTTTTTTACGCTACACTTGAGGGGCTGATATGTCTCATCTATCGATACGGGATCTCGATCTGAAGGGCAAACGAGTTTTCATCCGCGTGGATTTCAATGTCCCGCTGCAGAAGAACGAAAAGGGCGACATGGAAATCACCAGCGACAAGCGCATTAAGGCGTCGCTGCCCACTATTCAGTACGCGCTGGAGCACGGCGCCGGCGTCATTCTGGCTTCGCATCTGGGCCGCCCCAAGGGCAAGGTCAATCCGGACATGAGCCTGAAACCTTGTGCCGCGCGCCTCGAAGCGCTGCTCGGCAGGCCCGTCACCATGGCGCCCGATTGCGTCGGTCCCGAAGTGGAGGCGCTGAAACCGGCGCCGGGAGAAGTGCTGCTGCTGGAAAACCTGCGGTTCCATCCCGAGGAAGAAAAGAACGATGCGGAATTCGCCAGGAAGCTGGCGGCGCTGTGCGACGTCTACGTGAACGACGCGTTCGGCTCCGCGCACCGCGCCCACGCTTCCACCGAGGGCATGATCCGGTTCGTCCCCCAGGCCGCGGCCGGCCTGCTGATGGACAAAGAGTTGAAGTACCTCGGAATGGCCACCACCAACCCGGCCCGGCCCTGCATCGCGATTCTGGGCGGCGCCAAGGTGTCGGACAAGATCGAAGTCATCGAGAACCTGGGCAAGATCGTGGACCGGCTGCTCATCGGCGGCGCCATGGCTTACACGTTCCTGAAGGCGCAAGGCCTGCCGACGGGCAAGTCGCTGGTGGAAGAAGACAAGGTGGAACTGGCCGGCAAGCTGTTGGCCGATCTGGGCGGCAAGCTCATGCTGCCGGTGGACCACGTGGTGGTTTCGGAGATCGCCGCGGGCGCGGTCCACGAAGTGGTGGATACCATTCCGGAAGGCAAGATCGCTGTGGATATCGGGCCCAAGACCATCGCGGCCTTCGCGCAGGTGATCGCCGGCGCCAAGACGGTGATCTGGAACGGCCCCATGGGGATCTTCGAAAAGCCGCCATTCGACAACGGGACGGTGGCGCTGGCGAAGGCCGTGGCCGCTTCCGGCGCAACCTCGGTGGTGGGCGGCGGCGATTCCGAAAAGGCCATCAAGGCGGCGGGTGTGGCGGACAAGATTTCACACGTTTCCACGGGCGGGGGGGCGTCGCTGGAATTCCTGGCCGGTATCCAGCTACCGGGAGTGGCCGCCCTGGATCGCTGAGGGCCGTTGTGGCGGCCCGCTCAGAACATGGTGGAACACGTAGGAACTCTGAACCGGGATGCCTTGCTTGAAGGCCACCTTCACTACCACCTGAAAATGCCGGGGGAGATCGCCCGATGGTGTGCGCAAACGCCGTACCAGCTCTCCGGCCCGCAAGGGTTCCGTGAGCCATTCGGCGGCGGCCAGAGTGTCCGAGGAGGCGTTCCCCGCAATCACCAGCAATTCGCCGACGCCTGAGAGACCCGGTGTCCGGCTGATGAGCGCGTGGGTCTCGCCTTCGGCTGGCTTTTCGGGTACCAGGAGATCGTGGAGAAACACCGGTTCACCCGGCTGCGGATTGTTGTTCCGAATGCCTTCCGGCTCGATCACAATGTCCTGCGCCAGCGCCGCGGCCTGTAATTGGGGATTGAATTTCGGCGGCCCCACGAACACCACGTCGTCATCCACAATCTGTTCCCAGGAGAGGATACTGCTGCGCGTCAACAGCAGGCTGCGCTTGCGGGTGGAGAGAAGTTCGGACAGCAAGAACGCGGCGCTGGCCTCTCCCGCGCCGGTAAACGCGTAGGATGCGAAGATCCCTTTAGCTCCCAGCGCCTTGCGCACGGCTGTGAACCGCTCGGATTTCTCGATCTCCTGCCAGTCATTGACCTTGGGGTCGCGGAAGAGGCCAAAATCGGGGAACCGGACGAACATGGGAGTGCCCAGGCACACCACTAAGGGCCGGTTGCTCTGCAAGAAAGGCCCCCAAATACTCTCCAATTCGGGAGTCCACCGCTCGGCGACCACCGCCGCCTCACGGTGCAGGCGGACCAGCCCGATGGTGGAAGCCACGGCCCAGATGACCGCGACGGCCAGCGCCGCAGCGAGAAGCACTAGCATGCGTCGCGGATTCCACGGCGCCCCGTGGGCGTGATCCTGTGCGGCGACCGGCTCGAAGTTGAGCTTGAATGCGCCTTTCGGCATACTCACCCGGACCGCGTCGCCGGCCGCTTCAGTCTGGTAGTACGCCGCCAGCTTCTGGCGCAGCCGGCCGGCCTGGAGCCGGACAATGGAATCGTGTTTCGGATCGTAAGTGGGGGGCTTTCCGAAGGCTTCCAGCCCGATGGTGTATTCTTTCAGCCGATCGGCCTCTCCGGAAATGGACTTCTCGGCGAGGTATTGAAGCAGGTGCCGGTGAACGTCCGAGGTTTCGAAGGTCTTGCTGTGGATCAGACGGCCGACCTGCGCGCGAATGTCCTCCGCTGCAACGCCCATCGAATGCTTATGTTAACACCGTTACCTACCGCGTTACTCACCGTCGCGCCACACCAAGTTATCCCCTAGAGGCTATCAATCATCCGGATCCGATTATACAATTCAGGCAACGCTTTCCCAATGGAGGAGTTGTGTATGACCAGGTTCGTCGCGATTCTCGCATTGATCTTTTCCGCCGCGCTATTCGCTCAGGAATTCCGCGGCACCATCAGCGGTTTGATCACCGATCCCACCGGCGCCGCTGTTCCGGGGGCGAAGGTCACGGTAACCGAAACCCAAACCGGCGCCAAGATCCCCGCTGTGTCCGACAACTCCGGCCAATACACGGCCCCGTACCTTCTGCCGGGCGAATACGATATCGCGGTGCAGTCGCCGGGCTTCAAAGCCGCCCTCCGCAAGGGCGTAAATGTCGGCGCCGGCGACCATTCGGTGATCGATTTCAAACTGGATGTCGGCGACGTCGCCGCCTCGGTTGAAGTCACCGCGGACGCACCCCTTCTCAATACCGAAAATGCCTCCCTGGGGCAGGCCATCACCACCAAGGAGGTCGAGGAATTGCCCATCAACGGCCGCACGCCCATGATGGCCGCCTCCCTGTCGTTGGGTGTCATCGGGTATGCGCAGCCCACCCTGGTTCATCCATTCGATAGCGGGGGCGCGGCCGGTTGGGAGATCGGCGGCGCTTACCAGCAAACCAGCGAGCTGCTCCTCAATGGCGCCCCCGACGCCACCTGGGACGGCCGCCTGGCTTACAGCCCGCCTCAAGATGCGGTGCAGGAAGTGCACGTCAAAGTTTCCGATACCGACGCCTCCTTCGGCCACTCCGCCGGCGGGACTTTGGACCAAATCACCAAGACCGGTACCAACACCCTCCACGGTTCCGCTTGGGAATTCAACCAGCCGAATACGCTGACCGCCAACGATTTCTTCCTCAACAAGGCCGGCACCCCCCGGCCCGTCACCCACTTCAACCAGTACGGCGTCACCGCCGGCGGCCCCTTTTATGTCCCCAAAGTCATCGACACCCGCAATAAGCTGTTCTGGTTCTTTGCGTGGGAAGGCATAAAGGATGGCCAGCCGAACCCCTTCGTCGGCACCGTTCCCACCGACGCCATGCGGGCCGGGAACTTCACCGGTCTCACCACCCTGTACGACCCCTTCAGCGCCACCCTGAGCGGTACCACGGTCAACCGGACCGCGCTGCCGGGCAATCAGATCCCCGCCAACGAGCTGAACGCCGTCGCCAAGGCCTATCTTGCTTTCTTCCCGGAACCCACCAATCCGACGGCCACGATTAATAACTTCGTGAGCGCGCCGAACACCAACGACATCTTTAGCAACGAAATGGGCCGCATCGATTTCAACATGAGCGATCGCAGCCGTTTGTTTGCGGATGTGCGCCATACCGATTACTCTCAGGAAAAGAACGACTACTTCAACAACGTCGCCGAAGGATCGATCCTGTACCGGGCTAACCTGGGCTTGGCTGCTGACGAAGTTTACACCCTGAACCCCGCCAACATTGTCGACATCCGCCTGAACTTCACGCGCATGAACGAAGGCCACAACATCCCCAGCGTCGGCTTCAACCCCACCTCGCTGGGTTTCCCGTCCTATCTGGCCGGTAACTCGACCTACCTGCAACTGCCCATCATTTCTTTCAACAGCGCCACCGGCCTGCAGCCGCTCGGCGCCACCGGCGCCAACAAGCTGCCCTCCCAGTCCTTCCAGATCTTCCCAAGCTGGATGACAACCAAGGGCAACCACACCCTGAAGGCCGGCGGCGATTTCCGGCAGTACCGGCTGAATACTTTCACCGCCGGCGCCTCCACCGGGACCTTCACCTTCAACAACAGTTGGGACCGGGCCTCCAGCAGCGCTTCCGCCACGGTTTCCACCGGGCAGGACTTCGCCGCTTTTATGTTTGGCTTGCCTTCCACTTCCTCGACCAGCGGTTATGACATCAACACCACCGCCTCCTGGTATTCCTACTACGCTGCGGGGTTCGTGCAGGACGATTGGAGAGTGAAGAGCAACCTCACCATCAATATCGGCCTGCGTTACGAGCACGATGGCCCTTACAACGAAAAATACGGCCGTACGGTGGACGGGTTCAATACCACTACCGCCAATCCGCTGGCCGCCGCCGCCCAGGCGGCTTATGCCAAGTCTCCCATCGCGCAGCTTCCCGCCAGCGCTTTCAACGTGCTCGGCGGCTTGACCTTCCCGGCCTCCGGCGGGACCGCGGTCTACAAGAACAACTCTCACCTTGCGAGCCCGCGCGCCGGCCTGGCCTGGACGCCAGACTTCCTGCACGGCAAAACCGTCATCCGCGCCGGTTTCGGAATGTTCGTTGCGCCCGTCACCATCACGGCCATGGGCGTCGACGACAAGTTCTCCACCAACCCCGATACCAACCAGGAGGGCTTCAGCCAAACCACGGTGGTCACTGCCACCAGCAACAACTACCAAACACCGCTGATCACGCTGAGCAACCCCTTCCCCACCGGCTTCCTCCAGCCCTCGGGCAGTTCGCTCGGCCTGTTGACCTTCGCCGGCCAGGCCGTCACCTTCCTCAATCCGGTAGTGAAGAGCCCCTACTCGCTGCGCTGGAACATCGGCTTCCAGGAAAGCCTCACCAAGGACATGATGCTCGAGGTGGTCTACATCGGCAACCACTCCGTCCATCTTCCGATTGACTACACTCAGCTCAACGGCATCCCGCGCCAGTACCTCAGCACGCTCCCCACGCGCGATCCCGCCCAGACCTATCTCACCGGCTCCGCGGCCAACCCGTTCTCCGGCTTGCAGACCAGCCAAAACACCGCGACCACTACCGCGCTTCAGTTGCTGGCGCGATATCCCGAATTCCCGGTGGGCGAAAGCTCGACCGGCTGGAGCGGCTCGGGCGGCGTGCTGGAGCAGAACCTCAACGACGGCCGCTCCTATTTCAATAGCCTGAACGTCCGCCTGCAAAAACGCGCTTCCCATGGGCTTACGTTCGTATTCAATTACATTTACTCGCGGCTGATGGAACAAGTGACCTGGCTCAATGATTCCGATCCGGTCCCGGAAAAGCGCGATGCGTCGATCGATCATCCGCAGCGTTACGTCGTCGCCATGACCTACGAACTACCCGTCGGCAAGGGCAAGGCCCTGGACCTGCACTCGCGCCTGGCCAACTCGCTGATCGGCGGCTGGAAGCTGAACAACGTTTACACCTTCCAGGTGGGCGCGCCCATCCTGTGGGTCAACGGCAGCTCGTCGAGCCCCGGCGACTACGTTTATGTCGGCGGCGGCTCCATGAACCTGGACAACCGCCAGGTCAACGGCCCGGCCTTCAACACGGCGCTGTTCGATATCAAGTCGGCCGACGCCTTCAACTATCACCTGCGCACCTTCCCGACCGCTTTCTCCAACCTGCGCGCCGACGGCATCAACCAGTGGGATCCGTCCATTTTAAAGAGCTTCGCACTCGCGGAGCAGAAGTACGTGGAAATTCGCATGGAAGCGTACAACGTTCTCAACCACCCGGTATTCGCGGCACCCAGCACCACCGCGAGCAACAGCGCTTTCGGGACGATCACGGCGACGGCCAACCGGTTCCGGACGATACAGTTGGGGGCGCGGTTGGTGTGGTAACGCCGCGCCGCGGCATGGTGGCGCTGGGCCCATGGGGCGTGGTCTGGCCACGGGTGTAAGGCGGATTAACAATCCGCCGCAGATTGACAATCTGCCCCACAAAGGAGCAGAGCCGCAGCCATCGGCAGTACAACCCTACCACGCTAGGTTGATGATGCAATCCTGGCCGGCGTTGACGTGCACACGCACACGCAAGTTCTTGCGCGGGGCATCGTAGAACCAAGTGCGGTCGGGCATCGTGGCGGGTGAAGGCGCCTCGCGGTACTTGACATCCTGGAAGCCTACCGACGAGGGCTTCTCGACGTGGTGCACCACCCACTGATAATCCCGCTCCTTCTTGGCTTCGATCTCCAGCCGCATGATGTCGGCGGCGGGCGCGGCGTGGACTTGCGAATAGTCGCCGATGTCGGCTTCCAGCAGGAAGAACTCCGCGCCGAGCTTGGGGAAGTAGTGCAGGGCAATTCCCCCGGCGGAATCCAGCGGCACAATCGAGCCGTTGCGCGCGAACACCGGCAGCGATTTGGTCTCCACCGCGATGGTCCGTTTCCCCTGGGAGACCTCGTTGGTTTCCAGGTTGGTCCAGATGCCGCGCGGCAGATAAACCGTGCGCTTGCCGCCGGGTTCGTGGATCGGCGCCACCAGCATCTCATCGCCCAGCATGAACTCATCGGCGTGGCGCGCGCCTTCCGCGTCGTCCGGGAACTGTAACGGCAGCGGGTGCCAGGTGGGATGCCCGTGGTCGCGGATCTCCAAAGCGTAAACGTCGAAAAAGCTTGCCAACTGCTTGCGGAAATCGCTGAGGCCCACCACGCCGGGCGTCACCTTGGGAACCAGCGAGCCCAGTTGCCGCGCGCGCGCGACCAAGTCCGGTGGCGCGTGGTTGTAGGGCGTCAGGTCGAATTCCGGCGCCAGCACCGCCGACATGGCGGCATGCACCATCCGCAGCAGCGAAGAGCGCAGCGTGCTCCACGAGCCGAAGCGCTCGGAGGGCACCGGCCACGCCTCCGCCGCCGGCCGCACGGCCTTGTGCTCCTCGAAAATCTCCTTCGGCGTGGGCCCGTAGTAGAAATAGTAGTCGATGCCCGGCGCCGTAATCCGGTACCGGCCGGCCGCCGTGAAATCGAAACGGTATGAGCCAAGCCCGGGGTGATACTCGCCATACTCCGCCGTCGAGATCAGCAGCGGGACCTCGGTGGGCACCACTTTGCCGCGCAGGCCAAGATCCGGGTCGGTGCTGGGGCCCAGGCCATAGAACTCGACGCCTGGCAGCGCCTGGCGGTCCCAGGTGACGCCGCCCGGCGCCGGCGACGGCTCGGAGAGATCGGTCATCAGCGGCACGCCATCCACGCGGCGCACGCGCAGCAGCACCCCGTGCTTCTGAATTGCTATATCGAGAAACTTCGTCCGCAGGCGCACCGTGCCGGGCGCGTCGTCGATCGCCACTTCGACCGGCTCGCTCTCTGCCGCCTTCAGCTCGGGTAAGAACCCATCCAGCGCGCGGCGGAAGCGGAAAGTGCTGGGCGTCACCCACACCAACTCGGCGCCGCCGCGGTCCAATTGTAGTTCAATGCGGTTGCCGTGCGGGACGCACGCCAGCAGTGTGGCCATCGCGGCCAGCGCTTGCGCCGGCATCAGAGTAACGCCATCTCGCGCTGGATCTCGCCCGTCACCCGCGCCTCGTCATCGCCCACGAACATGTCGATCTCGGAGCGCACGCCGAACTTCTCCAGATAGATGCCCGGCTCGATCGAGAAGCACGTCCATGGCGCGACGCGCCGCTCATCGTGAGTTTCCAGATTGTCCATGTTGGCGCCGCTTCCGTGCACTTCCTGGCCGATGGAATGGCCCGTGCGGTGCGTGAAGTACGGCCCGTAGCCGGCGCTCTCGATGACCGCGCGCACGGTGTCGTCCACCTCGAAGCCGCACAGCGGGTAGCCGGCGGCGATGGCGCTCTGAACACGCTCGATGCCGGCGTCGCGCGCGGCCGTCACCAGCCCGAACACCTGGCGCATTTCCTCGGACGGGTTGTCGCCGCAGAAGGCGGTCCAGGTGATGTCATAGTAGACCGCGCCGGGGGTATCGAGCTTGGCCCACATATCCAGCAGCACCCAATCGCCGGCGCGTATGGGCGCGGTGGCCTCTTCGGTGGGCTCGTAGTGCGGGTCGGAGGCGTTAGCGTTCACGCCCACAATGGGGCCGTGGTCGGTGACCAGCCCGGCCTTGGCGAACCCCTCGAGCACGAAGCGTTTGACCTCCAACTCCTGTAGCGGCGCGCCGTTGCGGGTGCGCTCGTGGATCAACGCGAAGGCCTCGGCGCGGACGCGGTCGACACGCCGGCCGGCCTCGAGGTGCGACTCGAGGGCTTCGGGCGTCCAGCGGGCTTCGAACGCTTGGATCAGCTCGGCCGAACTGGCCACTTCCACCCCCAGGCTGCGCACCAGTTCCACCGTGCCCGCGTCCACCATGGCCACATAGGGGATGGCGCATAGCGGCGAATACTGCATGGCCACGCGCCGTAGCCCCGCCGTGAGCCGGCGCAGGCCCTCCACCTGTTCGGTCCAACGCGAGTACGGAATTCTCTCTCCGGGCAGCGCGCCCAGCACGCCCCGCTCGATCCGATGCACCAGCCCGCACGGCTGGCCCTCGGCCGGGATCAGGTAATACCAGCGGCGCGTGGGCGCGGCGGTGGGTGCGATGCCTAGCACACGGTAGGCCAGCGGATCGCGCAGGTGGTGGTCGAAGAACAGCCACCCGTCGAGTTTCTGATGGCGGATTTCCCGCTGAATGTTTTCGAGGTTCATAGCTTTCGACCGGCCGCCCTGGCGAATTCTTCCTCGGTGACTCCCTCAATCTCCACAACCTTGGTGCGGCTTGTCAAGCCCATCACAACGCGCACGCGGGCGCGCGGGACGCCCATCAACTCCGCCAGGAAACGCACGCACTCTTGGTTGGCCTTGCCCTCGACGGGCGGAGCGGTCAAATCCACCTTCCAGGCATCGCCCAGCCGCCCTGTCACCGCGGAGCGCGGGGCGCGCGGATGCACCTTCACCGTGAAACGCGCCATTTCACCTGCGCCCTCAAATTGGCCACCCCGGCGGCGGCGCGCGTATCCACCACGTCGAAGGCCACGGCGTCGTCCAGCCAGTCGTGGCTCGAGCCGTCGGCATTCTGCGTGGCCACGGTGAGCGTGTACTGCTGCGGCGTCAGCCAGCACTCGACTTCGAAATCGACTTCCAGTTCGTCGCCCGGCTGGAAATCGCCCAGGCGCACGCGTTCCAGACGGGTGTTGGTGCCGTAGACGTCCATGCCGATGCGCGTGCGGATCAGGATACCCACCATGGGGTCGGACTTCGCCTGGTGGAAGCGCGAGCGCACCCGCACGGTGATCGGTTCGCCGCCGGTAACCGCCGTGGCCGCCTCGCCGCGCGCGTTCAGGATCTCGACGCCGAGGATTTCGCTGCTGCCATCGCCATGCCGGAAGCTGGCGTGGATGCGGTCGTCTTTCTTGTTCTTCGACTCCTCTTTCGCCAGCACCAGCCCGATGTAGCGGTTGATGACGTCGTTGGGCGCGCCCTGGGCCGCGATACGCCCGTTGAGCAGCAGGATGGCGCGGTCGGAGAGCTGCTTCACCAGGCCGAGGTCGTGGGAGACGAACAGCACGGTGATCTTGCGTTCCCGCAGTTCCTGGAACTTGCGCACGCAGCGGTTGGCGAACACCGCGTCGCCGACGGCCAGGGCTTCATCCACTATGAGAATTTCGGGATCGACGTGAATGGCCGTCGAGAACGCCAGCCGCACGTACATGCCGCTCGAATATTCTTTCACCGGCCGCGCGATGAACTCGCCGATTTCGGCAAAGCTCTCAATGGATGGCATGGCCTTGTCGATTTCGGCGCGGCTCAGCCCCATGATCTCGCCGTTGAGGTAGACGTTTTCGCGCCCCGTGAATTCCGGGTTGAAGCCGGCGCCGAGCTCAAGCAGCGCGGCGATGCGGCCGCGCGTGACGACGCGGCCGGAGGTGGGTTGCAGGATGCCGCAGACGATTTGGAGGAGCGTGCTCTTGCCGCATCCATTGGGACCGACGAGGCCGAGGGTCTCACCCTTCTGGAGCTCGAAGCCGATATCGCGCAGGGCCCAAAAATCGGAATGCCGCGGGCGGGCACGGGGCAGCAGCTCGCGCAAGCGGTCGGCGGGGCGCCGGTACAAGCGATACAGCTTGGAGACGTTCTGAACGAGGACCAAATCTGATGGTAACGCCGGCGGTCGGCTTTTGCCGCCGGCGCCTTTCCACGGGGTAGGGAAGACTGGTTGCCCGGGGATTCCGACGACCGCCCGACCTCGACGCCCGACTCAGAAACAGATCCGTGTTCGTGTCTCCCTTGGCGTTGTCTGCCATCGCCCGCTAGCGCCTGCCAGCCGAAGTCGTGAAGTCGCACATCTTGGCCTTTCTGTATCCCAATGCGATCATCTCGGCTGCCCGGTCGAACTCCAACGTCCGACACGCGTTCCTGGCGATTTCTATGACCGTGTCCGGTGGATAGGCGGCCAGCTTCTGGCGGGCTATGGTGCTCTGCATGGCGTCGAACGCCTGGATGGCGATTTCGTACGCTCCCCAATCCCGACTGCCGCCGCTAGTCATGGGTGGTTGGAGGCGGCCGATGAAGTGATTGATCTTCTCACGGAATGGGGACGACGGGGACTCCGGGGGGGCACTCACGTCAACCGGCTCCATCGGACTCCCATCGGGCCCGTTCAGATTGACGGCGATCGTCATGTCGGTTTCATCGCCAAACGTCGGCGCGATGGGCACGGGATTCAGAATCCCTCCATCGACAAGATCGACCCCCTTGTACTGGAACGGAGTGAAGAAGAGAGGTATCGCGAAAGAGGCGCGCATGGCATCGAAGAGGCTGCCCGACCGTATCCAAACCTCCTTCTGGCCTCTCAGGTCGGTGGCGACGGCCGTATATGAAATCGGGAGGTTTTCGATCAATTTCTCCCCCACCAGGCCGATCAGGGTGTTGACGAGTTTCTCGCCTCTCACCAGTCCCCTCTTCTCCCACGAAAGATCGAGTAGCGTGACGATGTCGACTTTCGTCAAGGCACGCACCCATTTCTCATACTCATCCAGTTTCCCGGCAGCGTATATGCCCCCGATGACTGCGCCGATCGAGCAGCCGACTATCGACTTGATCTTGTAATCACTTTCTTCGAGCCAATGAATGACGCCAATGTGCGCCAAACCTCGAGCGCCGCCGCTTCCGAGAACCAGGGATACGGTCTTCCTGTTCGTCGTCGACATCTTCTCACCGCATGCCTTTCACTGAGACGCCAGCATGCGCCTCACGGGCGCCCCACAGGCCCATCCCGGCGCAGACTGTGCGTGGATGGTTTTAAATCAGACCTTGCTTTGGCTGGCCGCGACCTTTTGCTGTGCTTTCTTCTGCCGGCGCGGCAAGCGGGATTTGTCCTTTT
>Ga0326727_10020114_pt1 | contig 13295 bp, 10 predicted proteins | sample MB2enrmetagenome_FD_207643 | JGI IMG/M metagenome (GOLD analysis project Ga0326727, IMG submission 207643) | Lab enriched peat soil microbial communities from McLean, Ithaca, NY, United States - MB29MY | ecosystem: Environmental > Terrestrial > Soil > Wetlands > Peat | place: USA: New York...
GGCTGGGCGCAAAGCCGCCCTCATCGCCCACGGAGGTGTTGTAACCGCGCTCCTTTAGGACTTTCTTCAACGTGTGGAAAGTCTCGGCGCCCATGCGCAGCGCTTGGGCAAAGTTCTCGGCGCCCACTGGCATGATCATGAATTCCTGGAAATCCACGGTGTTGTCCGCGTGCACACCGCCGTTGAGCACATTCATCATGGGGACCGGAAGTATGCGGGCCTGAAGCCCACCCAAATAACGATAGAGCGGCATGCGCGCTGATTGAGCTGCGGCACGGCACACCGCCATGGAGACTGCAAGTATGGCATTCGCGCCCAACCCGCCCTTATTCGGTGTTCCGTCCAAGCGGATCATGTGATCATCAATTCCTGCCTGGTCGTTTGCTTCCTGCCCCCCGAGTTCGCGCGCCAGCACGGTATTGACATTCTCGACGGCTAGCAAAACGCCCTTGCCCAAGTAACGCTTCTTATCTCCATCGCGTAGCTCCACGGCTTCGTGCTCGCCAGTGGATGCCCCGGAAGGCACCGCCGCTCGCCCGAAGGAACCATCGCGAAGGAAAACTTCCGCCTCGACGGTGGGATTCCCTCGCGAGTCGAGTATTTCTCTTGCCTGGATTAGATCGATATTGGCCATTAAATTGATCCTTTAATTGAATTTCGAAACTTGGGATTCTAACACAGGACGCGTTTCCAGGAAATCGGCCAAAGGCGATGGGGCAGGTGTAGGCTGCTGGGCAGATCGGAAAATGGGTGGAAGAGGACCTGGAAATGGGTGGTAGTGGATGCCAGGACCGCACTTGGTGCCGGGAAGAAAGGATCGCGTGCGCGCTGCATGCTGAACTGAAGAAAGAGAAGCTTGTGGGGCCATCCGGAGAACTAAGTCCGACTGTTTACAGGCAGTTGCCCAGCGCCTGCTGCCGTTTGCCCATCTGCCTCGCTGCCTACCTGCCCACCGCCCACTGCCTCTGCCCGTCTGCGATCTTCAAACATGCCTTGTTCTGGAACGACGACGACAATTCCACCTTCGGTGACGTGATATTTCGTTCGGTCCGCCTCGAGGTCGTATCCAATTTCAGTACGTTCCGGGATACGCACGGCCCGGTCGATGATAGCGCGACGGATGCGCGAGTATCGGCCGACATTGACGTGAGAAAAAACGATAGAGTTCTCAACTTCGCTATAGCTATTGATGCGGACGTCGTGGGAAAGAACCGAGTTCGTGACTCGCCCCCCTGAGATGATGCAACCCATCGAGACCATCGAGTCCAGAGCGATCCCCATGCGACGCCCCTCCTGCGCGAAAACGAACTTGGCCGGCGGGTACTGTTGCTGGTAGGTGCGGATCGGCCAGTCGAAGTCATACAGGTTGAAGACAGGGGTGACGGAGACCAGGTCCATGTTAGCCTCGTAATAAGCCTCGATGGTTCCGATATCCCGCCAGTACTTGGCCTCCTTCTTGTTTTCGTCCCGGAAGTCGTATGAGTAAACCTGTTTTGACTCGATAAGCCTCGGAATCACATTTTTCCCGAAGTCGTGGCTCGAGTTGGGATCGGCGGCGTCAGACACCAGCGCCTCGATCAGAAGGTCACGGTTAAAGCAGTAAATGCCCATGGAGACGTTCGACTTATCAGGATTGCGAACAGACGGCTTGGGGTTGGCGGGTTTTTCCTCCCAGCCGATGATGCGGTTCTTCTTGTCCACTTCCCCAATCCCGAACTGGGAGGCCACTGAGCGGTCAAATTCGATTGTGCCGATGGTTACGTCAGCTCCGGATTGGATGTGCTGCTCGAGCATCAACTGGTAATTCATCTTGTAAACATGGTCGCCGGAGAGGATTAAGATATACTTGCACGGTTCGCTCCCGAGTGAGTAGAGGTTCTGGTAAGCGGCGTCGGCGGTGCCTTGATACCAATGTTCTCCCACACGCCTCATGGGCGGCAGCACCTGTAGGAACTCGTCCAGTTCATCGGAGAAAATACTCCAGGCCTCGCGCAGGTGGCGATTCAGGGAAAGCGCCTTGTATTGGGTAACCACGAAAATCCGCCGCAGGCCGGAATTAATGCAGTTCGACAGGGTAATGTCCACAATCCGGTACATCCCGCCGAAGGGCACGGCGGGCTTGGCACGATCCCGCGTCAGTGGGTACAGGCGCTCGCCTTGTCCGCCCGCTAGAAGGCACACGACCGTGTCGCGATCCATAAGTTGCTACCCCTCTCTGGGAGTGGCACCGATTGCAAATGCCGAGGCATTGGTCGACCGGGCCCCGCTGAATTAACCTAAGAAATAATATTATATCAAATAGTCCGACCCGGAAGAGACGGGAACATTCAACCCTTTAGACGCGTAAGTTCAATTAGTACCAATGCCTCAGATTCGAGGAGCAAACATGCTGAAAAGAATGGTAGGAGGCTTCGTGCTGTGGCTGGCCGTATTTTCTCTCCCCGTCTGGGCCGAAGAATGGTCCAAAACCTTCGAGTTGAACGGCAGGGCCGACCTCCGGATCGAAACGAACGACGCCCGCGTGCAGGTGGAGGCGTGGGAGCGGAAAGAAATCGAGGCACACGTCATTTCGGAGGGCGTGCGGATAGGCGTATGGGGCGGCTCCGACGATCGCCGAGTGCGAGTGCACGATTTCCAGTCCGGAAATCGCGTCGAGTTGGAGGTCCGCATCCCCAACTCGAGCTGGATCATCGGCGTCAGTACCCGGTCCGTAAGAATTGAGTTGAAAGTTCCGCGCGAAGCCAGCCTGGATGTCCATTCCGGCGATGGTGATTTAACGGTCCGCGGCCTCAAAGGCGAGCTTAATCTCTCGACTCAAGACGGTCGGATCGAGGCGGATTCCCTCGACGGTGTGTTGCACGCCAGCAGCGGCGACGGCAACATGCATGTGCAAGGGCGATTCGATTCTCTGAGCCTGAAGACTGGCGACGGCAGGATTTACGTGAAGATCAACGAAGGCTCACGGATGGTCTCCGGCTGGAGCGTGCGGAGCGGCGATGGCGACGTTGAACTGAGCCTCCCCGAGGGGTTCTCGGCGGACCTTGATGTCCACACCGGCGATGGCCGGATCACCTCCGAACTACCCATCACGCTCTCCGGTTCGCTGGACCAATCCTCTTTGCGCGGCAAGTTGAATGGGGGCGGCCCCATTCTCAGCGTCCACACGGGCGACGGGTCAATCCGTTTGAAGCGTCCTTAGCTGCCATGGCCTCGCGCAGGGCCGGCGTGTCGGACCGATGTAGCCCTGACCGCGGCGGGTGACCACGGAGGTTGTTCCAACGTAGACTCGCCACTAACTTTCAGCATCGCCTTCCTGGGTGACGATGTGGAGATCCACGGCCGGGGCGTGGCGCAGGAAGCGGTTGAGCGCCGAAAGGTAGAGATACCTGCGCAAGCCCCGAGTGGCGGAATGTCCAAAGACCACTTGGGTGATTCGTCTTTCCTTTACAAACTCTGCGACGGCATCACTGACCCGATCGCCGTGCAGGTGCTCCACCTTGGCTTCCAGTTCTTCCGCAAAACGGATGTTGGCCGCCAAGCCACGCTGTTTTTCATCGCTGGTCTCCGTGGAGGTCTCGACGTAGACCACGTAAAGTTCGCCGCCTACCGCGCGGGCTAAACGTGCTCCGCGAGCGATGAGGTACTGTGAGTTAGGATGCGGACTAATGGAGACCGCGATGCGCTCCCGCACTCCCCAGTTTCGACTGACTTGCTTGGTGGTGAGGTAGGAGCCAAGCTCACGGTCGACCTCCTCCGCGACTTGACGAAGCGCCAGTTCGCGCAGGGCGATCAAGTTGCCGGGCCTGAAAAAGTTGCCCAGAGCCCTCTCAATGGTTTCGACCGCGTAGATGTCTCCCCGGCGCATCCGGTTTTGCAGCGCCTCGGGAGTCAGGTCGACCATCACCACTTCGCCAGCGCGCTTCAGCACCCAGTCCGGAACAGTTTCCCGAACCGGAATTCCGGTAATGGACTGGACCAGCGGGGCGAGGCTTTCCATGTGCTGAATGTTCATGGTGGAGAGCACATCGATCTTCGCGGCCAGGAGTTCCATGACGTCTTCGTAACGCTTCCGGTGCTTGCTTCCCTCAATGTTGGTGTGGGCCAACTCGTCGACCAGGACGACTCCCGAACGCCGGGCCAGAATCGCGTCCACGTCCATCTCTTCGAACGTCACACCTTTGTAGTCGAGTTGGCGCCGAGGAATCTGTTCGAGAAGAGCCGCCAGCTCTTCGATGGGCTTTCGTCCGTGGGTTTCCACAAATCCGATAACCACATCCTGCCCCCGACGGCGGCGCCTGCCTGCCTCGCTCAGCATAGTGTAGGTCTTACCTACTCCCGGAGCGTAGCCAAGAAACACTTTCAACACGCCTTCCTTCTTTTGGGGAGGCGCGGTCTTCTCAAGCCATTGGTCGGGACTCTTACTCATTCAATCATCCGTACTTGACGGCTTTGCCTGGACTCTGGAAGCCTGACTAAATTACAGGCGATATCCGCTATAATACCATCAGTGTTGAATCTTTCCCGATGGCAAATCCCGCGTTACGCGGCCGCCGCCGGAATGGTCGTGGCCATAGTTCTCGTCTTCCGCCGCGTGCCGCCGGTCAACACCACGAGCCTGGCTCTCATCTTCTTGTTGGCGATACTTTATGTATCTGCTTTCTGGGGACTTAGGGTTTCAATTTTCATGTCCCTGCTGGCTACTCTCTCTTTCAATCAATACTTCCTGCCGGCCTTGGGTACTTTAACCATCGGCAACCCTCAGAACTGGGTTGCACTCTGTGCTTTCTTGGTCACCGCAATCACCGCCAGCCGCCTCTCAGAGCAAGCGCGGCGTCGAACCCGAGACGCCAACCGGCGCCGCCAGGAACTTGAACGCCTCTACGCTTTCACGCAACAATTGCTAGTGGCAGGCAGCGTGGTCGAATTGCTGAACGTTATTCCCCGCCACATTGTGGAGTCGTTTGAAGTCCAGGATGCAGCTCTGTACCTCGCCAACCGGGACGCCGTCTACCGTTCGGGAAGCGGTTTTCGCGAGCTGGACGCGGATCAGCTTAAGGCCATCATGGCGCGGGGAGAACCCGTCGTGGACGTGGAGCGGCGAGTTTGCTATGTGCCGGTTCGAATGGGAGTGCGCTCGGTGGGGAGTCTGGGCCTCTCCGGCGTGGTTTTGGGGCGCGAGACGTTGGAAGCTCTCGGGACGGTCATCGCGATCGCGGTCGAGCGGGTCAGCGCCATCGAAGCTTTGGGCAAAGCCGAAGCTGCGCGGCAAGAGGAGCGTCTGCGCTCGGCCCTTCTGGACTCCGTTACGCACGAGCTTCGAACCCCCCTCACAGCGATAAAGGCTTCGGTGACCAGTCTTCTGACTCAGTCCGAGCTGAGTGAGGCCCAGCGGCGGGAGCTCTTCTCCATCATCAACGAAGAGAGCGACCACTTGAATCACCTGATCGAGGAAGCCATTGAGATGGCCCGCCTGGATGCCGGCGAGATCGAGCTCGAGATCGAGCCCCACCCAATTCGCGAGGTGGTGGAGGCGGCCATCGAGGATTCGAAAAACGCTCTCGCAAATCATAGCGTCGACATCCGCTTGCCGGAGGGCTTGCCCCTGGTGCCGATGGATCCTGTGCGCATCCGGGAGGTTCTCACACAACTTCTCGACAACGCGGTGAAGTATTCTCCAGCGGGAAGCCCGATCGTCATCAGCAGCGAAGTTTCCGGCCGGTTTCTCGTCACCAGTGTGGCGGATCGTGGAGCGGGAATTGACGGCTTCGAGCAGGCCCTGGTCTTCGACAAATTCTATCGTGGCAGGGAACACCGTTACCGAGTTCAGGGCACCGGAATGGGGCTCGCCATCTGCAAGGCAATTGTGGAGGCTCACGGCGGGAGCATGGGGGTCACCAGTCAGGTGGGAAGCGGCTCGGTATTCTTTTTCAACTTGCCGCTGTCTCCGGAAAGAGCGAGGGGGCTATGAGTGCGGGCAGGGTTTTAGTCCTCGATGACGAGGCGCAGATTCGCCGCGCGCTGCGCACCAGCCTGGTGGCGAGCGGCTTCGTGGTGCGCGAAGCCCGCCGAGGCGAAGAGGCCCTCGAGATGATCAGGGAAGAAAAGCCGGACCTGCTGATTATTGACATCAACCTGCCGGGCATGAGTGGTTTCGAAGTCTGCCACGAATTACGGGAGTTTTGCGACGCCCCCATCATCATGCTCTCCGTGCGCAACAATGAACGCGACAAGGTGAGGGCGCTCGATTCCGGTGCTGACGATTATGTGGTCAAACCCTTTGGCATCCAGGAGCTCCTGGCGCGTATTCGCGCCAATTTGCGCCGCCACGCGCCCAGTGCCGACGACCTGCCGGCGACCTTCGAGACCCGGGATCTCACCATCGACTTTGCGCAGCGAAAAGTGATCGCGCGCGGGCATCAGGCGCGACTGACGCCCAAGGAATTCGAGCTCCTCCATTACCTCGTGAGCCATTCCAACAAGGCGCTTCCACACCGCGAACTGCTTCAAGCCGTCTGGGGGCCCGACTACGGAGATCAGGTGGAATACCTGCGCGTCTTTATCAACCAATTACGCAAGAAGATCGAGCCTCAACCTTCCAAGCCCCGCTACCTTTTGACCGAGCCCTGGCTGGGCTACCGCTTTTCAACGCCGGATGAAACGTCGTAGAGAGTCATCTATGCGCCGCCAAGGAAACAACCACCTGGCCGCTTACGCCATGCGAGTTGAAGAATCGCAGGGCCGCCGCTATTCCGAGCCTTCCCATCCCTTCCGCAATGATTATGAGCGGGACCGCGACCGCATCCTTCACTCGCGCGCCTTCCGCCGGCTTGAGAATAAAACCCAGGTTTTCACCCGGCGCTACTCCGACCATTTTCGTACGCGACTGACCCACACTCTGGAAGTGGCGCAGATCAGCCGAACGGTCGCGAAGGCGCTGCGGCTGAACACCGATTTGGTGGAGGCCCTGGCGCTGGCCCACGATGTGGGACATCCGCCCTTCGGCCACGCCGGGGAAGCCGAACTTAACCGCCTGATGGGGCGTTACCACGAAAGTTTTGACCATAACCTGCACGCGCTGCGCATTGTCGAGCATTTCGAGCAGAAATACGTGAGGTTTCCCGGGTTGAATCTCACTTTCGAGGTGCGCGAAGGAATCATCAAGCACTCAAGGGATTACAATCCCGCGCATTACCCGGAACTCGCAGCCTACGCCCTGAACGCCCGGTCCCCGCTGGAAGCCCAATTGATCGACCCCGCTGATGAGATTGCTTACAACTGCGCTGACCTTGACGACGGGTACGAAGCGAAACTCCTCACGCTTCCGCTCATCCGCCGGCACGTGCGTCTGTTTGATGGGCTCTATCGGGATGTGGACCGGAAGTACCCTTCAGCGCGCGAGAAATTGAAGTTCAACGAGGCCTTGAAGGGCGTCTTGAATGTTCTCGTAACGGACCTCATCGACTCGACGCACTCGCGCCTTACGAAGGCAGGCATACGATCGGTGGCGCAGGTGCGAGCGCATCCCAAGCGGCTGGTAGGATTAGGCCCCCGGCGAGCCCGCGACGACAGGGAAATGAAAGAATTCCTAAACGCCTATCTTTACTCCCATCGTCGAGTGGCGTCGGAGCGGCAGGTCATCGTGCGCTGCGTGCGCCGCCTTTTTGGTTACTACCTCGAGCACCCTCGCCGTCTTCCACCCTTCTACGTCGCGCAAAGCCCGCAGGAACCTTTGCATCGCGTCGTTTGCGACTATATTGCCGGCATGACAGACAACTACCTCCTGCTGCAATACCAAAAACACCTTGGGGCTAGGGGCTAGGGACTGGGGGCTAGGACCACAGCGCACATCTGTCATTCTGAGCGAAGCGAAGAATCTCGCTCTGAATGTCTTCAAGGCAGTGCGAGATTCCTCGTCGCCTGCGGCTCCTCGGAATGGCAAAGTATTTGTGTTACATGACACTAGATCGATGTCCCTATTCCTCGGCTTCGACCTGAACAAAATGTTTCAACTGCGGCAGCAAGTGGCGGTGCATGGCGTCGGGTCCATAAAAAAGCGCGTGGATATAGGCCAATAATGCGGGCTGAGAAAACCGTTCCGGTGGCTTGCGGAAATTGAAATAGCAGAGGCGCCCCGCCACGACTTTGTTGGGGTTCTGATACGAGCCTAGCGGCCATATCGTCTGGAAAAAGCGGAAGCCCGCTTGGGCCAGGACTTTCGGCCACCAGCCACCTGAAGAGGCAGTAACTTCGGCGTAAAATCTCCAATTCCAGCCGTGCGGCCCTTTCCTTTCCAAGCGGAGCACTTTTCGAAGAATCCGCAGGCCCAGCCCCCGCCGTCGAAGCGCGGGATCGACGAAGATGTAGCTCCCGAACACGACCTGAAACATGGGGAGGACCAGCGTGCAGGCGCCGCCCACCAGTCGCTCGTCCACATAAGCGGCAAACAGGTGTACGGGATTGACCCTAGCCGGCGAAGGCTGCATGACCCAGCGCAAAATCTGCGAGCTCACCCTTTCATCGGGATTAAAGCTGCGGCTGTAAAGGCGCAAGTAACGGTCGAGTTCGGCTCGATCCGTGTGCTTCAATAACTTGACTTTCAAATTCTGCATGGAAATCTCCCCGCGTTGTACGTTGCGCGATGAAGTGAAAGCCTGTCATTCTGAGCGAAGCGAAGAATCTCCGCACCTATTTTTCGTTCCATCGACGCAGCAGCAACTGCAGAGACGCTCCGCTGCGCTCAGCATGACGGGATTGAGTCTTCTCACACCGCCGCAGGGGCAACCCTTGCGGCCGCCCTCAAGCCGATAGAAGGGCCGGCTGCCCAAGATCGCAACGCAAACATTTTACTTCCACCTCGGGAGTGTGCAGTGGCTTTCCTTTCCTGCCTGACTGAGTTATCTTATGTGCCGCGCGGCGCACGGACGGTGGCGAACGCTGCGCCGGAATACATCCTATGACTTGGAGGCGTCACGCCGTGTTTTCAATTCCTGGCTCTTCAGACCGATGGGAACGGAGCAGGCTGCCGGTGCTCTCAATCCTGCTCCTTCTTGGAACGCTGTTCTTGAATCCCCTTCCACTCCGGGCAATCGACTGGTCCACGCTCTTCACTGCCCAGGATGTGCGCGACCACCTGTCTACAGATCAGGGGCGGGCGGATGCCCTCGAGTTCTGCCGCAAGCTGGGAATCACCAAGGTTTATATTGAGGCGTTTCGCGGCGGTTACCAACCCGATGCGGAAACGCTCAAAACCGCGCGGGACTTTTTCCGGCAAGCCGGGCTGCGGGTTTCGGGGTGTGTTACCACCACAGGGATTGGCAAGCCCTCCACCGGTTGGGATGTGGCGGTGTGCTATACGAACCGCAAGAATCAGGAGAAGCTGGCCTCCATCTTCCGGTTTGCTGCCGGGATTTTCGATGAAGTTATCATTGATGATTTCTTTTTCACGGATTGCCAGTGTTCCGAGTGCGCGGCCGCGAAAGGCTCCCTGAGCTGGCCGCAATATCGCGAGAAGCTGATGCTCGAGATGGCAAGGGATCGCGTGCTCGGCCCTGCGCGGCAGGTCAATCCCAAGGTGAAGGTCATTCTGAAATACCCGCAGTGGTACGACAACTTTCAGGATCGCGGTTACATTGTCGACAAAGAAACGGAACTCTTCGATCGCATCTGGGTAGGCACCGAGTTGCGCGATCCCAGTTCCGACCAATGGGGTCATAAGCAGCAATACGAGGGATATTTCATCTACCGCTGGTTCTGCGAGATCGGCGGAGAAAAGACCGGCGGCGGCTGGTTTGATCCTTTCGGGACGAATGCGGTGACTTACCTGGATCAGGCGCTTATTACGGTCCTTGCCGGCGCTCCGGAGGCGTTCCTTTTCCACTACGGCTCGTTGGCTTCTTCTCAATATAACGAGCAGGTGGAAGCTCTGGGCGCCCATCGCACGGAATACGAAGCGTTGAGTAAGCTGGTCGCAAACTGGACGGGGATTCCAGCCTACAAGCCTGCCTCCAGCGAGCCTGGCGACGAACCGTATCTATTCGACCAGATTGGGATGCTGGCGATCCCCCTTGCTCCCACGGTGCACTTCCCTGAAAAGGCCCGCGCCGCGCTCTTCACTGTGCATTCGCTCAAAGATGCCGACTTCGTTCCACGGCTGACAAGTTTCTTGGAATCCGGCGGGACTGCACTGGTCAGTGAGGGTTTGGCGCATGCTTTGAACGGTGAGCCTCGCTTACCCTCGGAGACTCCGACCAACCTTCCCAAGAACAAATACTTGCTCAAAGTCCAGGAAGGGAACGGCAGCCTGGTGATTTTCTCGGATTCGCTGCCCCGGCTCACTTATGTGGATTCAAATAATCGGGTTGCTCAGATTTCGGAGGCGCAGCGGGAAGCGCTGGGGGAGTTGCGCAAGATCGTGGAAGCATTCACGGTGACCTCGCCGGATGCGCCCCCGCGCGTGGCCGTCTTCCCGCTGGGAGCGCGCGCCGCCGTGGCGAATTTTACCGAGGTTCCAGTAGCTTGCAGGATAGTTGGTTTGGGTGGAATGGTCAGCAGGCTCCGAAAGGTCTACGCGATCGGTGGAGCGTCCCTAGCGTCTGACGCAAATACGCTGCGCCTCCCGCCTCACGCCGCCATCGTGGTTGAAGAGTAGGCAGGTGGGTAGGTCGGCAGGTGGGCAGATCGGCAGATCGGCAGGTGGGCGGGCAGTCGTAAATAGTGTCCACCCAAGCGTAGCCACTTGTCGCCGAGCAATGGCCATCTCCGACACTTTCGGACGAACACTGGAGATTCCGGCTAAAAGATCGGACTTTTTCTCATCGTGAGTGGGTTAGAACGAGTTTTGCAGTTATTCTACCCACCTGCCGATCTGCCCACCTGCCGATCTGCCCACCTGCCGATCTGCCGACCTGCCCACCTGCCGATCTGCCCACCTGCCGATCTGCCGACCTGCCCACCTGCCGATCTGCCCACCTGCCTAACTGCCTTCGTTCCTCCCTCGCCGCAGCGCCTTCTGCTTCTGTCTCTGTTCCGGCGTTAGGATATGTTCGATTTGCTTCCGGGCGGACTTTCGGATCTCAGCCAGCTTTGCCCGCGCTTCCCCTTGGGGCAGCGAATTATTCGCTCGCAAGTCTTTAAGCTGTTGATTCCGCGTCTCAAGGATTGGCCTGATCTTGGCCACTTGATCATCGGTTACGTTCAGAGTCTCCCTCATTCGTTGCAGTTCGTGCTCCACCCGGCCATGGGGCATGCGGGCCGGTTGTTCGGTTGGAGGGGTTGCCTCTTGCCCAGCGAGCCGATGTTGGCCAAGCGCCAGCACGAAAGAGATGGCGATGAATGGGACCAATAGGTTTCGCATGCCTTGACTCCTGGCGCGTTGCTGCGACCGTTGCGCAGCCACAGCGGCCACCATTATAAGCCCAGGAATGCCTTTTGCACCGAGAATCGCGCCTCACCCGGCCCGGGGACGCCTGGCGAAAGCCCCGATGCGGGCCACCGCCCAAGGGGACGGGCTACCTTTGAATGAGAATTCGTTGAGTTCGTTGCTGTCGGCGTATTGCCCACAGCCTGCCGCCTACTGTTGATTATCTCGCCTCCAGCCTTGCCGGAATTGTCCCGTCATAATACGGGTGGCCAGAAACTGTCCTTGGTTCTCACTTCCCATGGCGGAGATGCGGTCGCCGACTTTGAGATCCTTGAGGGCGATGGGTTGGCCGTCTTTGATGAACTGCGTTTGGTCGTTGACGGTGATGGTTCTTTCTCCCTGGCGGGGATTGTTGACCTTGATTTGATTCTTGTCGACGGAGACGATGGCGCCGAAGACTCGTTCTCCAGCGTTTTGAAAGCGTTGCATCTCTTCCGCGGTGATGCGGCGGACGTTTTCAGCCACAAACTCCTTGTTCGCGTTAGTCTGTCCTCGAACAGAGACCTGGTCTCCAGGCTTTAGATCTTCAAGTTGGACGTCCTTTTGTCCCTCACGATAGTGGGTGTGGTCGTCCACCATGACGGTTTGGCTGGAGCCATCCGTCTTCTTAATCTCGAAGCGGTCTACGCCTACGGAAGTGATTGTTCCTGAAACCGGTCGTCCGGCGAATTGGCGCGGCGGATTTTGCGGCGGCGTCTTCGCTTCATCCTGCTGTTGTGGAAACGCAACACTTGTTATAGTAAGAAGGATAAGCCCAAGGGCCAAAGCGAACTGTTTGCGCATACACGCCTCCTTAACTTTTTGACGTGTGGAACTTCTGTGCGGTTACGGCGCAATCATAATAGGGGGGCGGATTCCCAGACTTCTGGAGCCGAGGCTATGTAACCGTGCCCGCTACCAACACGTAATGATTGTGAGAGGGGCGGCGCGGGGCACGACTCTATGCTATAAACTGCAGGCGAGCAAGTCCCTACACGAGAGAAGAAGGTCAGGGCCGGTTATGGATTTCTCAAGAATAGGAAGCCTCCTGATGGAGCGACGGCGGAAGAGTCTCTCGTTGACGGTGCTCCTGGTGCTGTTTGTGGGACTCTCCCCTATGAGACTGGGCGCCCAAACCAGCAACGCCGGGGCCCTCACAGGGCACGTTCACGGGCCCGCAGGAGTTTCCGTCCCCGGCGCCACCGTGGTACTGACCAATCCCCAGACCGGCGAGAGAAAGGAAACTTGGACGGATGACGCCGGGAATTACGCGTTCAACGGACTCCCGCCGGGCGTTTACAAGTTGGAAGTCTCGTTGGTCGGATTCCACAACGATGTGCGGGAGCCGATTCCTATAAGCGAAGGTAAGTCACTTAAGGTTAACGTTGCCTTGACAATCGATACGCCGGTGTTGGCGAACGCTTCCGGCAATCGCCCTTCGGGCCAGCGGTTGCCGCAAAACCTCCAGAATCTGCCGGGACAAATTCAGGGAGCACTCGGAGTGCAAGGGCTGGATCAGTCGCTGATGGCTGGAATGAATGGCAATGAAAGCGGAGTGCGATTCTCCGGAGAGCAAGCAGCGGGGAACGGGGGACAATCCGAGGCTCCCGCGGAAACCGAGACCTCAGCAAGCGCTTCGGAGTCGGTGTTGCTGACAGGTGGCGAGGGCATTTCTGCCTCCGCGCCGGGCGGTGGCCAGGGCCGTGGACAACGGTTCCAGCAAATGCGCGACCTTTTCATGACGCAAGGGCAGGGCGCCCCAGGTTTTGGTGGTGGCGGGCCGGGAGGTGGCGCGCCGGGCGGTGGGCCGGGAGGTGGCGGTCCTGGGGGCGGCGGCGGATTCGGCGGCGGGGGATTTGGCGGTGGGGGTTTCGGCGGCGGAGGCTTTGGGGGTGGG
>Ga0326727_10020115_pt1 | contig 13295 bp, 16 predicted proteins | sample MB2enrmetagenome_FD_207643 | JGI IMG/M metagenome (GOLD analysis project Ga0326727, IMG submission 207643) | Lab enriched peat soil microbial communities from McLean, Ithaca, NY, United States - MB29MY | ecosystem: Environmental > Terrestrial > Soil > Wetlands > Peat | place: USA: New York...
ATGTAATTGCCAAAGTGCTGGAAACTTCTGAGCCATCCAAGGTTCACACTCAATTCAGGGACAACGCTCTTGTTTCTAACGCATGGATAGGGGATGAAACGGGAAAAATAATGCTTTGCCTCTGGGATCAACAGGTAAACGCCGTTTCAGTTGGTGACTCTATAGAAGTAAAGAATGCGCATGTGGCTATGTTTAAGGCTAAAAAGCAGCTCCGTCTTGGAAAAAACGGAACAATCACAATATTGGAAAAGCCCTTGGTAAATGAAACGGCTGAAAATTAAAAATTAAAAATGTTTGAAGATGGCTTATACTGTTTAGACGTATTTCTTTTCGTTGTAGCAGTACCATCTTTGATATTGTGGAATCCATGTGAGAGGTTGATTGCAGGTCGGGCAGAGTCGTTGAGTTGACTGTTTTTCATTGACTGTAACGTATTTCTTTTCGTTGTAGCAGTACCACCTTTTGTACTGTGGAATCCATGTGAGAGGTTGATTGCAGGTTGGACACAGTGGTTGAGTTGACTGCTGCTGAACATCAGTTTGGACGGGCTGCTGCTTCTTTTCATAAGGTCCAAAAATCTTTTCTTCCTCAGTCAAAGAACTAGTTTGAACGGGCTGAACGGTCTGCTGTTGACTGGTGCTTTGTGTAACATCCTTTAGAAGTACGAAATCTGATGCTGCTTGAACATCTTCCCAGGGAACATGTTGTATTTCCCCGCCCTCAGTCTCCACTGACAAGACAATACCCGTCTTTCCAACGGCGAAAGCGATATCTTTAACTTTTCCAACCAATCGTCCTTTCGAATCTATGACTTGCATCGAGACTAGTGCATCTCTGGTTAGAGGTTTATTGGTTTTTTCCATCTTAACACCATTCTTATTCTGAATAGGCGCATCTTGTTTAAAGGATTTTCGTTTCTTACTCAAAGCCGACCATCAACCCTGCGCTGGGATCTCCCAGTAGCTAATGATGTCGCCTTTCACCCATTTACCGCCTAAACTTCGAACAACCTCGTTGATATCTTCCCATTCAGCCTTTAAAAATTGAATCGGCTTCACCACAACGCAGTCTCCCTTAACTGTGAAACTGAGCAGTTTGCGCTGTTCTGGGCTGAATTCATTTTCCATCTTCAATGTGGTTTTGCTTGGTTGAGTTAACTTTACATTTGCATGCTTAAGGTCAGATTTGGATTCTATCTTAACCGTCCCAATCGGCTTTGAGGCAATTTTAGTTTCTCCAGTTTTTGTTAGGTTGAATTCTGGGATCGGATAGGATTCGGCAATGTCCTCAAAACTGTCGCTTCTAACTATCGCGAGCACTTGCTTGGAAAACAAATCAAGTTTCAAGTCTAATAGTTCAGTATCGCTGGGCAAATTGGAAGTGAAAGAGGACCGCTTTCCTTGCAACAACTCGATGAGGAATTCTGGGGTTAATTTTATTATTCTTATTTTCATTTTCAGGCACTCAGAACTGCCTTTAGTGACCGATAACTTAAAAGCATTGCCCATCATTGCCCAAACTTTTTGAATTATTACAGCAGAGGTCAAGTCGACCGATGAATGCCGAAAAAGAGGGAATAGAAAAGATGTCGTACTTAGGATTTGGCTCTGAGGTTTCTCCATTCCTTAAGGTTGCCGCAGTACATGCCCCAGGTTCTCAGTTTCGGAGATATCGCCCTAATTAAAGCTGGGCATGTTATCAACACGATTGGCAAGTTAAGAGCGAACGTTGGCACCAGAATGACTGCTGCTTCGGTTGCGGTGAACAGTTGAGGCAAGATTGTGTATTGCCAAAGAATGTAGCTTGTCCCCACGAAGAGGCTTAAAGCGTAAACACCTAAAAGAGTAATGAGGCTCTTTCTTTTTCCATCTTCAGCGGCTTTTTTAGGCATAAGGGTCCAATTTATGAGGTATATTATGAGGGCTACAACTGATTCGAACACTCCGAGAAAACCTAAACCTTCCACAAAGGCGCCGCCTATAAACGCTCCAATCATGGCTCCCGCCAATCCGCTCCATCCGAACCATATTGGAAAAACACCCAGCAGGATGATCGGGAGATAGAGGATGGTGAATCTTGGCAACGCTATTGAGTATGACAGGAAGAAGAATATGGTGTAGAGGGCTGCTGTCGTGGCGATTATTGAGGCACGTTTAGCGCTGCTTTGTTTTTGCATATTCATTTTTTCATTCAGTCCTTATGTTCCGGGCTTTAAACGCCTCATGGAAGGAACTGAATAAAAGCATTGTCATGCGTATTACAGGCGTAATACATAGAATTTAGTAAAGCCTGATTATCGGGCTACTGTAACTTCAGGTAGACTTTCAGAGCCAAAATGCTATATCAACCAAAGTATAAAAGTTCCAGTGAGTATTAGATGCGAAACTGCCAGCCAATGTTGGATAAAAATGATTAGCCAACCGCGCTTAACCAAGATTGTTTTCATCGTGGGAATCGCAGTACTTATCGCCTTGAACTTGTACACTTTCATAGTGGCTTATCCGGAGACTTACGCCGTCAACGCAGGCATCAACACTTCAGGCACTATACTGGCAAAAGACTTCTCAGCCTATTACATGGGCGCTTGGAGGCTATGGAATAACCCAGCGCACGTTTACACTTTCGGAGCCCTAAAGGATGGAGAACCAGTCATACTTCCACACCCTGAAGCCTACAAGTACCTGCCTTCTTTCCTGCTTGTTGTCTCGCCTTTTCTCTCGTTGAATTATCAACAGGCACTCTTAGCCTTCGACATAGTCCAGTTTATGCTTCTTCCCCTGATGGCGTATCTGCTCTACAAGCTCTTAGCTAACAAGCCTCTTGCAGTAACCTTCGTAGTCATGGTTGTTGCGTTGCTGCTGCCTTTCCCCTCCCCGCAAGGAGGCTTTTCCCTAAGTTACTATTGGCAGTGGGGCGAGGGACAAGCCAAAGTCTTCATCACCTTCCTGCTTCTGCTCAGCTTCTTTTTAGGCAACCGAGGAAAACCATACCTATCTGGAGTTGCCTATGCATTTGGGTTTTTTGACCCAAGGTTCGGACTGCTGGCGATACCGCTCTTTGTAATGTACAACCGCAAAAAGCTCAAAGCAGCAACGGTGAGCGCAATCGGCGCGTTGGTCTTGTCGAATCTGATGCTTCTTTATCCAGGCATGGCCTCTGGCTTCATAAGCATGATTTTTTCCTCTGCCGTTAACACGCCACTCTACTATTATTCGCTCATACCCTTCTTCACCTTGCTGTCTCTAATCATCGTAAACTACAAAGAAATCGGTGCAGCGTTCAATCCCAAAAGAAAAGCTGCCAGCTTAACAGACACACCAAAACAATAGGAAAGGGAATCAAGCGTTTCCTTTAGCTGTTTATGGCCAAATTGATTTAAATGGTTATTTTATTTAATTAGCGCTAGGCGGTTGCATCAATCCTTAAGCGTTTTGTTTCAATATAGAATATTGCCTTAAGTGTTATAGGTTAGATGCGCAGATACTAATAGGGATAGTAACTCATAGCATCTGTTTGGTTGGCAATTAAAAGAGTATACGGTGAAGAGAATGGGTGCACCTGCAAGAACTAAGAAGAAAGGCCAGGAAGCCCCTTCTAGCAAGACAAAGGTAATTGTCATTGGTTTAGTTCTCGCCATTATCGGATCTGTAATATCTAGTTCTTACGCGAAAGCAACACTAACGAATTATACAGGTTTCGGCATGCTGCTTGCAGGAATAGCCGTTTTTGCTTTTGGTGCGTGTGCAACGGCTACGGCAACCGTGGAAACTCGCTTTAGCCAAGCAAAGCCAGCAAGCGTTAGAGTTAACAAACCGAAGACGCTGTGCCTAAGCATTTGGGCAATCGGCATCGGTGTAGCTCTAAGCACTATTGGCTCCATATTAGGCGGTACCTATGCAAAGAATACAATAATAAACGACGCAGGTTTCGGGATGCTGCTGACGGGAATATGCTTTTTTGTCTTAGGCATATTCGGAACATTGCTGGGGATGCTGCAGACCAACTTAAATAAGAACAGAAAAGTCGGCATCAGGGTGGATAGACCGAGGTTTCTGACTTATAGCATATTATCGGTCGGCATCGGAATAGTTCTTACTGTCGTCGGTTCTATAGTGGCTGGCAGCTACGCAAAAGAAACAATAATGAACTATACTGGCTTTGGAATGTTGCTAATCGGGGTAGCCATCTTAAGCCTAGGCATGTCAGGAACGGCTGTAACAATCCTAAAAAGCAACTGGAGGCTGAACGGAAACCGTGGCAGCGAACCGAGAATTATATTGGGAAGCATATGGGCAATCGGCATCGGCTCAATGCTAATCATTACTGGCTCACTGCTTGCTAGTTCCTACGCAAAAAACTCGTCGATGAATTACTCAGGCTTTGGAATGCTACTAGCAGGCACAGGCGTTTTTGTTTACGGGTTATTTGAGACGGCTCGATTTTCAACAATGGGCTACTTAAGCGGCAAGTGGACTGGTCACAGAGGGCAAAATGAAAAATTACCTGCTCGCCTGAGAAATTCTTGGAGTAATATAGTAAAAACAAGCGCCGTCATCAACCTCGCAGGCGTAATGGCTGCCATATGTTTGCTTTTCTTCAGTCTCTGGCAACTAGACCTCATCGTGTCTGGTCCAGTGTGGTGGTCCTCCTTACCGCATGGGCAAGGTATCGGTTGGTCACATCTAGACGGCGCATACGCAAACGATTACTTCCAATGTTTCCTTTGGAAAACCACCATTGGACAGGCATATGACACCTTGTTTATGCTGATCTTTATTTCCTTCATACTGCTCTTTGCAAGCACCTTCTTCTGGCCACACGCAAAAGCAAAAAATGACCTACGTTTGAATCAGCGAAATAACTTGAAAAATTCTAAAACAAGGCCACGAAGAAAACAGGCTAAAAAACAGCCTCTTGCCCCAGAAACCCCGAGTGCTCCCCAAGAAGATGGTGCTGGGAGTGGGACTTGAACCCACGGAGGCCTGCGCCAAAGAATCTTAAGTCCTTCCCCAAATCTTAGGTAGTCAATTTCGGTTATCACTCTTTTCACCAAAAATTGGGGTGCCATTTTGCAGCATTATGCCTTATTGCAGGTTTCCTACATAATTGTAGTAATTCCTTATTAGTTGGAATTGCTAATAAATATTAAGAGTGAGACGGATGGCTTCAGTCACGGTTACAAGGCATTCGCAAGTCACGATACCTAAAGAAATACGTGAAGAAGTGGGTATTACGGAAGGAGATAGACTGAAGATGAGAGTAGTGGAAGGCAACAAGATAGTAATTGAAAAAGCAAACGAAGAAGCGTGGAAAGACTGCACTGACTTTTTGCCCGAGGACTTCGAAAAAGTGCTATCGTCTCTTCGCGCCGATTCAACAAGCAGATTCAAGCGCCTTAGGCTGGTTCCCTGAATTGCCCGCAAAAAAGAAAGGAGCTACAAAAGAACTTAAAACTGTATTCGTTGACACCTCGATAATAGTTGATGTAGATAGAGGGAAAGAGGACGTAATAGAGTTATGTAAACGATTAACCAGCACCAACAGCGCTTTTATAAGCACCGTAAGCGTCTCCGAAATTTTGACGGGAGCATATCTAAGGAAGGACTACAAAGTCGCGGTCAAGAAGGCGGAAAAAGTGCTCAACCAATTCCGCTGGGTCACATTAAACGGAGAGGCAGCCAAGCTTGTTGCTGAACTAAATGCTTACTTGATCTCAAAGGGGCAACCGATAGAATATCAAGATGTAGCAATCGCTGCTTCTTTTCTATTCGAGTGTTGCAATGTGCTGCTCACGGAAAACAAAGAACATTTTGAGAGACTCCCTAACCTCAAAGGCAAAGTAATGACTCCAAAAGAGTTCTTGCAAGAATCAAAAAACGATTTTTGAGGCGTAAATTCAGTGGTGCCGGGGGTGGGACTTGAACCCACGAAGGCCTGCGCCAGAGGATCTTAAGTCCTCCTCCATATCTTAGGCAATCAAATTTATCTGGCCGCCTATTTAGACCTGGCTCGGATACCCCGGCACCAGCACGTAATTGACAACATAGTACAGTTTAAGTTTTTTGCATACGGCTTGTAAGTATATTTTCTTTATTGGTTGCATGAAGGTGCCAACATAATATTATATTATATTGACGAGAGAGTATTGTTTGCCGGTTGAGGAGCACGCTCTACGGTAGCACTGTGCGATTCTTAAGTGGCTGCTAGGCGTTGCCTGAGATAATATCAAAGAGATGCTTTTGCAAGTGCTTACGATCAGTCGGTGATTACTGTGGGGTTTAGACTCAACTGGCACCGTATTTATTTTTTAAAAGAAGCCTTTTGGTGTCCATTTAAGAAGCATCTTTTTAAGAACGGCATTTGGCTTTTCTTGACGTTTTGCCTAAAATTATGTTATGCTTATATGTGCGGGTTGATGTATTTTGTTTTTGAGGAGACTGAATAAGGATGCCCGCTATAGAAGTTGGCAGAATATGCGTAAAGCAAGCTGGTCGAGAGAACGGCAAAAAATGCGTCGTAATAGATGTGATGGATAAAAGTTTTGTTTTAGTAACTGGCCCAAAAAAGATTACGGGAGTCAAGCGGAGACGAGTCAACATAAACCATGTTATGCCTCTTCAAGATAAGATTGAGGTTAAACGCGGCGCTTCAGACGAGGAAGTAGCTCAAGTTTTGGACGCTGCAGGCAAACTGCAAGAAATGACGCAAGCGGTTAAAACTGCATAGTTTAATCTTTAATTATCTCTATTCTATTTTTCTTACAACCAGTTAGGAGAAAAACAGTCATATGCCTAGAACAACTCCCCCATGGGAAATCAAACGTGAACTGTTGACGAAAGCAGAGGACACAACCAACCCAAAGTATGGGCATGTGCCCTCTGAAAGACCAGCCAAAGAGTACATCCAGTACGGCACAATAAACCTTGACAAGCCAGCTGGTCCAACAAGCCACGAAGTTGCCGCATGGGTAAAAAAAATCATGCATCTAAACAGCATTGGCCACGGCGGGACTCTAGAGGCTTAAGCAGTAAGCCAGAGAAATCCCAAAGTGACCGGTGTTTTACCCATCACCTTAGAGGACGCTACGAAGGTGGTTCAGGCGTTTCTCTACAGCGGCAAAGAATACGTTTGTGTGATGAAGCTTCATGGTGACGCTAAGGAAGAACAGATTAAGCCGGTTCTTTCGGAGTTTGAGGATGAAATTTATCAGCGTCCACCTTTGCGTTCTTCTGTTAAGCGGCAGCTTCGAACTAGACGCATTTACTACATCGACTATCTGGAAACTGATGGACGTAACGTTCTCTTCAAAGTTGGCTGCGAGGCTGGAACGTACATACGCAAACTCTGCTTTGACATCGGCGAAATCATAGGCGTCGGTGCCCACATGCAGGAACTGCGCAGGACACGCTCAGGACCCTTCACTGAAGACAGCGCTTCAAAAGTTACTTTGCATGATGTTGCGTACTGGTTTGGTGAGTGGGAGACGAAAAAAGACGAGGCGATTCTTCACAAATTTATCGTGCCTATGGAAGAGGCGTTAGCTCTGCTCCCGAAAATTGTGGTTCGTGATTCAGCTGTTGATGCGTTGTGTCATGGTGCAAACTTGACTGCTCCAGGCGTATTGCAGGTTACAAACGGCATCCAAAAAGGCTCTATTTTAGCGATTTTCACGTTGAAAGGTGAAGCAGTAGCATTGGCAAAAGCGGTTGTCTCAACCGAGGAAATGTTAGATTTGAAGCATGGTGCTGTTGCTTCTTTGGAGAGAGTGTTGATGCTCAGAGGCACTTACCCGAAGGTTTGGAAAAGCGGTAGCGAACATGAATCAGCCCAACCGTAGCACGGACCATTATTTTGTTGCTGAGCCCAAGTCAAAGGAGAGGTTCGGTTTAGTTCGAACCGTGCTATGCGGGAAGGACTTCGAGTTTTTGACCGCTTCAAGCGTTTTTTCGAAGCGGCGAGTTGATCCTGGCACCAGGCTCTTAATCGAATCGATGGTTCTGCCCAAAGATGGCTGCGTTCTTGACATTGGCTGCGGTTATGGTGCCGTTGGAATAGCTGTAGCGGCTTTTAATCGGAAGCTCAGCGTGATCATGACTGACGTGAACATGAGAGCGGTGCGCTTAGCAAAAAAGAATGTTGAATTGAACAAGATATCCAATGCCGAGGTGCGTTGTGGTCACTTGTATGAGCCCGTGGAAGGTTTAGTGTTTAATTGTGTGCTTTCGAATCCGCCTGTTAGTGCAGGTATGGAAACGGTGAAAGCCATAGTGAAGGAAGCCGCAAAAGTCATGGCGGATAAAGCCACGTTCCAGATGGTTATTCGGTCTAAAATCGGCGCTAAAACGCTGCCTTGTCTTTTCAAAGAAACCTTTGGGAACTGCACGGTTCTTGCAAGAGAAAGCGGGTTTCGGGTGTTGTTGGGGCAATGTGCTGTTGGTTAACCGAAGAATTTAGGCTTATTTTTGTTGATTTTGTTTCGGCTTGACTAGCAGGGAGTCCCTGACTTTTCAGGTCATTTTTGGCAGACAAAAGGCGAATGTTTATCTGCCAAGAATTTATATGGACAAGTCCTTATATGGAGAAGTCTCTATATCGCACAAAAAGTGTCTAAATGGTGACATAAACGTGTCTGATAGTAACAAGAGAGAACGTATCACAATTCGACTTACGAAAAGGTATCTTGACCTCTTAAACATGTTAATCGAAAAAGGCGTGTACAACAGCCGCAACGAAGCCATCCGAGACGCACTAAGAATTCTTTATGAGTATCATGGGTTGAAGGTTTCGCCTGAGAAGAAACATGCTTTTAATCAATCTAAAGCTGATGATGCTTCCAAAGAGCAAGATTGATCTTCAACGTGTCAAAAGGGGCTTATCCAGCAGGTAGCGCAGTATTCTGTATAATTTGACCAATCGGGTATGCTATTTGCCTGGTTATTCAGGAGGCAAAAAGAGGGCCACAACCATCACAGTAGCTAAAACTTAAGAGACAAGAACTTAACTGTAATGCAACCGTCCAGTTGCCGATATATTCTCGAAAGAGAAAGCAGCAATTCCAGCAATATTTCCTCTTTTAGCATATGGGCAAGATCGGAACGTTGTTTTTATTTTTAGTTCCTCCTTACTTTCAAAGGCTGCGGGGAAAGGAAATGATAAATCAAAAATTCTACAAAAATCACAGTAGGAAAATGGCTGAAAAATGCAAAAAGGCACTCGAAAAATCTTACGGCACAGATATTCCTTTACCAAAATGCCTGCTTAAAAAAGCAAAGAGGCAAAAAGCTCAAACTTTTCTGAGGCGAAAAAATGTACAAAAATAGATTACTTAAAACGCTGAAGCATTCAAAAAATGGGAATAAACCAGACGATGAAACGCTTCGAGCGATGACTAAAATCCAAGAGCACAAGAGACTCTCCAGCCAAGAATTTCTAAAGGTCTACGACGCAATCTGGCAGGAAGGCCCCAAAACAGCCTATAAAACCCCAGACAAATGGAGAAAATAAAACCCCCTAACTATTGCATATTTGGATACGGTTACTTCTTTGTCTGCTCTGCTTAGGTGTTTCTTTTCGTACCATGTGTTCAATCTGCAGATAGAGAGAAAAGATAGACTGACTTATTCTTTTAAACCGCCAAGAAAAAAAGTTAATTTAGCCGCCTGCCATGACAGGGTTATGCTGTTTCAATTTTCGACATATTGATGCGCCCGAAATACACTTTAAATTTTGAGTTGAAACTGTGGTACACGGACGCATCTGACATGGGTACGGGGTGATAGAAGATGGCTAATAGTAGTTCTGCCAAGATGTGGCTCGGAATGGTCGGTGTCGGCATAGCCTTCGGAGTCTTGCTTTGGTTGTTAATTTAATGATTGATTTAATTGCTGGTCGTTTTGGTTTTTAAAAATCATGTTTTCTAACGTATGATGTTTATTTTCGGTGTTAAACCGCAAAATTGAAAAAGCCATGTGTGCCATAAGACAGAGAAACAGCATAAGGCAGTGGTCAAAATGAAACTAAACAAAACCGATGAAAAAGTCTATCAAACCTTAAAGACTGAAGGAAAAGAATTAACCCTCCAAGAGTTAACCGACAAAACAGGCGAATCACCCAAAAAAATCTTCCGCTCACTCCGCAAACTCTTCGAACACGAAATCATAGAAACACAAGCACGCAAATACAAGTTAACGGGCAAGGATCCAAAAGCAGCCAAAGAAGAGCCCGAACCTGAAGTTTAAATTTTTGGAGCCTCGAGCGGGCCTTGCTCCCGCGGCCTGCTGCTTACAAGGCAGCCGCTCTACTGGGCTGAGCTATCGAGGCACCCATCCAAAGACGCCCAGATTACACCAACACATAAAAACTTACCCAAATAAAAGTTACTCTAAATCATTACGCGCACTGCCTTGTCCCGATATTACTTATTGAAGTAAGTGAGAGCGCGTGCGAAGCCTTCTAATCAGCACCACATGAATGGATCAAATTTACACGTATTTCATTGGCAATTGAAACTAGGGAATCGTGTTCCACGTTGCATTTGTGGGGATAGCAATCGCATATCCTGTGTGTGTTGCTTGCATGTTTACGTATTCACCCGCTGTGTACTGTAACATTTTAGAAGTAATCGTTATTGTCAATTGCTGATGTATCTGGGTAATGTTAGATACTCTATCGATTACCACTGTTTGACCCATGGAATACGTTGTCGGCGTTATGTAATCTGATACTGCATACTTGGTACGCGTGGTACTAATTGCAGGTGATGCTAACGGCTCTAAACCTGTAGTGTTAAGGGTTATCCAATTTGAAATAATCGGCTCGCTTGCGTTTCCCGTTTGGATGCCTACTGATACGGACTCAATTTGTAACCCCGCGCGTGCGATCTCAGAACTGTTCCAATTCGCATCAGAACTATTCCAATTCGGCATTGAAAAAAGGATGTCGCTGAGAGCCATTGGATATTTCGATGGCACGCTCGATGGAAAGATTGATTGCCAATTATATGCGATAACGATTGATGAAACTACCGCACCAATTATTATGGCAGCAATCAGTAATTCCACGATTCTTGGATGTTTTGTTCTTAACACTGCGAATACTCTATGTTGATTAGAGTTTATGAGGTCATAAGCGTTTCTACATTTTCTAAAGAGCACAATCGCGATGGTACAATCTGAGCAAAATTTACGCGTTGGCTTGTACATACTTAGAGAACACGAGCCTCAATTACGTTAATTTAATTTTGGGACAAAACAGCGCGCTTGTGTTCGCATGTTCTGACAATTTTTGATAATAGGACTACGAGATCTATGAGGGACCCTTCATGTTTTTTTCGCCAAGTGCTGCCAGTTCCCTTAAAGCTTGTTTAAGTGATGTAAGTTCTTTGATGGTTTTCACCTTTATTGTTGCTGAGACCAAGCCATTAAGTGAAACTCTGTAAGGTTTATGCAGGTTGCATAGCTGGAAAGAATTCCTTCCATATAGAAGAAAAATTTCTCAAAAGGCGGGGTAGGGTATCAATTTAGCAACTGAATTTCTCTAGCAAAATTGAAACATAGGAGATCAGACTTTTGTTTTTAAAAATGCTAGCATTACCATTCAGTTCATTTGCCTAAATCTTTCCCAATTAAATTAGCGCCTGTTTAAATCTAGATTGTTTGAATGAATATTTAGCATGCGTAAACTTTTCTTTGAATAAGGAGACAGGTTTACTTTCTGAGCCTAACAAAAAATATGTGGTTATAGACCGTGGCTGTTGATTACTCTGCCACAGTTAGCGTCGATGACCAGCACTATTTTGTTGCCCTTGTGGTCAAACTTTGCAAACCACACTGGAACGTGAAGCAACTCCACATCTCCAACATCACATTCCGTTTTTATCGACGATATCGTTTGATATTTCGCGTGCGCCTTTTGCGATTGAAGCTGATCAACCAACGTCTTTGCCTGATTTTTTGCATCCTCTTCGCTGACGTCTCCGTTAAGAATCTTAACGCCCTTGGGCAGCTTGGAAATGTCAAACAGTTCTCTGCCTTCGAGGTTGAACTGGTAGTTTTGCGGCTGATAATCAGGCATAGCCTTTAGCGCAATCACAGGAAAATTATAGTTTGCATCCATCTGCTGGGCATTTCCTTTTCCTCCGCCTCCGCGTCCCATCCCCATTCCGAAAGCCATTATCGGTATCCGCTTCAACCCGAGAATACCGGCAAATGATTCGCTTACTCTAAAGTCTCCCTCAAAAGCGCGTCTGCCTCCCCTACCGCCCCGTCTTCCTCCGCCTCCTCCACCGCCCATTCCGCCGAGTATTACGCCCATTAGTGCCGCGGCTGTAGCAGTCTGTGCAATTTGTGCGGTTTGATTCGGAACAGTTATGCTTGTGCGGGCAGAAACGCTCACAATCCAGTAAGGCACGTACGTTAGGCTCATTTCCTCCTGCTTGGAGTCCTGGAGACGGTGCCTGTTCAGAAGACCCTTATCCACCAAAGGCTTGATTATTGCATTTACCTGCTCAACAGTGGCAACCTTCAAAGTGAGCATTGTCTGCTTCTGCAGGTTAGTCCAACCTTGACTTCCCAAAGTGACTCCGCTGCCACAATATTGACAGGTTATAACCATCTCTCCAAACTTGGGTGCGATAGGTGCTCCACAACTAGGACACTTCAACGATGCTACTCCTGAAGGCGCAAGAACAGGTTCAGCAGAAGCCGACGCCGACGGCTTAGAAGCATCTACTGACGTGCTTTTTCCACATTTAGTGCAGAATGCTGCGTCGTCCGAGAGTTGAGCACCACAATTTTGACAATACAAGTTACTCACCAATATTTTTTGTAAATAGTGTTTTAGGTTTCTCTTAAGTTTTCCCCATGAAAATACCTAATTTTACCATCTTCAAGAACCGAATATCTTAACAAACCCTAAAGCAAAAAAGCAACCCAAACAACGTTTTCACAGTTGGAAGAGGGACTACTATTTACTACTGATTGCGCTAGCCTAAAAGCTGACAAGCCGTCCTAATTGGGACACAATGCAATGGTTATGTTCCAGATTTGCCGCCAAACTTATATGGCTAAAACCTGCCTTACTTTCACTTCCCGATGCAACTCAGCAACTAACACATGACGTGCAAAGACGCGAACTTGAGCCTAAACAGCTCAAAAATGCCACAAGACCCAAAAACCGCTGTTCAACAAACCTTATTATCCTTCAACGTAATCCTTATATCAGTGAAATCCGCTTCTAATGCAATTCAGCAATATGGGTTATACCATCAACAAGATGCAACTCCCCACCGCATCGAT
>Ga0326727_10020116_pt1 | contig 13294 bp, 8 predicted proteins | sample MB2enrmetagenome_FD_207643 | JGI IMG/M metagenome (GOLD analysis project Ga0326727, IMG submission 207643) | Lab enriched peat soil microbial communities from McLean, Ithaca, NY, United States - MB29MY | ecosystem: Environmental > Terrestrial > Soil > Wetlands > Peat | place: USA: New York...
TCGAACCGGAGTAAACGGCGGCTACGCGGCCACGCACGCGGACTCGATGTTCGAAGGCAGAAGGATCCTCGCGATAGAGGTCGCGGATGGAATCCTGCGGAATGGCGTTGGGTGGCGGTTCGAGCAACTGCACTTCGTTGTCCGAGGAAACCCAGAGGTGAGGCGCCGTGATGTTTTTCCCAATGGCGACCCGCTCGGCGACGCCTACGATACGAACCTTAGCGTCGAGGAGGCTTGATTCATTGCCGGAGGGGTGGGCGACGGTCACATCCACCCTCCTTCCGCCTTCGGAGAGCGAGAGCCAGGCGCGGCCCGATGGCTCGGAGTGCTGCTCCTCGATCACGCCGTCGATTTCGACCCGGGCGCCGTCCTTTTCAGGTTGAGGAAAGTCGCCCATGGTTGCCGGGAAGGGCGGAGAAAGCTTGATGTGCGCGGAGCTGGAGTGGATGCTCACATCCTGCAGGTTCAGGCTGGCCGGACCCTCGGAGGGATCGTAGCGGCCCATCTTGCGGGCATTGACGGCGACCGTCTGGCCGGCCTGAACACCCGCGCTTCCGGGGCTGACGGGAATGACTGCGGTCCCGGTCTCATCTTCCAGCCAGAAGCGCTTGCCGTCTTGGTCGGCATAGGTGACGACGCCAATGAGGTGCACCGGCGTCGAGAGCGGCAGGTCCCGCAAACTGCGAATCGGCGTGCGCGGCCGCAGGAAGGTGAAATACGCAAATGCGACAGCGAGGAGAGCAGTGACAAGCACAACTCCCGCGATGCTTGCCGTCCACAACAAGAATCGGTCCCGGTTGCGCTTCATTCCAATCCTGTCCTCAACCGCCGCGGCTATCGAACCGGCGCCACAGCCGCTCTTTCCTTCCCTTTCGAACAAAGGCATAGCGGCCGATGCCGGCGAATACCGTCGCGCCATAAACCACAGTGCTTCATGAACCTGGAGATATCTCCGCTTTGAGCGGATTGCGCCCCGTCTCCGCACGCTTCTCGGGGCGGTCCACTCCCTTAAGACTCATATCGGCAGTTGGTGCGAATAGATAACCGGCAGCGTACCGAAACGATCCAGATAAAAAGCCTTTGAGAACTTTAGTTTTGGGGCCATGCACCCGCCTGAAGGGGGTTCTCGCCATAGCCTGTCCGGGGGCAAAGAGTACTCTTAATTCCGGGGGAAACGATGCGCACAGACCGATTCGTCTTCTTTCTTTCCATCAAGCCCGCGCGGGCTAAAGGTTGCACATCGAGCACACGCAGGCCGCATTGCAAGACCTTCCGAGCCGCACTTTTGGTCCTCTGCGGAATTGCGCTTATGCCTGGAATGGTCAGCGCTTTGGGAGAGCCAAAGTACGTCAGCACCTCGGCGTTGCAGGGGGCCTTTGTGCTGGCGGAAAACGGCAAAGCCGCGCCGCTGGTGGTGAGCAGCGAAGATTGGCCGGGAGTATTGCGCGCGGCTGGCGATCTGAGCCGGGATGTGGGGCGGGTCACGGGATACGATGCACCGCTGATTCAAAGTTGGCCGCCGACCGGGAACAGGCCTCGCGCCGGAATCGATGTCGTACTGATCGGAACCATCGGGAGGAGTCCGCTGATCGATGCGCTGGTGCGCAACCACAAGCTCGATGTCTCGGGAATTCGAGGCCAGTGGGAGTCGGCGTTGACGACCGTGGTCGAGCGCCCAATGCCGGGAGTGCGGCGGGCACTTGTGATCGCCGGCGCGGACAAACGCGGCACCATCTACGGGATTTACGATCTGTCGGAGCAGATCGGGGTTTCGCCCTGGTACTGGTGGGCCGATGTGAGAGTGCCGCATGCCGATGCGCTCTATGTGCAGCCGGGACGCTATGTGCAGCCGGTGCCGGCGGTGAAATACCGTGGGATCTTCTTCAACGACGAGGCGCCAGCGCTTTCCGGATGGACGAAAGAGAAATTCGGCGGCATGAACCACGAATTCTATACGAAGGTATTTGAGCTGCTGTTACGGCTGAAAGCCAACTTCCTGTGGCCGGCGATGTGGAACAACGCGTTCGCCGCCGACGATCCGCTGAATGCCAAGCTGGCCGACGAATATGGGATCGTGATGGGCACCTCGCACGAAGAGCCGATGATGCGCGCGGAGAAGGAATGGGAGTGGGGGCATCATGGCGCATGGGATTACACGGCGAACCAAAAAGAAATCGATGACTTCTGGCGCGAAGGGATGGAGAGAGACAAAAACTACGAAGAAGTGGTGACGCTGGGGATGCGCGGCCATGGCGACACGCCCATGTCGGCTACCGCGAATACACAACTGCTGGAGCGGATCGTCGCCGACCAGCGAGAGATTCTGAAGCAGACCGTGAATCCCGACCTCGCGAAGATTCCCCAGGTGTGGGCGCTTTATAAAGAAGTGCAGAGCTACTACGAAAACGGCATGCGCGTGCCGGATGACGTAACGCTGTTATGGTCGGATGACAACTGGGGCGATTTGCGGCGGCTGCCTACGGCGGAAGAAAGAAAGCGGCAGGGCGGCGCGGGGATCTACTACCACTTCGATTATGTGGGCGGACCGCGGTCCTATAAGTGGCTGAACACTAATCCAATCCCAAAAATCCAGGAGCAGATGCACCTGGCGCTCGAGTACGGCGCGGACCGGCTGTGGGTGGTCAACGTCGGCGATGGGAAGCCGATGGAGTTCCCGATGGAGTTTTTTTTGAGTTATGCGCGCACTCCAGCGCGCTGGGATAAGGACCATCTGGATGAATTTACAAAGCTATGGGCGGCGCGAGAGTTTGGGCCGGAGCACGCGAGCGAAATAGCCGCCGCGATGGAGGACTACACCCGGTACAACGGACGCCGGAAGCCGGAGTTGATCGACCCCTCGACATTCAGCCTGACGAACTATCGCGAAGCGGACCGCGCGGAGGCGGAATGGCAGACGCTCGCAGAGCGCGTGGACAAGCTGGCGGCGGAATTGCCTGAGAATGAGCGTGCTTCTTACTTCGAATTGATTCAGTACCCTGTCGATGCCTGCGCGAATCTGACGGAGATGTATATAACGGCCGCGCACAATGCGGCGGACGCGCGCATGGGGAATCCGCGGGCGAATGTTGATGCCGATCGGGTGCGCGCGATGCTGGCCCGGGATGCGGAACTGAGCGGCGAGTACAACCACGGAATAGAAAACGGCAAGTGGGACCACATGATGGACCAGACGCACATCGGCTACACCTTCTGGAACGAGCCGCCGGCGAATGCCATGCCCGCAGTGAGCTGGATTGAGGTTCCGGAGGCGGGGTCGTTGAGCGTAGATGCCGAAGACGCGACGCTGGAACGGACGCCGGTGGGCTTCGGTTTCTCGCTGGGGACGATTGATTCTGTTTCCGATGCCACGCGGACGCTGACGCTGTTCAATCGCGGCAGGACGCCTGTGAAATTCACGGTGCAGGCGAGCGCGCCATGGATCGTCGCGTCAGAGAGCGAAGGCACAGTGGGCGAGGAAGAGAAGAGGGTAGTGCTCCGCGTGGATTGGAGCCAGCTGCCCGTGGGCCAGGACAGTGCAGAGGGAAAGGTGACGGTGAGCGCGGGCGAAGGAAGCCCGATGAACTACCGGCTGCGAGCGCTACGCTTGCCGATTACGCGCGCAGACGCGCGTGGTTTTGTCGAAAGCGACGGCTACGTAGCGATGGAAGCGGCGGATACCTCGGAGCGCACGGCTGACAACGCGACGCATTGGGAGGAGTTGCCCGGCTACGGCGAAACGCGCTCGGCGATGACGGTATTTCCGGTTACGGCCGAGAGCAATACGGAGTCGAACGCGGCGCTTGCCTACAGAATGTATCTCTATGACTCGGGCGAATTCGAGATGCAGGCGACGTTGGCGCCGACCCTGAATTTCGTTCCGGGGCGCGGGCTGCGGTTTGCCGTCTCGATCGACGATGGACCGCGCATGATCGTCGACGAGCTCGAGCACAATGCGCAGAAGGACTGGGAGCAGGCCGTAAGCGACGGCGTTCGCCACGTCTCGATTCCGCTGACCATTGCCAAGCCGGGATATCACACGCTGAAGATTTGGGCGGTCGATCCAGGTGTAGTTCTTGAACGCATCGTCGTAAGTCACTCCCCGCTGCGGCCGAGCTATCTGGGACCTCCGGAGAGCTTTCACACTTCGAATTAGAGATTCGTCGTAATCAACAACGAGTCGGAGACAGGAGAATCTCAGCTGCGATCGGCCAAATTCGCATTTAGAGCAATCGTTTGCGAGCCAACGGCATGGTGAAATTCGGCAAATTCCTGGCTGAACCGGATCGTCTCACGATTGCCGGCCGCCCCGAGCCATTCGTGACTTTGCTGCCGTCAGAGCATCGCTCCTATTCTCCGCTCACTGCGACGTCGCATGCGACTCCTCGTGCCGGATGGTCCCTGCGTTAATCTGTACAAGATGCCTTGTTTGTGTAGGGCAAGTTTACGATGGGTTTCTTCCTAACCGTTCTCTATCTCGTTGCCAGCTTTCTCACGCCGCCCGTGATCTTCGGGCCGCTCGCAGAGTTCCGCATCGAATTGATACTGGCCGTTCTCCTCCTGCTGGTTTCAGTACCGAAGATGATGAGGTCGTTCGTGTTCAGGACGCCGCAGGCCCTTGCCCTGGCGGGACTTTCCGTGGCGGCATCCTTCTCGGTGTTCATTGCCATGCGCTGGCTGGGAGGGGCAATCAACACATGGCTCGGATTTATTCCGAGCATTTATGCCTATTTCCTGGTTTGCTTGCATTGCGACTCGCGAAAGAAGCTTCAACTTCTTGTTATCATGCTGCTCTTCGTTTGTCTGTTCGTTATCGTTAACGGGGCGCTGGACCTGCGGCATGTAACTCCAACGAGCGGCTTTTCCGGCTCGGAATCGTCGGAGAGCGCTGAGCGCAGGTTATGGGAGATCGAGCATCCCTACCTTTTCCCGATGCAAGATGATGCGGGACAGCGGTTCTACCGGCTCAGAGGCCTGGGAGAAGTCCACGATCCGAACGATTTTGGCCAACTCCTGGTGTGCGAGATTCCTCTGCTCTTCGTTTTCTGGCGCCCCAAGAAGTTGATTCGCAATTTTGCTTTTGTGATGGTGCCAGCATCTGCGCTCTCTTATGGAATCTATCTCACGCACTCGCGCGGTGCTTTGTTAGCTTTAGTCGCGGTGGTGTTGGTGGCGGCCCGCCGGCGTATCGGGACACTGCCCGCTGCTGTTATTGCGGCTGGTTTGTTTGCCGGAGCGATGGCGGTGCATTTTACCGGCGGGCGGGCGATCTCGGCCGAAGCCGGGGCCGATCGTACGGAGCTTTGGAGTGAAAGTCTGCAGATTGTGAAATCCCATCCGATCTTTGGAATCGGACTAAATCAACTGCCCGGTTACATTGGCCACACGGCGCATAACTCCATTGTTGTTTGCGCGGCCGAACTAGGGCTTTTCGGCTTATACTTCTGGTCGCTCTTCCTATTGCCGACCGTGCGCGACACGCTCGTGATTGCTTCGCCGAAGAGAGTGGCCGACGTGGAGAATGCTCCGGCCGAGGAAGGTCTTCTGCCTTTCTATGAGCGCAAGAGTGCTGTTCTTGACAAGGCAGAGACTAATCGTTTGGGTTATTGCCTGCTTCTGTCACTTACCGGCTTTCTCGCCGCTGGATGGTTCTTGTCGCGCGCCTTTGTGATGACGCTCTTTCTCCTTGGCGGCATGGCCGAGGTGGTGTATGAGATGGCGCTGCGCCGGGGAATGACGCCTCCGCGTCTTTCCCTCGGGCGCGTCCTTATCTACTCTGTCGGGCTGATGATAGGCTCGTTGACGCTGGTGTACGTGACGGTGCGGATTCTCAACTTGGCGCGCTGACCGGAACGAGCAAACAGAATTCAGGACCGGTGGCACAGATACTCGAGCATTCAAATTGCGCGTTCTATGAGGCTAACGCACACAAAGATGAAGATTGCTCATGTGGTTGACAGCATGGAGGTGGGAGGAGCGGAGACTCTGGTCGCGCAGATGTGCTATGGACAGCGCGAACTGGGGCATGCGCCGTGCGTGCTGGCGGTCGCTGCCCTTGGGAGCATTGGCGCGCGCCTGAGGGATGAAGGATTTTCCGTGCAGGCGAACGTTGGCTCCCATCTCTTCGACGCCGTGCGGAATTTCTACCACCTCTTCAAAGAGTTGCGCCCAGACGTTGTCCATCTGCACAATCCAACACCGACGATCTATGCCGCGTTGCCGGCGAGATTGGCGGGTGCGGTGAGCATTGTTTCCACCAGGCATAGCCTTGTTGCCCCGCCCCGAAAGCGCACGGAGGAGTTGAAGTATGCGGTCGCGTCTCTGTTCTGTGACTGGGTCGTGGGCGTTTGCGATGCGACAACGATGAACATTCGCAGTATGCACGGTATCCTGTCGCGGAAGATCGTCCGCGTTTACAACGGCGTTGTTCCTCTCAGGCGCGTGCCCATAGAAGCGTGTCCCGCGAAAACTGGATTTACTTTGCTCTACGCCGGCCGCCTCGAGCCCGTTAAGAACCACGCCCTGCTTTTTGAGGCCTTCCGAATCGCCCAGTGTTCAATGCCTGATTTGCGGCTCTGGATGGTCGGGGATGGCAGCGAACGAAGCACGCTGGAAAACCTAGCGGCGGAATTGGGCATTGCCGGCCAAGTAACATTCTGGGGACAACAAGATGACGTAGCGCCATTCTTTTCCTGCGCGGACGCGCTTGTGATGTCGTCCAGGTCGGAAGGGCTGCCCCTCTCGCTGCTGCAGGGCTTCTCGCTCGGCGTGCCTGCGATTGTGACCGATGTCGGCGGCATGGCGGAGGCGGTCCGGCTGGCAGGAGCTGGACTGATCGTGCCGGTAACTGAACCGGGAAGGATGGGCGCAGCAATTCTTGAAATGGCCGGAGACCGCGAGGGTCGAAAGCGATTCGCGGAAAACGCAGAAGCTGGGTTTGCTGCGCATTTCAGCTTCGAAAGAATTCTGGATGGCTATATGGATCTCTATTGCAAGTCTCGAGACAGAACACGACCGGAGAACGCCTGACTTCTGCGCTATCCCGCAATCTTCTCAATCTCGCCGGCGCAATGACCCCAATCATTTTGGAACATAGATGAAACTGTTTCCGCTCACTTTTCCGATTCGATAATTCTCTTCAATTGCGTCCAGAATCACGCTTGGGAAGTGATCATTCGGCCGGCTCATCGCCGCTATAGGACTATCTGTCTGTATTGCTCCAAAATCGTGTTCTCTAATTCTCTGAACCATGGGCATTGGGTCAAGGCGTTTCAAGTCGACCATGGACGTGCTATTGAATGGATCGTATATGTAGGGCTTTCCGGCAAAGTAACACTGCAACAGGTCTTCGCAGATCGCCGGGCCGCCCTGTGCCTTTAAGAATGCGACTCCTGAATCAAACTGCGCCTGCTTGGCCCGCAGTTCACTGAAATGGACAGGAGGGTAACTGGAACACCCAGTCTGCCAAAGGAGCAAGGGTGCAACCCATTTGTAACGGTCGGAGATCTGGATTTGCGCGACCTTCGAATGCCAGAGCGAATCGAGAATGAGCCCCATAATGATGGAGATTGCCATGAAGCCATCAAAGAACATATTCATCGATGCGCCATGGCCGCCGAAAAACATAGATCCGACGACAAACGAAAAAAGGAAATATAAACTCACAATCCGTCGAGTAGCATCGCCGATGTTTCGGATGGACCATACTGCGCAAATGGAAAGTGGAATCGCAATTGTGAATATCTCTGCGGGCCAGCTCAACATCTTTGAGAGCGAGAACGCACGGGGCGCCAAGAGATGCGCCAAATAAAACGGCCCTTCCACCCATCGGTTGATAAACACCGATCCGCATCCCAGAAGAATTCCCCAGAACGAGTACCATAAGACTTTACGGCGAGAAATAACAATAAGATCGACAAACACTGCCAGGGGAGCCGCGAGCAGGCTGTGCTTGATATTGCCGCCGAGGATGAACAGGAACGCGATCAGGACCAGAGATGGATTACTTTTGTCGCTCTTGATATACAAATAGAATGCGCAAAGGATTAGGGCCTGCGCCAGCATCTGAGGGTCGTTCGATGCTATATATCCGTTACTTGTCACCAGAATCGCCCACAGACAGTAGGCTGCTGAATAGATAGCCGGCATACAATGCCCTGTCAACTTTCGTACGATGCGATATCCAGCGAAGGAAAACAGGAGCAACCCCAAGAGGGAAATAACCCGCCCCACATAAAGCGGATCCCCAAATACTTTCGCCAGGTGTCCAACGATAAAAAAGGACAAGAATGGATAGTTCACGACGGTCCAAGCAGGTGTAACTGAAAACAGGCTGTGCGTCGTCGCGATGCGGGCATTATAGGCATTCCAGCCTTCGTTATAGTTAATCTCCATCCGCATAAAGCATCGAGCGACGGGACCCACATATGCAAGCAGCACAATGACAACAATTGCCGCCAGCGCCGTCCTGTTCCATTTCGCGTAAGTGTCTCGCGCGGTAGCGGATTCGGTCTCCTGCAGGGATTGGGTGAGTGCGTCTGCGCCCCCAGGTGCATCTATAGAGGGGTCCGCAGAGCAAGTCGAATCGTGCATGGCTTTCCTTTCAGGCGCCCGCAGTTGGTGTGTGGTCGAGAAAGATATCTACATACTTACGGATCGTACCTTCGATACGATGTTCCTGAACAACCAACTGGTACCCGGCTTCTCCCATGGCCTTTCGCAGATTGAAGTTATCGATAAGCTTTTCCAGAGCCGCACAGAGCTTATCAATTTCGCCCACGGGCACGAGAATGCCTGTCTGGCCGTGACGAACATTATCGGGCAGACCGCCGGTATTGCTGGCGACGACGGGTAACTTGAATGACATTGCCTCGAGTACAGCCAGGCCGCTCGCCTCCTGCCAGATGGATGGCTGGCAATAGACATCGCTTGCGTCGAAGACGCCAATTTCCGTGGGGTTGCTCAAAATCCCCGTAAAGGTTACGGACTGAGCAATTCCGAGATCGACGGCAAGCCGGCGGTATTGTGGAAGTTCTTCGCCGTCTCCTATGAGTAAGAAATGGATGCCTCTCCGTTTTTGAAGAAGCATGCTGGCGGCCCCGAGAATCGTCTTGACGCCCTTCGCCTCTACCATCCAGCAGATTTGAGTAACTAATAAGTCTCCCGCCGGAATACCAAACCTCTGCCGGAATCTGCTTCCCCGTTCCGCGTCGATTGGGCGAACTTCGACGCCGTTTTTCACCACCATGTTTGGAGCAGATGTTATGCCAAAAGTGTTTCCGGTCTTACGCGTAAACTCAGATACACTGATTATCGCGGTCAGCGGCGCGGTTAGAAGGCGGCCGACGATTCTTTTGGGAAGAGACAGCGGGGCCGCGATTTGACCGTATGGTCTGGAGGAGTGGTCGTTGAAGAAGATGCGCTTCGATCCCGCGGCCCTGGCAAGCCATGGGAAGCAGCGCAGGACGCCGTGGAACGCGTAGACGAAGATACTCGGGCGATGCTTGCGGAGGAGTTTCCAGAGCGCGCCGGCGCAGGCGAAGCCAAGCTGTCCTTGATTGTCCAATCGCTCAACAGTGACGTAGGGCTTGCGGAAATACTCGTTGAACTCCGCCGAGATAGCCCCGTCGAAGCACAAGACGGTATCCCATCCGTCGCGGTCAAGAGCCGCAGCAAGGTATTGAAAGAAACGTTCCATGCTGCCGATTTTGGTTGGCAGCAAACCCACGACAAACATCAGGACGGGCCTTCGCGAGCTCTCTCTTGCCGTGGTTGAACTCCTGGCCGGATGGATGTTCCCCGGTTCGGTTTTCTGAAGCTCAGGCATATCTGTCAAAGCTTACTCTCGCAGCGTTCTATGGTATGGATTCGCCGGCCATAACTTATATCTCATTTGTTTCGCACGCAGGCATAGGTCAATGGAATTGGAGGCGGCATTTGTACGACCTCAAAGTCCGAAACCTGTAACGGAAAGAGGGCGTGGGTATCAAAGCCGACATCGGTGTACTTGGTGATTGTATCTCTGTCATTTTGCGCGGAGAGAGCGATGCTGCCTCCGTCGGATAGATACATTCCGTATTTCTGCATGGCGCGGGCGACCACGCGAGCGGCGGGTGAAAGCTGTGACATATTGAAGGAGGCCTTGAGACGGAAAAGTGCGCCGAACGGTGGCGCCAGATCGGCTCCCTTGGGTGCGCCGCCATGTGTGGCAGGGTGCACAAAAACGTGCGCGCGTATCCTGTCGTTGGGAAGAATGAAGCGAATGGCGTGGTTGATACTGCCGGCAGCGAGCTCGTCGGCATTGAAAAGCAACGGGGCAATCGGCAGCCCGGCAGCATCGGCGCTGGTGCACTGGTCTCCGCGGCCGGAAGGCGGATAAATCTTGTTGAGATCCCAAACTGTAAGTTGAGTGGCGCTAATGGCTCCGTCGGCGTAATCTGCGGCAATGGCCTCGTAAAGTTTGCCTTCGGCGCGGTCGACTACGATCAGATGGCAATCGCCGCGATGGTCGCAACGATAGCCGTCTTCCTGTTCGAGGCCTCCGCCCTGGGGAAGCGGGATGGAGGGTACATCGTCGGAATCCGGACTATAAAAAGGATGCCCCTTGCGGAAGCGAACCTTCGGGGTCGATGCGTCGGCGGTGAGAACCCGAAGACTCCAATCCACCTGCATCCGGTTGTGATTGCCCCATCCGCCTGCGTCGGCGAGCCAATCGATGATGGCCGAGGATTGCGGATCGAGCGGGGCGTGGCTTATGTCCTGGGTCCAGATGGCGCCGGGCGGGAAATAAGGCGCAGGCTCAACCGCGCGCTGCACTCTTGCGGCACGGACCACCCAGCGCTGCACGGTGAGGACGGCAAATGCCGCAAGGACGGCAAAAACTGAAATGTAGAGAATTCTTTTGCGGTTTCTCATGGCTGGTGGGTTTCCCTTTGCTCAGGCGAAATCAGAATACTCTGGGCACCCCTTAGGTGTCTTTATTGCTGTTGCCGTCCTCAGAAGAATCCGGTGGAGGCGCGCCGGAGGATTGGCCGGCAGCCGGGGACCGATTCGCGTCCCAGATGCGCCAAAGCGGTCCGCGCGTGACAAGGAATTTATAGAGTCCGACGACCGCAGCTGTATTCAGCATAAGCAACGCGCCAATGGGTGCGCCAATGCGGCCGATCACGGGAATTCCATATCGGAGGCTGACGAGCGCGAGCAAGAGGATGAGCAACTGAAGACCGGCGAGCGCGGCATAGAAGCGCGAACCGCCGGCAAGCAGGATCGAGGCGAGAAGGGCCGAGACGAAAAGATAGGGGACGAAGAGGCGCAGAATTTTGTGCGAAAAAAGCTGAAAGAAGACGCGATTCTGCGGCGAGAGCACCCATGGCGCAAGCTGCATGAGCTGGAAATTGCCTGCCAGTGTGCGCACCTTGCGATGAAATTCCGCGCTTGTCTTCTGCGGCCATTCGTCGTAGACAAACGCCCTGGGCTCGAGAACCGAGCGGTAGCCCTGGCGAATGATCGAAAGCGGCTGAAACATATCGTCGAGAATGATTCCCTCGGGTTGCGGAACGGCGAGAGCGCGGCGAATGGCGTAGAACCCGCCATAAACACCGACCGGCGAGTCGTAGCTGGCTTCACATTTCCGAATCCATTGCTCGTAGCGCCAATAAAGCCCTCCCACCGCGCCCGCAACAGGATTCTGCCTATCCTGAACCAGCACCAGTTCGCCGGCAACGCAACCGACCATGGGATCCGCGAAGCGGGTCACCAGGTGCTGAACGGCCCCCGGAGCAATTCTGGGCCGAATATCGACAAACAGGAGCACATCCGCGGTGGCCTCCTTCATGCCGGCGTTCAGCGCGACCGCCTTACCGCGATGCTTGTCGAGGAGAATGGTTTTCAATCTCGGATCGGAAAGACCGCCAAGGAACTCCGCGGTGCCATCGGTGGAGCCGTCTGAAACCACGATGATCTCTTTGATGTTTGGATAATCGAGATCGAAGAGGTGGGTCATCTTCCACGGGAGCAATGCCATCCCGTTGCGCACCGCGAGCACAATGCTCACGCTGGGGCTGATCTCGGCCACATCCGACCGCCTCTTCAGCCAACGCGCAAACGCCCACATGATGACGGGATACCCAATATAGACATAAGCCACTATGCCCACGGATATCCACAGCGCGGTTTTCATCTTGCGCCTCTCCCCAGCATGATGATCTTAATCGTCTCGAACATGATCAGAAGGTCGAGGCCGAGCGCCAGGTGCTTTACGTAATACAAATCGTATTCGAGCTTCCGCTTCGACTCTTCCAGACTGGCGCCGTAATGATACCGCACCTGCGCCCAGCCGGTGATTCCCGGACGAACCATGTGGCGAAGTTCGTAGAAGGGAATCTCCTTGGCCAGCCAGCCCACGAACTCAGGGCGCTCGGGCCGCGGGCCGACAAAACTCATGTCGCCTTTCAGCACGTTCCACAGCTGGGGAATCTCATCGAGCCGGGACTTGCGCAGGAATTTGCCGACCGGGGTGACGCGAGAGTCGTTGGCGCTGGCCCAGATGGCGCCATCGGTTTCGGCGTCATCTCTCATGGTCCTGAATTTGATCAGCGTGAAGGGCCGGCCGTGGCGTCCGACACGCGTCTGCCGGAAGAAGATAGGCCCCGGAGAAGAGAGCCGCACCGCCAGCATGACGAAGGGAATGAATGGCAGGCAGAGAAGCAGACCCGTTAACGACACGACAAAGGATACGAGCCGCCGGACAAGCAGCTTGCCGGTGCCAATCTTGAAGCCGTCAGTAAAGATGAGGCTGCTCGGAATCAGTCCCTCGAGTGGCAGTTTGCCTTCGAGGCGTTCGACAAGCGCGTTGGCGTCGTCGATCGAGAAACCCATGTACCGCAAGTCGAGAAGCTCGTGCAGCGGCATGGACCCTCGCCGCTCTTCAATGGCCACAATCACGCGATCGACCCGCGGACGAAGCAAGCTGAGGGCATCGAGTTCCCTGGCATAGCTGCCGCCGGATCCCTCTGGAGAAACGGCGAGGCTATCGCGCGGAATCACGTCCATGCCGGCGTCGCGCCGCTTGCGCAGCAACTCGATCACGTTGGCCGCGTGCGCGCCGTGGCCCAGTACATACACTTTTTCCCGAAAAACCGGAAGATTCCCCACCCATTCGTAGACGGATCGCCAAATCAGCAGCGTTACGGCCAGAATCGCCACGCCGACTACAAAAACGTTGGGCCCGAACGCAAAGTCGGGATCCCAATAGAGGAGCGCGGCCAAAACAAAAGAAAGCGCGCTCAAAACCAGGAGA
>Ga0326727_10020119_pt1 | contig 13289 bp, 8 predicted proteins | sample MB2enrmetagenome_FD_207643 | JGI IMG/M metagenome (GOLD analysis project Ga0326727, IMG submission 207643) | Lab enriched peat soil microbial communities from McLean, Ithaca, NY, United States - MB29MY | ecosystem: Environmental > Terrestrial > Soil > Wetlands > Peat | place: USA: New York...
GGCCGCCACCAAGGGGAAAAGTTTTTTGAAGGGGGGTGCGGGGGGAACTTTTTTTCAAAAAAGTTCCCCCCGATTTCTCCGCCTCTTCCTCTTCCCGGCGCTTTCTCCATGTCCTATTATGCCTTCGGACGCCAGTCAGCAGGAGGTATGCGGATGAACGGGTCAGGGCCCACGGCGGCCGAGGCGGGCGAGGCGGCCCTGGCTTTGGGCCGTGAGTTGAACGCGCTTCAGGCCGAGGGTTTGGCGGTCTATCTGGGTTTGCTGGAGAAATGGAACCGGGCCACGAATCTGGTGGGCAAACGCGATTGGCGGGAAATTCTCACGGCTCTGGTCGCGGACAGTTGGCATGTGGCCGATTATTTGGCCGGGCTCGATTTCGCCGGTGTCGGGCCGGGCGGTCCGGTGGTGTTCGATTTGGGCGCCGGCGCGGGTTTGCCGGGCGTGCCGCTTAGGCTTTTTTGGGACCTGGGCGCATATTATTTGATCGAGCCCAGGCGCAAGCGGGCGGCGTTTCTGGAAGCGGCGATCGCGGCCATGGGGCTGGCGCGCACGTTTGCGGTCGAGGCCCGGGCCGAGGATGTCCCCGGACTGGGGTTGGCCGGGGGCCGGCTGGCCGACGTGGTCGTCAGCCGGGCGTTTCTGCCTTGGCGGGAGTACGCCCGGGTGGCTCGCGGCCTGGTGCGCCCTGGCGGTCATATTGTGGTGATGGCTTCGCACGGGCCGCCGGAAGCGGGCGAGGTCGCGCCGGATTTTGTCATCGGTCCGAAGCTGGCGTACGGCGCGGCGGGCGGAGAGCGTTATGTCTGGTCTTTGATCCCGGAGAGCATGCCGAGTGCGGAATTTTGAAAGATGAGTTTGGTGGCGGCGGCATCGGCAGTGTCGGCCAGGTCCATAAGTTTTTCGAGCAGTTCCAGGAGTTCGCCTTTTTCCGCATCCGAGGCCCGGCAGAAGTCAATTTCGATGTCGTCGGAGGCGAAGTAGTCTTCCAGGGTCTTGAGCGCGTGAGCGGGAAACATGGTCATCTCCAATGAAGGGCCGGGGTGGCGAGGGATTTTTTAGCCGAAGGCGGCGGAAATGTCTTGGTGCAATTTAGGGCTTGACTGAGCCGAACCGCAAGTATAAGAGAACCCTCTTTGCGTGCGCCCGTAGCTCAGCGGATAGAGCACCGGACTACGAATCCGTAGGTCGCATGTTCAAATCATGCCGGGCGCACCATACATTTCAAAGGGTTGGACGAAAGTCTGGCCCTTCTTTTTTTGCCCATCCCGATGCTCTCCCACTCTCTCTCAACTTTTTCCTCAATGCCGGATGAAACCGGATGCAGCTTGACCGGTTTCCCGCAGGGGTGGGCAAGCGAAAGGGAGCGCCCCTCCCGGAGGCTTGGCCGCAACAGAAGTCCGCGAACAACGGAAAGTCGTCCGCGGACCTCAAAGTATTTGAGCCTGGGCGTGGCTCGCTTTACTTCGCTCGCGCGGCCAGGTCGGAAATGCCCTTGGCCATATCCATGAACTGGCTGGGGATCATGACGATGGTGGTGGTGTTTTGTTCGGCTCCGACCTCGGTGATCATCTGAAAGCGCCGCAGTTCCAGCCCGGTGGGGTTGGCGCTGATTACGTCGGCGGCTTCCTTGATTTTCTTGGCCGCTTCAAGTTCGGCCTCGGCCTTGATGATCCGGGCCCGCTTTTCGCGGATCGCTTCAGCTTCCTGGGCCATGACCCGTTTCATGGTTTCGGGAATCTGGATGTCTTGGAGCTCGACGCGGTCGACTTTGATGCCCCAGTTTTGGGCACCTTCCTGCATGCTTTCCTTAACGCCTTTGGATACGGCCTCCTGGTCGGTCAGGACGGTGTCGAGCGGGACCTTGCCGATGGCCCCGCGCAAGGAGGTCAGGGCCAGGTTGGTGATTGCGCCCTCGAAGCCTTGGACTTTGATGGTCGCGTCCATGGCGCTTTCGACCTCGAACCAGATCACGGCCGAGACTTCGACCGGCACGTTGTCGCTGGTGATGGAGGTCTGCTGTTTTTGGATCGTGCGCATGCGCATGTCGACCGTGGTGGCGACGTCGATGCCCGGGATGATCCAGCGCAGGCCGGGTTCAAGAAGACGCCGGTATTTGCCGAAGCGGAAAACCACGCCGCGCTCATATTGGCGCACGATTTGGAATCCCTTGCGCAGGAGGATGACGGCGGCAAATATGGCACACAAGACAGCCAGGCTTGGTCCTACGAGGAAAGAGAGATCCATGGTGGGGGGTGTCCTTTTGTTGGTTCGGGTTGAGAGCGATTCAGGTCAATCTTATAGCCATTAACCGGGGAAAATCAACGGGCCCGCCGTAGCCAGCCTTCTTCATTCAGGCTTACGCCCGCACCGCGGCGATCTCTTCCCGGACCGTTATGCCGCGCGGCGGACGCAATTCTTGGCACATCGCCTACGGCTTTACCATGGGCGAAAGGCCACAATTCGGGTCTTCACCAAGACAAGGGCAACCTCGCGCTTTCCCCTTGGCAAGGCTTTGGGGCCGGGCAGCTTGAGATTGCCGCCAGGGGCAGGTCAATCCCCTCCCGCAGATATGCCCGGCATGAACCTTGCTTTTATAAAAAAATCCCTCAGCCGGGCAAAAGCTGCCCGGTCGTTGAGGCCAGGCAAACATGCCGCCCGTCCCGGGAGGGCGATAAAATGATGATGACAGGGCATATGATGCTCACGGCATATCTTGCATGCTTCCTGTGTTATACCGATACTTTTCACCGTATCGGATGAAATCATCTATTTCTCCTCAAGGAACTACGGCACCTGTTTAAGGCAAACGTCGGACCATCAAAGAGAGACAGGCATCCTATGTCCATCGTATCAACAAAAACTGACGCCATGATCCTGATAGGTACTCCAAGCCACAATGGCACCGTGACATTCAATTACCTTCGCTCCCTTCTTGGGATGCTCGATATCTTCAAGATGGCGGGAGTTGGCACAGACTATCAACCGATGGCATACGAGAGCTTGATCACCAGAGCAAGAAATTGTATCGCAAGCGCTTTCCTGCGCCAGAAAAAATATTCCCATCTGCTGTTCATCGATGCGGACATAGGTTTCCCTGCGGACGCTGCGCTACGCTATTTGCGTTCTGACAAAGACGTTATCTGCGGAATATATCCTTTGAAGCGCCTGGACGTGGGCAAACTGCGCATGATGCCAAGCGAATTGCCTCGTGAGAACGCCGTGGCCGCGTCACTTCAGTATACGGTGAAACTCAAGAGTGGCTGTGTGGTGGACAAGAGCTTGATGGTTCCGGTGGAATACGGCTCAACCGGGTTCATGATGATTAAGCGCCAGGTGCTGGTCAGGATGGCCGAAGCATATCCAGAGTTGCGCTACCGCAATTCCTATATCAACTCTGGGGACGGGGACTGCGACAACTGGGCCTTCTTCGATACGTTGATCGATCGGGAAAATCTGGACTATCTGCCCGAGGACTACGCCTTCTGTAAACGCTGGACGGCCCTGGGCGGCGAGATCCATGCCGATGCGCTGAGCCACTTCACCCACACTGGCCATTTTGATTATGCCGGCGATTACCCCTGCCATCTCAAGTATTCCCAGGCGGGAGGGATATAAACGCAGAAGAGTGCGTGAGAATCAGGCCACGCAATTGGGCCGGCAGGCCCCAGGCAGGGCGTACGGCTCCCCCCGCGGCCGGATCACCCTCTTCTGACGACCTCCCCAAGGGGGTCCTCCATGCCGCGTCCCGTGGCTTGCCGGATGGTCTGCAAGAACTTTTTCAAATGGAACGGCTTGGTGAGAAAGGCAGTGCAGCCCGATTGAAAGGACTTTTCGCAGTCCTCGGAGACAACGGCCGTCAGCACGACGATGGGGGTTTCCGGCAGGTTTTGTTCCTTCTCCCATTCCCGCATGGTCTGCATTGCCTCATGACCGTTCATGGACGGCATCATGATGTCCATGAGCACCAGATCGTAAGTGTTGGAAATGAATTTCTCTATGCCCTCGAGACCATCAACGGCCTCATCCAGACTGGAGGGCAGGGATGCGAGAAAGGTCTTCACCAGCCCTCGGCTTGAGGCGTCGTCGTCGACGAGGAGAATCCGCAAGGGCCTGGAGACACGGGCGGGGCCGGTTTCAGGAAGCCGCTTCGGCCGGATATCCGCCGTGACCGCCAGAACCTTCTCCCGCAGATCCGCGGCGGCGATGGGCTTGACGACATAGCCGGCCAACCCCAGTTCTGCGACCCTGGCCTGCTCTTCCGGACGGTTGTCCGAGGTGAGCATGATCAAGGGCGGCGATTGGTCCTTGTAGTCTTTGCGTATGCACTGCGCCAATTCAAATCCATCCATACCCGGCATGCAGCAGTCGAGGATGACAAGGTCGATGCGCTCGCCGGCATCCATGGCGGCGGCGAGGAGGGCGCGAGCCCGGCTCCCGTCCTCGGCCTCAAGAACGCGCAGCCCCCAACTGGACAGATGTTGCCGGAAAATGAGCTGGTTGACGGCGTTGTCGTCCACCACCAGGACGGTGAGACCTTCCAGGTCGGCGGGGTTTGACGCGAGCTGGAGGTCGGGGGAAATCGCCTCCAGTTCCACGGCAAAAGAAAAGGTGGAGCCGACGCCAGGCTCGCTCTTGAGCCGGATCTCGCCGCCCATGAGTTGAATGAGCTTTTGGGCGATGGTCAAACCAAGCCCCAGCCCTCCATGGGGCCGGCTGGTGGATGCATCGGCCCGGGTGAAATTTTCGACGATGATCTTTTGTTTATCCGGGGGGATGCCTACGCCCGTGTCGCTCACGGAAAAATGCAGCTTGTGGCGTTCTCCCCCGGCCCGTGTCAGGCGCAAGACGATCTGGCCTTCCTCCGTAAATTTGATGGCGTTGTGCAAAAGGTGGAGCAGAATCTGGCGAAGCCGGTTGGAGTCGCCGTTGACCAAGACCGGAATGTCCGAATCGTTCCAGCACAAAAGTTCCAGGCGTTTTCTCTCCGCTTCCGGAGCCACTATCTTGCATACCTTCTCAGTCAACGCCGGCAGGTTGAATGTGGAATTGACCAGGTGGATATCCCCGGTTTCAGCCTTGGTGATGTCCAGGATATCGCTAATGACCGTCAGGAGATCGTCGGCGGCGGCATTGGAGATATCGAGATATTCGCATTGTTGCGGGCTAAGGGGAGTCTCCCGGAGCAGTTCGTTTATGCCCATGATGGCGTTTAACGGAGTGCGGATCTCATGGCTGACCAGAGAAAAAAAATCGCTTTTGGCCCGGTTGGCGGCCTCGGCCGCACGCTGGCCCTGCTTGAGGGCCTCCTCGGCAAGCTTGCGCGTGGTGATATCCTCAAGCATGCCCTCAGCGTAGAGGGGGACGCCCAGGTCGTCCCGCACCAGGATGGCGTGAATGCAAATGCATATCTGCTGTCCATCCTTTCTCAGAAACAGGGTCTCGAAGCCGGTAACCGATCCCTGGGCCTTGAGAAGGCCGATAAGCCGTTCGCGGTCGCCGGGGTTCACGTATATTGGGGAAGCGCTGTTTTCGATGTCATCCAGGAACTCCCCCGGGGAGTCGTATCCGAAGATACGGGCCACGGCCGGATTGGCGCTGACAAAGCGTCCATCCGGAGTGGACCGGAAGATGCCGTGTGGGGCGTTGAAGAATATATTGCGGTAGTTTTCCTCCTTTTCCCGGATATTGTCGATCATACTCCGGAGCGTTGTGACGTAGTGCCGCAGCATTTCCTGGATAAGGTCCGTCTGGGTCAACAAGCCGCAAACCTCCCCTGCCTCGTTTGCGACCACCACGCGGCGATGGCGATTGGACTTCATGAAATCCATGGCGTCGGAGAGCATTTTGTTATCGAGCAAGGTTTGCACGGGATGGGACATCACCTTGGACAACGGCACCGTGTCAGGATCTTGGCCTGTGCCGAGCAGCCTCACCACGTCACTTTCGGTCAAAATCCCCAGTGGCCGGCTGTTCCGGGCCACAATCAGGCAACTGATGTTTCTTTGGACCATGAGCCGTGAGGCGTCGCGCACGACGCAATCCTCGGCGACGACGACCACGTTTTTATTGGCTATCTCGCTGAGCCGTTTGTCCTGAAATGCATATTCGTATCCCATTGCTTCGATGAGATCGCTTTGGGAGACGACGCCTTTGAATTTTCCAAGGATGTCGACCACCACCACGTGGCGCGCTTTTATGAGGAGGGGATAGGCATCGCAGGCGCTGGACACGTCGGTGATGGTTGTGACCGGCGAACTCATAATTTCCGTGGCCGGCGCCAGGAGGCCGTCGTTCCCTCGTTCGGCCACCCGGCGCACGATATCGCGTTCGGTCAAAATGCCCAGGATTTGCTCCCGGTCCATAACCACGAGACACGAAAGGCGATTGGCATGCATGACGTTCAAGGCTTCGGCCATGAGAGTGGCGGGGGTCATGCTGAAGGCATTATGGCTGACAAGCTCGCCGATATTTTTGGGGTGCATCTTGAACCTCTTTCTCTGGTTGTACGGTCGCAAGAATCAGGAAGCCTGCAAGGGCAGGTGAAGCCGTCATTGGTTGAATTTATCGTCACCCTCAATGGAACAGCTAGCAAGACTTTACAGCTTCACATGAGGGAGATAGTGTCGTATAATTTTCATAATGCCCTTACTTGATGTGACACCAGCCATATTATGAAAGACAAACATGGCCCATGAATTCGTTAGAATTTTATAGTTATTGGCATTAAAAATATATTTGCTGTCCGCGTATCTCAAGGCAAGATCATCATTTATACGAGACACAAGTTGTTCTTTTTTCACATCTGAACTAAGTATTTTCAGTAAATTCAACAATTGAACAGTTATATAAGATTTAATTTTTGGGTGAGAAAAAAAACTTTTAAATTCTTCAGAATTGAATTCATTATCAGATTTACAGTTCCTGACAATAGAGTCCAACAATACAGAATTTACCTTTTCATACTTTTCTTCCCCAATAAAATATATTCTTATCACTCTTAATAGGGAGGAACACAGTCCACGGGGAAAAACATTTCTCCGGTGATGGCCATCTATCTCCACGTCACCAATGGAGCTGTACAATTCCAATGGCCCAAGAAGCCCACGGCCAAAGGCGTCAACCATCTTAAAAGAAAATATATTAGTTTTTATTCCCTTTTCCAAGGCCTCGTCTGGTTGCAAGCTGCACGGTTCTCCATTCTTCTTATACGCAAGAGACAAATCAAATATTTTTACAAGTCTCAGGTTGCAAAGATTCAGGGTCGCCGCAAAGTGATTGTTGAACTCATTCGCCGGATGGTCCAGGCCGCCTTCAAGACCCAGAGCATTCAAGTGAGACGATAGGAAATTTTGGGCGTGGATTTGAAAAAGGTCTTTGCCTTGGGCTGTGAAGCCATCCGATAGAACATTGATGACGGAGCCCATCTCGGGGCCGGGGGACGAATCTTCCCGAGATAGGATACCGCGAACAGCGTCGATGGCCTTTTTCGTGTAATGATCGATATGTAATTTTTTCAATTCCCCCTCAAACGCGGCGCAGCACGCATCCAGGCTCGCCAGAGCGTCGGGCGTCGCCCGGTCGCATTCGAGTTTTTCCAGGGACGAGCGAAATCGACCCGCGAGCATCAAACAGAATTGTTCATGGCATTTGAGGATGGCATCCACCAGTTTCTTGGGATACGCGGACGCCGCCGGGGGCGCGCCCTGGGGTACGCTCTCTGCGCTGGAGGCGCTTAAAACCTTTTCTACTGTGTCAATGAGCGTATTCATGGAAAAGGGCTTGATGAGATAGGCCGAAACCTGCGCCCTGGAGGCCAAGAATTTGTCTTTGAGATCAGGAGAAAAGGTCATGATAAACGGCAAACTGGAATATGCCTCGCTCCAGCGCATCTTTTCAAGGACTTCACTGCCGCTGAGCAGCGGGACCTCCCAGTCACAAACGACCAGATCGAAGGGTTTCGTATTGATAATCGCCCAGGCCGCTTGCCCATCCTCAGCGGATACGAATTCCGTATTCCCCACGTCCCTGAAGGCCTTTTTCATGGCCCAAAGGCTCGTCCGGTTCTTGTCGACCACGAGAATTCTGGCCTGTTTCAGGGCCACGGCGCGAGACGCGGCCGGAGCGACGGCCGCGTCTCGCGCCGGAGTGACGGCCGGCTTGAGCTCCGTGATAGAGGCGACGGCCAGGGTATCCGGTTTGTATCCCCTGGCAATCAAGAAGGCGTTCACGCAGGCCGGACAGAGGTGGCTGCCCGATGCCTCCCGGATGATATTCAAGGCCGTTTTCGGGGAAAGGGCGCCCCGGTATGGGCGATCGCTCGTCAGCGCCTGATAGACGTCGGCCACGGAAATGATCCGAGCCCACAAAGGGATTGAATCCCCTTTCAATCCATGGGGATAGCCGCTCCCGTCCATTTTTTCATGGTGGTAGAGTATGGCCGGGATGAGTTCGGCCATGCTGGAGATGGGCTTGAGGATGTCCGCGCCGACAATGGGATGGCGCTTGACGATCGCGAACTCGTCGTCGCTCAAGCCACCCGGCTTGAGGAGGATATTTTCTCGGATGCCTATTTTGCCGATATCGTGCAGCTTGGCCGCCAGTTCGAGTTTTTCCAGCCCATGGGGGGGCACGCCGAGGACCCGCGCGATGTCCAGGGATATTTCGGCCACGATCTCGGAATGGCTCTGGGTGTAACCCTCGCGGGTTTCCAGGACCTGGACGAGGCCGGCGATGCCGCCGAGGAGCGAATCCCGTTCGGCGGCGAGCAGCTCTTTTTTCTTGAGCAGCAGCCGGAACTGGTCGGAAAGGAGCTTTTCCGACAGGGTGACCAACTCCTCGGTCTGAAAGGGCTTGACCAGGAAGGCCGAAGCGCCTCGAGGGATCATTTCCTGCATGATCCGCCGGTCGCTCTCCGGGCTCATGGCTACGAACGGGACCCCGGCAAAATCCTCCCGGGCTCGGATGGCCGCGCACAAAGCCGCGCCGTCCATGACAGGCATCTGGATGTCGCTTAAAATAATGTCCGGCTTATGCTGCCCCAGCATCTCCAGGGCCTTTTGCCCGTTTTCGGCAACAAGAACCTTGAATCCGGCCTTGGCGAGACTGTCCCCGATGGTGCTGCGGATCATCGGCGAATCGTCGACCACGAGGTACAAATTGTTTCGGATCACATTGGAACGGTTCAATATCTCGGTAACGCGCGGCAACAGTTCGCAACCCAGCCTGCTCTTGGTCACAAAGGCGGAGGCCCCGACCTGGAAGCTGCGTTCGATATCCTTTTCCGTATGGCTGTTGCTGAGGATAATGACCGGAGTGGACCGGGTGGCCGGTTCGACTTTGAGTCTATCACACAAACCGAATCCATCTAAGCGGGGCATTTCACTGTCGCAGATGATGAGATCGAAATGCCTGGTTACAGCGAGCTTGAAGCCTTCAATTCCGTCCCCGGCCTGAAAGATGGCCGCGCCGATTTGTTCCAATTCCCTTTTGAGCATGCTCCTGATTGTCTTGCTGTCGTCGACAACCAGAATTTCAACGGCGTTTGCGGCCATAACTACGCCTCCTCGCCTTGATCCGCCCCAGTGTCTCCAGTTTATGTACAAGAGCCGATGTTCGTCAATGTGATGATGAATATACCCCAAACCTTGGATCATCTTTCATGAGAAATTTTCAGTTTGATCGCCTCTGCCCAGGCCTGCCTGACCAGAGGCAAAAATCCGTTCCCCCGGGCCGGGGGGGGAAATCAGGCTTTTCCCCTGGGGACCGGCTTCTTCCAACCGCCGCCCGGAGGGCCGCGTTCGATTTCATTGCCGGCCGGCGCAACAACACCGGGCATCCCCTCTCGACAACCTGCCGGTCATGACTTATAAAAATACGTACGCTCTCGCCTTCTGAGAGCTTACGCCCATACCTGTTCCCCAAAGCGGGAAGGCCCATTGGGCCGCCGCTGCGGGGGAATTTCGCGGGAGATTGAGATGGGAACGAACGACCTGTACCAAGCGCCTGCCGGCAACGCCGCCACGAATCCGCTCGATAACATCTGGATGAGCAACAGCCCTGCGGCCGCCGGGACCGGCGCCGGCGCGGCGTTTGCGGGCGGCTCGACGGCCGCGGCCACCGTTTTGAACCAGTCGTACCCCACCGCGCTGTCAGCCATCGGCGTCGCCCAGCAATCCTACGATGTCACGGGCGGCACAAGCATCAACCTCGGTTCGATCTTCAGCATCACCAATTCCCAAGTCAGCGCTTTTACCGTCGAAATGTACGACCGGGACAACTATGCCGGAGACCAGACGTACAACTATGGCACGCTGACCGCCGCCAACGGAAGAACGTACTCCGGCTCGGACTATTATCTGACGTTTACCCTCAATCCCAAGACGGGGCAGTACACCACCTATTCCGGCCAAACCCTAAGCGATTTCACCTTTACCGCCTCCACGCAGACGGATCGGGACCAGGACATCAACCTCGTGGCCTACAACAGCAAAGGCCAGATCCTGGACAACCGCACCGTGGACGTCGCGACCAGCGTCGCAACGCCCGCTTTCGCCGCCGACAACTCCATCTCCAACGACATCGCCATCGAAGCGCAATCGTTCATCGGCCAGGCCTGGGATCCCGACGGCTGTTACAACCTCGCCGAGGACGTTACCGCCGCCTGTGGTGTTTCGCTCAATCTCAACTCCGGGTGGATCGGGGAGACCGAAAACAACAACGGCTCCCTGCAGGTGGTCTACGACGCCGCCAACGGCATCAACTCCAATTGGGAATCCGGCCTCCAGCCGGGCGACATCGTGGAAATGGGCTGGTCCGAGGGTGGCGGACACATCGCCGTGGTCGACCGGGTCACCAATGGCGTGGCCTATGTCGCGGACAACTCCGGCAATAGCGTTCAGGTTGGGACGGCTGACGACGTGCAGGTCGCCGAACAGGCGCTGTCGTCCTACAATCCCGACATCGTGCAGAGCACCGTTCAAGTTTACCGCGTCACCGGCACCGCGTCCTTGACCGTTCCGTCCACGGCCATACCCGCGTCCTCCACCGGCATCGCCTCCTTGGTCGGCTCGGCCGATCCGGAACTGGCTTGGGCGAAGAATACGGCCAATCAGATCGGCTCGTCCGCCGGTTCCCTGGATGCGGCCGATGGCGGTTCATGGGGATATGGCGCCGTGGCGTCCCTGGACGGCCGAGGCACCTTCCAGCATTCCGGCAACGGCATGCTCTTGGGCGCAGCCTAACTGACCGGGTCAAAACGGGCGTCCTCTTGCAGCCCACCCCGCTCCCCCGCGAAACCGGGAGGCAAAAAAACGGGGTTGGCCTCTTTCTTGTTACTTGAGGCACACAATTTTTCACTCTGTGCTTCCGCCGGCCCCGCGCCGCGAAGCCACGTCCACGGCGGGGCCGTTCTTATGAACGGGAGCGGAAAATGAAGGCATTTTCCGCTCCCGTTCATATTTACGCCCCTGCCCTTCACGCCACCCCCCAGCCCGTTCACGCAGGGCCGAAGGCCCGGACGCCGTTCTCCCTGCAAACTGTAACCCGGACGCCGTCAATCCGTAACATCGTACGCGGTTTATTGCCGGCACGACATCACCCATCACCGGGAGGACCATCCATGCCAAGCCCCAAACGACTGCTTCGCAAAGTACGAATCATCCCCTGGCTGCTGCTCGCCCTGCTCCTGGCGACTCAGGCCGGGGCCCAGGCCCAAGGCGCGGGCGGACAATACTCCGGCAAGCCGGCCAAGTACGTTTTCCTCTTCATCGGCGACGGCATGGCCCAGGCGCAACGCGCCGCGGCCGAGTACTACCTCGCCTCCAAAGAGGGCCGGGACCGGCCGGGCATGGTGCGGCTGGCCATGAACGTCCTGCCGGTCCAGGGCGCGACCACCACCTATTCGCTCAACTCCATCATCACCGACTCCGGCGCGGCCGGCACGGCCCTGGCCTGCGGCGTAAAAACCTACAACGGGGCCATCGGCGTCGACGGCGCCAAGACCCCGGTGCAATCCCTGGCGGAAACGGCCAAGGGCGCGGGCATGAAAGTGGGCATCGTCTCCACGGTGTCGCTGGACCACGCCACCCCGGCTTGCTTTTACTCCCATCAGGCCAGCCGCAACAGCTACTATGAAATATCGCTCGACGCCGCCGCCTCCGGGTTCAATTACTTCGCCGGCGGCGGCTTCAAAGACCCCGAAGGCAAAAAATCCAAAAAAGACGGGCCGAAGACGCCCCTGATGGACGCCTTCAAGGCGGGAGGCTACACGGTCGCGAACACACGCGAAGCCGTGCTCGGGCTCAAAAAAGGCCAGGACAAGGTGCTGGCCATCAATCCCGTGCTCGACGCCGACAAGGCCATGCCCTACGCCCTGGACGCCGATCCGGACAAGGAAGTCTCGCTTGCCCAGTTCACCGCCAAAGGCATCGAACTCCTGGATAACCCAAAAGGCTTCTTCATGATGGTCGAAGGCGGCAAGGTGGACTGGGCCTGCCACGCCAACGACGCGGCCAGCTCCATCGGCGACGTCCTGTCCCTGGATGCGGCCGTGGCCGTGGCCGTAAAATTCGCCAAAGCCCATCCCTCCGAAACCCTGATCGTGGTCACCGGCGACCACGAATGCGGCGGCCTGGCCCTGGGCTTCGCCGGGACCAAATACGGCAACTATTACCAGTACCTCCAGAGCCAAAAACTCTCCTACATCGCCTTCAACGCCAAACTCGCCGCCTACAAGAAAGACCATCCCGCCGAAACCGCCAAACTCGAAGACTTGGCCGGTCTGATCAAAGAGGGCTTCGGCCTGACCCTGCCCAGCCCGGAAGACCTGGAGGCAATGAAGAATTCGCCGGAAGCCGACGAGAACAACACCTCGCCCGCCGACCCCTACGGCATGGTCCTCAAGGAATACGAGCTGAGCATGGCGCGCGAGTCCTTCGCCCGCACCATGGCCGGGGAAAAAGAGAAATCCAAGGACCCGGCCGAATACCTGCGCTACGGCGAATACGAACCCCTGACCGTCACCCTGACCCGCATCCTGGACGCCAAGGCAGGCCTGGGCTGGACCACATACTCCCATACCGGCATGCCGGTGGCGACCTCGGCCCTGGGCGTCGGCGCCCAAAGCTTCGAAGGCTACTACGACAACACCGACCTCTCCAAACGCCTCGCGGCCATCATACGGCCGGCGAAGAAGGTGGCGGAGAAGTAGAGAGGAATCGGGGGGAAAACCCCTTTTGTGAACAAAAGGGGTTTTCCCCCCGAGCCCCCCTTTCCCCAAAAAACTTTACAGC
>Ga0326727_10020120_pt1 | contig 13289 bp, 9 predicted proteins | sample MB2enrmetagenome_FD_207643 | JGI IMG/M metagenome (GOLD analysis project Ga0326727, IMG submission 207643) | Lab enriched peat soil microbial communities from McLean, Ithaca, NY, United States - MB29MY | ecosystem: Environmental > Terrestrial > Soil > Wetlands > Peat | place: USA: New York...
ATCTCCTCGCGAAGGAAGCGGGATCAAGACGCCGCTGCCGCGGTCCGGAACGATGCCAGGTCGCCCCAGTCGTCGGGCTCGTCGATCGGGTGTTTGTCGTACGCCGCGTAGCTGGCATCGATCTCGGCAGCGCGGTGCCGAGCCAGAAGCGCTTCGAGCGCCTCGTCGATGAGCGCCGAATCCGTCAGCTTCGATCGCAGTCGCCGCGCGTCCCCGAGGAGGCTCTCATCTACCGTGGTGCTCACCCTCACTCGACCCATGCCATTGAAAGTCAACGAGCCCCTGGTGCAAAGCCTGGCTGTCGGCCGGAACCCGCGACGGCCCGGGGCTCGGTGTGCCGGCGTGTCAGCTCCAGATGGCAGCCCCGTTCTCGAAGTCGAAGAAGTTGAGCCGCTCGGTGTCGACGGCGAAGGTCGCGCGTGAGCCGGCCTTGAGCTCACTGCGGGGAGAGACCCGGGCGACTCCCGCGGCCCTTACCCCTCCGGCCTGCAAGGTTTGGAGCCCTTCGAGCTCACGGGTCTCAGAGGCGGCTAGGGCGTCCTCTGAACGTACGCGCGTCGCGTCCATGAGGAAGTGGACCTGCAACTCGTTGCCGAGGGCCTCTATCAGCTCGACATCGGCGGTGAGGGTGCCGCCCAGCGCCGGCACCGGCCCCAAGGCGGCGTCTGTGAGGTGCTCGGGGCGGATGCCGACGACCACCTTGCGGTCCTTGTAGTTACGAAGAGCCGGGCGGGCCTGCAGGAGTGCTTGGGAGAGGACAAGCGACTGCGAGCCCACTTTGACCTGCTCGGCGTCGGAGGAGATGACGGCTTCGTACAGGTTCATAGCCGGGGAGCCTATGAAGGCCGCCACGAAGAGGTTGTCGGGGTGCTCGTAGAGAGCCTGGGGGGAGTCGCACTGCTGGAGCCGGCCCATGTGCAGGACCGCCACCCTGTCGCCCATGGTCATGGCCTCGGTCTGGTCGTGGGTGACGTACAAGGTCGCCACCCCGACGCGCCTTTGGATGCGGGAGATCTCGGCGCGCATCTGCACGCGCAACTTGGCGTCCAAGTTGGAGAGCGGCTCGTCCATCAAGAACACCGACGGCTCGCGGACTATCGCCCGGCCCATGGCGACACGCTGGCGCTGGCCGCCGGAGAGCTGTCCCGGCTTTGAGTTCAGGTACTCGGTGAGGCCCAACAGCTGGGCGGCCTCACGGACCTTGGCGTTCAACTCGGCCTTTGGGAACTTGCGCAGCTTCAGGGCAAAGCCGATGTTCTGAGCCACGGTCATGTGCGGGTACAGGGCGTAGTTCTGGAACACCATGGCCACGTTGCGGTCCTTGGGGGGCAGGTCGTTGACCGTCTTGCCGCCCATGCGAAGCGTCCCCGAGGTGATGTCCTCCAGGCCCGCCACCATCCGAAGAGCTGTCGTCTTGCCCGAGCCGGATGGCCCCACGAGCACCATGAGCTCGCCCTCGTCCAGATCCAGATCGGACACTGCAGGCAACCCGTTGGGGTAGACCTTGCACACCTTTTCGAGGTTCACAGTTGACATGCCGTCTCCTTGATCACTGTCAAGTATTACCTACGCGAGGATGGGTGGCGCCACTACGGGGTCGAAGTGGGCGGCTCCAAGGTTGCATGCCCGTCGGACGATCGCCCACGCGTCGTCTGTGGAACTCGTGTCGCCGAAGTCATGCCACAGTCCGAGTGAAATTGCCGGTGACTGGAGGCTGCGCGCCCCGTAGCGTCGGTAGCGCATCTCGTTGCGGCGCTGTTGGTCAGCGTGGTGCATGCCTATCCCGGAAGAAGATCGGAGCGCTCGTGATGGTGAGCTTCGTCCGCGTCTGCGCAGACCGGGGGTAGCGGCGACTCACCGCTGCCATCCGTTGCGTCATCTCTGTGAGTTGGAGAAAGCGCCTCGCCACCGTTGTGCCGTTCCACCACAGCGGTGACAGCCACAATTGACCTCTGCGAATAGGAGGCCACCGGCCCGGTGACGTTGACGACTGTCTCTTGGCGGATGTCAGACGATGAAGCGCCTACGGCGAAGCGGAAAAGACCGGGCTCCACGACAAACCGCATGGCCTCGTCATAGAAGGCGAGGCGGCTTGGGTGGACGTCGAAGGTCACCCGCGCCGGTTCGCCTGGGCCCAAGCACAGCCGGGTGAAGCCAATGAGGGATGCTTCCGGTCTGGCTACCGACGCCACCAAGTCGGACACGTAAAGCTGAACGACCTCCTCGCCTTCGCGAGTCCCCGTGTTGGTCACCGTCACCCCCACAGTGATGGTGGACGAGGTGTCGCGAGCCTCGACCGTGATATCCGAGTAGCCAAATGTCGTGTACCCGAGGCCATGGCCAAAACTGAACAGTGGGGTGCAAGCGCAGTCTGTGTAATCGCCGTAAAATACCGAACGCGCCCCCCCGGAACGATGGCTGCTGTAGAGCGGGATCTGCCCGGTGGCCCGCGGAAGGGTCACTGCCAACCTGCCCGTGGGCTCCGCGCGGCCTAACAGGACGTCAGCGAGAGCGTTTCCTCCCTGTTCCCCAAGCGGCCAGGCAACGAGCAGAGCCTGCACGTTGGCGGCCACCTCGCTCAGCACGTGGGCCCTCCCGCTCATGACGACAAGCACAGTAGGGGTGCCTGTTGCCGCCACGGCGCTGGCCAGTTCTTCCTGGACGCCCGTCGGCCTGAGGTTCGTGGCGTCGCGAGCTTCTCCCACGGTTGAGCGCTCGTTCAGCCCGGAACGGCCTCCGAGCACCACCACGGCGACGTCGGCTCGCTTGGCTGCAGCGACCGCAGCCGGGAAACCTGCCCGGTCGTCCCCCTGCAGCTCGCAACCCTTCTCGTAGGCAACTTCAACCCGGGGACCCAAGGCGGCTCTAAGCCCAGCGAGCGGCGTGACGTGCTCGGTGTAGTAGTTGCCGGGTTTGAGTGCCCCCTTGCCGCTGGGCAGCTGAACAAGATCAGAGATCTGGTCGCTCGAGCTGCGGTCGGCGGGCGCGTTTGGAGCCGGCTCCGAGGCGGCACCGGCCTCCCGATGGGTGGCTGCGAAAGACGGCCGGTTGAGCACGGGCGCCCCATCGGGATCGAGAAAGAATTCCTGGTGCGCCGGGTAGTGGTAATCGCCTTGCAGCAAGCGCCGGTCGTCGGCCGCCGGCCCGATGACTGCCACTTTCGACACGTGCCCCTGCAAAGGCAGCAAGCCGTCGTTGGCCAACAGGACAATGCCCCGGGTGGCGGCCCGCCTTGCCAGGCTCGTGTTGGCCACGTTCGCGAAGACGAGCCTGACATGGCCGGGGTCTACGTACGGCGACTCGAACAGGCCTAGGCGCATCTTGGCCGTCAGAACTCGGCGGACGGCTTTGTCGACGACAGCCATGGGAACCTTTCCGCTCGTCAGCGCCGCCTTGAGCGGCGCGCCATAGCAATCGAGAGCGGGAAGCTCTAGGTCGAGGCCGGCGGTGATGGCCTTGACGGCAGCCTCGGACCGGTCGGCGGCCACCCGGTGGTAGCTCATCAAGAGGCTGACGGCCGAATAGTCAGCCACAACCATGCCTTCGAATCCGAGCTCGTCGCGAAGCAGCTGGGTCAGGATCTCGGCTGACCCGCTACCAGGGAGCCCGTCGATGCAACTGTAGGAGCTCATTACAGACCCCAAACCGGCGTCGCGGATGGCGGCGGCAAAAGGTTCCGCGTAGACCTCGCGCAGCTCCCTCGGCCCAACTTGCACCGGAGCATGGTTGCGCCCACCCTCCGATAGGCCGTGAGCAAGAAAGTGCTTCCCGGTGGCGAGGACGCCACGCGACAGGTCGTCGGTCTGCATGCCTCGCACGTAGGCCGCCCCCAGCACTCCGGCAAGCACAGGATCCTCGCCGTAGGTCTCCTCCAGACGCCCCCATCGCGGGTCTCGAGCCACGTCGAGCACGGGCGCCAGGCTGTGCCGGGCCCCCACCGCCATCAACTGCCACCGAATCTTCTCTGCCACCTCCCGCACCAGCTCGGGATCCCAACTGCAGGCGAGAGCGAGTGCCTGAGGGAACACCGTGGCACCGCGGGCACAGTAACCCGCCAGTGTTTCTTCGTGCACCATCACGGGGATCCCGAGGCGGGTCCGTTCGACCACGAGCCGTTGGATCTGGTTCAACAGCTCCGCACTTTGCTCCGGCTCGAGACCGGTCGTAGCGCCTATGCGTGTGACTTGGCCGATGCCGTGGGGGATCACAGCCAGCGCCGCGTCCTCGTCGAAGCGTTCGTCTTTGATCAAGTCTGGGAACCCAACTGCCCCCAGCTGGGCCAACTTCTCGTCGAGGTCCATGCGGTCGACCAGGTCGCTGACGCGATCTTCTATCGTCAGAGCGGCATCGGTGTATGCAGTGGTAGTCATCGGTTCACCTCGGTGCTGTTTTCAGGCAAATCGGTCGGGTGCTCAAGATTCTGCCGGGTGCGATAGAGCCCAGAGTCACCGGATAGCGAAGCCTCCGATCCCCTTTACGAATTGGCGGCGCAGGACAATATAGAGGAGCAAAATTGGAACCATCGTGAAGAAAACGAAGGCCATCACAACCGGCACGTTGATGCCGTACTCGGAGTTGGTGGCGAAGCGGTACAACCCCAGAGGGAGAACCATGTCGTTATTGGACTGGGTGAGGATGAGAGGCAGGAGGAAGTTGTTCCAGGCCCCGAGGCCGGCGTAAATACTGACCACAGCCAGCACCGGACGAGCCATGGGAAAGACTAGGCGCGTAAAAGTAGTCCATTGCCCTGCCCCGTCGACGGCCATCGCATCGTAGAGCTCTCGTGGTATCAGCCGCACGTAGTTGACCATCAACAGCACGGCCACTGGGATAAGCGATGCCGCGATCACCAGGGTGAGGCCGTAAAGCTTGTCGTAGATATGGATCTTCGTCGTTATGAAGAACAAAGGTATTACGATCGCCTGGATGGGCACGGCGATGCCGAAGAGAATGAGGCGGAACGAGACTGCGGCGTAGCGTGACCCTCGCCGGACGATCCGGTAGGCGGCCCCGAGCGAGAGCACCGTGACCAGTGCGATCGTGCCCGCAGCGAGCTCGGCGCTGTTACGGAGCACCGTCCCTATACCGGACCCGTGGAGCATCGTCGAGTACGACGAGAGAGTCAGACCGCCCGTCGGCAGCCAGGCGTTTGCCGTGAAGTACTGATTGCCGGACCGGAAACTGGCCAGGATCATGTAGTAGATGGGGCCAAGCACGATCACCAACCAGATCGTGCCCAAGATGAAGCTGATGACGCGAAAGCCTTTCGAGCTACCCTTGATGCCACTCAAAGCCTCGGAGCGGGCGCGTCGCCGCTGCCGACCCGTAGCCCGGCCGGCGTGCCTGCCTGCAACGCGTTGTGGGGCTGCCGTTACCATATGCCCTCCTGGCCCCCCTCCATCGAACCAAACCCCGTCAACCTGACAAGCGCGATGGCCACGAGAATCCCAAGCACGCCGAGGACAGTTGCAATGACGCTCGCATAGCCGAACTGCGTCTCGACGAAGCCGACGTTGTACATGTCCATCGCCAATACCCGGGTTGTGTCGCCTGGCCCGCCCAAAGTCAGGATGTAGATGATGTCGAAATACGTCAGGGAACCGACTAGGACCAGTGTTGACGACGTTACGATGCTGTAGCGCAACTGAGGCAGTGTCACGTGCCAGAAGGCTTGGCGCACATTTGCACCGTCGACTGTGGCGGCATCATAAAGCGCCGCCGGTATGGCGCGCCTACCTGCCTGGAAAATGAGCGTATGGAACGGGACGAACTGCCAGGCGATGATGACTATGATGGTGAAGAGGGCAAGGCTGGGGCTCCCGATCCAGTTCTGGTTGAGGAAATTCATGTGGAAGTGGATACCGAGCCAAGCGAGCCCGCCGAACTGAGGGAAAAGAACGTCCTCCCACATGAGCGACAGCCCCGCGGTGGAAAGCAAAAGAGGCACCAGGTAGATGGCCGCGTAGACAGCGCGGTAACGCTGCCTCCCGGCGATGAATATACCGAGGGCCATCGCCAACGGGGTCTGCGCCAGCCAGCTGAAGCCGGCAAGCTCGAAGGTCACGAGCAAGGAATGATGGGCTACCGGGTCGGAGAAGAAACGTCTCCAGTTTGAGAATCCCGCCCATGTCAGCGGGCCGATCACGTCCCAGTTCGTGAAGGAGAGGAGCAGGGCTAAGGCTGTCGGGATCACGACGAAAGCCCCGTACAAGGCCAATGTGGGTGAGATCCCGAGCAGGTCGCCCAGGAAGTTGCGGCGTCGGGCTGTGGTGTAGCCGGAACGGGTGGGACCTGCCTGGTTGTCGCCGAGAAGGACAGTACTAACTGCCATGGGCTCACCTCTGGTCATGAAAGGCCCGGCCCACAGGGAGGATGTGGGCCGGGCCTTCGGTCGTTCAGTAGTTGCCTAGGTCAGGATCTTTATTGGAGCTTGTTCATGACCGCGGCGAACTGATGCGGGGTCTCCAGGAGCTCGAACACCTTGGCCAGGTTGTCGAGCATGGGTTGAGCCTTGGTCGCCCCGAGGGCCTGGTCCCAGGAGTACTGGAAGTAGGGCGCCTTCAGGACGGCGTTGTAGATGGGAACAAGGTACTGCTTCAACTGCGGGACGGCGTTGAAAGAGCTCGGGTTGACCTTGAGCGCAGGCACTGCGCCTTGGGCGATGAGCTCCTTCGCGTAGGCCGGCGTGTCCCAGATCCACTTGGCGAACTGTTCAGCCAAATAGGTCTGCGCGGCACTTAGGTGGGCGGCCAGACCGACGTACGTCGTGGTGTTGCCTTCCAGGTCGGCTGGGTTACCCGCCCCGCCTGGCACCGAGGGAAAGGCCCCGATGCCAAGCTTGCCGGAGTTGACCCACGCGGGGGCGTCGGAGGTGAAGAAGCCGATGTCCCAGTCCCCCATGAGCTCCATACCAGCCACACCGTTGTAGATCATCGCTGTGGTGAACCCAGTTCCCCAGTCAATGGCGTCGTAGCCCTGTTCGAAGGCCTTGTCCTTGACCAGGGTCTGGATGTCGGTGAGGGCCCTGATGACAGCGGGGTTGGACCACGCTCCCGGCTTGTTGTCCTGGATGTTCAGGAACACCTGAGGGCCACCCTCTCGGTCCGTGAAGTACTCCAGGTACATGAGGCCTTCCCACTCGCCGTTGTTGCCCAGGGCGATGGCGGTGACGTTGTGCTTGGCCAGCAGCGTGACGTCGGCGATGAGCTGGGTCGTCGTGGTGGGGAAGCTCAGGTGGTATTGGGCCATCAAGGGCTTGTTATAGAAGAAGAAGACAGGCTGCGTGCCCGTGAAGGGCATGCAGTAGAGGACCCCGCCGTAAGTGCAACTGCCGAGAGTCGATCCCAGGAAATCGGACTCCCAGGCGGGGTGACCGGCATCGCTCTGGCCGGGGTCACCGATGGGCTGGACCACCTTGGCGGTTATGTACTGCTGGAAGATGCCGCCGCCCCAGGTTTGGAACAGTGCCGGGGGGTTGTTGCCTTGAAGCTCGAGTATGAGCTTTTGCTTGTAGACGTTGTTGGTGGGGACGACGTCCATGTTCACATGGTCGCCGGGATTGGCCTTGTTGAAGGCCGCAGCCTGCGCCATGTAATAGTTGTCAAGGTTCTTGCCTTGGTCTTGGACCATCACGCTGATGGTGGCTGTCGGCGCAGACGAAAGTTTTGCGGCTGACGATGCTGTGGCGGGTATTGCGACGGCAACGGTGGCGACAAAGCCTGCCAGCAGGCCGGCTCCCAAAAGGGCGGTTACCCCGCGATGCAGCCGTGGGTGCTTCAGCGATGCTCGGGACAAATTCTTCTCCCCTTCTTGCTCACCCCTTCCGGGGCGGAACCGAACTCTCATGATCGCCTCTGCCGGAAGGCAGAGCAGACCGAACCCCCTTTCTTGGACGGCTCAGCTCGGTTAATGTCGAACCGAGATATTTCGAACTTTTTGCGTAGATGTTACGAACGGCACGATACACCCGGGCCTTCAGGGAGTCAAGGGTCCTGAGAGCGGCAGCTGCCTGCGGTTATGCACGCCGCCGCCTGCCGACCCTGACGGCGGCACAGGTCCACGGTCCAGCTCAGCTCCTCAACCAAGTCGAACTGGCAGCTTGGCCGACGAGACCCGGGACCGCCAGCGTAAGTGTTCGGTCCGAAAGGTTGAGCTCGAAAGGTACCGCTATCATCTTCGGGTGAGATGACCGGACGTGATATGTACGCTCGCACTGTGCAGACCCCGCGACCAGCACCGCAACCTGGTGCCGGAGCCCGTCGGCCGGTCACGATCGCACAGATAGCGGAAGAGAGCGGCTTGTCGACGGCGACGGTGTCCAAGGTCCTCAACGGCAAGCCCGACGTCTCTCCCCAGACGCGCAAACTGGTCCAAGACGTCCTCGTGAGCTCCGGGTACCGCAAGCGGGGGAACAACGATGCGCCGCCGCTTATCGACGTCGTGTTCAACGACTTCGACAGCCCTTGGGCGATCGAGATTGTTCGAGGGGCTGCTGCGGCCGCTCAAGCACAGGGGCTCACGGTCGCCTTCACTGCGCTGTCGGAGGGAGATGAGCGCCGAGTCTGGTTCAACCACATCACTTCCCGCGGCACCCGAGGGATCATCCTGCTGCTCTCTCAGCTTTCCGAGCGCCAAAGGGCAGAGCTCGCTGTGCGGGGTCTGCCGATCGTTGTGATCGACCCGACTGCGGAGCCCGGTCCGGAGGTGAGCTCGGTCGGTGCCACCAACTGGTCGGGCGGGCTGGCAGCGACCAAGTACCTGGTGGACATAGGGCACCGGCAGATCGGGATAATTACCGGCTCCCCTGAACTGCTGTGCAGCCGAGCGCGCCTCGATGGTTACCGTGCCGCCCTCGAGAGGGCAGGGCTCTCGGTGAATGACCAGCTCGTGAGGCCGGGCGACTTCCGCGTCAAAGCCGGGTACGAGCAGGCGAAGGTCCTGTTCAATTTGAGGGAGCGCCCGACCGCGATCTTTGCGGGCAACGATCTGTCTGCTCTGGGCGTCCTGCGTGCAGCGCGCGAAGCCGGTCTTCGTGTTCCCGAGGATCTGAGCGTCGTCGGTTTCGATGACATCCCGCTTGCCTCGTGGATCAGCCCCGCGCTGACGACAGTGCGCCAGCCGCTGATGGAGATGGCTGCGGTGGCCGTACGCACGTTGCTCGATGGCGCCGAAGGCGGCGAGCCGCTCAAGCGTCGTGTCGAGCTAGCCACCGACCTGATCGTGCGCGAGAGCACGGCGCCACCCGGAGCGACCTTCCCGGTTGTGCCCGAGGGGCTTCTCTAGGCAAGAACTCCGACTCGAACGCGTTGGGGCCGCCTGTCATGTCCGGGTTCTGACTTGGGCAACCCGCTGGTGGCGTGGCCCTACACGTCCGCCAGCAACCTATAGGTTCCAGGTACAGCGGCATCGAGGGCGCCCAATCCCGGCTCGTCGGTTGGCGAGAACCTGGCGTTCACCGGCTGACTTGCCGCGAGCCGGAGCGGGGTATCGCATCGTAGCTTCACCACCCGGGCGCTCGGCACGTCGAGACGGACGTCGGTCACGCGCCCTTCCTTCCATGTGATGCCCACGGCCAACCCTCCTCGCGCCCGAAGGCCGGAGACTTGGCCTTCTGGCCACGCGGTCGGCAAGGCAGGCAACAAGTCGATGGTGCCAGCATGGCTCTGGAGCAGCATTTCGGCGATCGCGGCCGCAGCCCCGAAGTTGGCATCTATTTGGAACACGCTCGGGTCGTGGGAGCCGAAGAAGTTGTCGGAAACGGAGCCCGCGAGGAGATTCCGCAGGTTTTCCCAGGCCAGGTGCCCTTCCAATAACCTCGCCCATAGCCCGACCACCCATGCCCGGCTCCAACCCGGCCCACCGCCCCCGTTTGCCAGGCGGTGCTCGAGCGAGCGTCGGGCGGCTGCCGCCAGCCCCGGGGTTGATCTCGGTGTCACTTCGTCACCGGGATAAAGGCAGAACAGGTGTGACAGGTGACGATGCCCCGGCTCCGGTTCGTCGAAATCCTGCCACCATTCCTGTAAGCGGCCGTCGGCGGCCACTCGAGGTTCGCGAAGCATCGCCAGAGCGCTTTCCAGTCTCGCTCGCAGCTCCTCGTCCAACCCAAGGGTCTCCGAGGCGGTGATGCAGTGGCGAAAGAGATCCCTGATCAACCAGATGTCCATCGTGGACGCTGCGCTGACGGCGGCCTGCATGCCGTCGGGGGTGAAGAAGCTGTTCTCTGGAGAGGTCGACGGGCAGGTGACCAATTCGCCGTCTGGCCCTTGCGTCAAATAGTCGAGCAAGAAGAGGGCCGATCCGCGCATGACCGGGTAAGCACGCTCCAAGAAGGCTCTGTCCTCGGAGAATGCGTAATGCTCCCACACGTGCTGGCAAAGCCAGGCGCCGCCCATCTGCCAGTTCACCCAATACGGGTGTGCCGCCTGGTCACCGGTCGGCCAAGTCGAACGCCACAGATCCACGTTGTGGTGCGCCGTCCAACCCCCGCACCCGTACAAGTCGTGTGCCGTGCTGACGCCCGCTCGCGAGAGGTCGGCCACCAGCTCCATGAGCGGCTCATGGCACTCGGCCAGGTTGGTCGTCTCCGCGTGCCAGTAATTCATCTCGGTGTTGATGTTGGTCGTCCAGTTGCAGCTCCAGGGCGGGCGCACCAGGTCGTTCCATATGCCCTGCAAGTTGGCCGGCTGGCTGCCCGGTCGAGAGCTCGCCATGAGGAGGTAGCGGCCATAGTGGAACAACAGTGCGACCAGCCCCTCGTCAGCGGCGCCATCGCGCAGGGCCTTGAGTCGTTCGTCGGTCGGCGCCCCGCTGGCACCGCCCCGCCCCAGCTGCAACCAGCACCGGTTGAACAGCACCTGATGCTCTCGCACATGCCGCGCCCGTATGGCCGTGTATGGTTCGCCGAGCAAAGCGGTGAGCACCTCCCGGCAAGTGTGCCGGAGCACGACAGGGTCCTCGACCGGCGAGATGCCGAAGCCCGCGTACCCGGTGGCGGCGGTCACGAACAAGGTGACGGTGTCAGCACCCTCCACCCGGAGAGGCCCGCCGCTTTCTTGCCACACCACGCCGTTTGTGACTTTCAGGACCAAACCAGCGGCAAAGCGCAAGCCAGAGCTGGGGTCGTAAACGACAGCCGGCTCTTCGGCCCAGTAGTGCGGGACGACGTGCGCAGGGGCCTTGCCTTCCAACCACGCAATGCCCCCGTTCTCGTGCGACAGCTCGCTTGGATGGGGACTTCCCAGCGCGAGCGACAGGTTCAGTTTCGCGGCCCCCCGCACTCGCAAGTGCATCACTAAGGCGCGGTCGGGGACCGAAACAAACGCTTCCCGCTCGTACAGGCTTTCGCCCAGCTCGTAACGGACCGAGGCGACGCCCTCCAGGAGATCCAGCGATCTTTCGTAGTTGCGGAGCTCGCCCGCGCCCTCGCTGTCGACGCTAAGCCACCCCAGTGGCTGGTACGCCTCGTTGAACGGGCCCTGGAGGCCATGAACAAGAGTGTCGGCCTCAACGTAGTCACCCCGTTCGAGCACGGCGGCGCGCAGCTCCTTCAGCAGCGCCCCGGAGTTCTCCGCGTGGGCAACCCGGGGGCCGCCGGACCAGAGAGTGTCGACGTTGAGGTCTGCTCTTTCCCTGTGGGGCTGGCCCCATAGCATCGCCCCGAGGATGCCATTGCCGAGGGGGAGCGCTTCGAGCCACTCGTGTGCCGGTTGGCCATACCAAAGACGGAACTCCCTATCGGAAACCAATTTCGCCCCCTCCTGTTCAATCGCCGAACAATGCGCTCAGGACCGGCCGGCCGGGGCCGCACCTGACCCACGCCCTGACGATAACCCTCTGATCCGTGGTGCGGTCCTGAACGTCCAGCTCCTGCGCTCACTCATTGCGTTGTGCTGCTGCGCCTATTGGTAGAGAGAACCGGTGTTGACCACCGGCTGGGTCGCCTATTGGTCGATCACGCTGCGCAAGGCTCTGGACACCCCGCGAGTCGCCGAGCCGGAGCGGGTCTTAGAGGTGTTCGACTAGTATTCACTCGTTAGGGCGTATGTCGTAACACTGCTCAAGGTGACGGACGGTGCAGGTTGTCGCGTGACAGATACAGCGTTATTCGTCGCGTGATGAACGGGCAAGTTGGGGTGCGTGAGAGCGCCCTGATCGTCAAGACGAGCAGCCCCTGGCAAGAGCGATGAGCAGCGGAGAGCGACACGCAATCGTGACCGCGATGTATGCAGTCGCGATGTGTGCCGCCGCTGCACTGTCGGCCTCGCCGATGGCTGCTCAACATGCACCCGCTGCGCACGAGGGGGATCCCTATTCGGCTGGTCCGTACGCGCTGAGCGGGGCAGCGCCCGGGGCCGCCATTCCAACTGGTCTGTCTCCGAGAACGATCGAAGGTGCCTACGGTCACAGGTTCGCCTCCACGGTCGGCTCCGGTCAGACGATCGCTCTCGTGGACACCTACAACGATCCTGACAAGGACAATTCGGCGGTTGCGCAGGTCCAGCAGTCGATCACGGCGAGCGAGGCCCCCGACGCCAAGGCCTCCCAGACGATCTCGTTCACCTCGCCGAATCCGTCGCCGGTGACAGTGGCCGGAGCCACGTACACTCCGACGGCGACCGCCACCTCCGGCCTGGCGGTCATCATCACCCTCGACGAGTCAAGCACGGTCAATGCATGCTCGAACTCGGGCGGAGTGGTGAGTTTCACTGGGGTCGGCACCTGCATCATTGACGCCAACCAGGCCGGCAATGCGAACTACCTGGCAGCCACGCAGGTTCAGCAGACAATTGCAGTGGGCCAGGCCAGTACCGTCATTCTGGTGCCCGGGGCGCGACTGAGCAGCGGCCAGTCGGTCACCTCGCCGAACGGCGACTACCGCCTCACGATGCAAGGTGACGGCAACCTGGTCGAGTACACGTCGTCTGCAGCAGTTGTCTGGGCGGCCGGCACCAACCCCACTGGGTCCTACGTCGCCATGCAGGGCGACGGCAACCTCGTCGTCTACAACGGCTCGGCCGGTCCGTTGTGGGCTTCCAACACCTCCGGCAACCCCGGTGCCTACCTTGTCCTCGGAGATGACGGCGACCTCGTCGTCGACTCGGCTTCTGGTGAGCCGCTGTGGGCGGAGACGGGCATTCTGGTGCCCGGGGCGCGACTGAACAGGGGCCAGTCGGTCACCTCGCCGAACGGCGACTACCGCCTCACGATGCAAGGTGACGGCAACCTGGTCGAGTACACGTCGTCTGCAGCAGTTGTCTGGGCGGCCGGCACCAACCCCACTGGGTCCTACG
>Ga0326727_10020123_pt1 | contig 13286 bp, 10 predicted proteins | sample MB2enrmetagenome_FD_207643 | JGI IMG/M metagenome (GOLD analysis project Ga0326727, IMG submission 207643) | Lab enriched peat soil microbial communities from McLean, Ithaca, NY, United States - MB29MY | ecosystem: Environmental > Terrestrial > Soil > Wetlands > Peat | place: USA: New York...
TGGATTATGATTTGGGATACTTCGATCTGGAAACCCGAGTCCTTGAACCGCTCGAGAATCCGTTCGGCCCGAAACTGTCACCCATGTGACCGGTACGTTCTGTAACCCATGTCTCCGGGTTGGACCCTTCTAAAGATGGTCGGCGCTAGAGGACGATTTTAGAACTTTTCTGTTCGGGTCTGGATTCTTGGTAGCCTAGGAATACCCTTGATTCCGAGCGACAGGCTTTCGGGAGTAGTCAAAGAATCTTGCGGTCTGCGAGAAGCATGCGCGACACTGCACTTTGATCAATCCAAGACATTTGCAAGCCATGGAGTTTCTTTCGCAAGAGCCTTCTGTGCTGGCGTAAGCCACTTGATCTCCGCGCACTGTTGGCGCTGGTATCGTGGACATCCAAAAAAGTACGCATTAGGGCCGCGCCTTAGCTTCATCGGCTTTTCGTGGATTGGGCAAATTGGAGCCTCTGCTTCTAGGAGCCCCTTTACCTCTCTTGCCTTCTGAAAGCCGAATTCTCTTTGGTTGAATTCTTGTCGGACTTTCGGCGTGTCCATTGTCTGTCTGCCGATCGCTAATGCATCGTATTCTTCACGGGTGATAATCTGCTCGCTCGTTATCTCAGCGCTATGCTGGCCGCCAGGGCCGAATTCATCGATTGCGTACCCGGTTGCACGGAAGCACTCTGTACCACGTTTTGCGACGATTGTTTCATGGTTTCGCTCGGTTCCATGCCAATCGCCACTTTCTTTCGAAGAACTATCAACAGAAACAATGTCGGTGAAGCCCCGCTTCAGGTACTCGCTAAGTAAGTCTGCCAATTCGATACCCCCTTAGAATTCTAGCGATGATCCGTTGTCCCTGATCCACTGATATCCGGTGTCTTCAAAACTGCACATCGTCAACCAACGCGAATTGTGGAATCAGCTCAGGGTGATGCTTCTTCACGAATGACCTAACGCCCGATAATAGGTAATCCTGCTGTTTAGCCAATGGAAAGGAATCCAGCGCCCTGCTTCCAATTGACATACCGGCCCTGCGAAGAAGTTCAACTTTATGCTGATCTACAGGGCTCTCATATGCGTCCTTCCACATCTTCTCGAGCAGTTCCGGATAGGTACCACCAAAGCCTACACCCTCGATCACCTCGAAGTGGAGCTGCTCAAAAGCGTACTTTTCAGTCAATTCGTGCACTTTCATTCGGTCTTCAATTTGATCTTCACTCTTTCCCGCTCCGCGCCAAGTTTTCCGAGTGCGTGATTCTTGATAATTCATTGCCAGATCAAAAAGAGTTTCTGGATTCCCGATCTCGGAGAAACGCTCCGTGATGGACAGACGAATCTGCTTCGCATATTGTTCTTGTCTGCCGGGCAGAGAAAAAAGCTGAATGAAGCAAACGAAATTATCTCGAAATGCATGACCGAGAACAGCACCAATTTCAAAAGCCTGTTGACAGCACCCAAAATAGCGCTGAATTGAGATTGTCGGCTCTGCGAGAATCTTCTTCTTCAAAGCTGGGGCTAGGACCATATGAGCAATTTCACTTGCAAGCGAAACCATATTCTCCCTTCCGAACTGAGCACCATAAATTGATCAATGTCACCCCGGCTACTACTGAGGTGCCAACTTGTGGAGGTTGCCAAGCCTCCCATGTGGCGCGGCTGTGCCTACTCATCCTCTGGATTGCGCCGGGCATTGTTCGTCCGCGCCTCTTCCCGTTCTTGCTTCCGCCTGCGCAGGACTTCCGCTATCGCTCCCGGCTTCTTGCTCTTGTACGCCTCGTATATTTCCCTGATTTGATCTTCCGTTGGATAATCGGAGTCCTGCTTCGCCATTGAAGCTCGCCCTCTTGATGAAATAATCCGTCCGCGGCATGCACGACGAAGACCTCGAAAACTTTGAGGCTTTTCCGGACAAATCATTGTCTACAACCAAAACCGAGCAAGACGAAGCTTTTCGCCGTTATGTTCCGTTTTCTCTCGGCTCAAATACTGCTCGACCTCATTTGCCTTCTGCTCGGCGTCATTTATGGACATCTCGGAAATCTCTGAGTCCTTCGTAATACCAAGCGAATTTAGGGAGGTACCAAATCTCAGACCCGATCCGCCAGAAACAAGCCACCGGTCATGGATTGGGTCATCCTTGCTCTTCTCTCCCCCAATCACCGCGATTTCCGCTTTCGGCGGAGCCTGATCATATAATCGGAACCATGCCTTTAGATACAGATCCTCTAGTTCTTCCCCGGGTTCCAGCGGCGGCTGATGTCGCCGTGAAGTTATGACCGTGATCGTAATATCTGGCTTCGCCGTACGAATCAATTGGATCCACTCCAGATCATTCGGGCCGAAGTACTGATCGTGGAGAATCGCGTGTTCTCCTAAGGACTTCTCACACCACCTTAAAACCAACGCCAAGGCTTCTCCTCGCGATTTGGGGGTAATCATCTTCGATTGTGACAGAGAGAGATCGCTTGACTGCTGCTTCAATGCCTTCAACCTTATCAACGATTTGCCTGAGATTTGAGCAGTAAGGCGCGCGCTGAGCAAACAGGCCTCGAACATCGGTCGCAAGAACATTTCTGCTTGGTCTGTTTCAGAATAGCGCGCGACTGCGTTCTCAACGTACCACGAAAACAACGCGTACGCCCGGCGCATCGGCTGATTCGCCGCCAAATCAAGGTATTCTCGAATCTCGCTTGGATGAAAGTGTTGGACGCGTCCTGAGCTCACCGCCCGAAGCAACATAGCGCCCAACTTCGAAACCTCAGCAGACTGCAAATGTTTGATAATCCGCTCCTGCTCTGGTTTCTTCTGCAAGTTCGCCATCGCCTTCCGCGCTTCCAAAAGTTGCAATTGACTCCTTGCGATTTTCTTGGCGTCATCATCATCAAAGGTGTCTATCATTTTTCGAGCTATCTCTTCATCAACGCTAAAGGCAAGGTCAACTAACTGGCGACGCTGGCGCTGCATATCGTCGCCTGTCGCTGCCAGTGATTCAGACAACTGGGCAATTAGCGCTTTACACCTTATTGAATCAACTCCGTTTAAATCTTCCGCGAGACCCAAAAGTCTATTAACTTGGTCTAGCTTCCAGGGAATTTGGGTAATGTCCTCCTGTACTCTCTCGAGCAGCCGCGCAAATTCAACACTCATGTTTTTCGGGAGAGCAATCGCAACTATCTGCAATACAAGAGCGCGATCCGCTATATTCCCGAGATGTTCCGCTTCGCTAATGAGATTGTTCCAAATCGCCTGCTTCGGTTGGGTCATACGATATGCCTGCGCCAAAGTGGCAAGGCGATATCCGTTGTGGGAAATATGACGAGCGATCGGCAATTTGTCCTTGGCAATGTCCGCAAAACGCCGACCAATGTCTTCACACTGGGGTCGAGTCAGGGTGTATCTGTTTTTTGGAGAAGTGATTGCGTCAGCGACTTCCTCCGATGTGAGATAAATCATCCAATCAGTATTGAGCCTCTTTGTCAGGCTTTCGATTTGCAATAGCGTCTCATAATTGGTTTCAGGGCTATTTCGAGTACCCCTGTCATAGGGATCGTAAGGAACATGGCGACGCAATAGGAACCTAATGATCTCTAGAATCGCGGCGTCACGTTGATCGGCGTATAGCTTTTCTAAGGCGTCGAGGCACATGGCCGGTTGAGATCTGTAGAGGGCAGGGGCAATCCTAACTAAAATTTCCGCCTTATAGTCAATGTCTTGATCAGACACCATGCTGAAAGCAGGCTCTAGACGCTCTGAGCAGACAGTCTCAGCAAGTTCAGATCGTCCCGCGAGGCTTGCTCTCATGCAAAGATCTGCCCATATCAATGCACGATCGCCACAACTTGGAAGAATATCAACGAGAGCAGCAATTGTCTTCAGATCGATGTCGTTTTCGTGGTGGCCTGATAACAATCCGCAGTAGGCGCGAACCATCAACAAAAGACAAGCGGTATACGTTCGTGCATTCTGCGCCGCCGCGATCTTTCCTTCAGCCTTAAGGGACTCTGTTTCCTTGAAGGTCTCTTCTGCCTCTTGCTTGTCAAAAGCCGTCAAGTCCCTCGCAATCCCATAACCGGCATCAATCCGCGACCAACCTCGATCGATGCTCTGCCACCTTGTACGAAGCGCGGTCTTAAGTTCTGATTCAAGGGACGAGAATTGTCCAGTCTCTTCACCTCGCACAAGTTTCAGCGCGCGAACGAGACTTCGGCATGCGACCATCGAGTCCTCTGCCTTCGGGAGCTCTGAGATCAGCGGAACTAGATCACCTATTTGCTTGGACTCAGGAGTTTTGGCATCACTGAAGCGTGAAAAGATGGCATTCAGTGCTTCGTCCCGCTTCTCCGGACCAATGATCTCCTTGTACACGCGGAATATCGCCGTAGGCTGAATCTCTGGAATCGGCTTGCGAAGGAGTTTATCTATCACGTCTGCAAATACAGCATCTCGGCGTGCTTCAGTATTCACGACTCGAGTGTAATCAATGGCTTTTTCAAGGTCTCCAGATGCAAGTGCAGAGATGATTCCGCCGAGTGCTCTGTGATGATCTGCAGTCGATTCCGAGATTGTTAACACTACGAGTTCAAGCTCAGATGAGCATTTGGACCTGAGTTCGTCGATCAGTGTCTGGGAAATTCCCTCGGATAGCGTTTCCAAAGCTGCCAAACACTGCGCGTACGCCTCCCCGCGCGTTGGCAAGGCCGATATTTTGGAAACGTAATCTAGAAGCTGAACCAGCCTTCCTTCGGCGGCGACTGCATCAATTCGAGTTTCGAATTGCGCAATAGAGAGCTGTAGGCGCACATAATCGATCGAAGGACCTAGGCGCTCAGCCGTCGCGCGAAGACCGTCGAGAGTGCTAATTAAAGAGGTGATTCTTTCCACCGACGGCGCACCGGCTAGCGCTAGACTGAAATCGGCCAATAGACCTGCATCCATTCGAGTCGATGGGTTGGCCAATGCCAGTTTTAGTCCACGCGTTGCGACCAAGTCGGCATCTTGGACTTGCCCATTAAGAACACACCAATAGCGCAATGTGCTTATCTGAGCCTCATACTCTCCAATATCATTCAATCTCTTGCATACTTCGGTCGGGCTTAAACGGCCGGTTAATACGCGGAACCCCTCAAGCATCCCCCCAGCCTTCGGATTAGGGCGAGATCGCATCGCAGTCTCAATTGCTTGATTTAGTCTGTCTTCATCTCTAACGTCTCGAAGGGCTAATGCGGCAAATTTCTCAAATGTGCGATCGAGGTCTTCGTCTCCAGTAACCCATTTGGCTTTCTGAAGCAATGTCATGGCCAGCCCTGGATTGACACACACTAATTTTGACGCGATATCGACAGCACGTCGTCCCAAAGACCAGTAGTCGAGGTTATCGATTAACAATCCGATCTGATCAACAAGCTCCGGGGGAACTGCTGTTCCCTTTAACCAGATGTTGTGGACCAGAGTTGCAAGCATTTGGAGTCGATCCTCGCGCAATATCGCGCTCGTGGCCAGCGTTGTTGCTTCTGCTTCTCGATCCAAGGCGACTAGCGCCGCCACCTCCGACTCCCAAATGTTCGAGGAGGCAAGGTCTAGAATTATCGACGCTTGAAGACCAAACCGCAAAATATCCCCATCCCGACCGAGCTTGCTGGCACTTCGCAAGCCGCGCTTCACTGCATCCTCGACTCGGGATAAAGTCTGACTTCTCTCTAGGACGTGAAGAATGTGGTCAGGCGTGAGGATATCCAGAAGATCGGCATATTGCGCGGCGTCTTCCATGTACTCGGGGAGATCGAGAATTGACGAGTCGGATCCAGGCGATGCTAAGAGTCGTTTAATCAAAAGCTTTTGAATACCCGACTTCCTGCTTTTGAGCTGCTCTGCTGCATATTTCCTTAACCCCGGGCTCACGAACCTTACGTCAACATCGCAGGACTCGATTATTAAGAAGTTGGTCATGGCGATCAGCTTTCGAACCTGCTCCTTTGGCAGGTCGCAAATCTCTGATATGTCGTCGATCGAGTGAGGTTTGGAATCGTGAGTCAGAAGAGCGAGGATTCGTAATTGGTCGTCATTCCCGGGATCCACTTGTTTCCAGTCGATTTCAAAGAACTCAGGCCACTTGGAGCAGGCTTCTTCAATAAAGGCGCGTGGAGTCATTCCTTTCTGAACAGCTCGCAGGACTTCGCAGAGCCGTCCTGGAAGTCCTCGACAGATAAGGTTTATATCCTTCAATTCCGCCGGTGATAGATCGTATTGAGCGAAGAGCGCTCGGACCTCCTCAATACCAAACTCAGTTAAAGGGAATGATTTGATAACGAGGCGCTTGTCGAATAGATCCCTATAAAGGGTTTCATCGCCTGCGAAAAGGAAGCGGAATTGTGGGATTCCAATGGGCAATATGTCAGCAAGTTGTCGAAGCAGGACGTCGCAGGTGGCTTGAGGTAATTCGTCAATGCCATCGATGATGAAGTAGTAGGGCACCTTTCGCTGTTTGGCTTTGTGCTGAAGTTGTGAGTAATAGACCTTGAGAAGTCCAGGATCGTTTTGCGAGAGCTCCAAAATACTGCCACTGCATGCCCAATAGACCTGGGACGCGATATCGCTGCGGATTAGATCATGGTCATAGCTCAGTCGATTTGCCGCAGAAATGAAGATCGAAATCGCGTGATCGGGAAATCGTCGTGCAAAATGTGATAGAACTGTAGTCTTCCCGACACCTTCAGAACCTTCAACTGCGACGCAATAGACACCGCCCTGAAGAAGCGTCACTAGTGTCTGAACGATATTGTCACGGAGAACCTCTGGATCAGGAGCCTGAGGAAAGTTTGCACTCAAACTCTGAAGGTTCACTATTGTCCCGCTGATTGCTTGAGTCTGTCCCTGTTCTGTCATAAAGAGTTCCCATCAAGTGCGCTAACATTCCTGTAACCGAACACCCGCTATTCGCTGCTGGCGATGTAGTAAACCGGCTTGAGCGGAAGGAGCCGTTTTTCGGTTTCATCGATCTTGCTGTAGTGCTGAACCCAAAGATCAAAAAGCCTTTCAATTCCGACCAGTGTGATTTTTCGCTTCTCCTGAGTTCGCGCTTCTAACTCAGCAGCTGTTGTGAATCCGCCTGTGCACACGAATATGCCCACGTCCTGGTCACCCAGAACTGCAAGAAATGCTCGCAGACCGGCGACATCTATCGGATCCGCCCGGCGCTTCACTTGTACCTTGATGCGGGGATTTTGTGTGCCCAGAGGATCGGTGTGTGCCAGAATGTCGATTCCCTTATCTGGCCCCGGTGAAGAGACCCAAGAAACAAAATAGCCCATGCCCTTTAGAAGAGCTGCTACTAATGCTTGAAGATCAAAAGGCTGAATGTTGCGTAGGTATTCTTCAATTTCTGTCCAAGCAAGTTCCTCCGCCTCCTCGAGAGTCGTATGGACGGACTCTGATTCTTCATCTTCCAAAATCTCGTCGCCGTCAGGCTGAGCCGCTTTCCAGGTGTAATACAGTTCCCGAGCACGTTTCATAAACTGTTCTGGATCGGGGTATTCCTTAAACGCAGCTTTGCCTTCGTCGGTAAGGGTCCATCTACCCTTACTCTTGGTGAGCCATCCGGCCTTTACAGGGCCGATTGTTGCAAATCGAACGATCTTTTCAAAACGTCGTACGCCTGGACGATTCGGATATTCGCTTTGCTCATAGGGCGTCAAGGATACTGCGTTTTCCAAGGCTTTCAGCACGTCCTTTGCTCGCATTCCATCTGGACTGCCCATTAGGATTTCAAATGCCTTTCGAACCAGTTGTCCGCTTCTTTCTAGTGAATTCTCAGCCACACTCTCCTCCTGTCACCGTGACTAGTTGCTCCGATACGAAGGATCTTCAAAGTTGGGTAGCTCATCCTCAATAAGGATCCTTTGCTTTTCCGCCAAAATAGAATCTCCGCTCTGTTGACACGTGAATCTACCCATGTATTCCGCAAAAACGCGGTACGGGAGAGAACCGCGTGGACCCCGTTGCTCTCGAGTGGTTGAGCGGATTGCGAGCTCGAGAAAATACCAATTCTTCCGCAGTTCCTTTATATGGGGCAATCTGTTTCGGTTTGCTGCGAGAAGGTACGTGCGCATATGTTCAATTGAACGGGCCAGATCGCGGGGCCATTCTGTGAAGTTGGCTCTGATCGCCGCGAAGAGTAGATATGCATGCCCCTTCGTGAACCGGGGCTTCATGGCCCAAACTCGTTCACAGGACACGCGGGCTGAGAGATAGGGAATGCCGGCCATTGCCGATGCCACGTTGAACGGGGTGAACTCTCGTCGACCACTTCGGATGAAATCTAGAACCTCAGACTGTGCGAAGTAAGCCTCACCCTCGGTCAACTGCCCCGTGATTTTGGTCAAATCTGATTCGACTTCTGCGGTGTCTTTGTCCGCTTGATTTGACTTCAGGAGCCATTCAGAACAGGCGAATTCAAGATCATGCTTTCTCGTTTCGTCGTTCTCATTAGCACAATCGCGGCGAGCTTTTTGAAGCCAGTCCTGGGCATATCTTCGAGAGACGGATGCTTGGTAAAGACGATTCCGCGTGACCTGCAAATCCTTACGGAGCTTGCGCAGCTCCTTCCCAGTGGCTCGGCGAGTTTCAGGAAACTTGAACAGGTCCAGGCGGGAGCACTGGATGTACTGGACCTGGCAAAAGGCATTTCGAATATCTGAGAGTGTTTTGGAGTCTCGCAAACGCACGCCGACCGACCCCCAGTTCTGCTCAAGAACAAACTGCAGTTCTTGGGCCGCACGCATCAACTTTTCGTCCCCAATCTCAAAAGGACGCCCAACTCCGCGCGAGGGGTCAGAAAAACCTGTCAAGGGGTTCTCGCGAGTTTCTTCGCCAACAAATTCGGGCCCTTCCAACTGTCACCGCCAAGTAATTGATTCCATACTCCGCCCGAATGCCACGTAATTGCAAATCGCTTCCCCTCCGGCTAACGATCGCTTTTGAAAAGTGGGCTTAAAGTGGCCACAGCGAACGAGGATTCGCTGAAATGGGCGAGCGGAGTGCGGTCCGACCAAAATCCGGGAAATCGGTTCGCCAGTCCGATCCGGGGCTGAGACGGCCTACACCTCCATCGACGGCTGGCCGAAAGCCAACGGCTCGCCCACCAATTTACTTTCCTTCTGCAGCAGATCCTCAAATCTTTCCCGTGGTTCGCGAAACGGACGGCACTCAGTCTAAAACTGGCCGGGGTGCGGGGCAGAGCCCCGCCAATCGGGCCCAGCGCGAAGCGCTGGGCTCCTTTACCCTGCCTACTCAATCCAACTCGTTCCCCTCCTACGCCCTCGACGATTCTCAAATCACAACTCTGATTCAGTTCTTCCAAACTCTCGACCGCTGGGACAAGGAGGCGCATGGACCGCAAGTCATGTAGCCGTTGCCATCGACCAGCGGACTTCTCGCTCGCCTTCTTGGTTTCGACCATCGGCGTCCGACCACGAGGCCAGAAATGTACCCAGACAGTTCCTCTCTGCAAATCCTGCCTAAGCTCCGCCTTTCCCTTCCTAGCCCCTACTCCCCTCCAAGGCCTCGAACAGCCTCTCAGAGACGCGTATACAGCATTGCGCGCGGATTCTCCGGCGTTATCTACCGGCGTTGGCCCCTCCACATCGGCGGCAGAGGTCCACCAGGGCGGCGACGCCGCCCAGAGTTGCAGGCTCTGTCTAATAGCCTGCAACTCACGTCATTATGACGAGGTTCGGGGGCGAGATGATCGATAAGCTCGATCTCCGAATTCCGAAGGAGGCCGTCTCTAGCAAAACACTGGAGCGCGCTTTCTCCTACGATCCAGCGAAAAAGGAGAAATCTTGTGTGCAACATGCACTCCACTATTTAGCTCGGGCGGATCTCCGCCAACTGGGAGTCGACGCTCTGCTGCACTTCGGATGCAAACACGGAGACCACCACTGCAAACTCGAGATTCTTGACGTTGGCAAAAAAAGCTATAACGACATCCTTGAAATCATCAGAGAAATCTCACCAGCCGCCCCTGAAGAGTTCGGAATTATGCGCATCGATCTTGCGGCAGACGTGCCAAATGTGACGGTTCCATGGTTCAAGTCCCACTTGAGAATTAAGTTCAAGCGTAGTGAGCGGGAGTATGGCCAAAATCCCTATGGTCAGGTCAGTCGAGGGGAAATCGAAACAATCATCGCGGGAAGCCGACCGAATGTCATTCGCGTATACAACAAGGTTGCCGAAAACCAGGTTCAATTTCGCCGAATGCAGCGAAAGGTCAGTCCGGAGGCTGACCCGCTTGATTTCGAGGCGGAATTCGGAATGAAAGCGACGGATGTATTGACACGTCTGGAAAGGCAATGTGGGGGAAAGGGAATCCCTTCTGAGATTTCGACTTTTGGATCTTTGAGATGCCTTCTAGACCTCAACCCATTTAACCGGATTGAATTGGTGAAAAACAGCACGCAGGAATTGCCACGTCCTGAGCAGTGCACGGGGATTGAATACTACACGGGGCTTGGGCTTCACCTCGAAGCACAGCGGATCGGAATGCAGGGACTTCGGAAGCAGCTTAATAAGCAGACCAATGGCAATGCAGCGCGCACACTCACAAGCTATGGGCAGTTCTTCCCGGAGGGAAAGGCACCAGTCACGATGGAGCGAATACTCAAGATTTTTCATGAGTCAACGCGGAAACAACTTGCGGCATAGGCACGTAGGGGCACGTCGAGGGGTACGTGTATACTTAATCCCTACGTATCATGTGTCCAGCAAAAATGCCTAAAGAAGCGCTCGAATTCTTCCGCCGACAAGGCCGCATTGGAGGCCGCACGCGTGCGAATAATTTGACTCCCGAGCAACGCAGCGAACAAGCCAGAAAGGCAGTGCAGGCGCGATGGGCAAAACGGGGCGAGAACAAAGGGAAGGGTACGAAATGACCTCACGCTCAGCGGTTCTTTATGCACGTGTATCCAGCCGTGAACAACAGGAAGAGGGCTACTCCATCGAAGCGCAGGTGAAATTACTGCGCACCGTCGCCTCAGAGAAGAGGCTTGAAATTGTGCGCGAGTTCGTCGATGTCGAATCCGCAAAGACAACGGGACGGAAATTGTTCGCTGAAATGGTGACCTACTTCAAGCGCAACCGATCCTGCCGCACGTTGCTGGTAGAAAAGACGGACAGGCTTTATCGAAACTTTCGGGATGCCGTGACACTTGAAGACCTCGACGTCGAAATCCACTTCGTGAAGGAAGGGCAGGTACTCTCGAAGGATTCCAAGTCACAAGTGAAGCTCATGCACGACATTCGTCTCGCAATTGCGCGCAACTACTCGGAGAATTTGCGGGAAGAGGTCAAGAAGGGCATGAGCGAGAAGGCGTCACAGGGCACGTACCCCGGACGTGCGCCCTTCGGATACCGCAACAACAAGGCTACACGTGCAATTGAAATCCATCCAGAAAAGGGTGCTATAGCGCTGCACGTCTTTGAGCTTTACGCGACGGGGCGCTATTCACTGTTGGGACTATCCAAGGAATTGATGCACGTGCATGACACGTGCATCTCAAAAACGAACCTGCACAAGATGTTGATGAATCCCTTTTACATCGGAAAATTTGCATGGGGTGGCCACACGTACCAGGGCACGCAACCTTGTCTGATCAGTTCCGACTTGTATGAGCGGGCGCAATCGGTTCTGCACGGGGGGAACACGCCCAAGTACGGGAAGCACGAAATAGCCTTCCGGGGGATGCTCACGTGCGCCCATGACAATTGCACCGTGACTGCCGAGCTAAAGAAGAACAAGTACGTGTACTACCGTTGCAGCGGGTACCGGGGCAAGTGCGCCCTTCCACGCTTCACAGAGCAGGAAATCTCGGAGAGATTGGGGTACGTGCTCCGGGATGTGTCGATTCCGGAAGAGGTCGCGCAGAGCATATCAGCATCTCTGCAACGGGTACACGTGCAAATGCGAAATCAATCAGCACAGGAACGTGCAAGTCTGCACCGTCAACTCGCTGCGCTACACGTGCGGATGGATGCAGCCTACACGGACAAACTCGACGGCAAAATCACAGAGGAGTTCTGGACCCGCAAGCAGGCCGATTGGCAAACCGAAGAACTGAGAATCAAAACGCAGATTGCGGGCCTCGAAGAGGATAAGTGCCGCGATCGGTTGCTCGATGTGCAGAGGATTTTAGAACTCGCGAAAAGTGCTTATTTTCTTTACCTTACGCGGAAACCGGCGGAACAGGCTGAATTGCTGAGAAATGTACTTTTGAACTGCTCAATTGACGGTGTAAGTCTTTATCCTACATACAGAAAGCCCTTTGATTTGATCTTGAATAGGGCCAAAAACCAAGAATGGTCGGGGAGAGAGGATTTGAACCTCCGACCCCCTGGTCCCGAACCAGGTGCTCTACCAGGCTGAGCCACTCCCCGACGCTCTGATTGTCACCCGCAGCCTCGGGATATACAACGCGCTGCAAGCCGGAGTGCAAAGCGCTGAAGGTTTCAGGCCTGCCCGCCGCTCCTTGCGGTGCGGCGTCGAACGCGAGACGGTCCACACGGCCCCTCCGCATTCGCAACTCCTCATTGATTCTATCGCAGTTGCACATTTTGCGCAGGCCGCGCCTGTGAAGAGCACCGGACTGCCCCCGCCTTCGCGCAAATCGGCGTCAAAACGCCGTCGTTGCCCAGCCCGCCTGTCCGCCCATCAACGAATCACGATCACGCGAGTCGCGTAAGGCTCCAGATCGAGTTGAATCACCGCATGCCCGCCACTCTCAGTCGCATTGAGCGGCGTCACCGAGCCCGTTTGCGGATCCCACGCCTCCACCTTGTGTCCTTTCGCCATCAGCGTCAACGCATGTTGGCTCGCCTTCGCGCCTTCATTGAAGAACAGGTACACATCCGCGTCTCTCCACCGACGCTTCATCACTCGCAACGCCGTGTCCGGAGCGTCCATCGCGACCACCGGCGCAATCACTGCTGCTTGCAACGCCGCCAGCACCTCGGCAGGAACCATCTGCGGCGCCGGAGGTGCGGCCGGTGGCTCGGCCGGCGGGGTCGGCGTAGGCGGCAGCTGCGCGCTCACCACGTTTGCCCACGAAAACTCCGTCGCCGTTGCAGCTCTTGCATCACGAATCGTCCGGCCCGCGATCCACTCGGGCGTTCCGCCCAGGAAAACCACCTTCCCTCCGCCGCGCGCGAATGCCTTCAGGCGCGTCTCCACCGTAGCCGGCAGCACCAGCGGCGCAGGCAGGATCACTGTGCGATAGCGATTTCCGCTCAGCGTCTCCA
>Ga0326727_10020124_pt1 | contig 13286 bp, 9 predicted proteins | sample MB2enrmetagenome_FD_207643 | JGI IMG/M metagenome (GOLD analysis project Ga0326727, IMG submission 207643) | Lab enriched peat soil microbial communities from McLean, Ithaca, NY, United States - MB29MY | ecosystem: Environmental > Terrestrial > Soil > Wetlands > Peat | place: USA: New York...
TAATCAATATTTCCAAACTTTGACAGACATCGTGGAAGTCGTGGAGAGAATATTCTCTCAATGGCGCCTGGGAAATGAAACCGTCAGGCGCTTGTGTTCAATTACTTAAGACGCTGCGTATAAAACTGAATAAACCTCTCAGCCCCGGCCTGGGACCAGTTAAGGTCGTCGAAAAAAAACCGAGCTGCACCCTCAGGGCATCCCGGCTATCCACGCAAAATCAGAATCATGGCTCCCCTCCTTACAGAGGGTACCTATTTCCAGATTCCTTCCTTATTTCACAATCGAGGGATGAATGTCAAGAGCGCCAAGGAGTATTTAACTTTCACAAGACTCCCCCGATGGCAGATAGGACCTTGTCTTTAGAAATTTTTTTGCCATGGGTCCCAGAACCAGGTGGGTCTGCTGCTGGCGCTACCTCGATAGATTTTTGAAAAAATTTCCGTGGCAATCATATTGACCAGGGGGGGCCGGAGTCCCGTCCGGGGGTTTCGCTCCTGGGGCCGGAAAATCCTATAGGCACTAAGCCCGGAGACTCAGAGACGTGGCAGGCGGTTGGGGGTAGGCCAGAGGGGCAGGCACCGGCCGGTGTCTTTGGGTGAGGTTCCAGGAAGGAGGTGAGACAGGGATGCGCCAATGGGCAGGGGCCCCAAAGGTTGATCATCTATGATCGTCAAAACTTGAGCAGCCGAACCTCCTTCGATATGCATTCCATATCCACAACCAGGCGGAATTTTGGAGAAATTACGATCATGGCAAGCTAGCAACCGTTCACAATTATCGAAGAGCAGGTACAGCTGATCATGCATGAGTCACCATCCCCAGCTGGTCTGCGCGGTCTTTTCCATGAGGCCTATCTCTGGCTCTGCCAGAGTCGGAAAAAACACCCGCCATCCGCCGATATTTGGGATTTTCGCCGCTCCTGGGGAGCACAGGCCGAGGCAATCATGGAGAAATTTCGATGGGGCACCTACCGGTTGGGCCTGCAGAAAAAGGTGACTCTAAGAGATGGGGAGACCGTTGCCCTCTGGTCATCTGCAGATGCCTTGGTGATAAAGGTTTTGACCAGGATCGTCCAGGCCAAGCTGAAACCGGCCCTCCACCGCGCCTGCTATCACCTGAAAGGCCACGGCGGCTTGAAGGGGGCGGTGCGGGAGTTGATCAAAGTCCTGCCCCGCTACCGGTTTTTCTGCAAAACGGATGTGCGCTCCTATTATGACTCCATCGACCATTACCCCTTGCTTATGCAGTTGCACGAGCATATCCGGGACCGGACGCTCATCGGCTATCTGTGGCAATTCTTAAACCGCGGTGTGGAGTGGGGCGGGCTGTATCAGGACATCCGGAGAGGCATTCCCCGCGGTACTTCCCTGTCACCTCTGTTGGGGGCCTTTTATCTGCTGGAACTGGACCGGCGGCTGAAGAGCCTGGGGGTGAAATACTTCCGGTATATGGACGACATCCTGATCCTGTCCGCCACCAGGTGGAAGCTAAGGAAGGCGATCCGGGAACTGAACCGGACCTTCGGCGGCCTGAAATTGGCCAGGCGCCCGGACAAGACCGCCATAGGGAGGGTGGAACGCGGGTTCGACTTTCTGGGCTACCATTTTAAACCGCCAGGAATCAGCCTGGCGAAACAGACGCTGGCCAAATGCGCCAGCATAACTCTCCGGCTTTATGAGCAAGAACCGCCCCACCTTCGGGCGAGGCGGCTCGGAGAGTATCTCAGACGGTGGCGCCGCTGGGCGGTAAGCGGCGGTCTCGAAGGGGAGATGGCAGGTGACAGCGGCCGCGCGTTATTTACCCCTCCATACTCTGAGGCGAACCGCCGCCAGGCCCAGGAGGCCGGAGCCCAATAGGAGTATGCTGCAAGGGGCTGGGACGGCGGTCCAATACCCCGCCGCGGGGACGCCGGCTGGAGTGGCGTACCAGCTCTCGTACCCGTACGGACCCGTTAAGATGCTGTCGTATTGGCCCGGATCGGTCGGCGGCCAGTAATACGTATCCAACGCGGGATAATTCGGGAAAAAACCGGCAAGATGCGCCCCCCACGCGCCAAAGATCCAATCGACTATCTTGCCGCTCGCGTCGAACGTAAATGTAGCCGTCAGGTTGAGTCCATTGGCCGGTCCCAGATTCACTGGTCCGCACGACAAAGTCCACGCCTTTACGTCGGGGCCACCGTACACGGTTTCTCCGGGTGGAACTGTCTCAAACGTCACGGACCCCGTCAGGGAAGGGAACGCGGGCCCTGCCCAGCCCTCGTTGAACGCCGGTCCATCGTAATAGTAGGTAACATCCGCTCGCGCCGGTTCAACAACACTAGCGTAAAGAATTGTTACTACAAGCATAATTAACAACGCGGCCCGACCACTCCTCCGCCGTTTAGGGTCGCCCGTGGCGCGCCCCTGATCGCAGTTTCCCATTTTTCTTCTCCCATCTGGAAAGTACAGCAAGTCGTTGGTGGGCCCTGCCGTGCCGGTGCCCTGAGCCTTTTCCCAATAGCCATCGAAAAAAATCCGCGTTGCCCTTTTTTTTAAGCAACCCGGCCTCATCCTTGAGTCCCTTGGCTTTCCGTCCCCGCCTCGCGGCGGGTTTGGCTTTCGCTAGGACCTTGATGGTTTCGCTGAATTTTTTCCCAATCACCAACAAAAAAGCCGCGTTGCCATCCACTAGGCAAAACGGCCTCTTCCTTGAGACCCTGATCTGCCGCTCCCGTCTCCCCGCGAGTGGGTTTTTTAATGGTTTAATTATAGGCATGCTTTGCTGACCAATGTCAACTCGTAAAATTACTAGCTTTTTGGAAAAAATATACTAGGGAAGATGGACGATTTTATAAAGGTCGTTCTTGGCAATTAGGGATAGGAAAATTGGGAGTAGGTGAGACTTTATTGGATTTTTGGATTACGTAATAATCCCATGCTTAATAGCGAACTGGATAAGTTCAGAATTGGTCTTAAGATTTAGTTTTGATGTTAAGCGGTACTTGTGAAACTCTACCGTTCTAGCAGATATGTTCATGACCCTGGCGATTTCTTTTACAGAACAGCCTTCAGCCAATAATTGTAAGATCTCACGCTGGCGAGTAGTCAGCTGCTGAGTTATATCCGGCTGGCGGTGTACCCCGTCCATATACGACTGCATCAGTTCCGTAGCAATCATTGGCGTAACATAAGTTCGTCCATTGATCGCTTCACGAATCGCCGTAAGCAGCTCAGATGAGGCTGAATGCTTTAGGACAAAGCCCGCGGCACCTGCTTCAAATGCTCGGATTGCATAAGTAACATCGGGGTGCATTGTCAGAAATACTACTTTAACATGCGGATCAAGCTTTTTGATCTTACGGACCGCCTCAATGCCATTAAGCAACGGCATGGAAATATCCACCACAATCACATCGGGGCGCAGCTTCTGCACGAGAGAGACCAAGGCCCGGCCGTCTTCCACCATTCCTACGATTTCGAACTCGGGTTCCAACAGACTGCTTAACCCATCGAGAACAATCTTATGATCATCGGCCAGCAATATTCGCGTCCGTTTCATCCAGTGTGCTCCTTGACAAAGGTACCAGGGCTTCTATCACCGTTCCCTGTCCGGGCTGGGATTTTATAGAAAAATCACCACGCATTAAATGTACCCGCTCCTTCATACTGGCCAGGCCCAGCCCTCCTTTTTCTACCTGAAACGGATTGACCCCAATGCCGTTATCTTTAATAAGAAGATGGATGGTATCACCTTTCCCAATCAGCAAAATCTCAGCTTCCGTTGCTCTGGCATGCCTGGAGATGTTTCTCAGGCCCTCTTGGACAATGCGGTAAATACACAGGGCGACATCCGGTGGAACCTCTCGTGGCACGCTCTCTGACTTATAATTCACCACGATCCTTTCCCGCTGAGCGAAACTGGCGCATTCGGAATGAACAGCGTCGGCCAACCCCAGATCATCCAAGACGGAGGGATGTAGCCGGCGAGAGATCGCATTGATATCTATGGACATCTCCACTAGCTTATCTTTCATTACCTTCAGCCCAGTAGAAACTGCCCCCTGCGAGGATTGCGGTTGGTCCTCAAGCCTTGCGGCTTCCATGGCCAATGCTGCCAGCCGTTGGCTCAGATCGTCGTGTAATTCCCGGGCCAGCCGACTCCTTTCGGCTTCTTGGGCGGTCAACAGCTGGCCGGCAAGACTCTGATAGCTTTCCTTGCTCTTGCGCAGCGCCTCTTGGCTGGCCCGCAGGGCCTCCTCGGCTCGCCGGCGCTGGGTGATGTCTTCCACCACCTCTATAAATCCAACGACCTGGCCGTTGGGGCCAAAAATCGGAAAGGCAGAAATGCGCACGGGGAAACGGCTGCCGTCGTCGCGGACGCCTTCGGTCTCAGTCTCGGCAGGAAGGCCGGTGGCCATAACGGGCCTCCCCGGACAGTGGGAGCAAACCTTATCCCGTTTCTCGAATTCCTTGAAGCACTCTTTACCGACAAACTCGCTCACGGGCTTCCGGAACAACCTCCCAATGGCAGCATTCGTCATGATTATCCGGTAATCGGGGCCTATCAAAGTAATGCCCAAATCGATGTTTTCCACCAGGCTACGATAGCGTTCCTCGCTCTGCCGCAGGGCCTCTTCCGCCTGTTTGCGTTCCGTGACGTCATCAAAGATGGCAACGATTTCCCCAGTGGGTAACTTTAAGACATAATTTGCTATCCACCCATTGAACCTCTGGTCCTGGTAAAAGCTCACGGAGTAATGCTCAGGATTTCCCGTCTCCCAAACCCGGTGGAGAACTTCCAACATGCCGAACTCCTTGATGCCAGGGAACACCTTCTGGACACTCTTCCCAATCAGGTCCTCTTTCTTCACTCTGCAGATACGCTCCGCCGCCTGGTTAAAATCTTTAAGGATAAAGTCCCGGCCACTGTCACTGACCTCATATACCGCCACCCCGCTGCTCATATTGTTGAAGAGTCCCCTGTAGCTGGCTTCGCTGACCCTGAGTTTTTCTTCCGCCTGCTTGCGCTCGGTAATGTCAACGCCCAGGGACAGCACCAGAGGAGAGCCATCAACATCAGCAAAGGGAAAAAAATAAATCAGGAAGCTTCGGCCACTTTTAGTCCAGGTCCACTCAAAATTTTGCAGCTCGCCAGTCTCCAGGACGGGGAATTGCCGGCATTCATCACAGGGGGCTTCCCGGCCCACCAGCTCATAACAGCGCTTACCTTGGGGGTTTCCAAAAAGCTCCCGGCAGAGGCGGTTGGCATAACGCACTGAGTAATCCGGCGTCTTTAGTGAGACCCAGGCCGGGAGCTCATCCAACAGGGTGAAGAGCCTCTGCCGCTCGGTCTTCAGGGCCTCCTCGGCCCGCTTGCGGACAAGGGCATTGGCGAAGACATCCGCGGCGATTCGCAGCCGTTGGATCAGGTCTTCAGACCAGGTAACATATCTGCGATAAGAAACAAAAGTCATCGCGCCCAGAATCGAGCCGCCCACGGTCAGGGGAAGGGTCAGATGCGATTTGAGGCCCCGTTGTCGGCAGTAATGCCTTTCAGGCTTTGCCTCTTTCGGCAAGTCGTCAGGGCATCTTGATAATACCAGCATCTCCCCACGGCGGATTTTTTCGATGATCCAGGGAGACAAATTACTGGCGACAAAGCCAGGGAAAGATGGAGCGCCAGGATGTTCATATATGTGGGCAATCATAAGCCGGGTTTTATCTTCTGAGAATTCTAATAAAGAGACCCGGTCTAGATTTAAGGTTTCGATAATGCGCTCAAGCCATCGCTCGATTTCCTGGCCGAGGGCACTGTCAGGCAAATTGATGAAGGTGGTGGAAAGATCAGAAAACAGCGCCTCGAACTGCAAGCGTTCTTCCAGCAGCTGCTTCGCCTGCCTAGGCGCGGTAATATCTTCGACAACTGTGCTTACCCTCTCCACCGTTCCGTCCGGGGACTTCATAGGGTAGTAACTGCTATGCCAACATTTCTCTACCTCGGGCTCAGCCGGCAAGGTCCCAATACTTTCCACATCAAGAATTGGCTCACCGGATTCGAACACCCATCGGTAAATAGGTTCTATTTGGGACGCGATTTCAGGGATGATTTCCCGGATCTTTCGCCCGATATGTTCCCCCGGAGGTTTGCCATTGATTGCCGCCAGCCGTTCATTGATGCGCACATAGCGCAGGTCACGATCCACCAGGCATAGCCCCACTGGAGCAGCCCGGTACAGAGTTTCCAACTCGATTAAATCTTCGTCATACATTTCCTGTCTCCCCGAAACGTAAGGAAAATCTCATGCATCCTTCAAGGCAGAGCCAGACATGGATCAGGGTGAATATTTTATCATCATCCCATATATCCTTATGAATTTTCAATGATATATTTGTGACCTGCCCCCCAAAAACTGATCCACATGTTAAGTTAGAGTAGTGGATCGAAGGGAGGCAGGGAGATGAGGAGGAAGCGGTTTACCCCCAAAAGGAAGCCCTACTTTAAGGCTTTTGCTATCTGCTATGTATACGTAACAAAATAGATGATGTGCCGTTGAATTAGTCAGGTCATTATCTGCCTGTTTTTTCTGGTAAAAAGAAAAAGGAGGGAGAGATGGCCCACGTAGACATCCATTTTGACCAAGAACAAGCTCACGGCAAGCCTTCCCAGGCGATTTCTCTTGGGGGATGCCCCAAGGGCGCAGAGCAGTTAACCCCGCCAGGTTTTTCCGCTGATATTCTTCGGGATCTTCCCAACATAACCCCTGTTGGACAGCGGGAGTTTCTCCGCAAACGCCGGCTGTTAAAGAAAATAGAGGAAGAGCTTCTGGCCTCTGGGCTTCCAGGCCAAGCGGCGATCAAGGAATTTATCCTACATCTGTATCGGCGAAACTGCCGATCCAATACCCTGCGGTCCTATTTCGGGACCATCCAGATGTTCCTTAGCTTCCTGCACCGTATCGGCAGGGTGCACTTGGAGGTCCTCAGCCGGGAAGATCTGGAAGCCTTTCTGGAACATGAGCAAGATCGGAGTTTGAAGCCCTTGACGGTTAAGACCAGGTTGTCACTGGTGAAGGCTTTTGTCCGTTTCCTGGTCCGGCGGGAGGTGGTGCGGGCCGAAGTTTTGGAACGAAGCATAAGGATAAAGGTGCCGGAGTTGTTGCCCAAGGCCATGGAACCGGAGGACGTGAAGCAGTTACTGGCGGTGGTGAGCAAGGTTCGGGATCGAGCCATGATCCTGGTCTTGCTCAGAACGGGGATGCGCATCGGGGAACTCTTAAATACTACAGTGAACGACCTTAACCTCAAAGAGCGTAAGATCTTAATTTTCCAGGCCGAGAAGACCCAGGTAGGACGGGTAGTCTATCTCAGCGATGACGCCCACCAGGCGCTCATGGCCTGGCTGGCAGAAAGGAACCCCCAAAAACAGCAGCTCTTTTATGGACAAGGCCGTGACAGCTTGTCTTATACGGCAGCACGGATGATGCTCCACAGGTATCTGGACCAGGCCGGTCTTTCTCACAAAGGCCACTCGCTGCACAGTCTCCGTCATACGTTTGCCAGTGAACTTTTAAATGCCGGCATGCGCCTGGAATGCCTGCAGCAGTTACTGGGACACACTAACCTGGAAGTGACCCGTCGCTATGCCAAGCTAACGGACAAGACCCGGGAAGAGGAATATTTCCGCGCTATGGCGCTCATCGAAAAGGGGCAAATCAGTGGCCATTACCGACGCGCTCATCAACTTCCGGCGATTTCTCAAGAGGCGTAACCACTCACCTCATACCGTGAAGAATTACTTGAACCGGTTGAAACACTTCGTGGTGTGGCTGGATGCGCCTCTGGAAGAGGTGACGCATGGCAATGTCCTGGCGTATATCGACCACCTGCTGGATAAAAGGCTCAAGCCCAGCACCATCAACTATCATCTGCTCAGCGTGCGCCGGTTCTATGACTATTTAGCCCACGAGGAAGGGGTGCCGGTGAGCAATCCGGTGAAGCCTGGATATGGCTTAAGGCTTCCCAGGCCGCTGCCGCGATTCATCAAGGAGGAAGATCTGGCCATCCTGTTGGACGCCATCCAGAGCCCTCGGGACCGGGCGATCTTCTTGTTGATGCTGCGCAGCGGCTTGCGAGTGGAAGAGGTGGCGAGCCTTACCCTGGAGGCCATAGACCTGAAGCGAGACAGGCTCCTGGTCCAGCATGGCAAAGGCGGGAAGGATCGGGTCGTCTACATAAGCCCTGATACCCATCTGGCCCTGATGGAGTATCTAAGACGCCGACCTCACACCAAGATCAAGCAGACCTTCTTGGTAGAAAAAGGCCTCTACACCGGCAAGCCGTTATCAGTCCGGGGCATCCAGAAGCGAATAGAATACTATGCCCGGAGGACTGGGGTAACCGTCTCCTGCCACTGTCTCCGGCATACCATGGCCACCCAACTGTTAAACGCCGATGCAGACTTGGCCACGATCCAGGACCTCCTGGGCCACAACTGGATAACCACTACCCAGAGATACTGCAAGGTCTCCAACCTCAAGGTCAAAAGGGACTACTATAAGGCGATGAGGGCGGTCATGCAGCGAACATTGCCGGAGTGACAATCACACGTGGGGGCTCTGCCCCCACACCCCCGGAGTTTACCGCTTTGTGGGAATCTGGAGGGGCAGGAAAAAGAAAGGCAGAGCAAAAAGCCCTGCCCCTCCGTCATCCCCCGCCCCGGCGCTCGGGTTGCTCTCCAGCAGAGCCCTATCCTCCGGACGGATAAAAAATGATAGCAGGATTCCTGAAATGAAGCTAATTTAAAAACACGATATTGCCAAACAGAGGCAGAACAAGAACATCATTTAACATACCACCATTACTGGAAAAATCAGGTTTTGTTACGTATACCTGCTATATCTCCGCAATTTACCAACAGGCGTTTGGTGTGCTGATATACTTAACATAGCTGTCTCTCAGAGCCTGTTGGCATTCTCTTGTCTAACTCATCTTTGAAAAATCGAAAAATTTCCGCACGGGTCTTATTGACCAGGGGGGGGCAGGAGTCCCGTCCTGGGGTTTTGCTCTCAGGGCCGGGAAACCGTGGGGCCGGGCCGGGGCATGGCGGGCGCTTGGCAGGTGATCCCCCATGGCCGGGGGATCGGAGAAGGGCCGGAGCACCCAGGGCGGGGTTACCATTAGCCTGCGCCAGGCGGCCAGGGAGCTTGAGAAGGAGCAAGAAAGGGAATTGGGGAAGGTTCTGTTTAAATGGGATGCGCTGCGAAAGCGCTATAGGTGGATGAAGGAAAAGGGGGAGGCCCATGTTCGTCAACTCTTGAGCCAGGAAAAGGGCACCCGGAGCCGGAGAAAGGTCCCGGCTCCGGCTGCTAGGGACAAATTGGGACGATATGTTAAGGGGAATATTCCCTGGGATAACCGTTTTCAAAGGAGGGATAAGATTGGGAGATTTAGCCAGCCGCCAGCGGTTAAAAAGCCGGAATCCGGCGGTATCCCAGCGGTTAAAGAGCCGGAATCCGGCGGTATCCCAGCTCCCAAAAAAAGAGAAAAGCCTTCACGTTATACTGTGGCGATGGATTTGGCCACTATAGCCACCAGCCAGCTATCAAGAATTGAGGTTGACGACCCTAAGAGGGAAATAGCTTTTGAGAGAGTAATCATCTGGATTACCGAAAACCGATACGGCAGAAAGGGAGATTCTGCCTGGCAATCGGGCAAGTCTGAGATAGGATTATGACCCGGCCAGAAACCCGACCCTCTGAGAAGCCCCAGGTGAGGCGATTGAGGGGAGGCAAGGATTAGGTAAAGGGCCATTTCCCCTCTTTCTGCAGTTCAGGCCCGGCTCCTGGCATCACCCCCAAACAATCCCACTAGACGCAGACCATCGCCCACAAGCGCACAATCTCCCCAGTTTTACCCTGATTTTACTACCCTCTGTGGGGAATAGCGTGGGGAATTAAAAATAAATGGTCAGGGCTGTTTGGCTTAACACCTTGATATCCTTATTCCTACTCCAATATGATTTGAACCTGTATAGCCGGCAAATTCTGCCGGCCCTTTTTCGCGGCCGGCGGCCAGACGCTGGCCTTTTCGCCTAAATTCAGCGGCGGGAAGCCGGGGCCCTTTTAAATCCCCCCTGCCCCCCTTTAGAAACGGGGAGTATTATTCCCCAGGTTTACGCGGCCGGATGATTCCAGGAGGCCGCCGGAAATCGGTTTTGAAAAGATTTCTGGCCTCTCATTAAATATTGCATTTTTGTCTGGGAGGACTATGTTTGAGTTATGGCAAAATTTTTAAAGAGCATTATTGTTAAAGTTGGGTTGGAAAGGAGGGATTCTGGAAAATCAAACCAGCTCCATTTCCGTTGATTGGACTGCCGGCTGGAGGACCTGCGGAAAAGACCCGCAGGCCTTGTGACAGGTCGAAGTGGAGGGATACCAGGAGGAGAAGAATATGGATCCAAATGAAAAAGCTCCCTTGGCGCCCACCCCTATGGGGTGGAAGGAGCTGTACTTAAAGGAGGATTGGTGGGCCATCTACCTGGGGCTGGGAATTGTCATTATAGCCTTCATCTTTTTTGCAAGCGGCTCGAGCCTCAAGTGGATCGCCATTGCCCCAGGCAAATGGTCAAATTTCGGCCAGTTGGGAAGCCATTTTGCCAGCCATATCCTGCAGTACCTCGCCCAGTTTATCCTCTGGACGGTGATCTTTTGCATTAGCCTGAAGGCGCTGGGGTTCAAACTGTCAGAATTTTTACCGGCGTTCGTCTTTATTTACGTGTTCTCGATTATCATTTTTATGATCGGGGCCTGGGATCAGGCATACAAATACAACCTGGAGCCGCCCCTGGTGGCGCTGGTCTTGGGCATGCTGATCTCTAACCTGGTCGGCTTGCCGAAATGGATGGATACAGGATTCCGGGTGGAATACTACATCAAAACCGGAATCGTCCTGCTGGGGGCCACGCTGCCCTTCACCCTGATTATCTGGGCTGGTCCGGTGGCGATTGCGCAGGCCTCCATCGTCTCCATCGTCACCTTTTTGATCATTTATTTCGTGGGCAAGAAACTTGGCCTGACCCGGCAAATGAGCGCCACCCTGGGAGCCGGGGGGGCGGTGTGCGGCGTCTCCGCCTCCATTGCCATCGCCGGCGCGGTGGGAGCCAAGAAGGAAGATGCCCCCATCGCCATCACCATGGTGATCCTGTGGGCCATCGCCATGATCTTTTTCCTGCCCCTGGTTTCCAGGGCCCTGCATCTGACCACCGGCGTCGCCGGGGCCTGGATCGGCACCTCGGAATTCGCTGACGCCGCCGGCTTTGCCGCGGCTCAGGCCTATGGAAATATGGCCGCCGCCGTTCCGGGTATTAAGGGGACCGCGGAAGCGGCGATATGGAGCTTCACCCTGATGAAGGTGGTTGGTCGCGACATCTGGATCGGCATCTGGGCCTTCGTGTTGGCCATCATCGCCACCACCCGATGGGAAGTGAAGGAAGGCCAGAAGCCCCAGGCGGCCGAAATCTGGTGGCGCTTCCCCAAGTTTGTCATCGGCTTTATCCTGGCGTCGGTCATCATGACCATCATTGCCAGCCAATACTCCTTCACCGACTACAACAAGATCGTCGACCCCTTGCTGGTCACCCCCATCAAGACCCTGCGCACCTGGGCCTTTATCTTCTGCTTCTTCAGCATCGGGCTCACCACCCGCTTCCGCGAACTCGCCGCCACCGGCGCCAAACCATTCTGGGCCTTTTCCAGCGGCGCCGTGGTCAACATTTGTCTCGGGTTCATTTTGTCGGTGTTTGTATTTAGTTCCCATTGGATCAGCCTGTCGCACTAAAGGCGTTCTCGGAACCCGGCCCCTCGCCTCAGAGGGGCCGGGGTTTTCCCGCATTTATGCTGCCCGAAGGGGGCAGGAGAGAAGATATCGAAACCAGGAGGTCACGGTGAGCCGCCGATCCGAAAAACCTCAATGCCTTCGATGTCGGCATTTTCGGAATTCGCCAGAGCTTTTGGAAACCGTATTCAAAGGGCTCACTTCCTTGAGTTCGGCTCACGGTTCGGTCCGGAGCGAAGACGGGATCTGCCTGATTCATGACCGCTATCTAGCCGCTAACCGTTGCTGCGATCAATTTGAACCATATCCGCCTTTGCAGGTGAACTAATCCAGCACAATTCTCATTATTTGTTAGTCTTTTTGGCCAGCACCGCGAACCAGAGGTTGGCGCTCCAGGTGTCCAGCAGTTTAAGGGGCGAATTCTTCAGGCGGGCGGTGAACGTCGCCATCTGGGTCCCCAGGATGCCGGAAAAGATATACCACTTTTTGGTCAGGAACTCTGGGATATCCAGGAGGTCCAGCAGGACGTCCAGGTGGAGGTTGGCCAGGGCCAGTTGGGCGGGTGGATAAGCAAAGTGGCGGGCGTCGCCCTGGATCAGGAGGACCCCGCCCTGGCGCTGGTTATGTTTCAGGTTTCGGGCGGCGGTGCGCACCGCCAGTTCGTTGTATTCCACCGCCACCACCCGCGCCGCCCCCAGGGCCAGGGCGGCCAGTGCCAGGATGCCGGTGCCGGTGCCCAGGTCCAGGACCTGGCGGGGCGGGTTGGCCGCAAAGACCCGGCGCATGAGGGTCAGACAGCCCTGGGTGGTGGGGTGATAACCGGAGCCGAAGGCCAGGCCCGGCTCCATCCGGAGGACGAGCTCGCCGGGGGCAGGCTGGGGCTCCTCCCAGACGGGGCAAAGGTGGAAACCCGCCAGGGAGGCCGCTTGCAAGGGCTGGCCGGCCTCCCAATCGGAGTAATCGAGCACGGTTTCCGAAGAGTAGCGCCCGGCCGCGCTGGCGGTGAGCCAGGCCTTCACCTGGCCTTCTTTGGGGGCGCCGAAGAAGAGATACGAGAAATCCGCCTCCCGCCAGCAGCCCAGGAAGTCGGGCCCGGCCAACTCCGGCGGCGGTTCTACCCGGCCTTCGATTTCGTAGATGAAGAGTTTTTCCGGCGGGGGCATGGGGTAATTGTAAACCACAGAGAGAGAAGACACAGAAAAAAAGTTAGGAAGGATTTTACCGCTTACAAAAAAACCCGGTAGTCCGCCTTGAGCACTTTGGCCAGCCATAGGGCGGCCTGTGGCCGCCGCAGAAATTCCCCGGCGAGACGCCGGTGCCCCCAATTCTAAGGAACTTTTCGTAACAGTCGCTCATGAGCCTTTGGCTCACTCAAAACTATGAAAAGTATTTCTTGGTATGCTACCCTTCTTTCACCAACGATGGCTCAAGGCCGTTTTTCTGTGATGCTTCGAGCTCGAGGAGCAGTCT
>Ga0326727_10020126_pt1 | contig 13286 bp, 10 predicted proteins | sample MB2enrmetagenome_FD_207643 | JGI IMG/M metagenome (GOLD analysis project Ga0326727, IMG submission 207643) | Lab enriched peat soil microbial communities from McLean, Ithaca, NY, United States - MB29MY | ecosystem: Environmental > Terrestrial > Soil > Wetlands > Peat | place: USA: New York...
ATAGAATCAACTTTTTGGGGGAAGATTTGGCTCAGCGCAGTCACACGATTCCGGAAGACTCTAAGCGGCATTATGGACGTTTTCGTGCATAATTCAGGTGCAACAAATCGCCACAGCCGCACGGCATGTGCATTACCGAGATGCCCGCCGACGAACGTCCTATTATTCATAGCTCAGTTTAGTTATCCGCCCAAATAGTTGTCGGGGACTAGAACGCGAAAAATAGCCACTCTCGCCATCACCTGGCAATGAGAACCTGATGTATTGAATTACCTTGATTTCCGGTGAGTACCTTCAGTCTTCGGCATCGGTTCAGTATCATTGATGTCTAATCTTCGCAATTGGTCTCTAGCCAGCGCTGCTTCTGGCACAGTAGGAAATCTCTTAATCACCATCCTGAAGTCAGCAATTGCGCTTTCTTTCTCTTGTATTGCTAAATAAGTTTTTCCGCGCTTGTAATAGGCAGGTGCAATTTGTTCCGCGTCGGGATAGTCGCTGATAACCAGAGTAAAACTGGCAATCGCCTCTTGCAACTTCCCTTGATATGAGTAGGCATCCCCAAGATAGTACTGGGCGGCGGCAACCCTTTCCGGTGCGGGATTGTTGCGCAAATAGTCTGTAAACCCCTGGATGGCCAGATCGAAATTTCCCTGTATATAGTCACTGCAAGCCTGATCGTAAACAGACCGTTGAGGGATTATTCCTCCGGTGTTCGGCTCTTGAGCAATAGATTTGGCCTGAACTCTCAGATCTTCGACTTGTCGTGCAAGGGCTGATATGCGTGTTTCTGACTCGTCCATCTTTCCCGAAAGATTCCGAATCTCCTGAAGCAGCACCTGTTCATTCGATAGCGTTTTTGCGGTCTGCGTCTCAAGTGTTTTTGAGACTCTATCGAGAATCAGATTCGATTGTGCCACTTGGTCATTCAGTTGAACTACAAGGCTCTTCAAACCATCGGTCTTTTCATTGAAGGATCTATCAAATTCACGAATCTGGTTTTGCACTGCGATGACGTCATTCTGCAGTCGCTCTATATCTTCCTTCGTGCCAGCCTTAGCTGAAGACAGAACAAGAATAAAGCAGACCGACAGATTCAGAATCAATCCTCGTTTCATAAGTTTTCTCCGAGTGAAATGATTTCTAAGGACGTTATCCCATAATATGTCGCACCGTGAGGATCTGATTGTTCCAAGTTATTCATCATAGACCTCGTTCGAGATGGAAGTCTACGGCTCAAATCTGGCTTAATTTCAACAATGACAACAAAAGACTGTCAGTTGGCTTGAAACGGGCTTCCGGTAAATCACGAAACACTCCTAAACTGAAAACAGGCCGCACCAGTTCCGCTATCAACAAATTTCGGTTCGTGGATGGATCGGGGGCAGGAAGATTGGAATTGTAATAAAACCCTCGTTATTCCTGTGGGTGGCGAATTGTAAAATAAGGCCGGAAATGGCAGTTTTGGCCGCGTTTTGGTACAATCCCCAAATGCGCGATTTTGTCCTCCTTCTGGTTCACTTACTCGTTACACTGGCTCGCCTCACAAGACCGGGTGGAATCCGTTCTGTATTGGCCGAATCTGTCCTGATCAAGCACCAACTCTTATAGATACTCTTGATCCTGAATCGCTCGCGGCAGCGATCACCGAATCTGCGAGTCTTGGATCGCATCATCGCAGGATTGTGCTCCTTGTTCATGAACCCCGCTCGCCTGATTCGTTCTGCAATCGTTTTGAAGCCATCGACTCTCTTGCGTTTCCATCGGGCACTGAAAGAGCGGAAGTACCGCCAGCTGTTCTCACCCAGGGCAAGAAAGAAGCCAGGTCCAAAGGGACCCGGCAAAGAGGTCATCGCTGCGGTTGTCGAGATGAAGCAGCGTAATCCAACATGGGGTAGTCCGCGAATCGCTCAGCAGATTGCGTTGGTTTTCGCTATTCCAATCAACAAAGATGTGGTTCGGCGAATTCTAGCTGTTCACTACCACCCGGGATCGGACTCCTCTGGCCCATCTTGGCTGACCTTCATCGGTCATATGAAGGACAGCTTATGGAGCATCGACCTTTTTCGCTGTGAATCGCTCACCTTGCGAACGCATTGGATTCTGGTTGTGATGGACCAATTCACGCGCCGAATCGTCGGGTTTGGCATTCATCGTGGAATAGTCGATGGGGTGGCATTGTGCCGGATGTTCAAACGAGCGATTCAACGGCAACCTTTACCGAAGTATCTCAGCACAGACAATGATCCCTTGTATCGGTTCCATCAATGGGAAGCCAACCTCCGAGTTTTGGAGGTAACGGAAATCAAAACGGTACCCTATGTACCGTTATCGCATCCGTTTATAGAACGACTAATCGGCTCTTTTGTTGTCCTCAACAAAATGCAGAGCATTTTTAGCCCGGCGGCGCGGCGCAAAGCTGTTGGAATAGAACGGTAATGTAATTCCGCGACGGTGGGCTAAATGCTCTGCATTATGTTGCGGCCCTGTACACAATAGGTACGAGTTTTCCTGGTAATTTGCCGGGACGAAACATAACTGGGGACGAAACATAACCACGTGAGATTTTCAAATCTGCCATCCTGAAGAATGCGGCGGCGATCATCCTCAGCCATGGACATCCTTCAGGCGACCCAACCCCCAGCCGTGAAGACATCCAAGTGACCGAGCGCGTCAGCAAAGCCGGCGAAATTCTTGGAATCAAGCTGCTCGATCACATCATAATCGGCGAGCAGGGCAATTACAGCTTTAGCAACGCTGGTCGGCTGCCGTGATTGGCAGCTTTCTCGGTCGCCGCTGCCGGCAGCGGCGACCGGTTTCCATCAAATACCGGAGTGCCCCGGATGATGGTTTCCATTCCTTTCATGGTCATTCGGTATTCAACCATGTTGCCTCAGATTATAAATTTGTTTGTGTGATAGGAGGAACTTGCGGGCGCGAACACGCACTGGGGACGGCCTTACGGGTTCCGACAGAGGTACTGTACTCCGGATGTAATTGCTGTGGGGACTTTTGTGGGTACTCTCAGTCAAAGGAAGTACAATCTCAGTAGCAATTGGTAGCAGGAAACGATGAGCGGAAAAACATGTGGAAGGCGCGTCAGTAGCAGCGTGTAGTGCTAGGGGAACACTCAGTGGCTATGGTAGGAAATAGAACGTCCTATAGTTCGGGACCGTAAGGTCGGAGGTTCGAATCACCCTGACAAGCATTCAAAAAATTGAAGACCTTTGTGTCGGGGTAATGCATCGGGCAGGGTTCAGCGCCAAGGGCTTTTGGGTTTAAGAACGGCTAAATGAAGTATAGAATGGGACCCACGCAAACAAGCTGGCCAGCCTGCGCGAAGGTTTCGTCTACACCAACTTTGAGCGGGCTGGCCCTAAGTCTTATGGAAAGACCGTAAGACAGTATCTAATGAAGCCGAAAAACAGGCGCAACCAGAGGAGTCAGGCGAAATGGATGCAGAAGCGGGGCCGGCCATCGAGCTGGCTTGCCTTGAATCTGTGCGCCTATACCTCCAGGGCATAGTCAGTTACTTACCAACCCCCATAGGCTGCAGCGAAACGAATCGATTATCGATTGGTCAGATTAAGTATTAACCAATGCAGATCATCATCACCTTAGCGGAAACAGTTTTCTCGAACCGGACACTCCCTTTACCGTCCCGAAGAAAGCCGGTTTCTGAGCGCCCACGGTCATGCTCACCAGCAATCGCCCGAAATCGTGGTCATATACCTAACCTCCAGGTCATAAATGCTCACTACAGTTTTTCCCAACAATCCCAATCCTAGATTGAGCTGATTTTACGCTCCTTTCAGCATTCTCTATTTCTCCCACAAAAATAGTTGCTATTTCATGTGTTGTGTGTATTATAATCACAACATATGACCTTCATTCGCAAATACAAAAGAGGCAATAAAGTCTACCTGGCCGAGGTGGAAGGCCATCGGGTAGGTGGCAAGGTAATTCAACGTTTCGTTCGTTATGTAGGAAAGGAGGCCGATGGGCGGACGATCCTCTCCACCTCGATATCGGATGCCGAGGTGGAAGAAGTGAAGCTCTATGGACCGCTACTGGTCTTGCACTATCTGGCTGAGGAAATTGGCTTACGCGAACACCTCGGAGGCTACGCCAACGAAATCCTCAGTATGGTTTATGCCCATTGTCTCGATTATCAAAGCGTGAACCATATGCAACGATGGTTTCAGCGAACCGATCTCAATATGATGCTGGATCTCGAGCAGCTAACCGAGAGTCGGCTGTTGAGCGGGATGGACTTTCTGGAGCAAACCGATTCCGATCAGTTGCAGCAAGCGATCTTTCAGTCGGTAAAGGAAAAGTACCAGCTGCAAAACTCCGGAGTGATTTATGACGTGACCAATACTTATCTGTATGGGAAAAAATGCCCGATGGGAAAGCTGGGCCATGATAAGGAAGGGGTGTCCGGGCGGCCGCTGATCCAGATCGGCTTGAGAGTAACCCAGGAGGAAGGGATCCCGGTCTTCCACAAGACCTTCGATGGCAATATTGCCGATGCCAGGACCCTCCAGGATTTGATCACCACGTTTCGCCGTTACGACTTGAAATCCGGCACAATCATTTACGACCGGGGCATCACTTCTGGCCGGAATGTCGCTGATGTTAAAGCACTTAAGTGGGAGACCATTTGCGGGCTCCCGCTTGGCAAGCCCATTCAAAAGTTTTGGCGGCCGGTAATCCAAAAGGCCCCGCGTTTGCCGCTGGCCGATCGAGTCGAATTGAATAAAACTACGTTCTATGTCACCCGAAGACCCTATGTTCTGAACCAGGTCAAGGGTCACTTATACCTGTGTTTTGACCCGAGGCAGCAAGTCGAGCTGCGTGATTCACGACGAGCGGAGATTGTATATGCACAAATGTGCTTGCAGAAAGGAAAGGCGATCAAGTCAGGTTTAGAGAAGTACTTCGACCAGAGCGGGAAGGTGATTACAAAAGTGCTGGATCAAGCGGAGGAGTTTGACGGCTATGCCTGCATCTTCTCCACACGATCCATCGACAAAGCAGAGCTGGTGCGCCTTTATTTTGATAAAGACGTCGTAGAGAAAGCCTTTCGCTCTCTCAAGGGCGTGGTCAAACTTCAACCGATCCGTCACTGGCTCTCACAGCGAGTCGTCGCTCACGTCTTTATTTGCTATCTTTCCTACCTGCTTCTGTCTCTACTTAAATTCCGGCTAAAAAGCATAGAGATCTCTCAGGACGAAGCGCTCGATGAACTCAAGACGATGTACAAAGTTTATCTCCGAGATTCGAAGCATGTATTCAAAATCTCTCGGGTGGGGTAGCACTTACCAAACGCCAGGAAGCTATCCTCAAAGCCGTCAACCCGAAACTATTGGCATCAGAAAACTGAGTGTTGTGAGCATTTTTGACCTGGAATTCAGGCATATAGGCTCTGGAGAATCCTAAGGTTTAAGTAAACCGGCACTGAAATGCGAATCTGGCCGTGTGGTAGACGAGCAGTCTGTCTGAAACTCAAAAAGCCCGCCTTTGTCCCTCAAAGTCTCTTATGGTGGACACTTGTTGACCAAGGCGGGCTAAGCGATCATTATTAGAACCAGTCTGATCCAGACAACCCCCAAGATGGTGTCGTGTTAAACTGATGCTTGTGCGCTGGCAGCGACCAAAGCTTTCAACTCCGGCGCTTCTATCTTTTCTTTTTCAAGCAGCAATGCGGCGCCCTTCTCGAGAAGGCTCTTTTTGCTTTTGAGGATTTCGATCGCCCTGGAATATTCCTTGCTAATAATGCCACCTATCTCATGGTCTATTGCCTCTGCCGTCTCATTGCTGTAATCCGCTGCTTGTTGCTGCAATCCGATATCAATAAATTGCTGCCCCTTCTCACGGGATAGGTACACCTGGCCCAATCTTTCACTCATTCCGTATTCCTTGATCATACTCACTGCAATCTCTGTAGCCCGAGCCAGGTCGTTTTGAGCTCCAGTCGAAATATCCTGAAAAATGATCTCTTCGGCTGCCCGGCCTCCCAACAGGGTAGCGATCCTGTTTAGAAGCTCAGTTTTCTTCATCAGAAACCGGTCCTCGGTAGGAACCTGCATTGTATATCCCAGGGCAGCGATGCCACGTGGAATGATGGAGATCTTCTGAACTGGATCTGTGCCGGGCAAAGACAACGCCACGAGCGCGTGACCCATCTCATGATAGGCAACGATCCGCCTCTCCTCCGGGTTGATCAGGCGGTTTTTCTTTTCCAGCCCCGCCATGATTCTCTCGACTGCCTCCTCGAATTCCGCCATCCCAACTTGCTTATTCCCTCTCCTCACGGCCAGCAGCGCTGCTTCATTCACCAGGTTGGCGAGATCGGCTCCGACCATCCCGGGAGTCATACTTGCAAGCTTTTCCACATCAAGATCGGCGGCGGCCTTTACGTTTCTCAGGTGAATTTTCAGAATCTCCACCCGTCCAATCTTGTCGGGACGATCCACCAGGACATGGCGGTCAAACCGGCCTGGCCGCAGGAGCGCAGGATCCAGAATCTCGGGTCTGTTCGTGGCTGCCATGAGGATGACCCCTACTTTCGGATCGAAACCGTCCATTTCGACCAGAAGCTGATTGAGAGTCTGTTCCCGTTCATCGTGTCCCCCGAAAGACCCGACGCCACGTGCTTTCCCCAGCGCATCAAGTTCATCGATGAAAATAATGCAGGGCGCCTTCTCCTTCGCCTGTACGAAAAGATCCCGCACGCGCGCTGCACCGAGCCCTACGAACATCTCCACAAACTCCGATCCGGAGAGGCTAAAGAAAGGAACACCGCTTTCGCCGGCGACTGCCTTGGCCAGAAGGGTTTTTCCTGTCCCAGGCGGGCCGACTAAAAGAATGCCCTTGGGAATCCGGCCGCCAAGTTCTGTAAATTTTGCCGGCGTTTTCAGAAATTCAACAACTTCCACCAACTCCTGCTTGGCCTCATCGACCCCCGCAACATCCTTGAAGGTTACGTTCAATTCGTCCTGCATATAGATCTTGGCTTTATTTTTCCCGAGCGTCATGAAGCCGGCCTGCTGGGCCCCCATTTTTTTATTGAAAAAGTATCCGACGCCCACGAACAGTAGTATGGGAAAGACCCACGAAACAATGTCACGGAGGAACGTCGACTCAACCTCCCCTTTGAAAACGACCTTGTACTGGTTGAGCAGGGTTGATAACTCCGGGTCAACCCGGAGCGTTTTGAAGGCTTTCGTCTCGCCGGTTTTGCTTCCTTCCACCTTCATTTTGCCCTGGATCTGGTTTGCAGTTACCGCCACTTCAACGATTTTCCCGCTCTTCAGAAGGTCGAGAAACCGGCTATAGGGAATCACTTCGGTGGCAAGCATGGAAGCAATATAGCTCTGGAGGATCAGGACTCCCCACATTGCTAAAACAACATACCCAATGGAAAACTTGTGACGTTTTTCCATAATTCTCCTCTCATCATTTCAATGCCTGCCTCGCTAAGAAGTTTGGCGGCCTTTCGATCATCGATACAACATTTGAAGAGCCATTCCTCGACAGTGGGCGATTCACTTACGATGCCCGCGTACCCGAAATGCAAATATCGTTCCATTTCGGTTTGGAGTGGATTCAAGAATGGGGGTCGAGGGAAGGAGATTAGGTTTGTAGGGCGGGCGGCTTGTATTTCGGAATCTGCGCGAAAGCACCTTCGGCCAAGCACAAGCATATGATGGCACCAGGATTGCATGAGCAGGCATGACTTTGATTCTTAATGTAGCCATCTTTCAACAAGAGGGTTAGAAATGAACAATTTCCACTTTCCGGAACCTTTCAAGCATGTCCATCCTCGCGTGCGGGATCTTAATGAGATTATTGATGAGCAACTGACTTTTGCAGAGCGGTGTGCCGATCGGGTAGCGGTAATGGCTGGATCCTGGCGATTCATTATCGTGCAGACACTTGTCTTTTTAGCCTGGATTGTAGTGAACGTGTTGGCTCTTTTCAAACATTGGGATCCCTATCCTTTTATATTGATGAATCTTGTTTTATCGCTGGAGGCAGCATACACAGGGCCCGTAATCATGATGAGCCAAAATCGCCAGGCAGCAAAAGACCGGTTGGAAGCTCACAACGACTTTGTAATTAATCAAAAGGCTGAAGAGGAAATCAAAGCTGTTCTAAACCAATTAAACGCCCAACAGGAGGCCCTAAAGTTGATGCATCAAGGGATTCTCAGCCTTTTGTCATCTGTGGGGACAGGAAATTCTGCACAATTAACCCCGGATTCCAGGCGATACCAGGCACACCGGCATGAAGCCGGGGGGATGACCTGTTTGGAAATCAAACAGGTGTCTGCAGATGGAACAGATTAACGTCTCTCTCCAAAGCCCAAAAACCGGCGAATGCGACGGAAAGCTGTCAGCGTGTCATGTTCGGGCAGGTGTTTCCCTTAAAGCCGTCACTCTTGATTCATCAACTGCGCGCCTTAAATCCTCAATAGAAGACTTTATCCGGCGTCCGAGGGGGCCATTCAGTCCTGCCGCTTCAGGTACGGTTTTAAGCACCTCCAGGAGAGTATTGATCGCATCGCGCCTGGAACCCTCTTCGAGCAGCATATATTGCAGTCCTTTGATTGCGCGCTCTGGATCGTGTCGCAAGAGCATTGCCTGTTCACGGAACATCGCCTTCAATTCAGTGGCGGTAGCATCGCCAAAAATGCTGTTGGCCAGCAGCTTGGTGAGAATCTGGAGCGAACGATGGTCGAAAACGCCGATATCGAGCGCGACCGCGGCTATCATCCGCATAATTGCCGCAAGCTGGCCGCCTGCAGCCCAAGCCGATTCTGGAATGGAGATCTCTTCCGGCTTGCTCTGCCTTTTTTCCGGCACCGGGGCAGGGGAAAGTGCTCCCAAACCAAATGGTCCATAAACGGTTTGGAATAGATACTCGCAACACAAGTCCCGGACATCTCTGTATGCGTTCAACGCGGCCTCGATGATTTCCGATGCGGCCTGCTCCTGGATGAGAAAGACATTGTCCTGGCCAATCGGTTGCCGGCTTTTGCGAATGGAAGGTGCCCACGATGAAACAGCATCGAGGACCGGGTTTGCACTTGAATAGATGGTCCTCTGTAGGCGCAACGGATGCATCTGCCGTAAAACTTCTGCCGTAAAATCATTGGTAAAGAGCCTGACCCAAGGCCGAGAACATGTTTGATAGATTGAGTCGTTTATTCTGGAGATGCAATCAACGGCAGCAAAGCTTGCCTCATCCTCCCGCCCGTCATCAAACGCGTGAATATCGTTCATGGTACGTGTTTCGAAGCGTGCGGCATATTGGCCCTGCCCCAACTCCTCCCATCCCGGGACGGAAGCGCCCGGCTCTATGACCATTTCGTAAAGCCCGGGCGGAAGGGAATCGATCATCTCGAGAGTTCCCACCAGCTGACTGTATTCTTTTCTGGCTACATCTCCAGATACGAAAACGCCTAGATGTCCGACATTTTCGTGAATCAGGTAAATAATGACGCGACCCCTTTCGATGATCGCCTGCTCGCTTCCATAAACATCCTCAATCCAATTCAAGGCTTGCTGCGGGGGAGAAATGTTGTCACCCTTGGACGCGAATATCACGACGGGAGAACGGATCTTGCCCAAGTCGATCGTTTCTCCCTGGTTTGTCTTAATCTGGCCTCGCGAGAGTTTATTTCCTATAAAGAGCTTTGAGACGATCGCATCCATTTCCCCCGCATTCAGCAGAAAATAGCCTGTCCACCATGCTTCGAAATCCAGGAACCGTTCTGCCTCCGTATCGATTTGCGAGTAGAGGTTATGGTTTTTTGTCCAATAGGTATTTGCCGGGTTCAGGTTTTCGAAGTTCTGGACCAGGAAGGCTCCATCAAATAATCCGTTCCCGAGATCGCAAGCCAGCGACTCCAGCCATTTTCCGCCAAGGAGTCCGCCGGAATAACGCATCGGGTTTTTGCCGGACACACCGCTCCAGTAGGCCAGTGGAGACCCGCTGATAATGAGCGATCCCATGATTTCCGGCCGTACGGATGCCAGTGCCGCTACGGCCCATCCTGCCTGGCAGTTGCCAATGATGCAGGGCTTGTCGGCCTCCGGATGGCGGCGGGCAACCTCTTCAATAAAGGCGGCTTCTGCCGCTCCAACATCCATGAGAGTCTGACCAGGCTCGGGGCGCGGGAAGAAGCTCACAAAATAAACGGGATGGCCCCCTCTCAAAGCCATGCCGATTTCCGAATCCTGTTTGAAGCCGCTAATACCCGGTCCATGGCCGGCTCGCGGGTCGACGATAACGAACGGCCGCATCCGGGCGTCTGAGTGTGCATCCATATTCGGCCTAATATGCAGGAGCACGTAGTTGACCGGCCGGGGCAAACTCCGCCCATCGATGATCACTTCATACGCATATTTCAGTACCGGAGGATGTCCCAAGCGCTGGCGTTCGAGAGATTTGTCCCCCCGGCGCCGCATCGTGTCCCAGAAAAGGACTGTGCGCTGCGAAGAATCCAGAAGATAGTCCCAGGCTTGAACCAGCCAATCGGATTGATGGAAACGGTCTGACGTATGCTTTTTGATCTCAGCTGTCGTGCTCATTCCGTGCGGGCCTCCATTCCCGCTTCTTGCAGTCTCAAACGTCCTTCGAGCATGTCCGGATCGTTGGTTTCGGAGAGCCTGCATCCGTGTTCCCGAGCCACACGCAACAGGCGCTGGTTATCTTTGCGGATAAATCCGATGAGTTCCGCTGTTCCTTTCCCCCGGCAATAGCCGACCATCTTTCGTAATAGAATTAATCCCAGCTCTGTGTTGCGGAACATCGGCAATAGTGCCATGGAGCAACTCGCCGTGTCATTTTCCGAATCAGTCCGGACTCGGATAGATCCAAGAATCACGCCTGCAGAGTCCGTGGCGATAAAAGCCATCTGCCGATTGTAATCAATCTGGGTATGCCGGGCTGCTATGACGGGCACCAGACTCTCTTTCATGTCAAAACCGATTGCTCCTGGGGGATTATCCAGCTTCAGTGCGGAGAGAAATATGTTGTAAGCGGATGCATCTTCCGGTCTAACTGGACGGACCTTCAATGATGCGGAGCCCAGAAATACGGTTTCCTCCAGTTCTCTCGGGTAGGGACGGATGGCAAACCTGGAAACACCGGCGGCGGACGGAGCCTGAAGCTTGATCCGCGCATCCAGCGCCAGGACTCCGCTTTGGTCAGCGAGAAGCGGGTTGATGTCCAATTCAGCGATTTCTGGAATATCCATTAGCAACTGGGAAACACGACTTAACACCGTAGAGATTGCCTGAATGTCCGCGGCCGGATGGCCGCGATATCCGGCCAGGAGTTTAGCTATCCGTGTGCGGCTGATCAGTTCGAGCGCAAGAGTATCGTTGAGCGGAGGAAGGGCGATGGCACGGTCTCTTATGACTTCCACAGCCGTCCCCCCCTGGCCGAATAGGATCACCGGCCCAAATATTGGATCTGTGGCGGCCCCGACGATGAGTTCGTGGGCTCCCGGTCGACGCGCCATCTGCTGAACTGTGAAACCGGTCAGTCTTGCCGTCGGCAGGAGCTGTTCGAGCCTCTTCAACATGGCGTTCCCCGCCAGTCTCAATTCATCACCATTCGTAAGATCAAGAATAACTCCGCCCACATCGGACTTATGCATCAGGTCCGGCGAGAGGATCTTCAATGCAACCGGGAACCCGATATCCTCGGCCGCTTTGACCGCCTCATCTACCGTCGTCGCCACTCTGGTTTTGACAACCGGTACCCCAAAAAATTCAAGAATCGTCTTTCCGTCTGCTTCTCCCAGCTGATACTTGCCCTCCTTCATTGCCGGATCAATGATCCGGCGGGCGGATGAAACCTCCGGGGCAAATTCTTCTGACACCGATGTGGGTGTTTGCAAGCGAATCTGCTGGCTTTCGCGATACCGGGTGATCTGGAGGAAGGCGTCGACGGCGTCCTCGGGACCGATGTAATTGGGAATTCCCGCTTCCTTCAAAACGCGTCTTGCCTCGGCTACGGCATCGCTGCCAAGGAAACACGAAAGGACCGGCTTGGAACTTGCCCGCAGGGCAGGAGCGATGGCGCGTGCGATTTCCGTACTGCTTACGATGGCGGTAGGAGCATTGATCAGGAGAATTGCATCGCATTCGGAAGAGCCCTGCAAAATCTCGAATGCATCGACATAGCGCTGCGGCGGTGCGTCCCCAATAATGTCGACCGGATTGCCCGTGACCATGTGGAGGGGAGAACTTTGTCCAGTTTTGAGACTGTGTTTTCCCCCAATGTTGCCAAACGGCCGCCGCGCAGAACCAAGGCATCCGTCGCCATGACCGCCGGTCCGCCTCCGTTCGTCAGAATCGCCAGACGATCGCCGGTGCTGAACTTGGCCAGTCCCAGGGTTTCCACAGCATCAAATAATTCGGGAATTGTCTGCACACGAAGAATCCCGGCGCGTTTGAGAGCCGATTCAAAAACGTCATCTGATCCCGCCAGCGACCCAGTGTGAGACATCGCCGCCCGTGCGCCTTCCGGGACACGGCCCGCCTTTACGGCCAAGACTGGCTTGTTCATCGAGGCAGCCCTGGCTGCCGACATGAATTTGGGCGCATCTTTAATCGATTCCATATACAGGAGAATCGCACCCGTATTCGGATCGGCCGCCAGATAATCCAGCAAATCGCCGAAATCCACATCCGCACCATTCCCCAACGACACGAAACAGGAAAGCCCGATTTCATTGGATTTTGCATAATCCAAAATGGCTGTGGACAGGGCACCCGATTGGGTCACAAAGGCCACCTTACCGGGCGATGCCATCGCGTGTGCGAAGCTGGCATTCAACCCGACTGAGGGATTCATGAGTCCAAGGCAATTGGGCCCGAGGATACGGAGGGAGTGGGCCCGTGCCGCTTCCTGCATACGGATCTGCAGGGATGTGCCGGCTTCGTCCTTCTGATTATGCAACCCGGCTGTCAGGACGATTGCAGCGTTGGTCCCGCGCTCTCCCAAATTGCGAATGATTCCGGGGACGGTTGGAGGAGGCGTGCAGATGACCGCCAGGTCCGGGATTTCCGGAAGCGAGATTACGTCGGAATACGCCATGACACCGGCGACGGCCTTCTGTTTTGGATTTACAGGCATAATCGGGCCCGTCAGACCTCCTGCAAGAAGATTGCGCATTACCACGGAACCCACACTGCGCGGCCGGTCTGATGCGCCAATCACGGCTACGGCCACGGGATTGAACAGTTTACTGAGAAATCGGGTGCTCA
>Ga0326727_10020127_pt1 | contig 13286 bp, 13 predicted proteins | sample MB2enrmetagenome_FD_207643 | JGI IMG/M metagenome (GOLD analysis project Ga0326727, IMG submission 207643) | Lab enriched peat soil microbial communities from McLean, Ithaca, NY, United States - MB29MY | ecosystem: Environmental > Terrestrial > Soil > Wetlands > Peat | place: USA: New York...
GTGCAGGAACTGGATATTTGAAAAAAAAACACAGTACAGGACCCTTCTGCTTGACACCGATGGGTTCCTCGACCACCGTTGAGAAACGGCTCGGCCGCTCCTCCACAGAAGAACTAGGAAGCAAAGGTGAGGCAAGAACAGTCTAAAGTATTGCAGGGGAGAGAGTCGCCGTTTATAGCAATTGCCAAAATTAATGACCGTTATTCCTCGTCATTCCTGCGAAAGCAGGAATCAAGATCTCCGCTTTCGCAAGGATGACGGTGCCGAATCGGTCAAGACTTTTGGCAACGAGCATAACAGCCAACCCCGCTCTTGATCGAGCATTTCTGTTGCATGAACGAATAGGGCAAAACTATGATCCGGACGAAGCAAGATATCTTTGCCGTTCTCGAACATAACCGATCTCGGCTCAGAGCACTTGGGGTGCAGAAAATCGGACTTTTTGGTTCTTTTGTTCGTGGAGAACAACAGCCCGACAGTGATATTGATCTGTTGGTCGTATTCGAGCCAGGGCAAAAGACATTCGACGCATTTATGGACCTGTGTTTCTTTCTGGAGGAGGTCCTGCGCCGCAGGATTGAATTGGTTACTGTGGAATCCCTCAGCCCTTATCTTGGCCCTCACATCCTGAAGGAGGTCGAGTATGCCGCCCTCGCCGCTTGAATATCTCCGCCACATGCTCTACGAGATGGACTATCTCACAGTCCAAAAGCACGGGTTGAGCAAAGAGGACTTCCTGATGGACGAGACCCTCAAGCGTGCATTTGTGCGAAGTATTGAAATCATAGGAGAAGCCTCAAAGAAAGTACCCGCTGAACTAAAGGACCGATATCCAACTGTAAGGTGGAAATCTATTTCAGGCATGAGAGATCGGCTCATCCACGATTACTTCGGGGTTGACTATGACATCGTTTGGGATGTTGTCGAAAACAAAATACCTTCACTTCGTACGGACATGCGGGAGATCCTTAAGCAAGAGAGTAGAGAATGAGAGAGCGGGGTCGTCCTTACAAAGGACGGAGCCGCCGTCGCAAGGGGAAGCGATGAAACAGCAGCACTTCCCACCAGGGTGGGATGAAGAGTCCGTAATAAAGGTGCTTTTGCACTATGAGGAGCAAACGGAAGACGAGGCGGTTGCTGAGGACGAAGCTGCCTTCCAGCACTTGTTACCAGGCTCTGCCTGGTTGCCGGGCTGTCTCCGGGCCGCGCCCGGAGAGGATGATGAGGTAGAAGCAGAACCATTTGAGTTATCCGTACGGTAATTGGCAGTAGCAGCCCCTGTTCTCTTCGACACCGACGAGCGCATCGGCCAAGTTTAGGAAATGCCTAGTGGAGCGCTCCGAAAAACAGAGCCGAGACCAAAGAGGACAGGTAGATTTGATTAAGTTTGGTATCCCAGCTTCGGCGGCTCCTCACGCCCGAATTCGTCCGTGACATCGGGTCTCACGTTTGATAGAGTTAATGGCGTTAAGAGTCTTTCACGCCGGCGATAGGGGTTCAAATTCCCTTGGGAACGCCACACTAATGCACTGATAGAACGGGGGAGTTAGGAATAGCGAGCCTCCGTGTCTTGATCCTTCACCCAGTCGACGCATCGATTCGACGACATGCGGTTCTCCGGTCTTGCCCGGGTCGACGAGGCAGAAAATGAAATACCGTATTCTAATCGAACAGGACGAAGATGGGGTATTCGTAGTACAAGTGCCGTCACTGCCGGGGTGTGTCTCTCAGGGACGTACTCGGCAGGAGGCCATCGAAAATGCCAAAGAAGCCATTGCTGCTTATCTTGAGAGTCTTTCGGCACACGACGAGCCTATTCCACCTCCTATTGCCGAAGAACTTGTCGAGGTAGCCATTTGACTAGGCTGCCCCGACTCTCCGGCCGCGAGGTCGTTCGAGCACTTGGGAAACTGGGCTATGAGAAGGATCACCAACGAGGAAGCCATATTGTCTTGAGACAATCGAGCTACCCCCATCGGCGGATCGTGGTTCCGGACCACGATGAGTTAGCCAAAGGAACGCTGAGAGCCATCATTCGTGAGATCGGGCTTACTGTGGACCAATTCAATGCACTGCTTTGAAAATCATACGAAGAAGCAACCGGTGATAGGGGGGCAAATGCCCTTGGGCACACCAGGATAAGCGTTTAATATCACAGAGGAGTTGGAAAGTCTCAGCTCCCCTGTTTTTGTTGACTCTGGCAGTTCAGTGCCACCAGAGGGCCCCGAGGGATGTACTCAAACCGGTCAGCCAGAATCCTTTATTGCTTAGGTTCATCGGGGTGTGCGCTTTGTCTCTTGATTGCTAACCTGACGACAGAGATCTGGAAACGTGCTGCTCTTATGAGGGCGTTCGGGCCCGCCAGGGGATGTGTCTTACTCGGAACAAGATAGATACAAACTGTATCCTGAAGATGAGAAAGGGCAACACCATCATGCCTCAAACTGTCACAAGCTTGGAAGGGTTTACCAGAAAGATCAGAAGGATTGCCCCTACCACGGACGAGGTGCTCCTTTATCGCGGCCACTCAGACCGAAAGAAATTCCGGCTTCTCCCGTCTGTGCTTAGAGAGAGCAAGTTTAGGGATGCCGAAGAGACAATTCTCAGGGAACTGCTTGCATCCCATCCGTCCGAATTTGCCAACGACGCCTCAACGGTTGATCGATTGGTCAGAGTCCAACATTACTCCCTTCCCACTAGGCTCTTGGACGCAACATGGAACCCTCTCGTAGCACTGTACTTTGCAGCGAAGGGCCACCCAGATACCACCGGAGAGGTAATCGTCTTTCGAATACGTAAGGAGCGGGTCAAGTACTTTGACAGTGACACAGTTAGTTGCGTCGCAAATCTTGCCCAACTAAAAATTGTCGACAAAGGACAAATTGATTTCGGACTTGCCCTTGCCGATTTCAACAGACAAGAACCGGTAAAGCGTCTGCTGCAATTTGTCGGAGCTGAAAAGCCCCAATTCCGCCCAATTATTGTGCCAGAAGACCTGAAAAGCGTGCTGTGCGTCAAACCAAAGCAGAACAACCCTCGAATCCTGGCTCAGTCGGGCGCATTCCTATTGTTTGGGATGACCGATGACTTAGACTCCGCCTCCGTGCGGGGAATATCTGTGGAACGTATTCAGATCAACGCGAAAAAGAAGCCAGACATCCTCAAAGAGCTTGACAGCGTGGCCATTAATGAGAGCACGATGTTCCCCGAGATTGAAAAAGCGGCATTGTATATCAGGGAGAAGCTATGAAGCTGGTCGGCGGCCGGGACAACACGCTTAATTGATCACTGGAGCGAATGCCACTGGAGCGTTGCGGCGAGCGAAACAAGTCGAACGAACGGATGATGGCGCTTGGCCTAGAAACATCACTCCAAGAGGCACATCAGCAGCAGAACCATCTTCTGCTTGACTCCAGCCAGTTCAGCGGCCACTGTTAGCAACATGGGAACGGGTGCCCAGGAAAAGAAGTGCGGGTCAAAAGGAACAGCAAATACAAGTCGGCATGGCTTTCCGACCATCTAACGCACCCTCACAAACGCCGGTGAACTGAAATACGATGAATCTGGTTCAGGGGGGCAAGCATGATTCGTGTTAAGCGCGACAAAAGGGGCCCGTCAGTATGGATCAACGACAAGGAAATGCCTATTCTTGATCATGACGGGGAGCATGTCTGGGCCGAATGCACACTTGAGGATTTGAAAGACGAGACTGTGTACGCCTTTCCGGAATGCCTAATGTTGAGCATTCACAACGATGATGGTTTCGGGACGTACTTATTCTATGATATTGATATCATGTGGCATCGAAACGGTGTAGCTCTTGACTTCAATTGCCACGAGCCTAATAAGTATTGGAACGGCCGTTTTGGACTCGGCACTTTCCTTTCGGCTATCCAGGACCAGGCAACCTTCCTTGACAACTTAGTCGTAAGCCATATTGAATTGGAGGATGACCACAAAAGCATTTCTTTGGGTTGCGTGGTGTTCTCCGGACATCGAATCTACGACTCAATTATGGCCGTTGCAGATCAACTAAACCATCTGGTGCGTTTGGCCGAAGTCGCGTTAGCCGGTTTGATATGGAAGAAAGAATATGAAACAGACGAAGCCGCCTTCTGTAAAGAAGTTCTTTACCCTCTGCTTCTACGCATGAAATTCTGTTTCGTTCGATACGGTCATGGCACGAAAGAGTACGGCAAGGATTTCACCTTTTCCGAACCAACCCGTTTTGGGGACTTTCGCCATTACGGGTTGCAGGCGAAGGCCGGTGACGTCAGCGGAGAGGTAAATAGTAAAGTGGATGAGCTTCTGGGTCAGGCCAAAGACGCTTTCGAGATGCCGTATTATGAACTCGGGTCGAAAGACCCACGTTATATCTCAAGTTATGTGATCGCCGTAAGCGGGCGCTTCACGGAAAATGCTCGCGAAAAAATTGTTGAAAAGATTCCAAAACTGCTAGTGGGGTCAGTATATTTCCTCGACAGGCAGAGGATTGAGGAATTGGTCTTACGATATTGGCACAAACGATGATACGGGACCATAGACAGCGATGAACGGCACTCCTGGCGGAATTAATGAGCTAACGATGACGAAGGTCATGGATTGTTGGTCTGGCATCAAATCCCAGAGCCTTCACTGAATCCCGCCAACATCGTGTGGGGGAATCCTCGTTAGCACTGGTTACCAGGCTCTGGCTGGTTACCGATTTGTGTCCGGGCTCTGCCCGGAGAGCGTAATCAGGCATGAGCTCAAGTCAACGTTTTATCCGGTGCGGTGACCGACCGAGGCGAAGACTCCTGCTCGGCTCTTCCCAACAGAGCCGGGGAACCGAGCAAGAGATGCCTCGAAAAAAATCACCTGCTATACTTGGGCTTAAGCCGTTGGCTTGGGTCTGGCGCTGCTACCGGCGCCACCGGCTTGGGCGACTTCGCCTTGCTGATACCCGCCAGCGCTGACGCCATTGCACGCCTGGTCTGCTCATTCTTTTCTTCCTGCAAGGCCGATTGCAACATACCGGTTACTTTTTCCGGGTACACGTAACCGATTTGCCTCAGAGCGTTCGCTGTAGTCAACCTGACAACATGGTCAGAGTCTTTGATCGAGCGGCCAAGCGTCTCCAAAACTTCCTCGGGCGGAGGCCGAAATGCTGTGAGTGCGCTGATCGCTGCCATACGCACACGCACATTCGGGTCCTTAGTCAATTCCTCAAGGGTGGGGAGCGCTTTCAGACCTTGTTCACCCAGGCCTCTCACAATGCTCATCCCCAGAAGGCGATTCTCCAGGTCGCCTTCCTTCAGCGACTCGCTTAGCGGTGCCAAAAACAAATCAGCTTTGGATCTATAACGCATTACTCCCATAAGGGCTTCTTTTCTGACCATGGGTTCGGGCGCCTTGAGTGCCTTGACCAACACGGGCAAGGCTTTATCTCCATCAGGGTCGATGCCGGCAAGAGTATACAGAATTTCCATCCGAACCTGGGTGTCGGCCTTGTCATACAGCGACGATATCTTCGGCATAGCAGGCACGGCAGCCACTTTCATCAGCCTCAAAACCTTCAACGTGTTGATCACGGCAGGTTCTTCGGTCTTATCCAGCATCTCTATGAGACCGGGAAGCACTTTGTCAGGCTTCTCGATTGCAATGTCAGTCAAAACCCGCCCCGCGGCCTTAGCTGTGGCCTCATCCTTATTGCTTATGGCCGCGAGCAACGTGGGAATCGCTGAATCATCCGGCGTTACGATAGATGCCTCAGCCACTATGGCATTGAGCTTGGTCAGAGGATCGGGATCGTCCAGGAATTTGCGAAGAGCCTCCAAGATTTCCTTCTCTTGTTGGGTTCCTTTGCCGAGTCTGCCGAGCGATTGTATCGCAGAGCGACGAACCTCCACCTTGTCATCCGACAAACACTTCAGCACGCCGGGGATCGACTCTGCAGCTTCTCGTGGAAAAAAGCCGAGTGATTCAGCGGCAGCGCTACGTACCTTCGGCTCCGGGTCTTTCAGGGCTTCAATGAGAGGCGGGACCGCCCTCGCTGGTTTGTTTCAGCCGCACCCGAGTTCGAAAGCCGCTTTGGCTCGGACATCCGGTTTGTCGCTCTTGAGATCCTTGATGTGAGTGTCGATGGACGATTCCGCTGCGACGGAGACACCTACCATCAAGGCAAGTAGGAGCATCAATGCGGACCATGTGTATCGTTTCATTTTTCTCGCCTTCATCCACCTAAGACTTCTCGTTTTTTTCGATCAAGATAATCACGATCGATTTTCAGAAAGCCCTTTTTGCCGAACAGGGCAAAACGGAGCCACTGGCCTGCAAAATACAGGAGGGCGACGTCGTCGTCCCTTATTTTCTCCATTATATCTTCATCCACATGGAATTTCTCGAAAAAACTGCTTTTGAACACAAATTCTCGGAATCTGTCCAGATCGTAAAGCGCCATGAGACACATGTCTTGCATTCGAGGGTCCTGGATTTTGCTTTCCCAAAGCTGATCCGCGGACATAACATCTTTCAGATCATGGTCGAGGTCGTCGTAAGCGTGAAGGCCCTGATCTTTCCTCCAACCTTCCACCGTCCATTGTTGAGATTCCCCTAGCCCGTGACAGGTTCCCTCATCGACAGTAAATGTATATTCCACACCTTGTTCCGTGTCGAGCGGATAGAGTCGGCACGAGTAAGGCCGATCATTGTAAACGGAACATCCCTTCGGGCTGACGAACGGACATGTCTTGGCCTCGTCTTCCCGCATTTTGAGAGCCACAGCCGGGAGCCCCGTCTTCTGGGAAATTAATTTATGGGTATATTTCTCCAGGAACTCGGTGGAAGATATCCCAAGGCCTTTCCTCAACCTCGCCACATCCAGCGGGGTAAGAAATATTGTCACGTCTTTACAACATGAGTTGAAGCAGTCAATGGCCGAGTGACATCTGAAAACGAAGGAGTCATCCCAGGTCATCAGACGCGCCTGTTCGCATGGCGAGGTTTTCAATTTCATGAATCAGTCCTTTCCGGTCCCCTCACTGGCAAGATTGATTTGCACGGGAGTTGCCGAGTCTTTGAATATTCTCTCTGGCCTGCTTGTTTTCTGGGTCCAGTTCCAGAGTTCTTTCCCAGCATTCCAACGCTCTTTGCTTGTCCCCCAGCAATTCGTAGGCGACTCCACGTTGATGGTGGGCGCCTATGTAATCCGGACGAATCTTCGCGGCCTGGTCGAAGCAATGGAGAGCACGTGAAAAGTCTCTCTTCTGGATCATGCAAATCTGCCCCATGTTGTACCAAGCTTCAACGTAATCAGCCCTCAGTTCAACGCATTTTTCGAATTCGGCAAGAGCTTCTTCGTCTCTCTTCAAGAAAGCATAAGCAACGCCCAGGTTGTAAAAGACGGCAGGATTTTGAGGGTCAAGAGCTGCCAGCCTTTCGAGCCGGGCAGCTGCTGATTCATATTTTTCCGCCTCCATATCCGAGAATGCGCGCTGAAGCTGCACTTGAACACGGAAAAGGGAGCCGCTCTTCTTTCCTTGCTGAATATCCTCCAGGTTATGAAGTATGAGAAGCAACTGTTTTTCTTGCGCAGGATCGCTATTAGTTGCCAAGCATTGCTGAAAAGCCTCGACAGCCTTCTCAAAACGTTCGGCGCAGGCCCTGGAAACACCGAGGCGGTAGTGCAGGCTGAAGCTCCGCGATTCAGGACATACCGCGAGGGACTTTTCATAGAATTCCGCGGCCATGAGATAATTCTCGAGACCGTCATAACAAGCTGCAATCGCCTCTAGGAGGACATTGGGGTCCGAGACCCGTCCCACTATGGCTTTGAATCCTTCGATGGCTTCCAGCCAGTTCTCTTCGGACATTTTCTTGAAGGCTTTGGCTCGAAGGCTCTCCATCTCGTCGAGTTCCTGTTGAGCGCCCTGCCTGGTCAGACAACACTTTTTGTATTTTAGTCCACTTCCACATGGGCACGGGTCATTTCTTCCCGCAGGCGACATTAGGATCTCCTTTTGGCTTGACCGGGCCTGAATTCTAATGTTTACCATACCGGGATTCTTGTGGCAAGGCGTCGTCAGTCACTTGCGGACAATTTGACAGCTCCCCGGCAAAAAAACCTTGACAACCAGTGAAGGATCTGATTGAATTCACTATTCCTTAATCGCATCGGCAGCACTGGGGGTCGATCCGAACCTCCAGTCTAATATTGCAGAATATTTGAAAAAATACATTTAAGGTTTGGGTGCTCGGAGTTTTCTTGGAAGGTCTATACTATTGCGGCCCTTTTTAAATACCCGATACTGCGCGAAAACCGTTCCGATTACGGGGGGCGGGACGTAGCTGGAACGCACATCCGGGAATGGCGGACGATGGTCTCTCGCGCCATAGGGGAATACCCGCGGGCTGCAGCGACTACGTACAGAAAGGAGGAGCTTTCGCAGACCTGGCGTCCTTGCGCCGCATGACAACTGGAGTTACACGACTCTACAAAAAGCTCAAACTAACTAGGAGGTTGGTTCATGCCAAGTTTCGTGATCATGGAGAAGTGTGATGGATGCAAGGGGCAGGATAAGACCGCTTGCATGTACATCTGCCCGAATGACTTGATGGTGTTGGACAAGGATAAGATGAAAGCCTGGAACATGGAACCCGAAATGTGCTGGGAATGTTACAACTGCGTGAAAATTTGCCCGCAGCAGGCGATAGACGTCAGAGGTTATGCCGACTTCGTTCCAATGGGAGCGTCGGTAGTGCCTCTGAGGGGTTCCGAGGACATCATGTGGACGGTCAAGTTCCGCAGCGGCATGGTCAAACGGTTCAAGTTCCCCATCCGGAAGACTCCGGAAGGTCAGGCCAAGCCTGATGGAGGTTTCGGCGAGGTCACAACGGACCTGGCCAGCCAGTGCTTGTACAATGAGCCTGAAGCCCTGCGGCTCAAAGAGCTGCCCACAGTCAAGAAGTAATCCTTAGGAGGTACCAAGATATGGCGAAGTTCGAGACCGTCGAAGTAACCACTGATATTCTAATCTGCGGCGGCGGCATGGCGGCATGCGGTGCTGCGGTTGAGGCCTCCTATTGGGCCAACAAGAATGGTCTGAAGGTCACGCTCGTGGACAAGGCTGCCATGGACCGTTCCGGTGCCGTGGCCATGGGCCTTTCTGCCATTAACCAGTACGTGGACCTGAACAGCGGCAATAACACCTGTGAAGACTATGTCCGCTATGTGCGTAACGACCTCATGGGTGTCACCCGTGAAGACCTGGTCTATGACATTGCTCGTCACGTGGACTCCACCGTTCATCTCTTTGAAAAATGGGGTCTCCCCATCTGGAAGGACGAACAGGGCAACTTCGTTCATGAGGGTCGCTGGCAGCTCATGATCAGCGGCGAGTCCTACAAGGTCATCGTGGCCGAAGCTGCCAAGAACGCTCTGACTCAGTTGGGCGGTGAGTACTTCGAGCGCGTATTCATTACTGCTCCCATACTGGATGGCGACCGTATCGCAGGCGCGGTCGGCTTCAGCACTCGTGAAGAGAAATTCTATGTATTCAAGGCCAAAGCGGTCCTGGCTGCCATGGGCGGCGCGGTTCACGTCTTCAAGCCGAGAAGCGCAGGTGAAGGATTGGGTCGGGCGTGGTACCCGCCCTGGAACTCCGGATCGAGCCTATACTTCACCCTGATCGCCGGCGCGGAGCAGACCTGCCAGGAAGTCCGGTTCATCCCGGTTCGCTTTAAAGACGCTTACGGCCCCGTGGGCGCGTGGTTCCTCCTGTTCAAATCCCGAGCGACCAACGCATACGGCGGCGAGTACATGGTGGAGCGCAAGACTGAGCTAGACAACTGGGGCTCTTATGGAAAGGTCAAGCCTATCCCGGCCAACCTGCGCAATTACCTGGGCATGCTCGACGAGTTCGAGGGTAAAGGCCCGATCTACATGAGAACAGAAGAAGCCATTCAGAAGATCGCGTCCGAGTACAAGGAAGACCCCAAGGCTTTTAAGAAGAAGATGAAGGAGCTCGAAACGGAAGCGTGGGAAGACTTCCTGGACATGACTATTTCCCAGGCCATTCTCTGGGCCGGGACCAATGTGCAGCCTGAAGAAAAGTCCTCCGAGATCGCGGCCGCTGAGCCCTACTTCATCGGCTCCCACTCCGGGGCTTCCGGCGCCTGGGTAAGCGGTCCCAAAGATCTCGCTCCCAAAGAGTACTTCTGGGGCTATGAGTACATGTCCACGGTGAAGGGCCTGTTCTGTGCGGGTGACGCGTCCGGCGCTTCCAGCCATAAGTTCTCCTCGGGCTCCCATGCCGAAGGGCGTGCAGCCGGTAAGTCGATAGTGCGTTTCGTACTCGACAACAATACCCTGCCCAACGTCAATATGGCTCAGGTAGAAGAGCTGAAGGCGAAAATCCTGAAACCCATGGACCTGTTCGCGGAACATGCGGCCAAGTCGAGCGATCCGGACATCAACCCCGAGTTCATGAAGCCCAAAATGTTCATGTTCCGTCTGCAGAAGATCATGGACGAGTATGCGGGCGGTGTCACGAGCGGCTTCAAAACCAATAAGCCGAAGCTGGAGAGAGCGCTGGAGCTCCTCGGCTGGCTTAAGGAAGACTCCGAAAAGCTGGCTGCTTCGAACCTGCACGAGTTGATGCGTTGCCACGAGAACATTCAGAGACTCTGGCAGGCGGAAGTCCACGTTCGGACCATTCTGTTCCGTGAAGAGACCCGCTGGCCGGGATACTACTTCCGGAACGATTTCCCGACACTGGATGAGGCCAATTGGAAGGTGTTCGTGAACGCCACTTACAAGAATGGCCAATGGGAAATGAAGAAGGTTCCCATCATATCCATCGTTGACTAATTACGACCATCAGGGGAAGCTCCGGGCATTTCATAAGGTGCCCGGAGTTTTATTCGAGAGCGAAACAAGCCGATGAGGGGGCATTTCCGGCCCCCTCATAGTCCTTTTCAGGGAGGAAGCATGGCTGGAAGTAAACCCGTACTGGTCGTCGGGGGCGGTATCAGCGGAATTACGGCCGCGGTCGAAGCTGCGGAAGCCGGTTGCAAAGTGATCCTTGTCGAAAGATTACCCTATCTAGGGGGTCGCGTGGCACGGCTGAACAAGTATTTTCCAAAGCTATGTCCTCCCACCTGCGGCCTGGAAATTAATTTCAGAAGAATAAGACGAAACCCCGACATTACTGTGTACACTCTGGCGGAAGTGGAAAAACTCACGGGGAGCTCCGGAAATTATACCGCCACAATCAAGGTTTCGCCCAGATACGTCGAAGACCGCACTGCCACAAGTAAATGTGTCGACGACTGCCCGGTGGAAATCCCCAACGACTTCAACTACGGTATGGACAAGGTCAAAGCTGTGCACCTGCCTTACGAGATGGCCTATCCTATGAATCTCGTGGCTGACCGGGAAGCCCTCAAGAAAGCGGAAGGTAGTCCCGAATTCAGCGCATTTCTGGAATCTTGCAATGATAAGGGTATCCGCATTGATCTGGATGCTAAGCCGGAAACCTTCAATATTGAAGTCGGCTCTGTGGTGTGGGCCACAGGATGGAGACCCTACGATGCCGCTAAATTGGACAAGCTGGGCTTTGGAAAATGCGCCAACGTCATTACGAACGTGATGATGGAAAGGTTGGCCGCTTCTGGAGGCCCAACCAATGGAGAGATAGTCAGGCCTTCCGACGGCAAGAAGGTCAACAATCTCGCTTTTGTCCAGTGCGCCGGATCGCGGGACAGAAACCATCTGCCTTATTGCTCGGCGATCTGCTGCCTGGCTTCCCTCAAGCAGGCAACCTACCTCAGAGACTATAATCCCGACTCTCAGGCACACATATTTTATATCGATCTGAGAGCGTACGGGCGCTTCGAGTTCTTTTACGACAAAGTCAGGAACGACGACAAGATTCTGCTCACAAAAGGGAAGATCGTGAACATAACTGAGGATCCGGCTACTAAAGACGTGATCCTCGAAGGAGAAGATATTCTCTCAGGCAAGAAAATCCGCCGCACCTTCGATATGGCCGTCCTCGCCACCGGAATGCAGCCCAACACCAGCGTGGAAAAAGTTCCGGGTCTGAGCGTAAGTTATGACGAATTCGGATTCATGATCTCGGAACAAGGTATACATCCCGCCGGCGTCTCCAGGAGGCCGATGGATGTGGGCACTTGTTTGCAAGACGCTACCGGAGCCGCGCTGAAAGCCCTCCAGGATACGGTGGGGAGGTAAGTCAATGGACCACAAAATCGGAGTTTACATTGATACGGGATACGGGATTAAGGACGCTCTGGACATCGACGCTCTGTCCGCTGTGGCCACCGACGAATTCAAGGTGACGGTTTGCCGGGCCGAGCCTTACTGGAGCGATCCGGAAAAGCTTGCCGTCATAAGGAACGATATCTCAAATGAAGGACTTACCGCGGTAATTATCGCAGGTCCGTCCCCCAGAGTACTGCAGAAAGAATTCACATTTGACGGTGTCATTACCGAGAGAATGAATCTTCGCGAACACGTCGTCTGGTGCCATACGCCGAATGATGAAGACACCCAGATGCTGGCCGAAGATTATATGCGGATGTGGATTACCAAGACGTCGAAATATGAGGACAGGCCTCCCTTCACAGAAGCTGCGGACAAGGGCATCCTGGTTATCGGCGGAGGGATGACAGGCATGACAGCGGCTCTGGAAGCTGCGGCCGCCGGGTATCAAGTCTCCCTCGTTGAGAAAGAGCCCCAACTCGGTGGTTGGGCCAACAAGTTTCATAAGGTATTCACAGGGAATCCGCCCTATGACGAGATAACCGATTCGCCCATTCAGGAGAAGATCTCAGCGATAAACGCAAGCGACAAGATCAAGGTCTACACCGGTCAACGGGTTTACAGCATTTTCGGCGCTCCGGGAATGTTCGACGTAGTCATACGTCCCGATGGACCTTGGATAGTGGATCTTGACAAAGAACAGAACGAATGGCTCGCAGCAAAGAAAGCCAAGGAGGCGGGTGGAGAGCAGGAAGAGGCTAAACCAGCTACTCCTGCGGCCGAGGAAGCCGCCGAAGAAGAGGCGGCGACGGAAGCCATTGAATTCGAACACGAAAAAGTTCGTGTCGGCTCAGTAATTCTGGCGGCCGGATGGCGGCCGGAGGATGCAGCCGGATATACCCACCTGGGCTATGGCAAGTACCCGGACGTGATAACAAGCGTCCTGATGGAGGAGCTTGCGGCCAAAGGCAAAATCCTGAGACCTTCGGACGGCAAAGAAGTCAGCAGCATAGCATTCATAGAC
>Ga0326727_10020128_pt1 | contig 13285 bp, 11 predicted proteins | sample MB2enrmetagenome_FD_207643 | JGI IMG/M metagenome (GOLD analysis project Ga0326727, IMG submission 207643) | Lab enriched peat soil microbial communities from McLean, Ithaca, NY, United States - MB29MY | ecosystem: Environmental > Terrestrial > Soil > Wetlands > Peat | place: USA: New York...
TCTTGAAACGATCCGCAACTACATCGAGAAACAAGGGACCAAAGAAAAACCTAAAACAAAAACCGCTCGTTAGACCCACCTCCTGGCTATCGCCTAGCAGGGGGAATGCACTCGCATTTGTTCAACTCGATCAAAGGGATGAAAAGAATGGTGATACTTGTCCGGAGAAGGTCCGCAAAAGACCGCCGGTCGAGATTGTAGTAATAAAGTAAAAACGAACAAGTGGTTAAGCCGCTTCTTACAAATTCCATTATTGCTCTTCAAACTCGCTGGGATAGGAATCCCAACTATGAGTGAAGGCGGTCACTGTTATAAAACATTTACAATGTACTCAATGACATCCCTGCGCGCTTCGGCGTGGATTGCGTGGAGACAACGGTCAGTCAATTCTGTTTTCAGGCTGCGAATGAATCTAATAAGACTGCATTGTCCCAGCCGCCGCCTTTGCGGCTCATACTGGCAATCATATTGTATTTTCTCAGTTCCTTCCGGTAGGCTGCACTTGCATATTGGTTGCTGCGATCCGAGTGATGGAGAAGATCGGGATGCGGGCATCGTCGGCCAACCGCCATGGCCAAGGCTTCAGTGACCATGTTGGCCATCATAGTTGCCTGCAATGATCAGTCGACAACTTTTCGGGAGAAATGATCCAGGATCATGGCCGGATAGAGCCATCCCTGACAGGTCCAGATGCCCGTGATGTCGGATGCCCAGGCCCGATCCGGGACATCATACTGTACGCATATACTCGAACCGAATATGTCCAAACTCCAGTCCCCCGGAAGAGCCAGGGTTTCCTAGATTGAATTAGAATTCTGATCTATTCCTTATAATCCGGTGTGGAATACGCAATGCGGGCGATTTGTTGTGAATTGTTCAACCAGATAAATGGCAAAGCGTGCATTCAGGAAATTCCAGGCAACCCGAGCACTCGATACGCCATAATAATTCCGATTTCTGGATTCAGTAAATATAGACGGGCGTGCCTATTGGAACCATCTCGTAGAGCTTGGTGATATCCTCGATGAGCAGGCGTACGCAGCCGTGACTGACCGCACGCCCGACGGTCTCCGGCCGGTTCGTGCCGTGTATCGCATAACCGTTCCCCAGGTTCAAGCGGTGGGTTCCCAGAACCCCCTCGAATCGCCTCTGGTTGGTACCCAGGGGGGGTACCAGCACCTTGCCGCCCAAGATGATGTCATGGCCGTCCGAGGCGTGCAAGATGCGCCGTCGCCCGTTGGGATACTCCTGGACGACATCGATCCCGGCCACCTTGATGATTGAGCCGTCGGCAGTGGACAGCGACTGACCACGATCGAGGTGTGCCAGTCCCAGCTTGCGTTTGCGCGCTTGCTCCACATAATACCACTCAGGAGGTACCCACAGTGGCTTCTCCTCCTTGCTTACTACTGTAAGGCGCCCGCGCGGCGTATCAAACTTCCAGACGCTGGCACCCCTCTCCTTGACCAGCGTCTTGCCGCTCCCCGTAGCAACCTTGGTGGTTAGAAGGACAGTCCCCCCCTGCTTGTACCAGATACGCCGATCTACGATACTGATAACCAGGTAGGGTCGGTTGTTCGGCGGTTCCTGACTCTGTTCTGATTCGCGCAGCATCTGCTCGGAGACCGCCACGTTCCATCGTGCGTTGTCAAGGATGTAGAGGCGATCCTCCAGAATCAGGCGAGACACGTCGCGTCGATAACGGACGCCCGTGGTATGAACAAACAATATAACACTGCACGCAACAAGGGTGACAAGTACGCCGATGTACTTCCAGCCTCCCAGGCAGAGAAAACGGACGACTCGGTCTGTGAGCTTCAGATTTTCCTTTAGTACGCTCGCTCTCATATCACAGGAAGTACACAGCCATGCCGGGTTGCAGATTTGCCTTGATGGCCTCTATGTCGGCAACTTCCGCACGGACACTGCCTGGCAGGACGTAGTTCGCGTCGCTGAGAGGGCCTACTGTGGGTTGCGAGTAGATGACTGCACCGCAGTCTAGGAGGATAGCCAGCGGTCCAAGGGCGCCCGGGAGCTTTCTGTCGTCTGGAACTGGCAGTCCGCGGGGGATGAAGGCACACATAGGGACCTCCCAGCGAAAGGTATTGTCCACCACGCGTACAATAAACCGCTCGCCCCGCGGCGGCACCAGGCATACGGTGTTCGGTTGGGCGCCCACAGTCGCTTCCGGACCCAGACGGACGTGCATCTCGCGTAACACTGCCCCCTCACGCTCCAGGTACATGAGACTCTTCCCGCTGTCAACTACCAGGTGCAGCTCCCTGTCTTCCAGCGCCACCCGGCGCGCCAGCTCGACAGTCATGGCCATTATGTTATTCTCCGCGGCTTCGATGGCATCGACGCGCAGGACCTCTGCTTGGGTCATGGAGGCACGCTGGAGTGTCAGCTCCCGACCGTACTCGATACGCTTGCAGACGAGGATGAGGTCGACCAGGAAGAGAAAGGTAATGCCCAGTGCAATGCCAGCCGCGATACGGGGATAAGTCTCGCGAAACTTACGCCAGTGCAGGATTGCAGCGGCGCAGGTCACCTTGATGTCACCTGGGGGTCTGTCTGTGCTCATATCTTACTCGTGCCATCTCCTCGTTTGAAACAGGTACAGCCAACCTGTTGATTCGCTGCCTGGAGACGGGTCTGATTTCCGCGGTGGTTTCCCGCTAGCTGAATTATGCGACCTGTTAATTGTTCATTGCTACACGACGCCATTGTCTTTGTACTATTATTTAACTCCCTTATCTGCCGAACGGTTTTGCAAATCAAATGCTAGCGAAGCAGAGACATTTTGCATCCGATGGTTAGCTCTGCGACCATCCTTTTAAACATTTCAGCCGCTAATCGACCTCGCAATAACCATACTCCCATGTCAACTTTGCGAAGTGTAATTCGGCAAAACAAAGGATTTTTGGGCTATGGAACGACTGAAACATCATTTGGGCCGTTTCCAACGGAAACAGTCGCAACATCCGTGTTGTTGTTGGCGTCGATGACGGAGAGGCTATTACTGCCGCTGTTTGCCACATACACCAGGTTGGAGGCAGGATTCACCGCGATGCCTTGAGGGCTGAGTCCCACAGAAACAGTCGCAACAACCGTGTTGCTGGTAGTATCGATGACGGAGACGCTATTATTGCCGCTGTTTGTCACATACGCACTGTTGGAAGCGGGAATCACTGCAACCCCCTGGGGGCCGAGCCCCACAGAAACAACTGCAACAACTGTGTTGCTGGTGGTGTTGATGACGGAGAGGCTGTTACTACCGTCGTTCGTCACATAGGCCAGGTTGGCGGCAGGGTTCACAGCAACCCGCTGGGGGTCGAGTCCCACAGAAACAGTGGCAACTACTGTGTTGCTGGTGGTATCGATAACAGAGATGCTGTTACTGCCGCTGTTTACCACATAGGCCTGGTTGGAGGCTGAATTCATCGCAATCCCCAGGGGGGCAACTCCCACGGAAACTGTCGCATCAACCGTGTTGCTGACAGTATCGATGACGGAGACGCTGCTACTACCGCTGTTTACGACATAGGCCTGGTTGGCAGCAGGGTTCACAGCAATCCCCTGCGGGGCAACACCCACGGGAACAGTCGCAACAACTGTATTGCTGGTAGTATCGATGACGGAGAGGCTGTTACTGCCGCTGTTAGTTACATAGACCAGGTTAGATGCGGCATTAGCCGCAACTCCCTGGGGAGCGACTCCCACGGAAACAGTCGCAACAACCGTGTTGCTGGTAGTATCGATGACGGAGAGGCTATTACTACCGCTGTTAACCACATATGCCCGGTTACTCTGAGTAACAGCCAGAGCTGTTGACACTGAAATGGCGCCGAAGGTTGCAGTAATTGTGGTAGAGCCAAGAGCTTTGGCGGTGACCACTCCTTTTGAACCCGAGACGTTGCTGATGGTGGCAACTCCGGTATTTTGTGACGCCCATGAAACTGAAGCCGTTATGTCCTGCGTGGAACCATCCGTGAACGTTCCCGTCGCAGTAAGCTGTAACGTTGAACCAAGCCCCATGGTTGGGTTGAGAGGTGCTATGGCAATGGATTTAAGTGCTTTTACAGTCAGGACAGTTGAACCGGAAACTCCCAAGGTTGCGCTAATGGTCGTTGAGCCGGCTGCAACAGCAGTTGCAAGCCCCTGTGAACCCGAGACGTTGCTGATGGTTGCGACTCCGCCACTTGACGAGGTCCAGGCAACCAACGTTGTCAAATCATGCACAGAACCGTCTGCAAAAGTTCCCGTTGCTGTAAACTGCAGGGTTGAGCCGACTACCGCGCTTGGGTTGGCTGGCTCAACGGTAATGGATGCCGGGCCTTGCACCGTCAGAGTGGTTGTGCCGGAAACGCCGGCATAGGATGCGCTGATGGTGGTTGAACCAATTGAAGAGGAAGAGGAAAGCCCTCCGGAGCTGATTGTAGCAACCGTGGTATTGGACGAATTCCATGTGACAAGCGAGGTTACATCCTGAATGACAGAATTTGACAACGTCCCTTGTGCTGAAAACTGTTGCGTGGTTCCGGCGGCTATGGTTGGATTTACCGGGGTAACCGCAATGGATGCCACGGTTGCCGAGTTCAGAGAGGTTGAGCCGGTAATACCGGCAAAGGTCGCGCTAATAGTACTGGAACCGGCGGCAACGGCTGTGGCGATCCCGCTTGCGGTGATCGTGGCAGCCGCCGTATTCGACGAATTCCAGGTCACCAGACCAGTCAAATCCTGGGTGGCATTGTCCGACAAAACTCCTGTTGCGCTGAACTTTTGATTGGTACCGACGATGCTGGTCGAATTTGCGGGTGTCACCGAAATGGATGCCACTGTTGCGGATGTTAAAGCAGTCGAGCCCGAAATGCTTCCCGAAGTCGCAGTAATGGTGATGGAACCTGCCGCCACTGCCGTGGCCAGCCCCTCGGTGCCCTGGGAATTGCTGATGGTAGCGATGCCGGTATTTGAAGAGTTCCAGGTAACTGAAGCCGTCAAGACCTGAATGGTATTGTCGGAATATGTTCCCAGCGCTGCAAATTGCGTGGTTGTGCCTACGGCAATACTTTTATTGACCGGAGTAACCGTGATGGAAACCAGGGTAACGGGAGTAGATTTGCCACCACCGCATCCCACAAGAATGAAAACCATCATTAGTGCAACAAAAATATATTTAGTCATGTTGTCTTCCTTTCACATTAGCCTTATTGGAGTGAGCCAAGTAAATAGTCTTCTTCTTTCCGATGTATGCAGCCCCCCATACTGGAAAGAGTTCTAGCAGGGCAGCTCGGGCCCGCCTTAGTTACGTAGAAACTGATATCTAATTAGGATAAATTGCCCCCTTCATATCCGGATGCGAAAAAGCCACTCCATCAGCAGATTGCTGATTAAGCGGCTTTCTATCGTCCGACTCCTGCAAGGAAACCATCGATCCCCCCGAGAAAGCGTGACTAGCAATAACGAATGGTAAAAAAACCTTGTTAATTCGCTCTATGAATATGCCTAACCTACCGCCTAGTCAAGAAATTATTGCAGAGATTCAGGAAAAGTGAAGGGGAAAGGGGAATTGGAGATCAGGTGCTAGGTTGAGTAATTGACTTTTCTTCTCTGTAGTTGACATATTAATCATCGTTAGTTGACGTAAAGGAAGCGTAACCACCATTCGTTTCTTACCGTATGCAGCCTCACAGGGATTGCCCTTGTATGACGGGCATTGCTCCGTTCCTCCCATGCGAATAGTGCCCTGCCGTCGTGTTGTTGCTATGGCTCAAGATCTGCTGGGCCACCCTGGGGTCCTTCGTTGCCTGGTAAAGGAGGTGTCGCAGGTGTGGCACAGTGCGTGGCAGTAGATCCCAGGTTTTTTTAGTCCCGACTTTTCAAGATAGGCGTCCATGATATGTTTCACCCTTATCCTCGACACCATCCTCCCGGTCCTTCCCCCTATACAGATCTATACGAATAGGGGCTTTCCAAGGTGATAGGGTGTAATCTGCCCGTGAGCCGCGATATACTTCGTCCAGAATGGACCGGGTGCAGATTACTCCTTTCCCCCTTGCAGTGAACGAGGATCCGCCTGTTTCCCCCTGACAACCACTCGATATCCTGTACACTCCCCTGCATGATCTCTAACGCCGTGGCCCCTTGATGCATGGCCCGGTCGCGAAGGACCTTGAAACTGTCTTTTCTGAGCACCGACCGGAAGAACGGTTACGCCTCGCCGGCTGAGAGGTACTTTATTGGGACTTGAAAAACCACGCTTGGGCAGAAATTAAGCCGTCGTTTACTCAAGCAAAAGAGATAGGCACGTGGAAACGATCTTGACTACTCGATAGATTCTTGAAAATTGAACACATATTTTTTGCCTTATTTGAGGCATTAGAAGAGAATATGGGGTAAAAACGACTTAACCTCCTTAGCAGCGTTGGCAGATAACTAGCCATGATTTATGGATAGTTTTACCTTGTCAACAATGGCATAGGATTTGCTTTTGAATTGCAGATTTTTAACAATTAGAGAACTACTACAAAAGGCGGAGGTTCAAAATGGGAAGAAAGCTTAAAATGGCAATTGGAATGGCTGCAGTTACGATTTTTCTGCTCGGCAACACGGTTATTACCTTTGCCGATTCCGACTGGGCAAAGGCCCATCCCCGCAGACACCAAGTAAATAAAAGACTGAGAAATCAGAATAAAAGGATCAAAAATGAGGTTAAGGAAGGAGAAATGAGTAAGGGACAAGCAAAAAATCTCCATAAAGATGACAAAATGATCCGTCAGGAAGAGAGGGATATGGCCAAGCAGAACGGTGGCCACATTACCAAGCTGGAACAGAAGGGACTTAACCAGCAGGAGAATGTTGTCAGCCGAGATATCGGGAAATAATTCATCTCGGTTTTAAAGTCAGTGGGGAGGTAAAAGAGAAGCTCCTCCCAACGCAAAATAAATATATTGAACCTGCATTTTTAAAAGCTAAATTTGACCTGTCATTCGGGTCATGAGTGCACCAAGGGGGGAAGTGAAACAATCCCCCCCTCTTTTTCGTTACTATTTAACTATTTAAAGGAGGTTCCAGTTTATGAGGCAGCCTCAAACACTATCAACCGCTAAATCCGTATACCCAAAAATTAAAGCTGGAGCGTGATAGCGCATATGAAAAGCCCACCAATTCGTTAGGTGGGCTTCTTGTTTTTTATTAATCTCCTTCTTGTCGGCTGGTTTCTGTGAGTTTTATTATACCGATGTTACGAAAAACAGGATTTATGGCGCTGGCAGCTATTGCTTCCCTGTGCATACCGCATTTTGTCGGAGCCGCCTCGCCGGTAAGATTGCGGATCAATACGTCCCACGGGCTCTCAAATGCCAATGGGGCTGTAATCGACGCCGGGTTGAGTTCATCGGAGGTTTTGGTTACGCCGTCATCGCCGGACAATGGCAAGATATACCTTCCTCCCGAAAAGTTTGTGGAGGATGCTAAAGCCGTTGGGGCAACGATTCTATCATCAAGTTTTTCCGGCTGGAATTATCTCTACGATTCGGCAGAATACCTGCAACTGACCGCCAATGGCATGTTGCATGTGTATGCATACGAGCCACAGAAGCCGCAACCGCCAGATGTGCCACCACCTGCGGTATTTGCAACGGTCAACAGAATTGGCGGAACCACAGGGGGGGGAATTGAGTTCGGTGTGCCGACCAATTACATGCATGGCAAGGGGCAAAGTTCTTCCCCTTCAGGGGTGACCGCGCAGGTGGCAGGGCTGTTGGCGTGCCTGAAATACCGGCACCCATCCTGGAACTGGTTTGACGTAAAAGCAGCGCTTCGGGCCACTGCTGCAAATTACCCCACCGGTTATGACCCGCACAAATATGGCTATGGCGCCATTAACTTCCAAGATGCTAATGCGTTTACCAACGCAACACAACTGGCACTTTTTGCGCCTGCAGCGGTTATTCTTGGACAAAAGGGCGACCGGCTCGTCTTCCAAATAAATCCATTCATGCAGACCAGAAGATTTACCGACGTTGTCTTCAAGTTCACAATACGGCCAATGCTAACCCTTAAAGAGTTAACTCTGGAGGAAATAACGGCGATGGGCGGGCAATTTCAGTTTTCCAACTACCTTTATAAGGATGCAAATACCTATTCGTACCGTATGATCAGTGGAGAAACGGCATATCTCGTCTGGTTCACACAGGATTCATCGTTGAAGTTTTCCCGTATTGAACCGTATTCGATTTTCGGCCCGATCACTTTTCCATAGTTGCCTTGATAGGGAAATCTATGGGGTCATGTCTGGTAATTGAAATACTCCCCGCCTGAAAGGCAAGGATTATTATTCTGATAACATCTAAGGAAGCCCTGAGCATTGCGTTGCCCCCGGGGAACTTCAGTGATTGTGAATAAGGCTTTGCTGTTTATGCGAGACTGCTTTCTTTTGACGATCTCACCAGGAGGGCCCAGTCAGGACCTTCTGCGGTCACCACAGAATTCGGATTTTATAGTAACGCTAAGTATTTTGGACTAGCCGTAACAGCCTAAATTACTCCAAGCTCACGTTGCCTCTCATCCGACTCCCCTTCATTCCCACCGTTTGCCTGAGTGGTTCAGCCGATATCACGGCACATTCTTAGAGTGCAAAGGGGGACAGGCGAATTTTGAACGGCGCAATTAAAAGAAGACTATCCCCTTAATAGAGCACAGCATATGCGAGGGGATGGGCACAAATAGCCATGCTAAAAAAACGAAATTAAATAAGAAAATTAATATGTAACAATTATACATATTATTACTGCTAGTTAGACTGGGTATCCGAAAAATTATCGGAAAACGGAAAGTAGTGATTTGACAGCTGCCAATAAAACGGTAAAATTTTAATTCAGTTTAAATGAGACGGCATCAAGAGAGGTAGTACGGATTAGGTGTTGCGTGGTGCAAGCCACCTAAATAACAATATCCAAATGGGAGGTTAGAAATGGCAGACGCAGTCCAGCAGATTGACCAATTGGTAACAAAAGCAAAGAAAGCGGCGGAAAAATTCAAAACCTACACCCAGGAGCAGGTTGACAAGATCTTGGCGGCAATGGACGCAGTCAGCGTGGCCAATGAGCAGAAGCTCGCCGAAATGGCAGTCGAAGAAACCGGAATCGGCCGGGCTGACCACAAGGCCATCAAGAATCACCTCGGCGCTCACATTGTCTATGAATGGCAGAAAGACAAGAAATCCGTTGGCGTTATCGAGGAAAAAGACGGCGTTATCTATGTTGCCGAGCCGTTTGGCGTAATCGCTGCCGCCACACCGACCACCAACCCGACCTCCACCACCGAGTTCAAATCCATAATCGCCCTCAAGGGGCGCAATGTTGTCATCTTCGCCTTCCATCCCAAGGCCCAGAAATGCAGCGCCTATGCCGCCAAGCTGATGCTCGACGCGGCCGTCGGCGCAGGCGCCCCGGCAGACGTCATCCAGTGGATCGATGAGCCTTCCATCGAGGCAACTAACGCCCTGTTCAAGCACCCGGGCGTGAACCTGGTCATCGCCACCGGCGGCGGCGCCATGGTCAAGTCGGCGTACAGCTCCGGTCACCCCGCTGTCGGCGTTGGTCCGGGCAACACCCCAGTCTTCATTTCAAAATCGGCCAAGCTCAGCGTTGCGGTAAACAACGTTATCGCCTCCAAGACTTTCGATAACGGCACGATCTGTTCCTCCGACCAGTCGATGATCTTTGACGACAAGGCAACTTGTGACAAAGCCGTTGCTCTCATGAAAGAAAAAGGCGCATACCTCGTCAACGCCGAAGAAAAGAAGAAGCTCGAAGCGGTCATGTTCGACAAGGAAAGAGGCGTTCCGTCACTGGCCATCGTCGGCAAGTCTCCCCAGGTGATTGCCAAGATTGCCGGCTTTTCGGTGCCTGACAGTACCAAACTGCTCCTCGTTCCCCTTACCACCATCGGCCCCGAGGACTGGTTCAGCCACGAAAAGCTTTCCCCGGTTCTTGGCTACATCACATACAACAGCACGGATGAAGCGATCAACGCCGCTAAGAACCAGCTCCTCTGGGGCGGCGCTGGCCATACCGCCGTTGTCCATGCCCAGGACCAGGCCGTTCTGGACAAATTCGCCCTCGAGATCCCGGCCAACAGGCTGCTCCTCAATCAACCCGCGGTCCACGGCAGCGTCGGTCTCATCTACAACAAACTCCCGCCGTCTCTCACCCTCGGCTGCGGCACCGACGGCGGCAACTACCTGAGTAACAACGTCAACTACAAAGACCTCCTGAACATCAAGCAGGTTGCAAAGCGTATCGTTGACTATGAAAGAGACGAATAATCCTGCATATGCCTGATTAAGGCGAAAGCCCCTGCCGGGACTTGAACCGGCAGGGGCTTTTTTTATGTCCATTTGCCTACCATTCCCCTGCATGCACCCTTTCTCGTAGACGAACCAGGCCTCCTCCAAGGACATGATGTGTGAAACCCCGTAACGTCTTTTAGAGAGTATTTCCCTGTATGCCCTGATCCCACCCGAAAAACCTGATATGGACATCTTGCGGTTAGGTTTCGCCATCGATGATGATGCAGAAATCGGTGCCGTCAATTTCATGACTTGCAGTTAGTGTAATTTCGTTCCGGCTGTTTAGCCTTCATCCTGAAAGGCTGGCCCTTACCCCGGTCACCCTGATAAGCTCCGCTATGAAATAACGATATCCGCTTGACCCTTGGCTGAGGCACGGGCAGGTTATCATTGAGCCCTAACCCATGTTTAACACCCACAAAAATAACTCTGACAATTACAGGATGTTACAGCCCTAAAAAATCGCGTATGGCACTACATTTAGTGTTTTTTGCGTTGCATTGCTTGCATTTGCTACCTCTGAGTTACGATGAATATAATTTATGCCCAAAAAACATAATTACAAGCTAAATAACACTGTTATATTAAATTATGGCACTACATTTCAATTTCCAAGGCACTGCCCTTGAATTTATTGAGATTTTAGTTACGAGTGTCCGGAATTATGGTCAAATATGGCGTCCGGGTGTTAAAGATGGGCTAAGCTGCACCGCTTCTTTGCTTCCAGCCTTTCCTGTTCTCTCGGTTGGCCTGACATTTTCGGGCTTGTCGTTTGCTACCTTCTTGTCTTCATAGCCCGTGTATTTAATAAGCAGTGTTGCGAGAGATACCCACGATTGTAGTAGTCTGGAAACTCGACCTTCAGTCACGCACTCTAAAAGACGTGTTGACTCTGATGGAGAAAATCGCTCAGGCCGGGGCTGGTTTCCACAGTCTGACCGAAGCGATTGACACCACCTTGGCCGGTGGCTGCATTATGATGCAAATAGTAGGAACCTTTGCGGAGTTCGAGAGCGCGATGCTGCGCGAACGCACGCGCATTGCTCTAGAGGCGGCAAGCAAGCAAGGTCGTGTCGTTGCTTGCGGCCCAAAACTCAAGACGAACCAGCAGCAGGAGATCGTGTACTTGATCAATTCTGGGCAGAATACCACAGTGGCTGCGTCAGGCTATTCAACGTCCATCCAGCTAAAGATTCGCGTCTCCTGAAACGTTGCGAGGTGATTTAACCGGGTTTTATGTCCCATTGGTAACTAATCCCCTGATTTGCGAGAAGATATGAAAAATTTATTGATCTTATTGCAGAAATTGCCGATATGACAAAATATGGGGAGATTAATAACCGGCAAGACTTTCATCATGGAAAATGACGATGTTATAGAGGCATTAAATAATCTCATCAGCCAGGCGCCCCAACTGCAAAAAAATTGGAGAAAAGTCAGCCCCATGTGTTCACTCACCTGTACGAATACAAATATACCGTTTATGGGGTAACCGCCTGCAAAAGCAAGCTTCCAGGCCAGAAGAAACGAGTCAAACTTCTCGGATCAACTACGAGCCGAATCGAAATCAAGACATCAGCATCAACAGTATATCTTTCGATGAAATTCGTGAAGTTTAATTCAGGATCGCTTTCTCAGAACCTATTGAAAGGAGTTTTATGGCAAAACTGGTTCTCCTCAATAAGAAAAATATAAAAACGCTGGACACGATTATCGCCGAGGGGAATGTTCAGGCTTTTATTGCCGAAGGATCCCCGCTTCCTGCCGATGAGGCCATGATTATTATTGTTGGCCCATTCGATACATCCAATCCTCTGCGATATTTCAATTAACGCCCATCTCTGTTTCAGAGCATATTTCTATTTATATCACCCGCTTCGTTATTTGGCATATGCAAAGTCAATTGCGGACTGCCACTGTCGGTGTCGGGTTTCCATTTGGCGCAGCACTTCTTCTTCCGTGATATCTTTTCTGGGGAGTAAGTGGAAAATAATGTTCTGAAATGCCCCCGAAGTTTAGAAGCGGATGGCTGCCCTTGAATGGGAAACCTGAGCCGGAAGGCATCTGGAAAGGGCGACATGGCGCTGCAGTAGGAGGCCTGGCAGGGGGGTATTGGTGGGCTTCCCATTAAAGTTAAAAAGCCAAAAAATTAATGCAAAGGAACAGCTTGATAATATACACCTTATATGGTAGAAGCCAGGTGTATGGAGGTGATGGTTATGGGTGCAAGAACAAATATCGTGCTGAATGAGGAACAGGTTGAGGAGGTCAAGAGTCTAACGTCTCTTAAAACCAAAAAAGAAGTGGTAGACTTGGCCTTGAATGAGCTGTTAAAATAGCTGAGACGCAAGAATCTGCTGGCAATGCTGCATAAAGGGTTGTGGGAAGGAGACCTGGCCGGGAGCAGGAGGCAGTTCTTTGATACTGATTGACGCCAGCGCATTCATTGAGTTCCTGAACCGCACCGGGAGCCGTGAAGATACCCTGATCGAGCAGCTTATCCGCAACGGTGGAGATATCGCAGTTGCCGATATCACGCTTACGGAAATTCTGCAGGGGATAAAAACCGACCGGGAATATCGTGATGTGAGGGCTTCTCTCATGACCTTTCAGCTCCTCTCCCTGAACGGCGCAGAATCGTATATCGCCGCTGCGGAGCTTTACAGAAAATGCAGAAAAAAAGGGCTCACCATCAGAAGTAGCGTTGATCTTCTGATCGCACAGATTGCCTTTGAGAATCGCATGGCTCTGCTCCATAACGATCCCGACTTTGACGCTCTTGCCCAAGTGTGTGACATTAAAATTTGTAACCGATCACAGGGTTTCCCCCTTTACATCTGAGAAATCCATTCCAGATCGGGTTTTTGTTCTTTGAAATAACAATTGATAGCCTCAACCAGCACAGGAAAGGTTCTTATTGACCTTAGCCGA
>Ga0326727_10020130_pt1 | contig 13285 bp, 11 predicted proteins | sample MB2enrmetagenome_FD_207643 | JGI IMG/M metagenome (GOLD analysis project Ga0326727, IMG submission 207643) | Lab enriched peat soil microbial communities from McLean, Ithaca, NY, United States - MB29MY | ecosystem: Environmental > Terrestrial > Soil > Wetlands > Peat | place: USA: New York...
CGCCCCAGATCACGCGGAGCGCGGGCGCAAGGACGGATCTGTGACAACCAGCAACGCCAGCTTAAAAAGGACCCTAGATTGCGACAGAAGTTCTGACGACAGAAACGCAACTTGGTATCAATAACGACAAACGCCCCAGGGTCGCGAAACGTGGTGGCTTCCGAGCGGAGCAACGCTGTGCGCCCGCCGTTCTGCATTGGTGTCAGAAACCCATAAATTTGTGACTTGCAATCTCCGTGTCTTTCGACACCTCGTTTTCAGGAAGTTATCGGCAGCCTGGCGTGATTCCTTTGTGGCGGGGCCTCGTCGGGCAGCGGGACATCATCGGCTGATGCCGGCCCGATCGGTCCTGCAGAACCATCCAAGGCGCCACTGCAACGGCGCTGTTGTAAGTACCGGCCACGGGTAACGGGTAACGGCGACAACGGGGACAGTCCCCCGACTCCGCACCGCCGGTTTCGGCATGACGCACTACACTAATTTTGCGGATCGAGCGCCAGCAGGATGATCTTCCCAACGCCGCCCTTTTCCGCCAGCACCTGTGCCTGAGCCGCATCGCGCAGAGGCATCCGGCGACCGATCGGCAGAACGAACTTGCCGTCGCGCACATCATCCGCAAATTCGCGCACCTTAGATGGGTCAGGTTTCCTACCATACAAAGTATAAGACCGCTCTTGGCTTGCGACGCTCCGGCTGCGTCAAGGCAAGGAGCCGTAGGCGCTTGTCGGTGTTGTGCCTGGATCACGGGCAACCCGAAAGTTAGCGGTTCGTCCGTCCGATTAGTACCGGGAAACGCCCTGGCCTCGCATGAAATCCGGTGAGCGGCGCCTGGCCCGAATTCCCGGCGACCTGCCTTCGGGGACTAACGCCGTCACGAAAGCCACATTACTTCCGGATTCCCGACGATTCGGGAGCCAAGCGAAAGTTTCCGTCGGGTAGCCAGCATCGGCCGTGGGGATGGCGCCGCCTCCAAGCCTGTTTCCCCAGAAAAAAAATCTTTCCCGGCTGAATCCAAAACATTAGGTTCAAACATCTGTTCGACCTGAAGGAGGAAACAAGGCATGAATACCAGTTTGGAAGGGGTAAGCCTGCATGTCGCGGACGTGGAGAAGTCGGTCTCGTTCTATTCGAAGTTGCCGGGTGCGCAGTTGATTCTGCATCACCCGGGTCAGTTCGCAAAGTTCAAGATCGGTGACGGGCACGTGCAGGTCGTTGCACTCCCGGCCGAGGAGAAGAGCTTCCACATCGAGATGAACGCCCCAGACCTGCACGCGCTTTACGAGAACCTGAAGGCAACCGGCATTGAGCCGGACGGACCGCCGACTATGCGGTTCTTCGGCAGGATAAACTTCCGGGTACACGACCCGGACGGCAACATCTTGGAATTCGACACCGACGATGCAGGGGCGCAGCACGGACGTGCAGCATGACCTGCTGCGCGGCAGTTTTGTTCAGTCATGCAACCGGCGCATCTGCTTCTCTTCGCGGGTCTGGCGCTTGAATGACTCGCCGTTTCTAAATCGCGGAGGAACTTGGGCCGCGCTCACGCACACTTGTGCATCTTGATTTGTGGGTTGTTGACTCGGAATCAGCAGGTTGAAGCCTCAAAATAGCGCCTAGGCCAGGCGGTCATGGGACGCCCCGTTTCCCGGGATCGTCCCGCAACTCTCTTCAACGCGGACCAGGCTGGCCCGAGTTGATGTGTGCTCTACGCTGCCTTCCCCTCGGTGATGCTGACCGGCCTCCCCGGCTCGCGTCTTGGACGCCTCGCTATGAGTGGTAAAACCAGAGAACAGAGCATCACAATCGCGATGACGTGGATCGCGCTGGTGTACTGTCCCGTCGTCTGTCGGACACGGGCGATCAAAATCGGGGAAGGAATCGCGCCAGCTCCCCATGCCAGCAATATCCATCCATAAATTCCGCCCATGAATTTCGGACCAAAGAAATCGGCGGTGAACGATGGCATGGTGCCGAACCCGCCGCCATAGCACAACCCGATCAAGGCCATCGCCGCCGTGAAGTACGCGGCAGTGTGCAGGTGTGGCAGTGAAAAGAACACGACCACCTGAATGAGGTAGAGCAGGAAGTACACCCGGGCGCGTCCCAGAAAATCGGAAACTGCAGCCCAAAAGACGCGGCCCAGCCCATTGAAAATCGAGATCACGCCGACAATACCCGCGGCAGCCACTGGTGTAAGCCCGATAAGCTGTTGTGCCATGGGCGATGCCTGGCTAATGATCATGATCCCGGCGGAAACATTGAGGAAGAGCATGACCCACAAAAGCCAGAACTGCCAGGTTCCCATTGCCTCTTTCACCGTGAACTCATAGGTTGTAGCGGCCTTCGCGACCGAGGAGCGCGGCTCCCACCCGGTCAGACGCCAGCCTTGTGGAGGGTTCTTGTAGAACTGCGCGGTGGCAACTACAAGGATAAAGTACGCGATTCCCAGAGTCAGAAAAGTCTTAGGCACTCCCATCGCCACGATTTCGCGAGCCGCGATGGGGCTCATGACAAGAGCGCCAGCGCCATATCCGCAAACCGCAACGCCGGTCATCAGCCCTCGGAGATCCGGGAACCACTTCACCAGCGTGGCTACCGGGCAGATGTAGCCCATCCCCATGCCGATCCCGGACAGGACCCCGTAGCCGAAATACAAGCCGCCCAGAGAATGCCTGCTGGCAGCCAGTGCAGCTACGGCATAGCCGAGACCGTAGAGGATGCCCGCGACGGTGGCAACCCGGCGTGGCCCCACGCGATCTTGCCATAATCCGCCGATCACTGTGCCAACGCCGAGAAAGAAAATCGTAAGCGTGAAGCTTAGTGAAACCTGCGTGAGTGTCCAGTGCTCCGTGTTTAGCAGCGGTTTGACGAACACGCTCCAACCATACGCGGCGCCCAGACAGATCTGCATGATGACCGCTGCAACAGCAATTCCCCAGCGGTTCGAAAGATGATCCGTGTCCATAGTTGTCTCCATTACCGAAAATACGATGCCTCTCAAAGCAAGCAGCTACGCCCGTCTTCCCAAGGAACGCCGAACTGAACTCATGAGGGCACGCCGGTCATGAGCTTTTCGTCGCTTCATTCCGCTCTTAGTCGCCAGAGTCCCGTCCACCTACTAAGTATTACCGCGCTTACGCCGCCGGACGAATCAGTTGCCGGGATGCCTGCTGAATCCGTTGCGCCCCCGAGTAAATGACAAAGCGTCGCCCTCGCAGGAAGCCGATCAGCGTCATGCCGAACTCGCGTGCAAGATTCACCGCGAGGTCCGATGGTGCGGAGACCGAAGCCAGCACCGGTATGCCTGCCATCAGCGCCTTCTGCACGATTTCAAAGCCTCCGCGCCCGCTGACCATCAACATTGAATCGCGCAACGGCAGACAATTCTCCTCGAGCGCCCAGCCGACGATCTTGTCCACCGCGTTGTGGCGCCCGACATCTTCACGAAGCACTAGCAAATCACCGCCCAACGAAAACAAACCCGCAGCATGCAGTCCGCCGGTGCGTACAAAAATGGCTTGCGAGGCACGGAGTCGCTCGGGTAAGCCGCACAGAGCCTCCGGATCGACGCGGCAGTTCGGGTTCGGCGGTGCGATCTGCCGTACCCGCACAGCGTCGATGGAGGCCTTCCCGCAAACACCGCAACTCGACGTGGTATAGAAGTTGCGCCGCGTCAACTCGGCATCCAGTGTCACTCCGGCAGCCAGGTCCACGCGCACACGATTTGCGCCGTTCTGTCTCTCGTCCGCTTCGTGCTGCGCCGAAGCAATCTGACCGCGGCCCTCGATCAGGCCCTCGGTGAAGAGGAATCCCGTTGCCAACTCGAGGTCGTGACCGGGGGTTCGCATGGTTACGCTAAGAGCGGCATTTCCGACACGTATCTCCAGCGGTTCCTCGCCGGCAAGGTAATCCTGGATGGAGCGCACTTCTCCATCACACCATTCTTCGACCTGAGTGAGCGAAACCATGCGGGGAATCATTTCAAACTCCTAGTAAGCTGCCGAACAATTCCGCTAGGCGGCAACCCCGGGTTCAGCCGCTGCCGTGCCGGCGGCAAGGCAGCCCCCGGCAACGACCTCTACCGTGGCGTTATAGTCCGGCACGCCGCTCGGATCGAGCCGTCCGGCCGGGATGATCACGTTCGCTTCGGGCCAATGCGCTTGCAAACAGCCAGGCTTGATGTGGTCAATGTGCACGTGTCCTTGCAGCGTGCCTTGTTCGTTCCGCAAGATGATCGCATCGCCATTTTTCAGACTCAGGCGTTCGGCGTCCGCGGCGGCCATGATGATGTCATCGCGCCTGGCGCCGTTGAGCGGATCCTTGCCGGCCAGCACCATGCTGTTGAACTGCTTGCCGCGCCGCGTGGACAGTAGGAATCGCCCCGCCGGCACCTTTTCTTCGGGAAGCGAAATCGCCGTGAAATGGGCCATGCCATCCTTTGTCAGGCACTTGTCGATCAACAACCTAGGACCGCCATATTGGAAGTTGTCGCCTTTCTTGCGCATGTGGGCGATGCCTTTGTAGGTTGGGCAGACCCGGTCAATCTCATCGCGAATGTCCTGCGTGTCGCGCCAAGAGAAACTGATCGAGGCGCGCGCCGGATCGAGTTTGCGCGCAACGAGTACGGGAATCTCCCATTCATCACGTGCCTCGCCGGGCCGCGGGCCGGGAATTTCAGGACTGTAGATGATGCGCCGCTCGGTGCTGGTCTCCGTCCCGCCTCCTCGTTGCTCGTAGCGCGTGCGCGAAGGCAGCAGTACGACCGTGTCTGCTGGATCAACAAACATCGTTTGGTTGACAACAATATCCTGGTGAATGCGCAGCTTTATCTTGCCGAGAGCTTGGGTCACCAGTTCGGGCTCAGGCAATGTCTGCCTGAAGTTGCCGCCCGATTGCCAGAGCGCGTCGATCTCGCCGCGCCTAGCGGCCATGACCATGTGGGTGGCAGTCATGCCCTTCCCTGAAGGCGGCTCAAAGCCCCACTTGTCCAACGCTGCAAGCTTTTGGGCATTCTCCTGGTTGACAGGGACGCCCATCACGTATGCAGAGGGCATGCCGCCCATCTCAGCTCCACCCTGCACGCCGCTATGGCCACGAATCGGCATGAGGCCAGTATGCTCGCGGCCGATATTACCTTTAGAGAGTTGCAGGTTGACGATGGCCCGGACGTTATCGCTTCCAAAGGCGTGTTGCGTGATCCCCATGCTCCAGACAATAATCGCATGGCGTGCTTTCCCGAATGTCTCGGCGAAGCGAAACATGTCCGACCGCGACAATCCCGAACCCTGTTCCAGACTTTGCCATGACAGATTGCGGGCTTTGGTCTCTGTCTCTGCCCAACCGACCGTACGCCTGTTGATGAAGTCGTGATCGATCCAGCCGCGTTCCACCAGATGCTTCAACACTCCATAGAAGAATGCAACGTCGCCACCGACGTGGATCTGGAAGAAATCGTCGGCGATCCTGGTGCCGAACAAAGCGCTCTCGGTCACAGAAGGTATCCAGTACCGCTCCAGTCCCGGCTCGCGATAGGGATTTACCACAAACACTTTAGTTCCGGTTTTCTTGGCATAGTAGAGATACTTGGTCGCAACCGGTTGATTATTCGCCAGATTCGTTCCCACCAGAACAATAAGGTCCGTGCCAATCCAATCGGAATAGGAACAAGTCGTTGCGGCGCACCCCACGGTGGCGTTCAAGCCCGCAGTGCTGGGCGCGTGGCAGATGCGGGCGCTGGTGTCCACATGGTTGGTACCGATAAAGCGGGCGACCTTCTGATGAGCGTAGTAGGCTTCATTGGTCAGCCCGCGCGAGGTTAGATACCAGGCGACGCGGTTCGGATCGAGTTCTCTCAGTGTGCCGGCAATTAGAGCAATGGCGTCGTCCCACGATACCCGGCGGAATCCTTTCTCACCCCTCCGACGAACCATGGGCACGGGCAAACGACCGAGTTTGCGCAGCTGCTTCTCAGAAAGTTTACTCAGCGAGCCGACATCCTCCAACCGGTGCCAGTCCATCGCGGGCATAGTGTTGAGGCGGAGCAGTTGTAAGCGAACAGCGCACAGGTGAATGCCTTTCATTGTCCAATCATGCATTCCCGTAGTGCCGAGGGAACAGCCGTCGCAGCAGCCGTCGCGGAGAATCCGAAAAGCATACCCGAGGTTGTCACGGTTCTCCCAGATCGACTCGGCGATTTCCTTATAGCTATTCGGGTGTTGTTCATTCAGACCGTAAGGCACCAGGCCAACCCAATTCCGCGGTTTAGAGCCCCTGGCTTTGTCTTCGGCGGACTCTGTCATGGAAGGTCCTCCTTGCAAACGGGAACGAGCAGCATGAGACAAAAGGCACTCCAGCCAAGCCGAGTGTTACCTATATCGCCATACGATATTATAGAAGATAAATACATCCAAAAAGTTGCACGGCCAAATTGCTTTTTGGGTACCCAGCACGCTCCCAAACAGCACGTCCAGAGCCAGTTTACCGATCGCGCTAAACTGCTGATTTCGTCCGTCTCGAACCAGCCCCTTAAGTCAGGGGGGAGCGGCGGATCATCGCTGGAGTCTAAAGCAGGCCTTGTTAGCAACCTCGTATGACGATATTAGATGCATCGTTATACGATGGTCAGGCATCTTAAAAAGTGCGGGAACGGAAGCTGCCGTTTCTAAGGAGGTGGCTATGGCCACGATCACATGGTCCGTGTTGGGGCTCCTGGTGGCGAGTATTGCGAAGCTGGTGATCTGGGATGGCGACCCGATCGGCTGGATGCCGCTGCTATCGGCAGGCATCGTCGGTGCCATCGGTGGTGGATTTCTTCGCGCTGTACTTCTTGGGCCATCGAATGAGTCCGGGTTCGATTTGGCCAGTCTACTGATGGCCGTTGGCGGTGCTACCGCGGCCGTATATCTGTATTACCTGGCCATCGGCCGTAAGCGTCTCATGGCCGCGCGTGCCATCCACGCGGTGGAACAGCGTCGCGCAGCATAACTTCTCCTGTTTGTTGTTCAGCGGGCTTCCCGGCGGGTGCTCTCGCTGGGTTCTTTCAATGTTGGTAGGAACAGCACTTACGACTAGTGTTGTTGGAACCCGCCGTCATCAACCAGGTTCGGCGTTAGGCTGTTTGAGTCGCCGACGCCTGGTGCTCTCCGGCCGTGTGCAGCATCAGCTACACGGAATTGACACGCGGTCCCGAAACCGCGTTCTGGGAAGTTAGGAACGACTGTTCCGGAAGGATGGTCGCCGATCAAAGAGTCGGCTAGCATACCGCGATCTGGCGAGAGCTATCTCGTCGCCGGGCTACGGCGGGATATGGGGTAATCCTGACATAAAGGGATACATTTGTGACTTGCAATTTCCGTGTCTTTCGACACCTTCTTTTTCAGGAAGCTATCGGCGGGCTGGCGTGATTCCTTTGTGGCGGGGCCTGGTGGGGCAGCGGGACATCATCGGCTGATGCCGGCCCGATCAGTCCTGCGGAACCATCCAAGGCGCCGTTGCAACGGCCATGTTGTAGGTACCGGCCACGGGTAACGGGTAACGACAACGGTCACAAGGCGTTGCTTTCCCGCATGTATGGACGGTAGGTTTAGCTCCCTCATGCGTGCACCGCGAAAGCCGAACAGCAGGCCGAATATCAATTCGAGCGGTACGACCCAGGCCTTGACCGGTATTAGAGTACTGTCGTACTCTTAAGTCATGCGATACTCGCTGGAACACAAAGCGCAGAACCACGAGAACATTCTTTCCGTGGCCGCTCGCTCTTTCCGCGAGCGCGGCGGGGACAGTAACGGCATCGGCGCGGTGATGAAGAAGGTAGGCCTGACGAAAGGGGGCTTCTACCGGCACTTTAGGAGCAAGGACGACCTGTTCGTCGAGGCGGTAGCGCGGGCATTCGACGAGATGGGAAGGGGCATGCTAGAGGTTGCAAAGTCAGCACCCAAAGGTCAAGCTCTGCGGGCTATGATCGAACGGTATTTGGGCGCACACCACGCGAATTCGCCAGGAATGGGTTGTGTGGTCGCTGCCCTCGGGCCGGAGCTCGCACGAAAGCCGTTGTCCGTGCGAAAACGGATTGAGGCGTCGCTGGAAGCGTATCGTGAGCGGCTATTGCCGTTTGTGCCTGGTCAGACGCGAGAAGAAAAGCTGACGAAGTTCCAATTGTTGTTTTCCAGTATGGCTGGGGTGCTGACTATGGTTCGAGTGACCTCGTCGCCTGAAAGGCGCGAGCAGATGCTGACGGAGGCGAGGAAGTTCTTTGTAAAAAGCTTCACTGAAAGGTGACGCGATTTTTTTTGCACCCAATAGAGTACGACCGTACTCTTTATATAGAGTACGATTCGTACTCTTTAACGGGAGTAGACGATGGCACAGACTGTCGTTCGAAAGAACCACATCAACGACCAAACCAAGAACCTAACCAGACTCAATCGAGGTTAAAGGAGGCGCAATGTCGCTCATTCTCATTCTAACCATCGGCCAGGCGGTGTCTTCGACGCTGGCCTGGCTCGGCTTCTATGTCGGTATTCATGCCTTGCCCGGCGCGAGAGCGCGCCAGTCGCGCTGGATCATCGGCTCGGCGGTGGTTGCGGCGGCCTGGCTCGTCGGCATGTTCCTGCTCGGCGCCGCTCGTGTCTTTCGCAACGACGTGCTGCCGCCGCGCATTCCTGTGGCGCTCGTCGCGACGCTGCTCCTGGGCTATCTCCTGCTCCTCTCCCCGACATTCCGCCGCATCGTCGCCGCTGTGCCGCAGCACTGGCTCATCGGCATCCAGACCTTCCGGATCATAGGAGGCGTGCTGCTGGTCCGCTATTTCGCGGGCGCGCTGCCCGGTCTCTTCGCGCTGCCGGCTGGCATCGGCGACGTCGCGACCGGATTGCTCGCGCCTTTCGTTGCCTATGCGTGGTATAGCGGCAAGCCCTATGCGCGTAGCGTCGCGATCGCGTGGACCCTCTTCGGGATGGCCGATCTCGTCAATGCTGTGGTGTTGGGGGCGCTCACCAACGGCGGCGCGGGCGGCATCGTCTTCCCGATCGTGCTCATCCCGGTCTATGGCGTGCCACGCGCGTTCCTCATCCACACCTATTCACTGCTTGGCCTGCTGCGCAAAACCTCGCAACAGCCGCAGCCCGCGGAGTCGCTGCATTACGGGATGGACGCCGCTCGCGCATGAGCGTCACGCGCCCCCAGGACCAACGCGCCCTCCTTCGCCGCAGAGAAGAAGTAGAGCCGGTCAGGCGGGACGAGCGCCAGATCTTGGCGCCGACCGCCGTGGTCCAACACATGGTGATTTCGTCATCGGGCCGAGACCCCGGTGTCGGAGATTCATCCTGACGAACGCTTAGCCTGATTGGAGGCCCAAATGTCGCCTGAAACCATCTTCAACCTGCATCTCGTTCTAGGTTATGTCGCGTGGCTGCTTTGCTTCCGCACGTACCTCTTGCCCCGGCTCAAGTCGATGGACTTGGTCGCGGCACAACGCGCCATCGCTACTTTGCATAGCTTCCGCTTCTTTGGATTGGTCTTTATCGTGCCAGGCGTTGTCGGCCCGAATCTACCCGTTAGCTTCGCCACGTTTGCCGCCTACTGGGACCTGGCAACCGGGGTGCTGGCAATCCTGGCGCTTCTCACCGTAAGAATACGTCTGCTCTTTTGGCTATTCGTAGTCGCTTTCAATCTCGTTGGGGTGGTCGATCTGATCCTCGACTATTACCACGCCACACAGGTCGGGCTTCCTGCATTGGCGGGGCAGTTGGGCGCAACATACGCGATCCCGATCATCTACGTACCCGTGCTGATGATCACGCACGTCGTCGCATTCTATTTCCTGGTGTGTCCTCAGCCCAAGGCAGCGGGAACCCTCGCCAGCGAAGCGGCCGCATCTTAGATCGGCCCCATCGCGGGGGACACTGTCGCGCGAAAGTAGACGAAGTACACACAGGCCGTTTCCTGGCTGAAAAATCGGGATATCGGCGAGGTTGTGGGTGAATTTTTCTTTGGAGCCAGTAGCAATCCATTCCGCGGAAACAAGTTACTGCTTCCCAGGAACTGGCTTGACTTTTCGACAAGCAAGGACGCCACAGCCTGACCCGCGTTAGAAGTTCGTTGTGCCGATTAATACTGCTAAACGCCCTAGCGTCGCATGAAATCCGGTGAGCGGTGCCTGGCCCGAATTCCCGGCGACCTGCCTTGCGGGGACTAACGCCGTCACGAAAGCCACATTACTTCCGGATTGGCGACCATCCGTGATTTGGCTCGATATCGATGCATCTGCTTACATCCAACAGGCTTCTCAACACACAGGAGCCGAACCATGAAATTCATGATCACCTGGCACGAACGTTCGATGGGATCAGCGGCAGATTACGAGGGCTTACAAAAGCGGATTATGGCCGTGTTCAAGGGATGGAAAATTCCGGAAAGCGTGAAAGTCCACCACTTTCTGGTGCGAGCAGGCGATTGGGGCGGCTTCATGCTCGTCGAGACGGACGATGTCGCTGCCATGCACAAGATGAGTTCCACGTATCCGGCATTTGAGTTTCGCGTCGATCCGGTCCTGGACATTCAGGATGCCGTGGCTGCCCAGCTTGACGCAATGGGCTGGCTGGATTCAATCCCGTCGCTCCAATCGCGGGCCGCATAACTAGTGAGCCATCGTTCTTTCGGCGACAATTCGTGAACCAGGTCGGCTCTAGTTTGTGGTTTCCCATCACACGTCAGATTACACAGCGCAATCTCGAGCCTCTCTGCACCGAGAAACCGCCATGGAGTTGCGGGTGGATGGCGCCGAAGGACTTGGAGCGTCACGTGATCTCTCGTCGGAAGTTCCTGAAGAGAAGTAGCGAGGCAGCCCTTGCCACGGCATTGACCGTCAGCTTTGGCGCGAGGCTCTCCGAACCTCCTATCGCCGCGGCTGCGGCCAAGACTGAACCGCCCAATGTCGACCGAGAAAATTGTGGGAGCATGCAGGAGACTTCTATGAACTGTGTACAGAGTGAACCGTCCGAGGAGCAGAGGACCCGCATGGTTATCGATAGCTTTAGCGAGACCTTCAGCCGGCACAATGCCGATGGCTTGGCGGCGCTGTTGACCGAAGACACCGTGTTCGAGGACACATCGCCAGCGCCGGACGGACAGCGGATCGAGGGCAGAGCTGCGGTGGTCGAATTCTGGCGCGGATGGTTTGCCCGCAATCCCGACGCTTCGTTCGAAACTGAGGAAATCGTCGTGTGCGGCAAGCGCGCCGTGGTGCGGTGGGTATACCGCAAAATGCGTAATGGCCAACTGTGGCACCTGCGGGGAGTAGACATCTTCACGGTTCGCGATGGACGCGTAGCCGCGAAGCTCGCCTATGTAAAGGGCTGAGACACTCCGGGGTGACCAAATTCTCACTCATTCAGAGAATGCAAGGGCGAACAGGTATTTATCCCATAATCGATTGGGTCAATACTGATAGGGGCCAATAGAGACACTCGATCCAAATGCGCGACGGATCACCGATTGTTTCCGAATAACGGGCTACTCGGAAGCTGGCGTTCAGCACTTCGCCCCCGGTTGTAGGGCATAACACCCGGGCACACTTTGGGCACAGTGAGCCGTATCTAACGTCAGGTGCAAGCTTTCAAGTCCCGCTGAGGATTAGAAATCTGCCGCGTGTTCTGGGAGTGACGGCGGCCATCAACCCATACACTTGTGACTTGCAATTTCCGTGTCTTTCGACACCTCGTTTTCAGGAAGTTATCGGCAGCCTGGCGTGATTCCTTTGTGGCGGGGCCTCGTCGGGCAGCGGGACATCATCGGCTGATGCCGGCCCGATCGGTCCTGCGGAACCATCCAAGGCGCCATGGCAACGGCGCTGTTGTAGGTAACGGCCACGGGTAACGGGTAACGGGTAACGTTCGGCGCCCGGCTGCGTCCACGCGGTCCGCGATAAGCTCCGTCTTCAGCGTCTCTGTGCGCCAAAAATAAATCCGTCCAAAGCGACCAAACTGACCACACCCGCCGCCGATGCCGCAGTACCCTGACGTCAGTTGCCCAAGGCTTTTGCCTTGGCTGACTGCTGAATGCTGAGTGCTGAATGCTGAATGCCAGTCTCTGTGCGCCAAAAATAAATCCGTCCAACCAGACCAACCCGTACACTGCCGGTTCCTGACTTCTGATCTTCTGGCTTCTGATTTGTGCCTTTGGCTTGCAGCTTGTTGCTTGTAGCTTGTCGCTGTCCTTCCAAACGAACCCGTCCAAAGCGACCAACCCGTACACCAAGACGGCACAAAAAGCAGCTACTCTGTACCTGGATACAGCCGCTGGACGGAAAAGTCCTTACTCACCTACCACTTAGCAATGCCTGAACGCACTTGCTGTCCGTAAAAATAAACCCGTCCAAAGCGACCAACCCGTACACAGAGGCGGCGGGAAAGCGGCTACTCTGTTGTTTTTATGAGACTCGCGAGGGTGGTCCCCTGTTTTGCCGAGAGCCAAGGACCGAGAGCCGAGAGCCGCCTTTTTGCCTTGGCTGACTGCTGAATGCTGAGTGCTGAATGCTGAATGCCGTGGAGGTGTGATTATGACAACTGCGGCTGCCGCTCCCCAAACCCGCCATCCCAAGACCGGCGAGCGGCGCAGACGACGCCGTTCGTTACAGCTCGATTGCCTGCCGCTGCCGATGCTGGAGCGCATCTGCGCCGCCCGCGCCGCTGGCCGAACCTGGATACAAATTGAACACGAGTCCGCCCACTGGAAAGAATGGGACGAAGTTCCCCTGCCAGTGAAGAAACTGTTTGCCGCTGAGGTCAGGGCCGAACCGCAGATTCCTCGCTGCCTTCGCAATGACCAATCGGAAGAAGAGCGGGGCGATACCGGGCCATCGCTTTGTCATCCCGACCCTGAGCGGAACGAAGGGGAGGGACCTGCAGTTTCCCGCAACTCGAAACTGGAAACTGCCCCTGCTTACCGCCTCCCGCACTCCAGCCTCCAGCGCTGGTACGACCTGCGCCGCGAGCAAACCCTCCGCGAGCAGGAGGAGCGGACCGCCGCCTCCCATGCGGCCGCCGAGCAGCTCGCCGGCCGCGGCTTCACCGATCTGACCGCCGCCGTCAAGAATGCCCTGGGCGAAACCGTATTCAAGTTGATGCTCGCCAATGACGATCCGCAGGCGCAAATCGCCGCCCTCACCAGCCTCGCCCGGCTGCTGCTGCAACTGGACCGCAACCAGATCGCCCGCGAGCGCCTGCAAATCGAGCGCAGAAGGCTCCGCCTGCTGGCGCGGAAGCTGGAATCGGAGAAGGCCCGC
>Ga0326727_10020131_pt1 | contig 13285 bp, 10 predicted proteins | sample MB2enrmetagenome_FD_207643 | JGI IMG/M metagenome (GOLD analysis project Ga0326727, IMG submission 207643) | Lab enriched peat soil microbial communities from McLean, Ithaca, NY, United States - MB29MY | ecosystem: Environmental > Terrestrial > Soil > Wetlands > Peat | place: USA: New York...
AGCATCCGGCGCATGGTTTCTCTGTCCCGATCAGTGAAGCGCGGCGATCCCTCCATGTAGTCGATAAGTTTCTCGATAGGGCCCAACTTAGCGTAGGCGAAGGAGAACTGGTACCCCAGTTCGCGTGCCAGTTTGGCCAGCGTTATCATCCGGTCATCGCAGTTGTCTTTGTAGATATGATAGTGTACGTCAACAATGACCTTACTCCTGTGCCGGTCGATAGTGTGGCGTAATCGGTACAGGTTGGATATGACAAGATTTACATCCCCGCCGACATGGCTTTTTTGGTATACGTCGTTGGTAAAGCCCGAAAGCGATATCCGCAGCCCGGCGGCTTTTACAATATGCGCAAATGACATTTCGGTGTTCATATTGGACGAAATATGAAAGGCTATGCGCCGCGCCGACAAAATGTCGCAAATCTCGTTGATCTGGGGGTGAAGAGTTGCCTCTCCCCAGTTATATAGATTGACTATAAAGTCTTCCCTCCGGGATTGACAATCATGGACAATCTTGTCGATGATCTTTTGAAACAACCCTATATCCATGAACCCTTTACGCTTTGCGGTTCCTGTACAATCGGGCGCCGAGGAATTGCTATTAGGACAAGAGGGGCAGCGCAAGTTGCATGTATTGGTAACGTCGATAAGATATTGCATTGGTTTTACCAGACCTTCCACGGGGCCTTGCTACTTTCCCAAATGCTATTCAGCATATATTTATCGCTGAGCGTATCCATACACCGCCAAAAGCCTTGGTGGTGATAGGCGGAAAGCTGTCCCTGGGCCGCCAGTCGTTCCAAAGGCTCGTGCTCCCAACTGGTGGCATCGTTCTCTATCAGATCGATCACCGCCGGAGAAAGGACAAAGAAGCCGCCGTTGATCCAACGGCCATCTCCGGAAGGTTTCTCCCGGAAAGAGACGACTTTCCCTTTCTTAGTGGTCACCGCGCCGAACTTGCCTAACGGCTGAATGGCGGTTAAGGTGGCCAGCGTTCCCTGGCGTTTATGAAACTCGATCAGGGCGGTCAAGTCGATATCGGACACGCCATCGCCATAGGTCAAACAGAAAGGCTCCTCGGGAGGGAGATATCGCCGGACTTGTTTCAGCCGTCCCCCTGTCATCGTTTGTTCGCCGGTGTCGACCAGCGTGACCCGCCAATGTTCAGTGCCGTTTTCATGTACTTCGACGCGGTTTTGGGAGAGGTCGAAGGTTACGTCGGAGCGATGTAGCCAGTAGTTCGCGAAGTATTCTTTAATGAGATATCCCTTGTAGCCCAGGCAGATGATGAACTCATTCAGGCCGTGCGCCGAATACATCTTCATGATGTGCCAAAGGATAGGCCGGCCGCCGATTTCCACCATGGGTTTCGGTTTAATCGAGGTTTCTTCGCTTAAGCGTGTGCCGAGGCCGCCCGCCAGGATCACGACTTTCATGTTCAGCTCCGGTTATGGGTACGCTGCTGGGTCATGCGAGCAGGGCTCCGGCAGACGCACCAATTTCCCAGATTAGAGAGTCCCAATGCTGGGGCTCTTCTCGTCGGTCCATCTCTCAAAAAGCACCCCGCCTGCCAAAGACGAGGCCATGGGACAGCCCGAATCAATGCGAGATGGCGGCGTAGTTGGCGAAGCTGCCCTCGATATCGGAAAAGGAAGCCCGCTGTGCCCCGATGGACGGTGTCCAGATATACCACCGGTCCCGCCTCTGTAAACGCTTCCAGACTTGATCGATGGCCAACCGGTCGTAGAAAACGCCCCTGGGCTGGCCGTGGCGGAAGCGCTGCATCGCCACCAGGGATTCCATAAAACAGTGTGCCAGGACCGGGACGTACGCGCGCGAAACGATATAACCAGATGTCGTTTGGGACTCGAAAACGCGGAACATCTCGCTCGCCCTTTGATCCAGGGTCAAAACCTTGGTTCCCGCCAGCAAGAGCACGTCCCACGGGATTCCTAACTTCGCGACCGCTTGCAGTTTGTCGGCGAATTCCGTGAAGGAGATCCGAAAATCGAAATCGTCCTCGAGAACTATGCAAAGCGGAGTTTCGTCTTGCGTCAGGAACTCCGTGAGCAGTTTGACATGCGATTTTGCGCAGCCAAGTCCGCCGAAATCCCTGTCTTCGCAGGCTTCGAAACGCTGAATAAAACCGTTCGGGAATCCCTTTTCATGGTGGTTAAGCAGGCATTCCTGCCAGCGGTCGGCGCGTGCCCCAAGGTTAATTTGATAGGCGCGGACGAGGTTGTTCATCTTCTAGTCGACTCCCCAACAGCTACCCAATGACAGTAAGGGCCCATTGTGCGGAGGCATCCTCCCTATCGGCAGCGTCCAATACATGCGGCATTGCATGTTCGGTGCCAGCCCGAACCAACCATCCCTTAGGAGACTCTTAGGACTGACCGCTTTGTTTCCCGCGCGCTTCGAACTGGTTACTGGCGGAGTGGATGTTTATCCTCTGCTCTTGCTAGGGAGCTTTGGCCTCCAGTTCTTCCATCATTTGGCAATGTGAGTGCTTTAAGTACACAGAAGCTATCCGTAGCCCTCTCCCTTGATCCGAAATATGGACTGGCGAGACATTCCGGTTCTGATCATCAACCGCAACCGGCTTACTAGCCTGAAGCGGCTGATCGACTGGCTGCTGGTGGCGGGAACGCGGCGCATGATCATACTGGACAACGCCTCCACTCATGAGCCGCTGCTGGAGTACTACCGTTCCCTCCCGCCAAACGTAGCTGTGAGCAGGTTCGACCAGAACTTAGGTCCTCACGCCTTATGGCTCCACAGCGTGCATAAGACGATTACGACGCCGTACATTGTCACGGATGCCGACGTGGTTCCCGCGGAATTCTGTCCCAGCGATCTGATTCCCGCCATGCTGGATGTGCACTACCGCTATCCCGATGCCGCCAAGGTAGGCCCGTCCCTGCGCATCGACAACCTGAACGACAAGTGCAGTAACCGGGAAGCGGTAATCTGCTGGGAGTCCCGCTTTTGGCATAAACCGATCGCCCGCGGGCTATTCGCCGGCGCCATCGATACCACCTTCGCGTTGTATCCGGCCGGCGCGGAGTTTTCCCGGGATGGCCGGAGTATCCGTCTGGGTTACCCGTATCTGTTTGAGCATGTTCCCTGGTATGTGGACGATGCCAATCCCGACCCGGAAGAACGTTTTTTCCGGAGTAATGCTTCCGACGCCTTCACCACGTGGCACGCCCAAGACCGCCAGGTCGTTCTTGAGGACACGCCGCTATTCCAGAAGTACCACTCCAGGAAAAAAATCCTGCACCTGGGCTGCGGCAACGAGTACATACCCGGCTGGATCAACATAGACGTCAGCGGGCGAAAGCTCGACATTGCCTTTGATTTGAATGCCTGCCGCACCCGCCAACTGCCGCTGGAGAACGACTCGGTGGACGGTTTCTATATGTCCCACTGCTTCGAACACATAGGCGATACGCTAGCCCTCATGGAAGAGCTTTACCGCGTCGCCAAGAACGGCGCGCGCATACACCTTCGCCTGCCGTACGGCTCCTCGGACGATGCCCTGGAGGATCCGACCCACGTGCGGCCCTACTTCGAATCCTCGTTTGTATACTTCGCGCAGCCGGCCTACTCCCGGGCCGACTACGGCTACGGCGCCGACTGGCAACCGGAGTCAATTGTCTTAGTAGTGAATCAGAAGCTAATTGACTCCGGACAGGAGAATGCCTTTCACATGATCCGGACCCAGCGGAACATCGTCCAGGAGATGATTGTGGAACTCGCGGTCATCAAACCGGCCAGAGGACGTTGTTTTCGCGATCTGCGAGGCGGAAATATCCGGCTGACTTCGGATCCGCGAATCCCTCCCAGCTTTTCGACTTAGTGTTGCCAGCGTGACAACTAGGCCGGAGAAGAAGGAACTACGGCTCACCACACGAAGGGTGTGCTAAGAAGGAAGGTGCAGACGGTGGCGCCAGGCAGTTGCCGCGAGCCACACTCTTACCATCACACTACTAGGGCGGTGCCTGGTTTTCTCCCTACAGACGGCAGGCTGGACACAAACCGATCACTCTGGCTACATGCGCGTAGCTAGCTGACGCAGGATCTGCTTTTCCTCTACCGTCAAACTCGCGGCTATGGGGTGGAGGATAGGAACCGACTCATCAAAGCGTCCTTGGCCCAGCAGCAGAGCGACCAGATTGATGGCGGCTTGCCGGTACTTGCTATCCAATTCCAAGGCGCGACGAAAGCCGGATTCCGCAAGTTGGGAATCTCCGCAGGCAAACGCGGCGCACGCCCAATCGTTCCACAATTCAGCGCTCTCGCCTCGGCGGAGGACGGAGCTAAGAATCTGCAGCCCCTCAGCCGCCTTGCCCGCCTTAATCAGATTCTCGGCATAAAGGCCGATCGCGGCCAGCACGTCGGTTGACGGTGGGGCGGCGGGGGTCGTGCCGTCGCTGTCAGTCGGAGCCGGTACTGCCATGGAAGTGATCGGTCCAAGTTCGGAATTGGGATCACTGAAAGTCTGGAAAGACGCCATTGCACTCCTCCAAGGGAACCGGTGAACGGTTTCGCAGGGGTAGGACAGCAATTTTGTTGCCTAACTAATTTCTAAGCAATTTTTACGATCGTTAGGGGTCGGCCTTGGCCACGTGGCTGGCTGGTGGATCCGTTACCCGTTCCACGCTCCTAACGGGAAACGGAGGACGGGTAACGGTATTTTCACGCAGCGGCAATTGAATTGCTAACTTTATGGCTGGAGCGCTGTCTCGGCTAAGAAGCCGGCGACACCAGGATCGAAAGCTCTCTTTGTACGCGCAAGATTAGAAACCTTTCATGAGCAGATTCCGGATTGTGCTAATTCGGCCTGAAGGCTATCTCCACAGCGAAGCCTTCCGCGAGGTTGCCGAAACGCTGCAATATGGCCTACAAGGCATCGGCCACACGGCAGCAATTCACGAGAATGACTTGGATCCGGCAGCCACCAATCTGCTCCTGGGCGCCCACATGCTTATGCCGGCGCAAGCTGCCGCCTTGCCTGCAGGATCGATCCTCTACAACCTGGAACAACTGGGCGGGCCTAGCTTGTCCGACACCTACTACGAGCTGGCGAGCCGCCACCAGATTTGGGACTACAGTCTTCGTAATATAGAAAAATGGCAGGGTATAAGGTGTGCCGTGCCCCCGCTCCATGTGCCTTTGGGGTATGTGCCGGAGCTGACCCGGATCCCGCCGCTGCCACCCCGCGACCAGGACATCGATGTGCTTTTTTATGGCTCCCTCAACCAGCGTCGGAAGCGCATCCTTGAGGGCCTCCGGGCGGCGGGCGTAAAGGTCTATGCGGCTTTTGGGCTATACGGCAGGGACCGGGACCTGCTAATCGCGCGCGCCAAGCTGGTTCTGAACCTTCACTTCTACGAAACCCAGGTCTTCGAGATTGCCCGTATCTCTTACCTGCTGGCCAATTCCAAAGCCGTCGTAAGCGAATGGAGCGAGATTGAAAACGGGCTTGCCAATGCCGTTCTCAATTGTCCCTATGAGCGGCTGGTAAAGAGCTGCCTGGCTCTCCTGCAAAACGAAGACGCGCGGCAGGCCTTGCAGATCCGGGGATTTCAGCAGTTCTCTCAGCTCAATGAACGCCAGATCCTGGACGGGGCGCTGCAGAGAACCGATCGTGTTTCCACCAAGCGGATAACTTATCCTCCGCTACCCAGAAAACTCAATCTAGGCAGCGGTAAAGACTGGCATGAAGACTACTTCAACGTCGATTGCAATTCCTTCTGGGAACCGGACGCCGTGCTGGATTTCAACCAGCCGCTTCCCCTGGGGCAGCCGCTGGAAGCGGAGCGTTTTGGTACGGTGGTCCTGGAAGATAACTATTTCGACGAGATTCTGGCCAAAGATGTCATGGAACACATTCCTAACCTGACCACGGCTATGACCTCGTGCTTGAATCTGCTGCGGCCCGGTGGCCTGCTTTACGTCAGCGTGCCCTACGACCTCTCCTGGGGCGCCTGGCAGGATCCGACTCACGTGCGCGCCTTCAATGAACGGAGCTGGCTCTATTACACCGAATGGTGCTGGTACTTGGGGTGGATGGAAGCCCGCTTCGAACAAGTGGAGTTCGGCTTGGGCCTGAGCCCCGTGGGCGAAGCGCTGCAAAAGCAGCAGCTCAAGAACGAAGAACTGGTGCGCTATCCGCGGGCCGTGGACCAGTTGCGGGTAGTCTTACGCAAACGCTTGTTGACCGAAGCGGAAAAGCAGCAGGTGGCGGCCTACTGGACGCGGCCCAACCGCTCTCGGACCGGCCCGGCGCCCACGCCAAGGACTGCCCCTGTAGCCCCGGCCCGTATCTCTTCCCGCATTCCGGCTGAAACGGGCGAGCCTTATATCACGGAAACGATAGCAGGTGCTACCAGTGCTTTGACCGGGCCTCTGCAGGGCGCATTTGAAAAAGCGTTTGCGGGAAGGGGAGAGATCGATCCGGGCGTACTGGCCATCCAGGGTATGTCGGGAAAGAAGTATCGCCTGTTTATCAACAATCTCATCAAGCAACTCGAACATCCGCGTTACCTGGAAGTCGGCACTTGGGCGGGGTCGACCCTGTGTTCTGCCCTCAACGGCAATTGTGTTTCGGCAACCGCCATCGACAACTGGTCGGAATTCGGCGGTCCCAAGGCGCAATTCCTTCAGAATGTGGAACGCTTCAAGACTTCCCAGGCGCAGCTTACCTTCATTGAGAGCGATTTCCGCAAGGTAAACTACGCGGGCCTTGGCCGCTTCAACGTCTACATGTTTGACGGCCCGCACAAGGCCGAAGACCAGTATGACGGCATCGCTCTCGCCCAGCCGGCGTTGGACGAAGAGTTCGTGTTAATCGTGGATGACTGGAATCATGCCCCGGCGCGGGAAGGAACCTTCAAGGCGCTGCGGGATCTCCAGCTATCGATTCGCTATTCCCTGGAACTTCGAACCACCTTGGACGGGTCCCAACCACCCTGGGCTCACGAGCAGAGCGACTGGCATAACGGTTATTTCATTGCCGTGATGGCCAAACCGCAAGCCGGACCCGGAGCTGGAGTTTAGTCCATGCTGGAGGACCCGTCCCCCGCAAGCTGCGGGCGGCTCTTTCCTGACCACTGACCACTGACCACTGGTCGCTGTTCTGGGGTGGGAGGCTACTTTAGTGCGCATACTCTACTTGTCCGATGCTCAATGCCCGGACTACATGTCCGACATGCTGTTTCACGGACTGCGGCGCCTGCTGGGTCCCGAAGTCGTCGACGTGAACCGGCTGTGGTATATGTACGCCCACGAGTTCGGCGAAGGGCGGCACGACAAATCCAAGATCTATGGTCATGGCTTCACTATGCACGGGCTCTTGGACGACGATTCCGCGGTCGATCGGACCGACCTTCGCCACAAGGTCCGTACCCGCTATTTCGATCTGATTATCTACGGCAACATCCTCCGCTGCCAGACCCTGCTGGATGAAGCTTTGGGTCTCTATCCCCAGAACCGGCTGCTCTTTATCGATGGCGAGGATCACCCGCGTATCGCTCCCCGCTTAACCCGCCATGGCGTTTATTTCAAGCGCGAGCTTGCAGAGCTGAAGCCCGGAGTCTGGCCCATTCAATTCGCTATTCCCGAGGAACGCATCGGAACCGTGACGCGGCCAAAGACCAAGACGCAGGCCTTCATCGATCCGCGGAACCGTGCTACCTATATTTACCGCGATGAAGCCAGCTACTACGGCGACTATGCGGAAAGCCTGTTCGGCGTCACCATCAAGAAAGCGGGCTGGGACTGCCTGCGCCATTACGAGATCATGGCGAATAACTGCATTCCCAACTTCCTTGGTCTGGAACAATGTCCCATGTCCACCATGATTTTCCTGCCCCGGACCGAGCTTTACCTGGCCCGGTGCCTGCTGGAGTCGCGCGGGCCGGAATATTTCGAGACCAGCCGCGGCCAGGCGGAGTGGCAGTCGCTCTGGGAGCGTATCGATCTGGTTTTCCGGCGCCATTGCACAACCCTGGCCTTGGCGCGCTATGTCCTGGACATTGCCGCCGGCGCCTCCAGCCAGCCCGGTTTTGACGTGCGGGCGGCGCAGGCCATTTCCGGCCCGGTCGCACCCGCATGGACGCAGCTTAAGTGCGGAAAAGGTGCGAATGCCTGTTTCTGACGCAAGTCGGCGCCTGCTGGTGTTCGATTGCCACGAAGCCTGGGTCTACCAGTTGCGTGGGCTCGACCAGCCCATGGACGTAGTCATAGGCTTGAAGGGACGCACCACCGATGGCTGGGATGAGGCCATGCGTCCCGTGCCGCCCAACGCGCGGCTGGTACGCCTCCGGGAGGTCCTCGCCGCTGCGTCTAGCTATGCCTGCATCATTGCCCACAATCTGAGCGATCTGCTCGATGCTAAAACGCTGGCCGGGCCGCGCCTGTTGGTCATCCACACCACCCTCGACGGCATTGTCGGTGAGCAAAGAAGCACCACTTCGCCCGAGGATGTGCGTCAAGCGGTCGCGAGATACCTGAGCTTGATCGGCGGGCACGCCATGGCCGTGTCGGAACTGAAAGGACGGTCGTGGGGACTGGCCGATGATATTGTGCCCTTTTCTGCCGATCCGGCCGATTATCTCCCGTATGGTGGCGACCTGGCGTGTGGTCTGCGCATTGCCAACAACATCCGCAACAAATGGCACACCCTGCTTTGGGACTTCCATCAGCAGGCTTTTGCGGGTATCCCCATCACCCTGGCCGGCCATAACGATGATATGCCCGGGGTCGAACCCACCCGCGACTGGGCTCAGTTGAAACAAATGCTGTCCCGCCACCGTTTCTTTGTCCACACCGCCGACCCACGCCTGGAAGATGGCTACAATATGGCCACCCTGGAAGCTATGGCGGCCGGCGTGCCGGTCCTCGGAAATCGTCACCCGGGTTCTCCGGTCACCCATGGGATAAGCGGCTTTCTGTCGGACGATCCGGCTGAATTGCGAACCTGCGCGCAGCGGCTACTGGACGACCGGGAACTTGCCGTGCGCATGGGCCGCGCCGCCCAGGAGATGGTTGCCGAAAGATTCTCCCCGGAGAAGTTCAGAACGGGTTTGCTACGCTCCATCGAAAAGGCCCGCCGCAAGTGGCACAGCAAGGTAAAGCCCCTGCAAGTGGGACACTACGGTCAGAGAGCCCGCGAAGCGGGCGGAAGATGGTAGCCCCAGGCGTGAGCCTGGGGTGTGCGGATTGATTACAACCTAAGCCCGCGAAGCGGGCGTAAGAACTCCCAGCGCGACCACAGATCTTCCAAGAGCAACCAATCACGCCCCCCCCAATACCTGTCATTCTGAACCCCGTGCCCAACAAAATTTGGACAACTGCAATTCCGTTAGAGCGCGGGGCGAACTCCCGCATGGCGGGATCGGCCCGATGTGCATGGGGGCCGATGACATAAGTCCGTTCAGGTTTGGCTGAGTGTTGAGTGTTGAGACGCAACGCCGGGCGAAGGATCTATGAGCGCCATTCAAGCCGGTGTGACACGCGTGCGCAGCAGCTCCTGCACCAGCGCCCCGCACCGGCGAAGCATGGCGGCCACGGCCTGATACTCCTGGGCATGGTAGGCGAAGGTTTCACGCGGTGGCGTGCGAGGCATCATCCGTAATCTCCAGTCGAGGTAGTGCATCACCGGCTGAAAGGCAAGCGCATCGGCCTGGGCCGTGCGTGCCAATAGAGCCTGCAAGCCATCCATCAACTTCGGCACCAGTCGATTCACGGCGGCGCCAGTCCCCGGGTCTCTGTGCGCGCTCAATTCTTGGCATTTGCCGGCTGCGGCCGACATCTGCTCCAAGGTCTGCACGATCGGCCTCATGGTTTGCAACAGGCAATCAGCCTGTTGGGCGAGGTCCCCTGCCCCCAGCAATTCGTCCTTTAAATAGCCCAGCGAGACACTGCCCTTACCGCGGCAGAACTCCAGCGCGAAAAGGTGGCGCAGGGCGCGGGTGAACAGGTCCTCGATCCGCGGAACATACTCGTGCAAGGGCCAGTAGGAGATGCCGCCCAACGGATCGGCCTCCGGGGAGAGAAAGCGCGTCTCCCACGCCTGTTGTTTCCGCCGGGCAAGTTCGGCGCGCAAGCTTGCCTGATCGGCCACTCCCAGACGATGAAGCGCGGCCGTCAAGACTAGGTTGGGCTCCAGTTCTGACATGGGAGCCCCCAAGCGGCCTTGCAGAATCAGGTGTCCAGCGCCCCAAGGCGCCGTCTCGGCAAAATAGACGGTCGAACCGGAGAGACTGACTACCTTAGTTCCTACCGCGGCGGCGATATGTACCGCCCCCGTGTCCACGCTGACCAGCAGGTCAACCAGGGAAAACAACTTGGCCATTTCGGCAATCGGTGTTTCGAAGAAGCCGGCCAGCGGGGTCCGGCAAAGGGCCTGCACTTTGGTCCCTAGGTCCCGCTCCGACGGTGCGCCGACCAGAATGGGAGTCAAGCCGGCGGCGGTCAATGCCTCGGCTAGGCGTGCAAAGTGCTCCGGCGGCCAGCAGCGGTGTGGCTCGCTTGCGCCCACGTTCAGAGCCACTTTCCGCCCGGCCGGCAGCGCAAACGAAAGCCGCTGGCAGGCGTTCACGTATGGCCGCGAGTCGGCCTCCGGCGGGGTACAGTGCCCTGCCGAGCAGCGGATCAGGTCCACCACGTTGAACCAATTCCGTTCGCGAAAGGCCAACAGCGCCACCCGGTATGTGTGTGCCGCCCCTTCGTAAAGACATTCGCCGGAATCGTCGATGATGCCGCCCTCGCGCTGCTCGCAGGGAATGTGTCCCGCCAGCCAGCACCCCAGGGCCGCATGGGAGGCATGGATGACTCGGCCGTACCGCGGCAAATTCAGTTCTTGCAACAGGGCCGGCGCTTCCTTGGGGATCTTGCCTTGCGCGAAGCCGGTGGCGATTTGCTCGTCCAGAAGTTTGGCTTCCAGCCGGACCGTGCGAATCTGCGCGATCCCGCGGAGGCCGGAAAGGGCGGTTTGATTGGGATGAACCAGCAGGAGATCGATGCCGTCCTGCGAATCTAGCGGCGCCAGGGCCCGCAGCAGCGGGGTGGTCTGGATCACGTCGCCAAGACGCCCGAACTGGATGACCAGAGTGCGCACTTGACCAAGCTTAGCCCTGCAAGGAGGGCCGCGCCTCGTTGTTCCCGGAGAGCAAGGGCTCGGACTCGGCCAGCTCCGAACGCGCCTGCAACAATTCTTCCGCCTGCGGGAACTTCTGCAAGCCGGAACTAATGATATTCCGGGCCGTTTGCCGGTCGTTCAGTCGCAGCCGAATGCTGGCGGCACGGAGAAACATCCTGGGATGCGGAAAACCGGCGAGCAATCGCTCGGCGGCCTCCGCCGCTCGCGCTAACATCTCCGCCAACACGTAAGCTTTGATCAACCGGTCATGCATTTCAAAGATTTGCGGCGCAGCTTCCACGGCCCGAATCAGTTTTTTCAGGCCCGGCTTCAGGATTTCCAGCCGCACCTCGGTCAGGCCCAACTTGCTTTCTATACGCGAATCCTCGGGACACGCGGCCAACGCCCGCTGATAAGCGGTCCGGGCTTCCTCTAACCGGCCCAGGTTGTAGAGGGCATCGCCGCGTATGTGTTCTTTCTCGCCGGCGAGCGGCTCGTTGCTTGCCGCCATCTGTTCGAGTACCTCCAGAGCCAGGGTCCCGGACCCCATTTCCAGGTACAGCTTAGCCAGCGAGGCATACACGAAAGGCGGGCAAGCCGGTAAGGTCATGGCCTTGCGAAAACAGTCGAGGGCTGCGGGATAATCCCGGAAGCGCTCGTATTCTTGCAGCCCCAGTTCCATCCACGCCTGCGGGTCGTTGGGGGACTCCTGCACCTTCATGCGGCTCAGGCGCCGGTAGTATTCGTTTCTCGACCGATCCGCCGTCTGCCCATCGAGCGCTCCGAAGTTATGGACCAGGACGCCGGGGGCATGTTTCAGCTCAAATCCCGACGCCAGGATGCGCGGCTCAATGAGTTCGTGAATCCGTCCCACAAAATAGATTTCCCGGTGCCGGCGAAACAGGCGGCACACGGGCACTTCCAGATAGGCGGGTGCGTTCTGGGCGCGCCGCAGGCCCGAATGGTTCGGCCGGACCCACGCGGCGTAAACTCCGCGGTCGAAGCGGTCCCGCAGATAGTTTCGGTGTGGCAGCAGATAACCCCCGGCGGACGGGTCGCATAAGAGCCGAGGCAGGTGACGGTGCGCCGTAGGATCGAGTTCTTCGTCATCGTCCAGCACCAGAACCCAATCCGTTCGCATCGCCTGCAAAGCGGTGTTCCGGGCCTGAGCGAAATGATCTTGCCAGCCGATCTCCAGTACTTCGGCGCCCAGCGCCCGGGCAATTTCCGGAGTTCCGTCGGTCGAGCCCGTATCGGCCACGACCATTTGTTCCACCAGCCCGGCGACGCTCGCCAGGCAGTCCCGGAGCGTCTCCGCGGCGTTCTTCACGATCATCGACAGGCCGACGGACGGCATAGTCAGAACGCGGCCACCCGGCTGCCCGCCAGGGCCGCGGGTGGCGGCGCTTGCTCCGGCGCAGAAGCCGTGGAACGCTCCACCTGCTGCCAGGCTGCCTTCATCGAGGTAAAGTGACCGACCAGTTCCTGCAGCATCGGGATTGAAGACTTGAAGCTGGCTTCCAGCACCTGATTCCGCATGACGTTGTAGAAGCGATCCAGGCTTGCCGCCACTTCGCCCCCGCGCTGCCGGTCGAGCGTGCCCTGCAACTGCCCGATTACGGCCAGCACGTGGTACAGCTCTCCCGCACATTTTTCCGCGCAATTCTGCTGCAGCGCCTCTTGCGCGCGCAGCAGAGAAGCCACAATCGTCTCGTACAGTAGGACAACCAGACCGACCGGGCTGGCGTTTTGGACGGCCTGCTCACGACTAGTGCGATCCATCTTTTCTAAGCTCCCTATTCCGGCCTCAATTTTTAAGCTGGTCCAAACCTGTCCGAGCACGTGTTTTGCCAGGATCATTAGAAGCCGGTTAGGACGGGGTTTCAGGTTTGGCTGATTGCTGAATGCTCGAACTGCTTCCTCACCCCAGATTCTGCAGCCCCACATCCGCGGCCAGCAGTTCAATGAATCGCTTGTCCTTCCGGTCCGCCTCGTGATATCCCTTCCCCCCATAAATCACCAGGCCAAGGCCCAGCAGCACCAAGGCCCCGTCAAAAAGACTCCATATGGAAAGACCAAAATAGCGGAACAAGGTAAGACCGAGGATGAGAATGGCAAGTCCCGTCCGGACCAGCGC
>Ga0326727_10020132_pt1 | contig 13284 bp, 12 predicted proteins | sample MB2enrmetagenome_FD_207643 | JGI IMG/M metagenome (GOLD analysis project Ga0326727, IMG submission 207643) | Lab enriched peat soil microbial communities from McLean, Ithaca, NY, United States - MB29MY | ecosystem: Environmental > Terrestrial > Soil > Wetlands > Peat | place: USA: New York...
GGATGAGCAGCAGGGCCCTTTTGAGCCGGCGCGGATCGCCGCCGGCAATTGCGCCGATGATTGGAGAGCTGACTGCGAGCCCCGCCCATCCGCAGGTGATTACAAAACCCATGGCGGTAGCCGACATATGCGGGAAGGCCTTGCCGGTGATAGCCAGCGCCGTGGGAAAGACTGGCGCCATGGAAACACCGGCGATGAACACGAGCGCGGCTGCCAGGCCGGGCTTGTCGGTGCGCAGCATGAGGAACGTGGTGATGGCCATGGCGATTGAGGCCGCGAGCGTAACGTCGATGGGCGGCACGTTGATGAGAATGGGCGAGACCGCTACGCGGCCGATGAGCAGGCCCAGAGCGAATCCAAGAGAGAGAATATTGAGCGCGCGGGTCTCGGGAATGCCCTGCGCGATCAGGTGCCGCGGCAGCCAGTTCCACACGCCGACTTCGCAGGAGACGTAAAGGAAGAGAAGCAGGCCCAGCAGGAACAGGAGCGGACGGCCGAGGATGGGTGCGGCCTGCGCCAGCGCGAACCCCGCGCCGCCCGCCGGAGCGGGCATGGGAGTCGCCGCCTGAAACGCAAGCGTGACAACGGTAAGCAATGCCACCGTGTAGCAGAGCCGCACCCAGTTGCGCTTGAAGAGATTGGCGGCGAGGAAGGGCGTAGCGAGGCCGCCGAGCCCGAAGAAGAGGTTGACGAGGTTGAGGGCGGTTGCGCTGTGAGGGCCGCTGACGCTGTTGGCGAGGGCGTTGGCGCCGGTGACGACGATTCCGCCGCCCACGCCCAGCAGAAAGAGCAGCGCGACGATGGAGCCGAAGCCGCGCGAGCGGGGCAGCAGAAGCAGCGCGACCACGATGAAGGCCAGGCCGAGGACGAGGCCGATCTTGTCGCCCTGGGTATCGAGAAGCGGGCCTACGCCGACCGAGGCGATCATGAGGCCGACCGCCTGGGCGAAGGCGATTGCGCCGTTCTGCTTGGGAGTGAGATGAAAGCGTTCGGAGAGATCGGGCAGAATGGTGCCGAGCATGGCGGCAATCATTCCGTATACAAAGATGGCGAGAATTGCAGCAAAGATGAGCACGCGGCCGGCCTTTCGGGAATCGCGTCAAAAATACAGGACGGCGGTGGGGGCGGGCAAGGATGGCGGCAACAACCCCGACGCGCAAATGACCGGACAACGAGCCGTCCCCTCCTGTTCAATCGCCGAACCGTGTCATCATTTCCCTGTTCCCTGTTCCCTATTCCCTAGTCCCTAGTCCCTGGTCCCTAGTCCCGGGTCCCTGACCCCTGACCTCTGCCTTTAAACTGAAAGGGCAATGAATCGTGGAGAAAGATGGGACCGTGCGGCTGCACTCGCGAGTGCAGCGATGGCATTTGCAGCGCTGATGGCGGGATGCGGCATGCCGGGCGCACCCCAGCCGCCTTCCCTCAATCTGCCGGAGAAGGTAACCGACCTTGCGGCGGCGCGCAACGGCGACCAGGTGACTTTGACCTGGACCATGCCGCGCCGCAACACTGACAAGCTGCTGCTGAAGGGCATGGTGCAGGCGCGGGTGTGCCGCACCGAGCTGGTGCCGGGGGCAGGATCGAGCGCGTGCGTTGCTGCGGGCTCAACCCAATCTGCCCCCGCAGCAGAGGCAGGCTTTACTGAGACGCTTCCCCCGCCGCTCGCTGCCGGCTCTCCGCGAGCGCTCACATACTATGTTGAACTGGTCAATCGCAAGGGCCGCTCGGCGGGGCTCTCAAATGGCGCGAGCGTCGCCGCCGGCCAGGTTCCCGCAGCCATCACCGGCCTTACGGCAGAGATGCGCCGCAAAGGAGTGTTGCTGACATGGCAGCCGGGTGTGCAGGAAGCCGGTTCCACCGAGATCCGGCTGGCGCGCAGGCTGCTGACGCCGCCCGCGCCAAAACCGAAGCCGGAATCAGGGAATGCGCAGCCCGGCGGACAAGAGGAGCCGGGCGCTCAGCAGAACTCCGCTTCAGGTCTGTTGGCTCCGCCTGCGGAGCCGCTGGAGCGGTCGCTGCTGGTAAAGCCTGGCGCTTCAGCTCACGCACTCGACGAAGATGTGCGCTTTAACGAGCGCTATGAGTACCGCGCTCAGCGGGTGGCTACGGTTGAGGTCAACGGGCAAACGCTCGAGCTGGCCGGGCCGCTCTCGGTGCCGGTCGAGATCGAGACCAGGAACACCTTCCCGCCGGCGGTTCCGGCAGGGCTGGCAGCGGTGGGCACGGCCGGCGAGAATGGCGCGGGACCGGCGATCGATTTGAACTGGCAGCCTGACACGGAGCCGGATCTGGCGGGCTACATCGTCTATCGCCGCGAGGCCAGTGGCCCGTGGCAGCGCATCTCGCCCGCGCAGCCGGTTGTGGGTCCCGCGTTTCACGATGCGAACGTGGCGGCCGGCCACACGTATCGGTACGCGGTCTCGGCGATTGATCAGGAGGGCCACGAGAGCGCGCGGTCTGAAGCGGCCGAAGAGATGGCGCCGCAGCCGTAATCTGTGGCCCACTAGTTGCAAACGCCCTCCTCTCAACGCTGGGCCTTACAGGTTGCGGAAAAACTCAATGTTAGCGTACGGAGTGTCAGGGCACGACTTTAGTCGTGCCGATGAGGCGCATAAAATAAGTCGGGGCTTTAGCCCCTGAGGGAAGTTTGCAGGAATTGCGATCCGCACAACGACTTTCTCTGCAACCTGTTTGGCCCTTGCTGCGTTCTCTGGCCTATCCTCTTCGTTGGGACGAATGACTGATGAAATATTGCAGATTTCTTTTCGAGGGCAGCACCCACTACGGCAAGGTTGAAGAACGCGCGGGGGAGTTGTGGATCGTGGACCTGGCCGAGGCGCCGGAAGAAGACCTTGCTTTTCGGCTGGAACACGGGCGCGCCACATCGTGGAGCTTTGACTTTGAGCCCATGCCGCTTGCCGGGGCCGACCTGCTGCCGCCGGTTACACCTTCGAAGATTGTCTGCGTGGGGCGCAACTACCGCGAGCACGCGCAGGAACTCGGCAACGAAATCCCTGCCGAGCCGCTGTTGTTTTTCAAGCCGCCTTCGTCGCTGCTCAAACCTGGCGGCGTGGCGAGATTGCCCCGCCTGAGCCAGCGCGTGGATTACGAGGGCGAGCTGGCGCTGGTGATGGGAAAGCGCGTGCGCAACTTCGACGCCGCCGCCGATTGGCGCGGCGTGGTGCGCGGATTCACGCTGGCCAACGACATCTCTGCCCGCGACTTGCAGAAGAAAGACGGCCAGTGGACCCGCGCCAAGGGCTTCGACACGTTTTGCCCGGTTGGTCCGCTGGTGAGCGATGAGCTCGAACTTGATGCTGGCCTGACGATTGAGACTCGCGTGAACGGCGAAGTGCGCCAGCACGGGACGACGCTCGATTTCATCTTTCCGGTTCCGCAGGTGCTGGCGGCGATTACCGCGGCCATGACTCTCGAGCCCGGCGACCTGGTGCTGACGGGAACTCCGGCAGGCGTGGGGCCGTTGAAGGCAGGCGACCGGGTTGAAGTGAGCGTGGCGGGATTGGGCGTGCTGGCGAATACCGTCGAGGCCGAGTAGGACTCGCGCGAGCCCGTTCCCCTCAGTTCGCGAAAGTGGGTCCGAAGGAATAAATCGGTGCTAGAATCCCGTGCATGTTGGTACGAGAGATTCTGGTCGTCGTGTTTTCTGTTTCCCTTGGGATGATCTGGCTCGCTCTCTTCGTTCCCCTCGTGTCCAGGTTGTTTGGGGTCCTGCTTCCGCTTGCGCCTTGGAAGAGGAGGAGCGTGAGGCTGACCCTCGGCCAGAGCATACTCTTGAACGGAATCCTCTCATTTGCCATCTCGCTGTTCATCACGAGCATCACTATTGACTATTTAGACTGGAGGCTCAGCGCTGGTTTGGTAGCTCAACCTACTGCGGGCCACTTTATTTGGGATGCCTGCGGGTGCTTAATAGGCGGCGTCTTTGTTGGTTGGTTCATTTATCCGACGAACGGAAGTCCGCCAAAACCCGGGGCGCCGCTCATATGAGGGTGATCGCAACAGCTCGATTTTGAGCGAGTAAATAGTGCTCGTGTGGCGCGAAAGGCACCACGGTGCACCCTGTTTTCATGCGGAGCGTCTTATTTAAGGGGTACACTGGCTTGGAACCCGCGCCGCGCGCGGCCTGCCGCACGCAGTGCCATCCCCAAGGAGGAATCATGCCGCAAAATCTGTTGGAACAATTGCGTAACTTCACCACCGTCGTGGCCGATACCGGCGACATCGAGGCCATGGAGGAGTTCAAGCCGCAAGATGCCACCACCAACCCCTCGCTGATCACCGCCGCCGCGCAAATGCCGCAGTATCAGCCGATTGTGGATGAAGTGCTTAAGGGTGCGCGCAACGAGCTGGGCGAAGACGCCACCGGCAAAGCCGTCGCCAACCTCGCCTTCAAGCGGCTGGCCATCGCCTTCGGCGAGAAGATTCTCAAGATCGTGCCCGGCCGCGTATCGACCGAGGTCGACGCGCGCCTCTCCTTCGACACCGAGGCCACCATCGCGCAGGCCCGCGAGATCATCGGCCTCTACCACCAGGCCGGCATCACCAACAACCACGTGCTCATCAAGATTGCCTCTACGTGGGAAGGCATTCGCGCCGCGGAGGTGCTCGAGAAAGAAGGCATCCACTGCAACCTGACGCTGCTGTTCGGCATTCACCAGGCCATTGCCGCTGCCGATGCCGGCGTCACTCTCATCTCGCCGTTCGTGGGCCGCATTCTTGACTGGTACAAGAAAGACACCGGCAAGGACTACCACGGCGCCGACGATCCCGGTGTGCAATCGGTGACGCACATCTACAACTACTTCAAGAAATTCGGCTACAAGACCGTGGTGATGGGCGCCAGCTTCCGCAACATCGGCGAGATCTGCGAGTTGGCCGGCTGCGACCTGCTCACCATTTCGCCGCAACTGCTGGCCGAGCTGGAACACACCGAGGGCGAGCTGCCACGCAAGCTCGACCCAGCCACAGCACATACGCTTTCAATCGAACGAATTGTCATCGACAAGGCGACGTTCACGCGCATGCACGCTGAAGATCGCATGGCGACCGACAAATTGTCGGAAGGCATCTCGGGCTTTTCAGCCGCGCTTGAAAAACTCGAAGGGCTGCTGGCCGCGCGGCTGGCCGTGCTGGAGTCGCGCACCCCGGCGGCGGTGTAAACAGGTTGCGGAAAGACGCCAGGGGCTATGTGTTTTGTAAAAGGGCACGAGTTTACTCGTGCCGATAAAGCTACCAAAATGAGTGCGGGCTTTAGCCCCTGCGGGATGGTCTTAGGAAAAACCGCTTTGTCCCAGGGGTTTTTCCGCAAACTGTAAAAACAGGGATCAGGGAGGGCAATCCAAATGGATTGCCCTTTTGCTTTTGGCGCCCTGTTTGCAATCGAGGCTCGCGTCTGCCAACAAATTGCAGGCTTCCCTCTTGGCAATTCACGACTTTTTGCGTATTTCCTTGTTAATGCTTCATAAACGGGCAGCGACCAGTGGAGGTTGACATGCAGGCTCAGCATCATCCGCTCGAACCTTTCTTCCAGCAGGCAGTCCGCAACAGCTACGATGGCAAGCTCGGGCTGAACGATCCCGATGTGACCAACTACGTGGCGCGCCTGCTGTGCGAATTCTCCGAGGCGGAGAATCTCTACAAGGTCCGCGACGAGATGGGACGGCCTGTCGACGAGCTTGGAGAGATGATGGTGGCCGCCGACCCGGTGCACGGCACCGCCGCGTCGTTCGACGAGGAGCGCGCGCTGCGCAAGCACATCGGCGACTACGCGCTGTTTGTTGCCGGCATGTATCCCGAGGCAATGGGCTCGGGCCGCCGCATGCGCCGCCACGTCCCCACGCTCGACGAACTCATTCGCGCCGGCAAGGAGAGCTACTTTATCGTGAGCCAGTTCAACTTGTTTGAGTACGAACAGGAGGCCCCGCTTTTCGCCCGCCTCAGCGACCGCTTTGAGCGCTGCATCCTGGGGCTCACGCTGGTGCGCGAAGAACTGGCGCCGAGGAAGGCCCTGATGCCACCGCGGATTAACTGAAACTCCATCTCGTCCGCCGCGCATCCAACGTGATAAGCAATCTGTGCCCGCTTATGCGGGATTTGCCGTGGTGTGCGAATGAACGAATGGGTAAAACTGCACGCGGCCGACGGTCAGGAGCTGAGCGCATGGGTGGCTCGGCCTGAAGGCGAACCGATCGCCGGGCTGGTTGTGGTGCAGGAGATCTTCGGCGTCAACGCGCATATTCGGTCGGTGGCCGACGGATGGGCGAAGGACGGATTTCTGGCCATCGCTCCGGCGATCTTCGATCGCATTGAGCCGGGAGTGGAACTCGCGTACGAAGGCGCGGACCTGCAGCGGGCGATGAGCTTTATTCCAAAGCTCGATGTGGAGAAGGCGCTGCTGGATACCGGGGCCGCAATGGACTACGCGGCCAACGCTACCGGCAAAAAGGTTGGAGTGATTGGGTACTGCTTTGGCGGAACGGTGGCATGGCTCGCCGCCACGCGACTGGGCGCTGCCGCGGCGGTTGGCTACTACGGCGGTCGGATTGCGTATTACGCGAGCGAGAATCCAGCCTGCCCGGTCATGCTGCACTTTGGCAGGCTCGATACGCACATTCCGGCCGCCGATGTTGAGAAGGTGCAGGCGGCGCATCCCGCGGTCGAGGTCTACTGGTACGACGCGGGCCACGGCTTTAACTGCGATGCACGCGCGAGCTACAACGCCGTCGCGGCCAGTGAGGCGCGGAAGCTGTCGCTCGCGTTCCTGCGACATTGGACCGTCGACCGTGAATCGTGATTCGTGAATCGTGTTCACGACCCACGACCCACGTTTCACGAATCTACTCCGACCAGACGGCCAGCACGTTGCCCACGCCGTCGGTAAAGTGGAAACGCCGGCCGCCGGGGAAATCGAAGGTCGGCACAACGATACTGCCGCCGGCTGCCACGATCGCGTCTTGTGTCGCCTGAAGGTCGCTCGAGTAGAGAACAACCAGCGGGGCGGTCTTCGGCTGCGGATCGTGCGCATCGGCTTTGTAGAAGCCGCCGTCGATGCCTGCGGTGTTTCTATCGAAGCAGATGTAGTCGGGGCCGTAGTCCACAAAGCTCCATCCGAAGACGGTCTCGTAGAACAACCTGGCCTGCGCCACGTCGGTGGCTGCAAACTCAATGTAGCTGATGGTGTTATCCAATGCTGCCATGGCTCATTCTCCTTTTGGGGTTGCACAGGTGGAGTCGAGGGAAGGGCGATGCGACGTTGTTGCACATGCACACCTTCCCGGCGTGCTCTTGAACGCCTCCATCCACAATCCCTCAAGAGCCGGGGAGGGCAGGTAGAGCCCGCTGATTCCTGCATTGAGCGCGGGCTGCCGAGGTACGGATTCAACCTATCAGATTTATCTTTGCGGGACCAGTGAATTTTCCTGAACTCAGTCGCCGAACTGAACCAAAAAACCACCCATAATTGTCCGCGGCGGCATTTGAACGCCGGCGATTTGCTGGTAGTCGGTGTTGCTCAGGTTGGTGAGCCGCAAGTAGGGGCGCAGTTTCCAGCGGTCGCGCGTTACGGTTGCGTTCCACACCGGGTAGGCGTTGGCGTTGAAGGGCGCGTTGCCGGGTTGCTGATAAGGGCGCGCGACGGCAACCTCGTTGGTGATCGCGATGCCGTACTTCACCGCTGTAGTCCAACTGGCGTGCACGTTCACCACCGGATAGTTGAGGGCGTACTCCGAACGAATGCCAGGCAGCGGATTCTGCGAGCCGAACAGCTCCGTCCAGCCCAGGCGAATCGCCTGCGAGGCGCGCGGAATCCAGGTCACTCGTGCTTCGACGCCTGAGAAGTGCAGGCCGTTGAGATTCGCTGCGCACCAGGTGTTGGCGGCCTGCGCACCGTTGGTTTCGCATGAGGGCGGCAAGTACGGATTGGGCACGACGGCAGCGCGGATGTAATCGATGGTGGAGTGCTGGCGCGAGTAGAACACCGTTGCCGAAACTGTCACGCGATTCGACGGCGCCCAGTCTGCGCCACCGTTGCCTGACCACGCCGACTCCGGCTTCAGACGCGGATTGCCCAGCGTGGCCGGGTCGGAGTAGTAGAGGTCGGTGTAAGTGGGAATCCGAAATCCGTATCCCCCGCTGGCGCGTAGCTTGAGCGCGGCGGCCAGGTGAAAACTCCCGGCAAGCTGCGGCGAGAAGACTGCCCGCGCTCTGCCGGAGAAGATCTCCTCGCGCGCGCCGGCCGAGAGATTCCAGCGCTTGCCGGGCGGGTTCCAGTCGAGGTCGATGTAGCCCGCACCGCGATTGCGCGCATGAAGGCCCAGCGCGTACGAGGTGACGCCGCCGGAGAAGTTGAAGCTGCGGATCGAGTCGCCATCGCCCTCCAGGCCCAGCAACAGCAGCGCGCCGCCGTGCAAGTCTTGCGTGCGTCGCAGCGATGCCTGCCACGATGCGTCAACGTGGTTGTTCTCGTAGATAGCGGGATCGTTGCGGAAGAGCACAAAGTTGTCGGCGTGACGGCGGTAGCCGAAGGCCGCAACGGTGTGCGGGCCCAACTCCTGGCGAGCTGAAGCGAACCAGCTCTTGGTCCGCTCCCACGAGGGGTAAGGGCCATAGAAGTCATTCGCGCCGAAGGCGCGGTCTGAACCGGCTACCAGCACGTCGGTGACGCCAAGGCGCGTACCGAGCCACGATTCCGCGGATGCATCTTCATTGCGGTAGTCGCGATCGGTCATGAATCCCGTCGACAAGTTGCGATCGGCCGTGGCCCGTCCGCTCCACTTGCCGTGCGTGGCCGCGGCCAGCAAAGACTCTTCATTGGACTCGAAGCTGCCTTCGCCCAGCCGCATGCGCAGCGAATCGTGATCCGGCGCAGCGGTCAAAAAATCCACCACTCCCGAAAGCGCATCGACTCCGTGCAGCGTTGAGCCCGCGCCCTCCAGCACCTGCACCTGGCTCATCGCCTCCATGGGCACCGGCAGGTCGAGATTGTGATGCGAGGTCTGCGCGTCGTTGATGCGGAAGCCGTTGAGCAAAATCAGCGCCTGCTCAAAGCTGCCGCCGTCGAGAATCAGGTCGTCCTGCACGCCACCCGCTCCGCGCTGCTCGAGGAATACAGCGGGGTCGGTCCGCAAAACGTCCAGGGCCGTTTCAGCCGCAAGCTTTACGGGTTCAACCGGCAGCACCTCAACCGGCCGCGGCGACTCGGCCAGCGGCACGGGCACGGCTGTGCCGAGAACGACCAGCGTCTCCGTCGGCCCCTTCACCGGCTTTTGAGTCGGAACCGGTTTTTGAGCCGGCGCAAGGGCACTTTGCCCTGCGGCCTGCAGCGCCGCCGCCATCAGCAGAAAACCCGCGCAAATACTGGTCCGTTTCGGCATCATGGCAGATTGTAAACTCAATCATTTCGATTCCGGCCGCCTGAATCAAACATGGTTTTGTACGTACTTCAATAATTGAATGCTAAACTATATTGCAAATCCATGCGCATCAACGCCTTTCTCTACGAAAGCCCGATGTTTGCCGTGAGCCGCGCAGCGCGCCGGTTCGATGCGCTCGCCGCCCGTGCGCTCGCAGCCGACGAATTGAGCTTCCTCGAAGGCCTGGTTCTGGCCGCGTTATTCTTCGAGGCGCCAAAACTCGTCAAGCCGTCGTACCTCGCCGAGACCTTCGGGACCACGCGCGGCACCGTCAGCCACTGCGTCTCTTCGCTCGAAGCCAAAGGCCTGCTGCAACGCCGTATCGACCCCGAAGACGCGCGAGCCTATCAGCTCTCGCTCAAACCGCAGGGCAAGCGTTGCGCGCTGCGGGTCATCGCTGCCTTCGACAGGCTGCAAAAGGAGTTTGAGGCGGAGATCGGGAAGCCGGCGCTGGGCGAGATGCTGAAGGCGATCAGGAAGCTGGAAGCGAGGGCGACGGGCTAAGTCACGTTAATCTCCCGCCCTTGCAGCAAAGACAAATGCGTCGCAAGAATGGGCGCCCGCCGTTAAACTCAAGGTCGATGCTTGGCCCCACCGCGACCCTCATCATCGACTGGCTCCGCCAGATCGGCCTCACCGTTCGCCTCGCGCCGCTCGACGCCGGCACCTTCCTGCCCGGCGTCACGCTCGAGCCGGGCGGCCTCATCGTCGACCCCGAGCGTCTGCTTTACCCCGGCGATCTCCTCCACGAAGCCGGCCATTTGGCCACCATGCTGCCCGCGCAGCGTGCCTCCACCGGCGCCAATGCCGGCTCCGACATGGGCGACGAGATCGCCGCCCAGACCTGGTCCTATGCCGCCGCCATCCACCTCTCGCTCGCCCCCGAAACCGTTTTCCATCCCGCCGGCTACCACGACTCCGCTGCGCGCCTCATTGAGATTTACCGCGACGGCAAGGCCGGCGTCCCTTTGCTGCAATGGATGGGCCTCACCCTGGACCGCGCCCGAGCCGCCGCAAGCTCCGTCGCTCCGTATCCGCACATGATCCGCTGGCTTCGCACAGAAGACGATTGACCGCGCGCGCCGGGCGCGCCCGAGCCCGTCTTGAGCGAAGTGGAAGGATCTCGATTACAGAATGTACCGGCTCAGGTCCTGGTCCTTCACGATGTTCGCCACCATCTGCTTCACATACGCCGCATCAATCAAAAACAGCTTTTCAGGACCCGAGGATGAGATCCGGTCGCGATAAGGGAGCGGAGCGCTGGTTTCGTTCTTGATGGCCTCGCTGAGCGCAGCCGCGGCATCGCTGTCGGGCGCGCGGCGGGCCACGTCGGGCGCAAGGAAGCTTACATCTTCAAGCACGCGCTCCATGATGGTGTGCAGGCGGCGCGCGCCGATGTTTTCGGTCTGCTCATTCACCTTGAAGGCAAACTCGGCCATCTCGCGCAGCGCTTCGGGAGCAAACTCCAGGCGCACGCCCTCGGTCTCAAGCAGCGCCGAATACTGCTTGGTGAGCGATGCCTTGGGCTCAGTGAGGATGCGCAGAAAATCCTCGACGGTGAGCGACTGCAGTTCCACGCGGATGGGAAAGCGGCCCTGCAACTCGGGAATGAGGTCGCTGGGCTTGGAGACGTGGAAGGCCCCGGCGGCGATGAAAAGGATATGGTCGGTGCGCACCATACCGTAGCGCGTGTTGACGGTTGTGCCTTCGACAATGGGCAGAATGTCGCGCTGCACTCCCTCGCGCGAAACATCGGGGCCGTGGCCGCTCTCGCGCCCGGCGATCTTGTCGATCTCGTCGAGGAAGACAATGCCGTTCGACTCCACGCGCTCAACGGCCGAGCGGTTCACTGAGTCCATGTCGATGAGCCGGCCTTCTTCCTCCTGCACCAGGTAGTCAAAGGCGTCGGCGACTTTCATGTTGCGCTTTTTTGCGCTCCCGCCAAAAATGTTCGGCAGCATGTCCTTGAGGTTCATCTCCATGTCCTCAAGGTTCTGGTTCGAAATAATGCCGAACTGCGGCATGTTTCGCTCGCGCACGTCGAGCTCAACCGTGCGCTCGTCGAGCTTGCCCTCGCGGAACTGCTGGCGCAGCTTCTCGCGCGAGCGCTGGTAACTTTCGGCGCCGGGCAACTGCAGCTGGCCCTCCTGCTGCGGCTGCGCCGGCGGAGGAGGAAGCAGCACATCGAGCAGCCGCTCTTCGGCGTTCATTTCGGCGCGGTCTTCAACCTCTTCAAGGCGTTCCTCGCGCACCATGTCGATGGCGATCTCCACCAGGTCGCGGATCATCGACTCGACGTCGCGGCCCACGTAGCCAACCTCGGTGAATTTTGACGCTTCGACCTTGAGGAACGGCGAGTTGGTGAGCTTGGCCAGACGGCGCGCAATCTCGGTTTTGCCCACGCCCGTGGGCCCAATCATGATGATGTTCTTGGGCATGATGTCGTCGGCAATGTCGGGCGGCAGCTTCTGGCGGCGCTGGCGGTTTCTCAAAGCGATGGCCACGGCGCGCTTGGCGGCCCTCTGGCCTACGACGTGTTTGTCGAGCTCGGCGACGATCTCGCGCGGCGTCAGCTCGTCAAGTACGAGCCCCTGTTCTTCGGCGGATGCGGGTAGGTAGATGGCCATAATCCTGTTGCTTAATCCTGATTCCGTGTCAGGGCACGACTTCAGTCGTGCCGATGATGCCGCTTAATGAGTGCGGGCTTTAGTCCCTGAGAGCGTGCTCTTGCGCGAATTTGCAATCCTCCGCCAAATAGCAGCTTGTACACTTTGGAAATGTGGAATCGCATTTGGTCTGCCCTAAATTCCAGAGCGGCATGTCCAGTTGCCATGGATCATCCGGCTTAAGTTCGCGGGCCAGCTTGATGGCAGCCCCAGGGGTAGCCTCATTTCCGTAAAACACGCGGCCCAAAACCCTGCAAACGTGAAGATCCGCCTTCACATCGCTTGTACCGGAAATCTGGCCGCAGTCTTTCAGCGCACCGACAATCATTCTCGAAATCTGTTCTCCCGCTCCGATGTAATAGAGGCGACAGAGAACATCGAATAGCATCGTGCCCTGCCAAATTCTTCTTGCATCACCCCCAAAATATCTGCATATCGAATCGGCGATAGGCCAAATGCGATTATGAACCCGATGCCATCGGTGCAAGTCCCACCTACGAAAACTCTCTTCTGAGTTCCACTCGTTACGGGGGATTTCAGCAATCGTTCTCCAGAGCTCACACTTTCTTTCAGGCTCCAGGCTGTCGAAATGTTTCGCGCCCCGGTTCCAAGCATCAGTGGCTTTGCATTGATAATCGATCAGGCAGCGGAGCAGGAATAGGTTCGCAATATCCTTGGGACATTCCTTTCCGTCAAAACCCTCGATTCCCCAGCCGTCGTCTTTCGACTTCCAGTTCTCACTGCCACGATGCTCAATTAACAATCGACGTACTCGGTGCAACTTATCGTCATTGTTAATCAAAGAGTCCATCTAGCGTCTCCCTCAGGGGCTAAAGCCCATCCTCCTAAAACAATCTCTTCGGCACGACTGAAGTCGTGCCCTGACGCCGCTCTGCGCTTGCTTTCCCGCTTGTGGCCGGCCAAATAGCGTCATTCAGATCTTGTTTACAACTCCTCAACGGTGATGCGGTCATTGGTATAGATGCAGATCTCGCCGGCGATCTTCATTGCTTTTTCGGCAATTTCACGCGCGCCCAGGTCGGTGTTCTCAAGCAGTGCACGCGCCGCGGCCGTTGCAAAGCTGCCGCCCGAGCCGATCGCCGCCAGCGGCTCGTCGGGATCGATCACATCGCCCGAGCCCGAGATCAGGAATGTCTGGTTCTTGTCGGCCACCAGCAGCAGCGCCT
>Ga0326727_10020134_pt1 | contig 13284 bp, 8 predicted proteins | sample MB2enrmetagenome_FD_207643 | JGI IMG/M metagenome (GOLD analysis project Ga0326727, IMG submission 207643) | Lab enriched peat soil microbial communities from McLean, Ithaca, NY, United States - MB29MY | ecosystem: Environmental > Terrestrial > Soil > Wetlands > Peat | place: USA: New York...
CGCAGGATGCGCGCGCCCGCGCAATCGGCAGGATGCCGGGTTCGCTCCCAGGATGGGAGTGTGCCGCGAAGGGCAGGGACGCCCGAAAGCGGCGGCGCGGGTCGGAGAGAGACACTATGCGCAGAGCTGGTTCGACCGTCAGCGCCTTCCCTTCACTACCATCCACCTCGCTAAATTCACCAGCAGCGAAGGAAGTACGGTTGTTTCCGTGATATTGCCGTAGCGGACGCGGCGGTGGAGTTCCGCCGTCTCGGCGGCGAGCGTCCGCAGTTCCGCGCTGGTGACGTTCGGCGCCAGCGCGGCGTAGATATCCGCGTAGCACCCGGGCGCTCCCGTGTCCACGCCACGCAGGAGCGACTGGCGCGCGAGGTGCAGCCCGCGCAGGAACTCGGTAAGCTCCTCGAGGAAACGTGCGGGCATGTCTCCCGAAGGGTCGTTTGAAAGGGCCTCGATGAACTGAAAGTGCGCATCGGAATTGCCGACCTTCGGCGCGACGACGGTGAAGAAATCCCTCACGGCCGTCTGCTGCTTGGCCCGGAAATCGTATACGGCGTTCTCCATCGCTTCCACGGTGCTTTTCGACGGAATGTCTCCCGCCCCGGGAAGAATTTCCGCCACGGAATGCGGAGAAAGCCCGGAAAAGCGCACCACGATGGCGCGCGAAAGAATTGTCGGCAGTACGCGCGAGAGATTATCGACCGTCAGAACGAGAAGCGACGTCGCGGGCGGTTCTTCAAAGAGTTTGAGCGAGGAATTCTGCGCCTCTTCGGTAGCGTTCTCGAATCCGCCGATGACGCTCACGCGGTAATCGCTCCCGCTCCTGCGGGAATGAAAGTCGATCAGCGCGCGGATAAAATCGATGGGGATGGCCTGCTTGCGGGAAAGGTCGTCCGAAATTGCTTCCAGATCCTCGCGGAATGCTTCGTTGCCGTAAAGCAGGGAAGACAATTCTTCGTTCAGGAGCGCCTGTTCGAAGTCGGCGCGAAAATCCTCGGGCTTGAAAGCGCCCTTCTCCTTCTCCGTCCCCTTGCGAAAGCGTTGAAGCTTCGCCGCGGGCTTAAAGGACTTGTCATAAGCGAACGCGAGGGAGAGGCGCGCGCAGAGGTAGTGAAAGTAGCGCTCCATCTGAGGAAGGTCGTAGCGAAGGTCGCCCTTGTGGAGAAAATAGCGCGTCTTGAGACCGAAGTCGTCGTTGCGGAAAAAAGTAAAATCGGCGGACAGAAAAGGATTCCGGCCGAGGCAGGCCTCAGCGAAGGCGAGCGCGGCCGTAAACTTTCCGCTGCCCCTCGGACCTTCGAAAATGACGGTGCGGCCGCCGGCTCGCTCCTTGAGAAGCTGGGCGATCAGCGCCGATGCGCGCGGCTGTCCGACAAGCCCCGGAATCACCGCTCGTCCCCTTCGAAGTCGCTGCCGTCGAAAACGAGGATATCGCCGTCGAAGCCGCCGCCGGTATCGAACGGGGCGGCCGTGATCGTCTCTCCCTCCGCTAAGGAGGGTTCGGAAGAGGCGAGCACGACATCGGTCACGGAGGCGTTTTCAACGGTCGGACCGCCATTCGATGCGGACGATAGTGCTTCCGTCGGTACGTCCGGAATCGCCGCACGATCCGTTCGACCGGAATCCTTGTCGGAGCGGCTCTCGACTTTATCCGCCGTTGCTTCCGTCATGGAGGATGCCGCTTCTTTTACCGGCAGCAGCATGTCTGCCTCTTCGATGGTTTCATCCATCGGTGTTTCGGAATTGCTCCCGGTGTTTTCCGCCATTATTTCAATTCCCGCCGCCACCGGCGCTTCCTGTGCAGGAATAACGGCGCCATTTTTCTCGGCGTATCTTCTTTCCGCATCCGCCACTTCTTCGGAAGTCAGCGTCCCCTGGAATTGAACAAACGGAATGCACTCTTGCCTTTCGTTCGTCTTCCCGACGGAAAGAATGGTCACGTCGTCCTCGAAGTTGAACTGAAAATCCCTCGCTACGCGGGTGTAAAGATTCTCCAGCGAGAATTTGCCTTCGCGGAAAAGTCGGGAAGCGGTTTCCGCAAGCCCCGAAATGTCCAGCATCTCGCCAGTGGCGCTTTTCGCGACCTCGAAAATGCCGTCGGTGAAGAACAGCAGGCGGTCGAAACTCAGCGGAATGACGTTCTGCCGAAAAATCGTGTCCGGCATCACCCCGAGCGGCCGGGAGGACTTCTGGGGAAGCTCCCGCACCTGTCCTCCCGCCTGAAGAAGAAGCGGAGGGCTGCCCGCGGCGATAAAACGGAGGGTATTTTCCTCCGCGTCGAGGATTCCAAGGAAGGTGGCGGCGAAAAGCCCCATCGTTCCGTATTCCGCGTAGAGCCGTTCGTTCAAGGCCCCTGTGATAAAGCGCAGTTCGCGTTCCTCCTCGGGAACGTCCATCATAACGGCGGTCAGAAGACTGGAAACTCCGTTGTCGCCCAGAAGCTGCCGGAGCATGAGGTCCATATGGAACGCGACGATAGTCGCGCCGACGCCATGGCCGGAAACGTCGGCGAGCATGAGAAACACCCTCGTCGGCGAAAAGCGGACCGCCTTGTAAAAGTCTCCGCTGGCGATATGGTAAGGTTTGTAAAGACCGTCGAAGCAGAAGCCGGGAAGTTTCGGAAAGTCGAGCGGCAGCATCTTTTCCTGGAGCTTCGCCGCGAAGCGGATGTCTTCCTCGAGCTGCTTCTGCTTGTACTCCATCGAACGCCGATAATACTCGCGATTAAGGATGTTGGTAACGCGGATGGTGATTTCCATCGCGTCGCGGGACTTGCTGATGAAATCGTCCGCGCCGTGCCGGAGCGCCTGCACGATCATCTCCTCGTTGTCGCTGCCGCTGATGACCACGATGGGAAGAAAGCGCGCCTTGAGGTTCTGCCGGAGCTTGGCGATGATTTCCACGGCGTTGGTTTCGCCGAGATAGAGGTCGATCACCAGAAGCGCCGGCACTTCGGCAAGCGTCTGGAAGATCGCTTTCGCGGGGTCGGTGAAGCATTCGATACGGCTGAATCCGGCCGTTCGCAGGATACTCTCGATGAACTTCAAGTCCACCGGCGAATCGTCCAGCACCACGATGCGGGAAGAGCGGATATTCTCTCCGATCACCGGATCCTCCTACCTCGGACGGATGTCGACGAGGTTCAGACGGATTTCCTCCGAACCCTGGTACTTGTTGATTTCCGGGAAAGCCACGATGTCGAAGGTCCTGGACGCGACGGGATAACTCTCGAACATCGCCTTGAGTTTCGCGGCAAGATTCCACCCGATGACGCCGATCTCCCGACCGTTCTTCGAGATCGACATCAATGCGTGCGCGTTGGTCTTGCTGATGGTCCGGAAGCTCGCGATCTTCACTCCCGAGACGAGAAAGCGCGGAAATTCGTTCTGGTTTCCCGTAGGCTCGAAGATGTTCTCCAGGTAGTGCATCGCGTTCATATTGAGTTCCGATAGGTCGTCCAGCGTGGTGTCTATGCGGATTTCCTCGGGTCCGGAATCGAACTGCCCCTTGTCCATATATTCGTTGCATCGGTCGCGGAGCTTCCGGATGTCGGCGGTTTTCAGCGTGAAGCCGCCCGCGAACTTGTGTCCGCCGAACTGGAGGAAGATATCGGCCGCGTAATCCAGGATGCGCCCCACGTCGAAATTCGCGCCGCGGATGCTTCCGGTGGCGTTTTCTCCGTCGATGGTGAGGATCAGCGTGGGCATCAGGAGCTGGTAGGCCACGCGGTTGGCGATGAGTCCGGTCGTACCCTTGCTGATCTTCTCGCTGGCTACGAGGAACACCTTGTCCTTCGTCCGGTCCAAGGTATCGATCGCGGCGTTGACGATCTCGAGCCCGTCGTCCACGATATTGCGCCTTTCGCTGTCCTTGTCCTGGATCTCGCCGATCAGTTCCTCCACCTCCTTGAGTTTCCCGGAAACGAGAATGTCCACCGACAGACTCGCGTCGCCGACGCGGCCGGGCGAGTTGAGGAGCGGCGCGATGTACCAACTGATGTCGCGCGTCTGGAGCCTCTCCGGATTGAGGTTGTTCGCCCGGATGATCGAAAGCAGCCCGATGGAGGAGTAAGGAACGAGCCGCAGCCCGTTCTTCACTATGATGCGGTTCTCGCCCGACAGCGGCATAATGTCCGCCACGGTGCCGAGCGCCGCGAGCGGGAGATACTCGTTCCATGTGTCCTGCATCTTCGGATTGCGCCCGATGAGCATCCGGCGGTAGACTTCGGCCGTCACGCGGCAGTCCTGCACGGCGCGGTGGAGCGTGGTCTCGTCCACGTAGAGTCCGAGGTAGGCGGCCACCGTGATCAGCTTGTGGTCCTTGATCTTGCGGATCATCACCCGCGCCATCCGCAGCGTGTCTTCCACCGGGTTCGTCACGGTCACGTCCAGCACCTTCTTCATCCAGTGCGCGATGAACTTCATATCGAAGTCCACGATGTTGTGTCCGACGAGTTTCGCATCGCCGATGAAATCCAGGAACTCGCGAAGCGCCTGCTCGATCGGTATGCCTTCGGCTTCAAGCATCGCGTCGGTGATTCCGTTGATCGCGGTGGCGTCGGGCGGAACAGGGCGTCCGATCTTCACGAGGCGCTGGAACTCTCCCAGCACGACGCCGTTGCGCGTCTTGACCGCGCCGATCTCGATGATGTCGTCCCGGCCGGGATCCAGCCCGGTCGTTTCCAAATCGAAGAAAACGGCGGTTTTGTTGTAGAGATCGTCCATCCAGAGCCGTTCGGCGAGCGCCCAGACGAGCTTGAACGCCACAGCCGCGCCGCAGAGATAGGGATACGGATAGCCGTCGGCCTTCACCTTGGGATTCATCACGGCGAAGGCGTCGGGAACGACGTCGCGGAGGTCATGGTGATCGGTGATGATGAGATCCACGCCCACGGACTTGGCGTAAACGGCCTCCTCCACCGAGGTGATACCGCAGTCCACGGTAATGACGAGGTAGAGTTCGCTCGCCACCGCCCAGCGGATCGTATCGCGCGAAATGCCGTAACTCTCTGACTTTTCGGGAACGCGGTAGACGACGTTCGCGCCGGCCTTCTGGAGAAAACGGTGCAGGATGGCGGTGGCGGAGACTCCGTCCACGTCCTTGTCGCCGAATATGAGAATGGCCTCGCTGTTCTCGACGGCCTTGACAATGCGTTCGACGGCCTTCTCCATGTCGCGGAAAAGAAAGGGAGTAAGCAGACTCAGCATCGAGGGGCGCGTGTAATCCATCACCTTTTCGGGCGTGTCGATACCCCGGTTGACGAGGATGGAAAGGATGAAGTCGGGATAGTGAAACGCCTCGCGCAGCGCCTGCATCTTTTCGCGCGGCGCCTTGGCGAGTATCCATTCCCGTGCGGAGGACTGTTCGCTCATCGGGGCTGCTCCATGAGTATCTTGAGCAGCGCCATCCGGATCCAGAGACCGTTGTGCGCCTGACGGAAATAGGCCGCGCGGGGGTCGGTGTCCACCTCGTAGCGGATCTCGTCCACGCGGGGAAGCGGATGCATGACCACCGCGTTCTTCCCGAGAAGATTCATGATCTTCTGGTCGATAATGTAGACTCCGCGGGCTTTCTCGTATTCCTCCATACTGGAGAAACGCTCCCGCTGGACCCGCGTCTGATAGATGACGTCGACCTTCCGGGCCACGTCCTCCAGGTTTTCGGTTTCCTCGAAATGCACGCCGTGACGGGTCAGGTGATCCTTGATATCGCTGCCCATCTTCACATTCGGAGGAGAGACGAAGTAAATCCCGATATCCCGATAGCGGGTAAGCAGATAGGCAAGCGAACGCGCCGTGCGGCCGTTGGAGAGATCACCCACCATCGCGACGCGGATACCGTCGATCCTCCCGAGTTCCTTCCGGATGGTATAAATATCGAGAAGCGACTGGGTGGGATGCTGTCCGGTCCCGTCGCCGGCGTTGATGACGGGAATGGTCGAAACCGAGCTCGCGAGTTTGGCCGCTCCGTTCTCGGAGTGACGGATCACCACGATATCGCCGTAGCCTGAGATGACGCGGATCGTATCCTCGAGTGTTTCCCCTTTCGCGGCGGAAGAAAAACTCGCGGCGTTCTCGGTGGAGATGACGTTTCCGCCGAGTTTGATCATCGCTGCCTCGAAGGACAGGCGGGTGCGGGTGGAGGGCTCGTAGAAAAGGGTGACAAGAAGCTTCCCCCGGAATTTCTCCAGAGGTGCCTCCAGTTTTTCCATCCGGCCGGCTTCCGCGAAGAGCTCATCCAGCATTTCCCGGGTAAACTGCTGACTTTCGATCACGTGCCTGAGTTGCATGGCGCTCTCCCCTTCGTTAATCATGCATTATAGCATAAGAAGCGGATTTGGGAAAGTTTTCCGGCGGACGGTTGTTTTCCCGGAGCGGCTGTTTCCCGGAGGACAACGGACAGAAACGGAAGGGAACGGATTCCCCATTTCGCCGTTGCCGCTACCGGCAGGGCTGGAAATTTCCGGCACGAACGTTCGATCGAATTTACAGCCAGTCGATTCCAATAACCGGACTTCCTTATCCTCCCGGTTGATCGTACGTTCGCTTTTTTGCCGCTTTTCCTACGTCATTCCTCTCCTGCATTCGAAATACAAACGAAACAACACGGTGTGCACCGAAGGTTTGCAATAAACACCGGCCCGAGTTAAAATATCGCCTTGTTCGACAGCACCGGTAAATGAAAAAAAGGAGGACCCGTCCATGAAAGAATTCGCTCTGGACAAGGAAGAAGTCGTTTCCGCGCTGAAGACCGTTCAGGAATTCCAGTACTTCGACGAACTCCAACTGGAACGCCTCATCGCCGTCGGCCAGGGACTCGAACTGGATCCCGACGAAGTGCTCATCCGCGAGGGTGACTGCAGCGCCTACCTTTACGTTGTTCTCGACGGGACGATGACCGTTCAGCTTCCGCGCGGAGAGAAAGGCATCGTCACCCTCGGCTCGACCGGGAAGGGCCAGATCTTCGGCGAAGCGGCCATCTTCGTCAACGTCAAGCGCACGGCCGACGTCGCCGCTGCCCGCAAGACGCGCCTGATGCAGATCGAGCGCGGCAACCTGCTCTCCTACATCCGCGACAACCCGGAAGCCGGCAACAAACTGCTCATGATCATCATCTACAACCTGCTCCAGCGCCTGAGCGACCTTCACCAGGACGTCCACGTCGACGGCGATTCCCGTTTGATGCAGCGCGAGATCGACGAAATCATGAAGATGTACCTGAGGTAACTCCATTTGCAGCATTTCATTGCCAGACAGAAGACCGAGCTCAGACCTTTTCTCGCGGAAACGCTCGGACTCTCCGGCCGGAAGGCGAAGGATCTCGTGGATTCCAAGCTCGTGTTTGTCAACGACAAACGCGTCTGGATAGCGACTTATCTGCTGCGCCCGGGAGACCGCGTGGACGTCGTGGTCCCGAAGGAAGAGACCGCGCCGGAACCGGTCATTCTCCACGAGGACGAATGGATCATCGCCGTGGACAAACCCGCCGGGGTCGTCACGGAAAGCGATCCCGCCTCGATGGAAGCCCGCCTGCGGAAGACGCGGGAAGACAACCGGATCCGCGCCATCCACCGCCTCGACAAGGAAACGAGCGGCGTCGTTCTCTTCGCGAAGACGGACGAGGTTCATGGGCGTTTCGTTGAGCTCTGGAGCGACAAGGAAGTCAGAAAGCTCTACCTAGCCGTCTCTTACGGCGAGGCGGATTTCGATGCTCGCACGGTGAAAACGCCCGTGGACGGCAAATCCGCCTTATCGCACGTCAAAACCATCTCCCGCACGAAGGATTTTTCCTGCTTCGAGGTGGAGATCGAGACCGGCCGCAAGTACCAGGTTCGGAAGCACCTCGCCGTCATCCGGCACCCCGTCGTCGGCGACAAGAGCATCGGGGTGAAAGTGGTGATCAGCGCCGCTCTCAAGAATGTCCGCCGGCAAATGCTGCATGCGTGGAAGATCTCCTTCGTTCATCCGTTCACCGGACAAAAACTGGCATTGACGGCTCCCGTACCGCAGGATATGGCCGGGCTGATAAAAGAACTGGGACTCCGGGTTCAAGAAGATCGCTGAAACCGGATTTTGCTTGCAGGAAACTTCGCCGTTTCGCCGGATCCACCGGTCGACCGTCGCGTCGTGAAACCGAACGCTTTTTTGATTATTTCCCGTCCTTGCCTTACAATTATGGTTTCAAGAGGTGAAGGCTGAACGTATGACAATCCGCAAAGTACTGCACGACATCCGCAGCTTGGTCCCCATCTCGGTGGTCCAGAAGATATTCTTCGGATTGCTGGTGGTGATCGGTTTTCTTACGGGCATCTTCATCAGCCAGATTGTCATCACTTTCTCGGACCTCAAAGATATCAGTCCGCTGGAGAATTATTCCCGTTTCTCCGTTCCCACCAAGGTTTATGACTCCAAAGGCAATCTGATCACGGAGTTCTTCCGGGAAAAACGGGAACTCATCTCCTTCAAGGACTTGCCGGACGATCTCGTCAAGGCGATTATTTCTATAGAGGACAACGAGTTTTATCATCACAGCGGATTCAATCCGGTTTCCGTATTCAAGGGCGTCTTTATCGACCCCCTCTTCGGAAAGCGCGCCCGCGGCGGTTCCACGCTGACACAGCAGCTCGCCAAAAGCCTCTTCACTTCCGGCGAACGCAGCCTGTTCCGGAAGATGATCGAACTCTGGTACGCCTTCCAGATCGAAAAGAAGTACTCCAAAGAGGAAATTCTCGAACTCTACTTCAACCAGGTCTACTTCGGCCACGGCTGTTACGGAGTCCAGTCGGCGGCACGTTATTTCTTCGACAAGGACGTTTCGGACCTCAACCTCGCCGAAGCTTCGCTCCTGGCCGGCATTGTCAACGCCCCGGAGGCCTTTTCGCCGATCTTCCATCCTTACCGTGCACAGGCCAGGCACCATCAGGTGCTGCTCGCGATGGTGAAACAGGGATATATCTCCAGGGAAACGGCGGAAGACGCCTATAACTGGTTCTGGGAGAATTATTCCTCCATCATCCGGGCAAAGGATATCACCGCGCAGCGTACCGACAAGAACTGGGCCCCCTACTTCACCGAGTGGGTGCGCATGCAGCTCGTGGACAAATACGGCGAGGACAAGCTCTATTCCGGCGGTTACCAGATCTATACTTCCCTGGATCTGGACAAGCAGAAAGCGGCCCAGAACGAAATGATGAGCGCCATCTCCAACGAGCAGGACAATTACGACCACGAGACCCGCGGTTCCGCCAACTACTACAAGGAACAATACGAGGACATCATCGATATGATGGGGTTGTACCTGGGAATGGACAGCCTCAATATCGGCTATTCCCGCGTTCGCGATCGTCTCGACGAACTGCTCAAGAGAGTGGACGATCCGGTTTATCTCACCTCCTTCGCTTTCGGTCTCGACGGCGTCAACAAGAAAATCCGCAACCGTTATTTCCTCAATCAGCTCGTCAAGAACAGTTCCGATCAGGTCGAGGGTTCGCTGATCAGCATCAATCCGCAGAACGGTTACATCGAGGCCATGGTCGGCGGACGCAGCTTCAACTACGCCAACCAGTACAACCGCGCGATTATGGCGCGTCGACAGACGGGATCGCTCTTCAAGCCGTTCTATTACGCCATGGCCATCGAGAAGAAACTCATCACGCCGGCCACCGTCTTCGACGACAAACCGATGATCTACGAGGACGAGGCGAAAAACCTCTGGACTCCCCGGAATTACGACGGAAAGTTCATGGGTCCCATCCGAGTGCGTCAGGCTCTCCAGAATTCGATCAACATCGTCGCCATCCAGATTTGGGACTCGCTTTTGAAGACCTTCGGATACAACAACGTCATCGCCTTCATGGCGGATATGTTCAGCATCAGCACCGACGAAGCGAAAAAGCGGGTGGAAGACAAGCTTGCCTACGCTCTCGGCGTGGGAACCTTCACCCCTTACGAACTTGCCTACGCGCTGACCACCTTCGCCAACGGCGGCACCGTGATGAAACCCATCTCCATCCTGCGGGTGAAAGACCGTTACAGCCGCGTGGTGGACGACTTCGAAGTCGTGCGGGATCAGGACAAGAACAGCCGCCGCCAGGTGTTATCGCCCGGGGCCGCATACCTGATGCAGAGTATGATGAACACGGTCCTCTACAACGGTACGGGTGCGGACGCCGCGAAAGAAACCGGATTCTCGCTCGACGCGGGCGGCAAAACCGGAACCACCCCCAACTGGAAGGATGCCTGGTTCGGCGGTTTTACCCGAAACCTCGTCACGGTGGTCTGGTTCGGATTCGACGATGCGAACAAATCCCTCGGAAAGGGCCGTACCGGAGCCGTCGTGGCGGCGGTACCCTGGATGCGCTATATGCTCGAGGCTTCGAAAAATCTTCCGAATCTGCCATTCCCTATGCCGGCAGATGTGACCGAAGCCACCGTCTGCGCCAGAACCGGCCTCCTCGCCTCGCCCTTCTGCCCGAACGTCACGAGCGAGTATTTCATCCGCAACACGGTGCCCAGCAAGATCTGTGATCTGCACACCACGGATAACCAGGGCTTCGACTCCGACATCCAACTGCAGCATATCACGAACCAGATCAAGATGGATGAACTGGAACTCGATAAAAAGAAGGATAACAGCAGCAGCGGCCCCGACGACGGCAATCTCGGCGACCTCAAGCTGGACGACCTCAAGATCGAAAAAGGGCTTCAATGAGGCTTTTCCTCGTCGACGGTTTCGTGGACGAACCGACCTGTCTCGGCGTACCTCCTTCCATCGCCACCTATCCCCGGTACATCGCCGGGGCGGCGAAGCTCGCGGGCGCGGAACTGGAGTTCAGGACCATCGAGGAAATGCGCCTGCGCGAGTACCGTGCCGACGGCTGCGACGCGATGATCCTCGTCTCCGGAAATCCCGTTCCCGGCAAATACCTCGGGGGAATCCCCATCCGCCCCGACGAGTTCGACCTTCTCGCCCGCGCCAACCGGAAGCTGCCCATTTATGTCGGCGGACCGATCCGCTTCGAGAACCTTCCCTTCTCCTCTCCCAACCTCCACATCGTGCGAGGCGACATCGAACGTTTCGCTTTCGGCCTCCTGTCGGGGCATGAAGCAGACGGAAACTGCCGCACGATAGAAGAACTGAACGCTTATGCGGAAGCGGGCGCTTCCCTCGTGACGCGCTATCCCCGCTTTCCTGACGTGATCGTGGAGATCGAAACGGGCCGCGGGTGCCCGCGCCGCGAGCACTGCAGCTTCTGCATCGAAGGCAACTACGAAACGGATTTCCGTTCCCCGGAAGCCGTCGCGCGGGAAGTGGCAGCTCTTTACGCCGCCGGCGTGAGACATTTCCGCCTCGGAAAACAGGCGGATCTCTTCGCTTATGGCTCGCGGCTGGAAACATGGGTGGAAGGCTTCCCGAAACCGGAACCGGAAGCGCTCCGGAAACTGTATGCCCTTGTCCGCGAAGCCGCGCCGGACCTTTCCACCCTCCATCTGGACAACGTCAACCCGGGCACGATCGCCCGCTTCCCGGAAGAGTCGCGGGAGATCGCCCGCATCGTTGCGGACGCCGACACTCCCGGCGACGTGGCAGCCTTCGGAATGGAGAGCGCCGACCCGGAAGTGATGCGGCGCAACTCTCTCAAGGCGTCCGCGGAGCAGGTGAAACTGGCCGTGGAAATCGTGAACGCGGAAGGATCGTTCCGCGTGGACGGAGTACCGAAGTTCCTGCCGGGAATCAACCTGGTGCGCGGCCTGCCCGGGGAAACCCGGGAAACCTTCCGTCTGAACCACCTTTTCCTCAAGGATGTTCTCGATTCCGGTCTCATGTTGCGGCGCATCAACATCCGTCAGGTCCGCCGTGCGCCCGGCACGCCCCTGTCCGCGATGGCCGATTTCGACGCCCGCGAGGAAAAAAAACTCGACGCGGTTTTCCGCCGTTTCCGCGAACTCATCCGCGACGAGGTGGACGAGCCTATGCTGCGGAAGGTCTTCCCCGAAGGCACCCTGCTCCGCAATCTGATCGTGGAATCGCGGCGCGGAGACTGGTCCATCGCGCGTCCGATCGGCACCTACCCCGTTGCGGTCAACCTTCCCCGGGTTTATCCGCTTTTTACGCGACTGGATGCCTTCGTCACGGGCTGCCGGGAGCGCTCGCTCGTCGGGCTGGAAGCGCCCTTTCACGCTCGCCGCGCTTCCCTCGCGGAGTTGCGCGCCCTTCCCGGCCTCGACCGGCGTGCGGGAGAGCTCATCGCCCGAGGCGGCGCAACCGAGTCCGACCTTGCAACGCTTCCGGTTTACCCGAAGATCGCTCCGCACCTCCGCTTCGACGATCGGCCATGAAAAAAGGCGGAGGTAAAATCCTCCGCCCGTCGGGGAAATAGGGATCGGAAGGGATCAGCCCATCTTTTTCTTGCGGCGGAGGAAGGCGGGAACCTCGTAGTCTTCCTGCGGCGCGGTCTGGCGGATGGGAGCGGCCTCCCGGGCTGGGGCGGTCTGGAAGGTGCGGAAGCGGTTGAGCCGGTCCTGCTGGGCCCTGGCGACGTCGATCACCTTGCGGTCCTGGAAGATCTCCTCGGCGGGGATGGGCTCGGCGGAGACATCGGAGGATTCGGTCTGGAACCCGGTGGCGAGAACCACGACCTTGATGCGATCGCGCATCTTGTCGTCCACATGAACGCCGAGCTTCATCACCTGCACATCGCCGCGGCAATACTCGCGGAGAAGGGTGCCGGCCTCGTCGTACTCCGACATCGAGAAGTCGTTGCCGACGATGAGGTTGGCGAGCATTGCTCCGGCACCCGCACTCTTGAAGTTGGAATTCTGGATGAGGGGATTTTCCAGGGCCATCTGGACGGCTTCCTTGACCCGGTTGTCGCCGGAGGCACTGCCGATTCCCATGATCGCTTCGCCGCTGTTGGAAAGGACGGTGCGGACGTCGGCAAAGTCCACGTTGATCACGCCGGTAACGGCGATAATGTCGGAAATGCCCTGCACGGCCTGAATGAGAATGTCGTCGAGCTTCTTGAAGGCGTCCTTGAACGACATGCGGCGTTCGATGATGTTGCGCACCTTGGAGTTGGAGATCACGAGCATCGTGTCCACCTGGTCCTTCAGGCGAGAGATGCCGTCGTTGGCGATCTCGATCTTGGTTTTGCCCTCGAATTCGAAGGGCACCGTCACCACGGCCACGGTCAGCGCGCCGGCGTCGCGGGCGATCTTCGCGAAGATCGGAGCGGCTCCGGTGCCGGTGCCGCCGCCCATCCCGGCGGTGATGAAGACCATATCGGCA
>Ga0326727_10020135_pt1 | contig 13283 bp, 15 predicted proteins | sample MB2enrmetagenome_FD_207643 | JGI IMG/M metagenome (GOLD analysis project Ga0326727, IMG submission 207643) | Lab enriched peat soil microbial communities from McLean, Ithaca, NY, United States - MB29MY | ecosystem: Environmental > Terrestrial > Soil > Wetlands > Peat | place: USA: New York...
ATGTCTTGTGTTCAGGAAACAGCGCAACGATCCGGCTTGCGAGTGCGCGCTTGCCGCCGATGTAACTGAATGGCCCATGCATGAATTCGGATGAAAGAAGGTTTTGTTGTATGTCGCTGCGCTTCGACTCGACCTTTAGGTATCGAAGCGCCCACTCATCCTACGCGGGAATGCCGCAAAGAAAAGGTAGGAAGTTTTTCAGTGGGTGTCACATTCTGCTCCATCGGGGAGTGACCTGCGTAATCAAAGAGCGTGGGCCGCTCGTCCATACCGAGCACGGGGTTACCATCCGCAACCAAAGGAGAAAAGTTGCGTGTCAGCCATCTTCGCTCCTCGAATAGCTAACACCCGTCGAACGGCCCAGAGTAAAGGTTACGATGTACGTCATCATCCACAAGGTAGGAAGTTTTTCAGTGGGTGTCACATTCAGATGTTGCCCGACAGACCCGACACCCGTTGAAAAAGTTCCTACCTTTGCAGAGGCGATATGGTACGAGATACTCTCCTGCATGAGCGATGACCATGCCCCAAAACATCCGAACAACAAATCCGACCGATTGCATGAGGACGACCCTGAGTTGGAGCAGGACTATCGGGTGCTCGCAAGAATTCTCCTCGATTTCTATTACGAGCGGCAGCGACATCAAAGGAGTTTTCCCCAGGATGGGTTTGACAATAATGGTTAACCCCCTACGCTGTTAAGTTAAGAAAGGTCGAATAGTACAAATGCCATACACCTAAGACAAACAAAACATGAACGCAGTTATTTACTGTCGTGTCTCTTCTAAAGAACAGGTGGAGGGCACGAGCCTCGAATCGCAAGAAAGGGCCTGTAAGGACTACGCAACGAAGAACAATCTCAATGTTCTCCAAGTCTTTATAGATCGGGGCGAGTCAGCGAAATTTGCGGATCGTCCGCAGTTACTCGAATTGATCGCGTACTGCCGCAAGCAGCACCCGGGTGTACAGAGGGTGCTCGTTTGGAAGGTGGATCGATTGGCGCGTAATGTGGGCGACCATTTCAACATCAAGGCTAGTTTGCTCAAGCATGATGCGCGCGTCGTCTCTGTCACTGAACCTATCGACGCCAATCCTGAGGGGAAGTTACTAGAGACGATCCTTGCGGGGTTTGCGCAGTTCGACAACGACATCCGTGCAGCTCGCACTTTACAGGGTATGCGGCACAAGATTCAGGCGGGCCTTTACCCGTGGAAGGCACCTATCGGGTACCGGTCAATAACCTTGAGAGCTAAGAAGACACAGCCAGATGTTCCAGCGCAACCCGAATTCAATCTGCTCCAGCAAGCATGGAGAGACCTGGCGACTGGGTCCTTTACGAAGGCAGAGGTGCGTCGGATGCTTACGAGCCGAGGAATGCGAACAAAGATGGGCAAGCCTCTGGCCCCACAATCCATTGATGGGATATTCCGCGACCTGTTTTATGCAGGGGTCGTTCGCGATCCGTGGTCCGGTGAAGAGCATATGGGGCAACACATTCCGATGATTGACCGGGATACGTTCGCTAAAGTGCAGCAAATTCTCTCACGTCGTAACCGTAAAATTCCCCACATATCAATCCGGCCCGATTTTCCCTTGCGCTCGTTCGTGCGGTGCGACCAATGCCAACTAGGGCTTACGGGATCGTCCTCGCGCGGTCGTACACAAACGTATCCGTACTACCACTGCTTCACTAAAACATGCAGCAATGGCACTGCATATCCGCAGCGGGAAGTTCACAAGGAGTTTACAGAATTCCTGGATTCAACCAGCCTCAATGCGCAGGGCATGGAACGCGTGAAGCAATACATCGAAGAGATTTCCGGTAGCGAGAACAGCATGACTAAGATCATCAATGAAAAGAGAATCCGTGAGACTAAGCGGATTAGAGAACAAGAACAACAACTGATTCGCATGAAGATGGATCAACTCATTAGTAACGAGGAATTCCTTATACAGCGGTCCATCCTCACGGAACGCCTCTCCGATCTGGGATCACAGGATACACTGAATGCGATGAGTCCCGAACAGGCGGCGGCGACCCTCGACAGTATTTCTAATCCAATACTGGATTTGGGCGGCTTTTGGCAGACCGCTTCGGTTCAAATACGGAGACGGTTCCAACAATGGGCACTTCCGGTCGGTTACGTTTATGGAAGAATTGGAACCGCCCAGAGAGGCCGTCTCTTCTCACTTATTTCAACTTCTGCGGGGTCAAATACAAGAGAAGTACACCCCACAGGGGATAGTTGGAACCAATTAGCTGAAGAGATTAGTAAATTTGCGGAGATCATTAGGGAATCATGTAGAAGTTGATAGATTCTTGTGGGGAGTGCAAGATTTTCCACCTCTTCATTTCCCTCCGTTGTACATCGCTTGAACCTGAGTTGTAGAAAGGGAACGGTTGTAGATGCGGACATCGTCGATGAGGCCGGAAAAATCGTGGGAAGGGTTATATCCTAATCCTATAGCCACTGAACCAAGAACAGTATTCATTGGACTAGAAAAATTGCCCGTTGTGGGTTGTCCATTAATATAAACGGTTGCACTTGTTCCGCCATTATATGTATAACCTACAAAACACCATGTATTGGATGTTATCCCACTAGGGCCAACGAAACCCTCTGCACCATCACCATAATATACATCGCCTCCATACGCCCACAACGCCGAGTATTCACTCCCCGAATATGTGCCGTAGCTTTGGATGATATAATCTCCACCCACGCTTGGGAGGTACACCCACGCAAAAACGCTTCTCGGATTGCTACCGAGCGGAATATTGTTTGCACCCGTACTAACAGAGTTGTTACTTCCATTGAAGTTTAATGCACCATTTCCTACTTTTCCAGTTGTCCATGTAGGCGCTGGTGAGCTTAGCGTTCCATTGTTTCCATTCCCGCTCCAGTCATACGCCGTCGTCCCCGTCCCCTCATCCATCGTCCAGAGACCAACAAGGGATGAGTCGCCATAATCCAATGGTTCCAGCCCCAGTTGGGATCCTTTCTCATAGACGGTGGCTAAGGGTCCTCCATCGCCTGATATCTGGTCATTTGATCCTCCCAATTGATATTTCTGCGACTCCATCGGTGCAGTGACCTCGAACTGTGATCCATTCGTCGTATAGGTGTAGTACAGTCTTGATGAGGATTGATTGATGGGGTCAGCAGGGAGATTGCTGATGGGAGACCCTGAAGAGAGATTCGTAAGATTCACGGGGATCCATCCTGACCCATTGATGCTTTTGAAAGTGGACGAGGCCGCACAATGATACATATACGTCGAGGGAAGGGAGATGAGGCCCAATCCCTGGCATTGGTCACCTACGGTACTTGTGGCTGATGGGTCAGGGATGGAAACATAGACCACAGAAGAAGAGCCAAGAGAGAAGCTTGAAGCTCCAGATTGGTCCGTCGTATAGAGGTTTATGGCGCTGTTGAGGGTGCTCATATCAGAGACCCTATTCGAATCCCTGCTTTGACGGAGTAGTTCTGCGGGATTCAAAGTGAGGACCACGACTACAGCGAGGATGGCGATAATAGCAATGACGACAAGAAGTTCAATGAGGGTGAAGCCTTTTCTCATGGAAGAGATATATGAGTAAGTATAGCAGGAATGAATGTTTTTAGCAGTCGGCCATAATCCAGACGTTATTCAGTATTAATTCACAAGAGAGACCCCGAAAGATGCAGTTTCTGGCGCGTTCTCCCTTGCCAAACTGTGGAGAACTGTATATATCATCCAGATAAGGTGACACGTACTGAAAATCTTCCTACCTTGAGGCACGTCCTACGATTGTTAAGATTATTGCAAACGTCGCAGTAATAAATGATCTTTGATAATCCACACCATGCCACAACAAAATGCGGCTCAGTATCTACGGTCTCTCCGCAATAAGTCGGGACTTACGCAACGTGAGCTGGCGAGCATTCTCGGACTGGTATCCGGAGTCACAGTGTCACGCCATGAAAGCGCGAGCACCATGCCAGTGCTACTGGTCGCCATAGGTTATCAAGTTATCTTCCGCGCGCCCATACAGCAACTGTTTCCCGGAACATATGAAGCCGTACGGCAGAACATCGAAGATCGGCTATCGGAATTTGAGGCGGAACTGCAACAGAGCTCGATCAAAGGTCGTAGAGCCGCCATGATTGCACAGAAACTTGAGTGGCTCTGGGAAAGGCGAAATACTGATGCAGCCTAATTGAGCAAATGAGGAAAACCAAAGAACGGATCATGGCAATTGATCTTCGCCGCAGTCGCTTCGGCTACGCAGTGCTCGACGGACCGGGCACCTTGATTGAATGGGGGTCAGGAGAAATATGGGCGGATGGCAAACGACGCGGTGCCCTCAAGAACACTCGTCTTCGTTCAACGTTGCGTGTCTCATCCCCCGCAACTGTGGTTGTGCGAAAATCGCAGTACCGAGGAGGCCTCGGCTCCCCGCTCAAAGAGCGACTGCTTCGGCAGATTAAGCGCGATGCGGATGGATCTTCGATTCCGGTTGTGATGATTAGCCAGAACGAGATCAGAAGGGCATTTCACCTTCCCAATAGGTCCTCCAAATACAAGATTGCGTCGATGATCGCTCGCAAGTTTCCGGAGCTACATGGAAAGCTGCCCGCGAGCCGCAAATCATGGAAGCCGGAACCGCACAGAATGATTATCTTCGACACGATAGCGGCGGGACTCGCCTATTTGCAGTCTGAGGGCGTCAGTGAGCCGCAGGAGTGATGTCGGCAATATGAAAACCTTTTCGTCGGCTCCGCCGGTGACGTTAACTCGACGATATAAGCGTCCGTCACGCCGTGTGCGGAGCCGACGAAAGGGTTTTAAAAAGCCAGCGACACTACTGCTACTCGTTCGAATCTCGTAGCACCATAGAAATACCAGTGGAAACGTTTGGTAGTGTCGTCCCGAAAAATTCATGTACCCCTCGGAAGACGTCACCATCAACTAGCATAGTGCGCTTTTGGCTATCCATTTCTTCGGGATGAATCCAACTAAATTTCCGTACCGAATTACGAAGCTCCATCTCCGGGTCCATTTCCAAAAGCCAGCTTGGCGCTGTTTTCATAGAAACGCGACAGAATTCGAAAATGTAGACTACAAGCTCAGAATAGCCTGGATCGGGCTTGACGCTCACAACGAACTGTTCTCCGAGGCTTTCGACGCTAACATCCTTAGCACTCATCCCGAGAAAGCTAGCTATGTCTATTGAATTCTGTTCTTGGCGTATGGTGTTGCTTTCGCCAGGTTGTCTACGTCTGAAAGGCAGCATGAACGCCTGCCAGCCCGTGACTGGTTTGCCGCTAAAGTAGTGAAGAAGGCAAGGACGGCCAAGTGCATCATTAGCTTTGAATAGAAAAATATCAAGATGCATGATTCTCGGCGGCATAGGCCCAAATGGCGAGTACGCGTTCGCTAGACGCATACGTTCCTCTTTTGAAATAAGTAGCCAGATGGGGTTGATCACACTCACAGAGGAAAGAGTCATGACCATTGGATAGTTATCTGCCGTGAGCACTCGCTGCACGCCTTTCGCTATTGCTGGGGAAACCATCAGCTCACCAATGCGTAGATGGAGAGACTCTGGAATGCTGCGGGTTCCGCCGAATGGATCGCTCTCTGTTACAGGAAGAACATGGTCTTGCAGTTTGTCGAGAACAATCTCGCCGTGTTTCTTTGTGGAAATATATTGGTCTCGATCAGTATCTTTGCCTTGCCATGCCAATCGATACCCACGATCACGCTTACCCTCTATCCACAGGATTGTGTTGTCACAGTAATCGCTAAGCGCTTTACGAATCTTGGCAATTGATTGGTGTACGCTGTTATCCCCGACGGACGTTCCGATCCAGGCTGTGTCAATTATTTCCGGAACCCTTAGAAATGCGGGGCTGGACTCATAGAGGGCGCGAAAAACCTTAAAATCTTGTAGATCAAGGTCTATGAGGTTGCCCGCGTAATAGAGATAGTTGTACTTCAGATCGATTTGAAATCTGCCATTGCCCGAAAGCCTTACGGAGGTACCGGACATGATGATTGAACCTCGTGTCAGAATTCAGCCACATTTCAGCGATGATTAAGTGTCGAAAATACAAAAAGACTTATGCTGTATCAGGAACCGGGAACCGACGTGCAGTTCCTTGCACTAAGAATTCCCGGAGCGGTGGTTACACACCGCCCCAGGTACCGCAAAAATCCGCGGCAGGCATTCACCTCTACCAAGGAGAGACGAACGCCAGACGCGTCACCACGCTTGCTGCCGCAAAGTGCTGCTGTGCGGGATGTCATTTATTCTCCACGGCATAGCTGCGGTGTCAAGTCCGCCTCCTGTTTCATGGGAGATGTTGGGGTCGGCGCGCTTGAGCATCCATCCTTCCACTTGAGCCCAGGGGAATCCTCCGCTAACGCATTCAACTGCGTGGATAGGACTTTATGGGACACAATGAATCCAAAAGAGTCGAGCTCATCATCATTCACGACTACACCGATATTCCGGGTGAATGCACGCCGGGCGAGGAAGTCGTTGCAATCATCCTGATCTATCGCGGGCGGAGGTACTGGATTCCGTTGTCCCCCGGACACTTGATTCTCGTTGATTTTCTAGCTCGCCGTCGGTGGATTGCGCAGGATGCATGGCGCATAGCAGCGCAAATGCAACTAGACCCGTTCGTGATCCAGCACGCATCGAATGGTCCGGGTGGTCACGTGAGAGTGGCCCGCTCGAGCCGAGCCGCAGTGCGGCAGCAGATCAAACGGATTCGCACTGTACTGCAAAAATTATTTGATGAAGAGGGGCTAGACCTCAAGGCTTCGGACATCATCCGTTCGGAAGAAACCAGCACACGTTCCGTGCGATACCGCATTAACGCCGATGTGCTGCGTTGGGTTCACTGGCCTACGCCGGAAGGCGAAGATTCGACTTCGGGTCTGCCAATTCCGGAGGTTCCTGGGCCGATCTTGAGCTCGGCACAGGTGTCGTCGCATCGTGTGGGATTGTGATTCGTTAGGCCGTTAGATTTGGTATGCTCCCAGTATCGAATATAATACCGGCGGTGAGGTGAGCGATGGACTATCTTGTATGGGGCGTGTTCCGTTGGGGTATTGTTCTTGTATTGACTGGCATGATTGTATTGGTAGTGATTATCCCTTTAGTGGGTAAACTGAAGCCGCTCATGAGTGTTCGGACAGAGTTTTTTTCCGCTAGAGCTGCTTACTGGTGTATTATCGCGGGGCTTGGGATGTTGTTGATAATGAGTGTTAGCATCGCTACTCGCTTTGCGATCATATGCCGTCTGGGAGGTCGATAATGAGCTTCCTCGCGAGAAAGCAGATTCTCGATTTTGTTGGTCAGAAAAAGCTCATCACAGAAAACTACAATGAGGAATATGTTCGCGAGTCTTCATACGATCTGCAACTAGGTGAAGAGCTGTACTTAGTTGGAGAAAAAACCCCAATATATCTGACCGATGAAGAACCCTTTGTAAGCCTGCCGCCAGGACAATTCGCAATTCTAACATGCTCAGAGACCATCGATATTCCGAGAAACATGATGGCATTTATTACGTTGCGAAGCAAGTATAAGTTTCAGGGCTTAGTCAACATATCTGGCTTTCACGTGGATCCTAGCTTCCAAGGGGTGCTAAGGTTTGGAGTGCAGAATGTTGGCCCCACAGATATTCACCTGAAGTATCGTGAGCCTACATTCACCATCTTTTTCGCAGAGCTTACATCCGATCAAATCGGTCCCGGTCGCAACGGACAAAACCTGAAAGGGATACGCCTCGAAGATGTGCAACTGTTAGGTGGCAGCAACTTTACGTTATCTACACTCCAAAAAGATGTGGACCGTTTGAGAACCCTTGTAAACATTTACGGGGCAGCAGCTGTATCAGCCTTGGTCGCACTTATTCTGAGGGTAATCTTGCACTGAGCTGACATTGTCCCGTTCGGCCCAGCGTCGCCAGAGCAGTTGCAAAACAGGGCTATTGCAAAATGAAATAGATTCCGTTACTGCATCAGTATTACCACTGCGACGCGCTGCATCGGCGACAACGACTGCCATCATATTAGTGAATGCTTGAGGTGCGTTGTCCAATCGAGCAAGCCAAATATATTCTTTAGTTGTTAGAGTGTTCTGTACTAACGCATTCACTCTCTTGTTCATTTCGGTCCAAATTGGCTCGGCCTGTTCCTGAGGGAGGGCTAATGATTCAGTCGAGCAGGTTATAGGCACACGCTTTGAACTGAACACAAACTGCATGTCTTCCTCGTACACATGAAGACTGTCGCTAAAGTGCGTGTACATACCTGGCTCAATGCCGATCCAGCCTGCTATGACCTCCTGCAAACTCGTAAATTGCACGAAGTTGTATGGCAAGCCCCTAAATAAATCATTGCTGCGCATTATCTGGGACCATTCAAGCTTGCCATCTCGAATCTTCAACATAGAGCAAATATTACAGGGAATATCATCTGATGCTGGATTACCATTGTTTACCGGAAAATCTTTCGTTGCGTCCCATATCTGAAGGACAACCTGACGGCCATCGGGGTTGCATTTCAAAGCCTTGCTAGCTTGTATCAGTTGATCCAGGCCGAAATTCTTCCGGAGTCGAAATCCGTATGCACCGTGATACTTTGGCCCCGAACCGGCATATTTAGGCAACTGGGGATTGAAGTAATTGAGGTATGCGGAATCTTGGCGACCGTTGAGAATGCCAATAACTTCTACGATTGCGAATGGTACGCTTAGTCCAGGGTTTCGTGACACTATCCACCTTTGACGTGGATCTCGTATCTGAATCATTACGTGAAGCAATTCGGACGTACTACCGCCTCTACCACTCTGTCTCGGTGCCATAGACTGATTTCTGAGAGCTTCAACTGCAAGCAGCCAAGCATCATCAGCGGTATTAGCTTCGAATATCGACATGCGGTATCTCTTGCTCCTTTGCAATGAGCCCGTTAATGTGCCATTTGGGGGGGTACCAATACTCTATCGGTGACGCTGTACTCCGGAAGATTTGCTTGATTCTCGTTCTCGCTGTGATGCCAATGACATCTGGATGCGCGTGCCGAGCGTACTTGTCCACCTCACAGAATAGATTCTGACAATCGATGAGTTGAAGAGGGCGTCCCCATAATGATTGGAAATTAATACCGAGTCTGTCAAACTCGACTTCCTGTCTATCGGCAACCATTCTGATAATGTCTGCCTCGTTGAGCCCGCCGAGGTCTTTAAAGCATTTCCTAATTCCGTTCCGTGCGCCAGGACCGGGAACAACGAATTCCATCTCGCTGAATGAAGTAAGCACGCTGTAGTTGATGTCGGTGGCGTACTGATATGCCAAGAAATCGCCGATCATCGGATAGGAAAGCAGCACTTCGAATACATCACTCATTCTCTTCAATTGCGTGATCCTCTGGGGAACACCATCGGCCAGCATGTTGCGCAACAGTATGAGGTGATTGCGGTGCTTCTTGGGCTCGCCATGCCTTCCTCCGGAAGGCATGATATACGCAGCGGAGTATATGGTCTGTTTGCGGGCCATCGCTGCGGTCAACACGTCATCAAAGGAATGCAGGTCGAATGTTTTCGTTGTTAACGGGCCAAGGGCTCTCCCTAACAATTGCCACGTCTCAATTTTATTGAACAGCTTAAACAAGATAGTCCTAAAGAACACTTCGTCGGGTCGTTGATCGCCGTCGTAGATGACATTCCGAATCAAGAATTGACTGACTCGGTCCGATGCGCGGTATGCGTTGGTGAATTTGAAGTGCGAGAGGATCGGGTCATCGGTCCACGGCGGTAATACGTGATGTACTCGCTTGAAGAACACGTCTTGGCGTTTAGCTGCAAAGCGCCAATATGTGTCGTAAACCTCAGAAGGATTCGCCGGGGAAAGTTTTGCAAATACTACGGGGGCATGATGGCGCTGCGGTGCAGAATCGGAATGGAGATTGAGAGTTCCCTGGCGTGAGGTCCGCTTACTGGAGTGGCGCACCGTGAATGTCCCGAGATTCAACACGCACAAAATATCGCGAAGAGACTCCTCAATGGTTCGTGCGGTCGAAATGCGATGAATGATATCTTTGTCAGTTTCACTCGCCTCGAGTTCCGCATATGCTTCTTCGAGTAGATTATGGATTGCAGACGGATGCTCTATCCGATCGGGTATTGATCGCCCAAGTAGAAAAATGGCAGTCGGGCGGTGAAGTGACCAATGGTAAAGCTCAAGATCAATCATGAGTCTGAGCGACTCCGGGTCCATGCCCGATACCTTTCCGTACGCGACGGTAGACCACCAGAAACGATCCATCACGACGATCTCGCCGGATTCGAGCGCCGGAATGATCGTTGTATGCAAAGCGTCGATATGCGCAGCCACATGGAGCAACTGTTTTGCCGCAGGAATGATCCCATGGAGTCCGTACCGTTCCGGGGAATGATGGAGGTTGTATACAAGTTCCCCGAGTGACCCTTCGATGCGTCCTGGAGAGCTAACGTAGCGTGCGCTGTGTCCCTGCGACACAAGCCATTCAACAAGACGGAGGCTAAGCGTCGTCTTTCCGGTCCCATCAGGGCCTTCGAAAATTATCAATTGGCCGGACATTCTATCCTTCATTCGTCGTCACGATTGCTTCTTGTGCATCTTCCATCAATGTCAGGGCGCGCTGGGCAATAGCTCGTCCTTCCGTCACGTGGATGTCGAACTTAGCAACCGAAGCCACGCAGGTCACGCGAATAAGCTGTAGTCCCCATTGATGGGCGAAGAACCTCCCAAGATCGCACAGGCCGATGTAGTTGCCGTACGCCCGCTCGAAGAGTGTCTGCGTGGCGTATAAGCCGGTCACGGATAATCCGTCTTCGCCGATGGGGCTAATCGAAACCTGTTGGAGGCATGGAAAGCCACGCTGCCGTTGGTGTGTGTGATCCCGTGAGGGATCGATGATTGACAACTGGTAGGCGCTACGTCGGTGATTCCCAACTTCTCTCGTGGATAGAACGTAGTCAAGCTGATTGACTGGTATAGAAGCGCCTTTCGGCTGGAATCGTAACATCCGCTCGAAGTAAATACCATTGTGGTTCAGTTTGCACTTGCGAAGCCGTGGCAATACTCGCGCATAGCGAGCAAACAAGTCTTGGGGCGGACTGTTTGGGTTCCATAAAGACGTTGGAAAGATCGTGCTCGCGACGGTTCGAATTGACTGCATCCGGTGGGCTCGGAGTTCAGCATCCAACAGCGTACGAATGCTCTGATCCTCGCGAACGACGTTCGCATCGAATCCCTTTACGCATACGATCAATGGAACGATCTCGTGCTTCGGTGCCTCGGCGATCTCGTTGAAAGCCAATGTCCACGCGTGCGATACGTTCTCACTCTCAATGACAACTGGCCCTTTAGTCATATTCGACCTCCTCAAGGTGACGGAACATGTTGCGACCTTCATAATGCTTCCTAGAAATTCTTACGAATGCGGCCCAGCCGCTCGAAGACTCGAAGCGACCAACACCGGGAGTGACCGCCTGAAAGAGCACACCATGTTCCAGGTCAGTGCGCTTTTCGCAGAACGGCCCTTCTTCCGATGTGCCGCGAGGAAGAACGAGAAAGTCTCCCACTGCCGCATCAACCGGTCTGCTGCTCCATTGCTCATCGACGATGATGAGTCCCTCGGGAGTGGGTTGGCCTAGGACAAATTCCCGGATCGCTTTCGGAGTGACCCGTTCGATAGTGGCGAACCGATCTTGGGTGATGGTGCGAAGCGCATAATGAAGGTGCCCAGCCAGCGTCGAGAACCCAACACCGAGCCAGCACGCAACACGGTAGAACTCGACGGGATTCGCAGTGGCGGGGTTCAGATTTCTCGCAGAAAATGCGCGGTCAACTGCGGACTTCGGCATGAGCAGCATTCCAGCGAACATATCAGCTCGGACTTCGTCGTCCTGCCGCTCCTTGTCGGAATTGGGATCAAACAGTTCGTCAACCCGGGTACCGTCTCCAAACACATGGTGCCCAAGTTCATGGGCGCATGAATATCGTTGCCGCCCTGCTGGTCGCTCGGAGCTAATCAAGATGACGGGCGCGTCCTGCCGCAGGTACATGCCCTCCATGCTCGATATTTTGGTGAAGCGTACCTCGACGCCGAGCTGCTGCGCCAAATCGAATATGTCAATTGCATCCCACGGCTTGATATGCACCGACGCCCGAATCCGAAGAGCGTGCATCGCCGCGGATTTAGCCAAGGCTTGCCGATTATTCATTCACCCTCCGGCTTGCTCCGCAATGACGTCAGCAAGTCCATCAACAGATCAACGTCGCCGGGCTTTAGTTTCGACAATTCGCGCGCAGCGAGTTCCAGCCTATCGGCGACAGGGTCACAAGGTTCTCCAGTAAGCCAGCCGACGGTGACGGAATAAATTTTGGCGAACTTGGTCAATTCCTCGGCAGCTACACTCCTGCGTCCCGCTTCGATTTCGGAAATCGACGGACGGTGCATCTCGACAAGTTTGGCGACTTGACCTTGACTCAATCCAGCTCGTTCCCGAGCAAGGCGAAGTCGCGACGCAATTGCGTTCCGCTGCTCGATGTTCATACAACCTCCTGCTTCACTGTGGCATTGGCTACGAGGCGATCTGCAATTTCGCCAATAGTAAGATCGCCATCGTCAGTAGGAGTGAATGGGTTGAAGTCTGGTCCAAAGGACAGAACTTCCAGCAAGAGCCCGGTGACCTCCTCGCCATTCAGGCTGTCAAAACCATCAACATCGATGAATGGACGCGAGTTTTCATTGAGCAAATCGATCGCCCTGCCGCTTTGTTCCTGAATCTGAGTAATGGCATGGCAGACCATGTGCAGCGCTTCGTCTCGGTTCATTTTGCCCTCCTTACTACCAGTAAGAATATCTTACCATCAATGCGCGGTGGGTAGTCAACATTTGTAATTTTGCGAGAACATTTTGGGGTTACAGAGGAAAATCAAAATTGCAATTTCTGCGGCAATACAACGGGATGTATACGTGAAAATCCCATTGAAACACCAATCGGATTTACTAGGAGGCGGCGACTGTCTCAAAATTGACTACAGTGAGGTATGCGAAAAAAGCAGATGCGCTAGGCGGATTCGCCCCATCTGCTTGATTCTTAATGAATTGTGATGGTCGGGGCGGTCAGATTCGAACTGACGACCCTCTGCTCCCAAAGCAGATGCGCTACCAGGCTGCGCTACGCCCCGACTTCCTTCAATCTTACCCCACTAGACCGCACAATTCACGAAGGT
>Ga0326727_10020137_pt1 | contig 13283 bp, 13 predicted proteins | sample MB2enrmetagenome_FD_207643 | JGI IMG/M metagenome (GOLD analysis project Ga0326727, IMG submission 207643) | Lab enriched peat soil microbial communities from McLean, Ithaca, NY, United States - MB29MY | ecosystem: Environmental > Terrestrial > Soil > Wetlands > Peat | place: USA: New York...
CCGCGTACCATTCCCCGCACGCTTCTCTCCTCACCGTGCAGATCTTCAGCCTCCCGCCCGCTGGGACCTGGCGGTGGACGACGATCGGTATGTCGCCCACCTTGGAGAAGTGGATTCGCCCTCCGTCGAGGAAGACGCTGCCGTTGTATGCCTGCGGGTAGGTGAAGGAGCCTTCCTCCCTGAACCGCTTGAACCTCGGGTACTTCGACATGTGGGCGAAGAAAGACCGGTAGGCGTTGTCCAGCCTGTGCAGGACGTCCTGGGCGACCTGGGAGTACAGCTCGCGCAGCTCCGGGTCCCTCTTCCTCTCTCCCGTCAGGATCCACTGCTGCATGCTGTACGACGTCGGAGCCCTTTCCTTCTCCCATCGGGTCTTGCGGTGCGAGAGGGCGTCGTTCCAGAGCCTCCTGCAGGCCTCGACGATGTAGAGCATTCGCTTCTCCTGCTCCGGGCCGGGGTACAACCTGAACCGGAAGACCCACCTCGTCGTTGTCATCCTGTCTTTGACACACCCCCTTCCAATAAAAGCACCACCAATCTCGCTTTCATCCCAGGGCTGAAGCACCTGGGATTTCTCGCTCGCGTCTGTTAAGGCGCCCGCGCCTTGGGGGTCGCAGGGCATCCTTACCGCTTCATCATCCGTCCTGTTTTGGAGCCATGACTTCAGGGCGCTTTTACGGTTGCGAAGCCAGGATCTCGTCTTCCATCCACTTCCTGTACACGTCCTGCTTCAGCACCTCGGCCGTGAGGAAGCCGTCGTTGACCAGCCCTTCGATGACCTTCTCGGCGGCGTACTCCTCGGGCGTGCGATTGGCGGCCAGGGCGGCCCTGTTCAGCGCCCCCGCGACCCGCCCGTCGCGGACCTCCACGGTGAGGCTGCTTATCGGCGCGGGGCCGACGCTGTTCCTGATGGCGGTGACTATGTCGTCGACCGCCGTCCAGGGGCTCAGCTTGATGGCGTTGACGACCCTCTTGGTCTCCGACCCGGTGAGGCCGAACCTCTCCACGGCGAGCGCGGCCTTCGTCTGCTCCTCGCGGCTCCCCAGCCTGGCTATCTGCCTCGCGTGCGAGACGGTTATGATGCCGTCTTCCCTCTCCCTGGGTCCGTCGATGGTGCCGCCCGAGCCTATCTTGCGCTTGCCCCACTCCACCTTCGCCTTCACCCTGTCGGGCAGCTTGGATATGCTGAGGATGTCCTCGAGCCAGGTGGTCGAGACGTTGTACTGCTCCGCGATCTGCTCGGTGCTCAACCCGCAGGTGTCCTTGAGGATCTTCAGGGCCTCGACGAACTCCGCCGGCTTGTACTGCCACCGCTTGATGTTGTCGTCGACCATTATCCTGAAGGCCGCGTCGTCGTCCAGCTCCCTGACGATGACGTCCCTCCCGACCTCGAGCTCCGTGAACCCGAGCACGTCCCTCATCGCCCTGAACCGCGTGTGGCCGTTGATGATCTCGTAGCCGTCGTCGCCGCGGAGCGGCCTGACCAGGATGGGGTTGAACGGGTGCCTTCCGTGCTCCCTGATGCTCTCCGCAATATCGTTGATTCCGCCGAAGTTGCACCTCGGGTTCAGCGGGTGCGGCCTGACCTTATCGACCGGTATCCTTGTCACTTCATCCATTGAAGTCGCCTCCTGTTGTTGTTATCATCATGCTTGCTTGCGCCTGCCTATGCTGACAGGAAGATTGAGTCTTCCTTCTTCTGAAGTTGCTTCCATGCAGGTTCCAAAGCGGCCCAGGTGAACGGTTCCGTGGGGTCTTCCACGAGGACGGCCGTCGCATTCTCTTTTCCTGCGATTGCCCCCAACGTGTTTCCCCATCCCTCATCTTTCGTGAAGACGACGAAGATGACGGGCCCGTGCTTCAGCAGCTCCTCGAGCTGGCGCGAGTACTTGCAGAAGTCGTCCGGCCAGAGGTTGTCTGACATTACCATCGTCAGCTGCTTGTCCGTCCGCTTCGCGAATTCCACCGCCTTGTTCATCATCTGGTTCGTTATGCAGTCGCCGTATCCTTCGAAATCCAGGAGGGCGTTGAATGGCGTCGCGTAGTCGTATGAGGGCTCGAAGACGAGCCTGTCGCTGATGGATTGCTTTCTGAAGTCGCCGCCGATCGATATGAGGGAGAACATGTCCTTGAAGTGCCTGGCCGTCTCGATGAGCCCCAGGGTCGCCTCGATCGCCCTTTCGACCTTTTCCCCGGACATCGAACCGCTTCCGTCGAAGACCAGGCACAGGTTCGCGAGGCCCGACGACGTAGTCGTCCTCTTGATCTCGGTCCTCGAGAGGGTGGTGATCCCCGGCAGGATCATCCCGTACTTTGAGACGGTCGCCTTGAGGTCGAGCTTCCTTATGGGCATCCCGACGTTCCACTTGCTCGTCGCCACCTCCAGCGGCTTTTCGTGCTTCCCCGCGAAGACCTTCATGATGGGGACGACGTTCGTGTAGGCCTGCCACGCCGTCAGGGTGCGGAGCGCGCGCTTGGCCCTCTCCCTGAGGAGCTCCTTCGTCTCTTTCGTTATCCCTTCGACCCCGTAGAGCTGGACCAGCGCGGACGCAATCTCTCCTTCCTCTGATGGCGTCGCCTCGCCTGTCACGCTGAGCGGCTTGATCAGGGTTCTCCCCGGTTTGCCCTCGCCAGGCTTGCCTCTGTCAGGCTCGGCTTCGCCGGCTTCTCGTTCTTCTGAGCCATCGCCGGTGTTCCACGATTCCCCGTAGTCCATCGGATCCTTGAAGAGGTGGCCGGCTTCCCTGGCGAGCCTCCTGATCATCTCCGGTTTGCTCAGCTTGGCCTTGAAGAGCAGCCGATAGCACCTCTCGGCCAGGGCTGGGGGGGCGGCCTCCACCTTCTTGCCCCTGAACTCCGCAAGGGTCATCCGGTCTACCTCGCCCAGGAGCTCGACGCTCGGGGGCCGGCCTTCCGAGTGCTCGGCCAGCGTCTTCCTGAGGCCCCTCGAGTAGGGCTTCGCCCACGGGCAGACGCCCAGCGAGTGCCCCACCGTATTCCCGTGCTCGATTACCATGTCCGACATGACGTTGCAGAAGTCGGCGGGTTGCTCGACTCCCTCCTGTGTGGCTATCGCTTCCCAGAGCACCTCCCCGCCGGCCGTCCCTGGTTCTTGGGCGCGATGACCCAGCTCATGGCCGACCTCCCTCACCCTTCCGTCCCAGTCGAGCCTTCCAAGCTCTTCTTCGTCAAGGTAGACCTCGCCCCACCGCATCGAGAAAGGCGCTCCTCCCGCGCTGGAAAACTTGGTCTCGAGGTGGATGCCCCAGTAGCGTTCGACCTTTCGCTGGAAGGCCATCACCTCCTCCTTTTCGGACGGCGTCAAGCTGCTTCACCCACCCCTTCTCGTGCTTTCAAGTCAGGCCATTTCGCGGCTTCCTTCAGCGCGGCCATCAGCTCCGCGTCCACGTCGAACCTAGCACCCGGACCGCTGTGCCTGCCGGGCGAAGCCGTCTTGAGCTTGCCCGCGAACTCGGCGAAGGCTTCAACGTATTCCGGTTCTCTTCCCCTTCCCTCACGGGCTTCTTGCTCTTCGGGCTCGGTCACGGCGTTGGCGAAGCCTTCGACGGCCTTCATGAGTGAGGAGAGGTCCTCGTCCACTGACGTGAGGGCAGACAACCGCTTGATGTCTTCCTCTATCGCCTTCACCGCGTTCTTGTGGGGCTTCTTGCCCTCCGCGACACTCTTCTTGAGGACGGCCAGGCGCGTCACGAACGACGATACCTTCTTCTTGAGGTCCGTCGTCATCTCCTTCTTGATCCTCGCCTCGAGCTCCCTGGCGTTCTTGTTGACCTCTTCCATCATCTCCGACCTGATGGAGTTCTTCAGCTCGGGGATCTCGTTCAGGAGCTCGGCCGTGGCGATGTTCACGGAGTTCACCCTGATCAGGAACTTCCCGTACTCCCTGCGGATGTAGCCAGGGTCGTCGGGGAGAACGCGGGGTTCGCCCTGCCTGACGTACTTCGCGTGGAACTCTGCGAGCCCGTCGTTGATCTCCCCCTTCCTTGCGATGATCTTCTCCACGAGCGCACCGAGGCTTTTCTCCAGCTCGGCGGCCCTGTCCAGGACCTCTGGAAGGTTAGAATTGGGGATGAAGTGCCCCTTCATCGACTCAACCGGGATGGAGTACCTCTCGTAGATGTACTGCCTCCGCGAGATCAGGTTGTTCAGCTCGTTCCGTATCTCCTTCGGGAGGGCATAGTCCTCGAATTCCCTGAATTCCGCCTCTCCCTCCTCGTCGGGGGCCCTCCGTCGCATCCCCTTCCTGAGGGAGAGGAACGATATCGAGACGAAGAAACCCTTCTTGAGGAGGCCCGCGTCGAACGGGAGGACCGTCTCGAGCCTGCTGGTGGTAGTGGTGGTGCTCAACTCTCTGGCTTCACCTCTTTCTTGTTGTTTGCTATCCTCCTGACCCTTTCTGCCGTCTCCGAATCAGTGAACGAAAGCCTGACATCCTCGATGCTGATGTCCGCATCGAACTTCTTCCCATGGTACTCCCCGGAGACCACGGACGCGGCATTCGGTTCCATCTCGGCGAGCTTAGGGAGGACGAGTCTCAGGTAGCTGTCCCTGTCGACGGTGAGAGTCAGCTTCTCGCGCAGTTCCGCGAGTTTGGGAGAGTAGACTCCCTGCTTCTCCGCGCTCAGCAGCTTCAGGTACTCCTCGGCCTCAGCGAGCTCCTTGCCCGTGAACGCCCCTTTCGACGACGCAAGCTCGTTCAGGATCTCCACGATGTGCTCTTCGAAGTTGGCGAAGAGGCCCTTCACGGCTAGATCCCTGTCGGCCATGTCCCTTATCTTGCTGATCGCGTCTTTGTTGCCTCTGAAGGCCTCGTAGAAGTACCCCATGGCCCGCTTCCAGACCTCGGCCTTCGCTTCGTAGGCGTCGTTCACTTCCTTCTTGTAGAAGGCCAGGGTATCTCCGCCGTACGGCAGGAGGAACTGAGCCTTGACCTTCGCCCTGTGCGCGAGGACGTACGGGAAGAGGAACAGGATGTCGTCGACACTGATTTCGGTGCGTTTCTCTCGCCACGCCCTTGCCTTGCCGAGCGAGACGAGGGCGTCCGTCGCCCTGAAGCTGGCCGGGCGCTCTATCTTCGAGCAGACTTCGTTCCAGAAAGCGCATCTTCCAAGGCTACATTTCTCCTTGTAGAGCGTCGATACCCTGGACCTGTCGTAGACACACCCGGTGATCGCCTCCATCAGCATCTCCGTCAAGACCGAGACCGGCTGGGGGACGGTCACCTTCTCCACGTCGTCCCAGACCGACTGCATCTCCTCGGACGTCAGCACGTTCGAATAGGAGCCGCGCAGGTCCTTCAGGTGCTTCCCCTGGTACTTCGACAGCGTCAGCGAAACCCGCTTGAGGAGCGAGAGCGTGGGTATCGCCACGAGCGCGTCGAAGCGGTCCGCGATCGGCCACGAAAGGTCCTGTTCGCCGCCCAGCTCTGCGGGATTGTAGTCGGCTAGGCAGAGGAAGTTGGGGCTCGTGAATTTCTGGTCCCTGTACTCGACCTCCCTTTCGGACAGCAGCCCGAGAAAGGCGTCCTGGAGGACGTTATTTGCACGGGCGAACTCGTTGAGCCACTTGAGTCTGCTGGTCACCACCCTGCGAGGGACCACTTTCTCATCTTCCCCCCTGATCAGCTTTGCTAGGTCGAGCTTGTACAGGCAGTCGTCGGGGGTGAGGCTCGGGTCGGCTTGGACCTTGCCGATGACCTCTCCCCCGAAGTAGGTCTTGCCTATCCCTTCGATCAGTACCGACTTTCCAGCTCCCGGAGGACCGGACAGGAGGGCTTTTGTGTCCCTTGCGAGCGGCAGGATGGACACGATCTCCCTTATCGCCTCGTCGGCGGCGACCCAGATGCCGAACAGCGTCTCTTCCGCTTCCTTGACCTTCGGGTGCAGCGCGAAGGTCGGCCCTGCTGTTTCAGTCACACCTTCAGAAAGTGCCTTTGCCATTTAACGCACCTCCATACTAACTAACCTACAGCGCCGTGGATTGGATTATGCATGCTGCTGCTGCTTCATGTACCGGGCCCGTCTGCCCGTCTATGCCCCGGCGCCCCCAGCAACGACAAAGGCAACGGCCTTGTCCTTCGGGGTCTTGCAGGCTGCGAGGTTGAACTCACTGATAGCGATGACGTTCTTGATGAAGTAGTACATCACGTTGGCCTTCATGTCGGCGTGCTCTTTTCCCGCACGGTCAAAGGCTTCCCGCCATTCCTCTGCGGCCCTCGAACCCGGTGCTTCATCTGCCAGGGCCGGCCCGTTATGATACATTGCCAGCAACAGGTGCCTGCAGAGGAAGGGTTTCTTCTCGGGTGCCGATCTATCGAGTACGGCGTTGAAGCCGTCGCAGGTGCAGGAAAGGAGGCGGTTTTCAGTGTCGACGGTTGCGACCTCGCCTTCGATCTCGGTGTAGTTGCGCCTGCCCACGCGGCGTATCTCCATCCCCTTAGGGGGGTCATCGAACACCTTCTTCAGCTCCGTCCACACCTGTGCCCTGTGAGCCTTCGGGCTGACGGTATCCGGCGGCAGGAGCTCCTTGATCTGGTCTAGCTCGACGTGGTGGGTTGGAATCCAGGCACCGGACTTGCCGAACATCGTCTTTGCCGCCGTGACATCGAACCTGAGGCCGGCCCTGCCGAGGACGATGGAAGAGACGGCCTTGCCCGCCTTCGCCACGACGCCCTTCGCGGTGCTGTGAATGGCCGTCGCCCCCAGAAACTTCGCGGTGCTCATGAGGGCCTCGATAACGCTCGGCTTTCTGGCGACTGCCTCCTCCTCCGCCGTGCCTTCGTAGCCCTTCGCCGTTTCCGCGTCGCTGGCGGCCTTGGTCGTCCCGTTAGCCTCATCTGAGGCTGACGGGGATATGGCGGGTTCCTCTGCTCCCGGGCTGGCTTCCTTTACCGCGGCGGACGCTGGCTCGGTTTCCTCCTTCTCCATCTTCTTCTCTCCTCCGCCACCCTTCCCCCTGAGCCTGTAGACTCCCTTGTCCACCTTCTCGAACCGCTCCTCGTCACGCTCGAGCATCGTGAGCACCGTCTGGTCGGGCGTCTTGCCCTTGCTGGTCCTCAGTTTGAGGATCTGTTTGGTCAGCTCTTTGTAGTGCACCCCCCCGGCGCCTGCCCGGAAGAGGAGCTCGTACGCTAGCGTCGAGAATGATTTCTCCGTCAGCGGCTTCACCTCCTTTGATGGCGAAAATCGCAGTTACTTCGCGGGGAAGCGGTTGAGGAACTTCTCTTTGATGTTGTAGACATACTGGCCCAGTATGACCTTCACCTTCTCGTCGGACTTCATCTTCTCGATGACGGCGGCCGCCGGCTTCAGCTCCGGAAGACTCTCCCCCGTCGGGCCGGCGTGGAACGCCCACTCGCCGTTCCCGGTCTTGAACTTCTTCCAGTTCAGAGATTCGAGGGCCCTCTGTTCTGCTGACGGCGTGCGTGTTGTTGGCGGTGATGTGGCGGGCGGTGGCCCTTGACGTAGCGTTGTGGGCGGCTGCTGCTGCGGCGTTATAGGGGCTGCCTTCGGCTTCCCAAGCACGTATACTATCGTGGTACTGCTGTCGGTGTTCGTCTTCTCGATGACCTTGATCAGCACGTAGCCCGATTTCAGGGAGCCGTTGGCTTCGTCGACCGAGGCCGCTTCCTTGAACTCGACTATCCCCTCGTAGGGGCTTGTAGTTGGCATCATTCATGCATCACCTTTTCGCTTATAACGATCGGTCGTCTGGCGTCCATTTCTCAAACGACGTCAGCGCAACCATCCACCAATGACCTCTCAAGCAACGCACGGGCTTCCTCGTCGGGCATCACGGGAAGTTCTTGGGTGACGAAGGGCGCGCTGTCCGCTATTATGGCGGTCAGCGTCTCCGACTCGTCGCCGGATAGGTCGATTGCGTCGTGAGGGTTGTCGCGGCGCCTCAGCTGCCTGAGCCTCCGGTCGAAGAAGTACGGCCTGCCGAGCATCACAATCTGTGGAAGTTCGACCATTGCTTGGCCGCCTCCTATCGTGGAATTCGCGGGGGGAGATGGATGGCGGCCAGCTCCTCCTCTATTATCTTCGGCGTCCGTCAGGTCCGTCAATTTTGGTTTCGCCTCCTGTTGGGTCGTCCGGTTCCAGCTTCCTGCACTCCTCGGTTGCCTTGACCGCCTGGGCGTACCTCTCGCCCCAGCCCGCCCGTGAGCGCGTAACCCGACGGGCGCTCTTCGTATATCGATACTACGATGGGCATGCTTCGACACCTCCTCCTTTGACGCGTACCAGCACTTCTTCGCTCGGAGCCGTCTCCTTTGGAACGAGGTTCCAGCGCCCCTTTCCGCTCCTCACGCACAGTTCCTGAACCTTCGCCCTGACCCTGGTCTTCCAGAGCGGGCTCTCCGACACGGCCGGTTCGATTGCGAGCACTTCGGCGTACAGGTCCTTCAATTCCGCCTCGCCTCCGAGGTTATTGAGGCCCATCAGGACGAGCCGCTTCCACAGCATCCGCTTCCTTTCGCGTCTTTCATGCCTTGCCGGTTGGAACTCCGGAAAGGTCGGGAGCAGCTTCAGGAAGGGCGCGGTGGCCGCGCACCCCAGGAAACCGTTTTCCTTGACGCACATCTCGCAGGGGGTGTTGCATCTGATTCCGACCCGCGTGCCGAGCGCGTCCAGGGGGGTCTCCGTCCCGTAGGTCTTCGGCCCTCCCGGCTTCCTCCACGGCGTCTCCATGAACCTCCACCAGCACCCGAGTTCTTCGATCAGGCGGGAGAACGTGGCCGCGTTCTCGCCGCTGGTGATGACGCGGACGATGGTCTTGTCCGATGCCGAAAGGAGCCGCTTCAGCTTCTCGACGTCCGGGCTGAGCTCCCCGTCCACATACCAGGCGCTCACCTGCAGGTTGACCAGGAGAGGGTCCGCGAGAACCCGCCCGTAGAACTCCTCCGGCCAGATGCCCCTTGTCACGAGGAAGTACCTCCGCTCCGGGAATAGTTTCTTGAACCTCTCCCAGTCCTCGGGCGTCCACTCCCTCCACACGCCGGCCCTCAGCAGCCCCTTCCCGTTGGCTCTGGCCGCCCCCGGCACGACCTTGGCTTTCCGGATACGGTGGACGGCCTCACTGTAGCACCCAATGCAGGTGCCCTTGCCGAACAGGAGGCAGGGAAGGCTCCCCTCTATCTCGGGGACCTCGCCTATCCTCTGCCCCCGCATCTTGGTGTTCAATCAGCTCGACCTCCGGGTGTTCTTCTTCATTCTACCTGCTCCGTCCTGCACTCGCTCGGCAGCTTGTCGTCCCTCGGCCGGAGGATGAAGGGGTCGCGGAGCCTCTTGCCTTCGGTCGTCTCCTGATACTGGATCTCGACCACTGTCCCCTCCTTGATCAGGGCCGGATCGACGCCCTCGACGTAGTTTCCCACCTTCCCCCACTCCTCTATCTGGCCGTGTCCGTCGTAGAGTCCGATGAACCACGAGTGGGAGACCCCCGTCAGCCTGTAGGTGTCGTTGTCGGGGTCGGGGCGGAGGATGACGAAGTCGCCCGTGTCGTTCTTCTTGAGCTTGAGCCAGGCGCCCGCCTCCCCGTAGCGGGAGAGCGGGTTCTTGGCCATCGCGCCCTCGAAACCCTGCTCGATGAAGCCCCTCTTGAGTTCGAGGACGCGCTCGCTGGTGGTCGCTACGATGGGGACGACCTTGCGGAAGTTCGGCCCGTCGTCGAAGAGCCCGAAGAGGACGTCCTTCCTCTCGCTGAGGCGCATCTGCGTCAGGTCAAGCCCGTCTTCCTCCAGCGCGTCGAACGCGGCGACCCTGTCCGGGCGGCCCTTCGGGTAGGCTTCGCAGTCCAGGATCAGTGTCCTGGCCCTGAACGCCGGGAGGATGGAGAACAGCTCGGGCCTGTTGTTCCGGGTGTAGAGGCCGTTGTGCTTGGTCGCGTAGACCGCCTTCCCCCCGCTCACGAAGAGGACCGTCCTTCTTCCGTCGAACTTGGGTTCGAGGTAGCAGGGGAGGGGGTTGTCGAGCAGCCAGGTCCCCAGGGGCCTCTTCACGGCGCTCGCGAGGTGTTGGTTGACGTATTCCAGGGGCGTCATCTGGAGATGGCGACCCTCGGCTTCTTCGCTCTCGGCAACGGAGCGAGGACCGGCATCTGCTCGGTGAGGTACTGCTGGATCGCCCAGGCCTCGTCGAGGAGCAGGATGCCCTCCGAAAGGGACATCAGCAGCCAGGTCTTTCCGTCCTTCCTCTCGTAGGGATGGATGACCGCCGTGTAGTAGTTGTAGCCGCGCCCCCACGAGAAGAAGGCGACGAGCGCCACCTGCTTGTCCAGGAGCATGCGGGCAAGGTCGTTGACCCGGTGCGGGTCTTCGTTGACCTTCTTGTCGGTGTTCGGGGAGAGCATGTAGAGTTCCTTCACCTTGTACTCCGCCAGCCTCTCGATGGGGACGAACCCTCCTTCCTGCGTCACCTCGATGCGCTGCGTCCTGTCGAACGGTTCTACGGTGTCAGTTTCGTCCTGTACGTCGACGACCTGGCTCTCCGGGACCTCTTTCCACTCCCCTTTCTCGAGGAGCTCCTTGTCGAAGAACCTCTTCTCAGTCCTGACGCTGACCTTCCATTCCTGGCCGTCGGCCGAAGAGAACCTGACCTTCTCCTTCGCCTCGGAGTAGCTTATCTCCTGCAGGCCGCTTCGTTTGCCTTCGCCGTCCTCCGTGTACCTGAAGAGGCGCGAGACCTCCCTGCTGATGACCTCCCGTCCCGTCTCCTTCTCGACATGCTTGATGCGGAGCTCCTGCTGGTCGCCCTTCGCCTTCCCCGCCCGCAGATGGTATTCGACCGAACCCAGGTTCAGGGCGGGCATGTTGATGGATAGGACGCCGGACCAGGAGGCCTTGGTCTTGCTCCCGCCCTCGGCGGCCTTCTCGACTTCAGTTTCGTCCATTTGGTTGCTCACCACCACTGACTGTCTCCGCCGGCACCCCGGAACAGGCTTCCACCGCCGTCCAGGCCGACAAACCAGCCGCCGTCGCCCCGACCACCCTCCACTCTTTGGCCCTGTACTTTGTGAGCGCCTGCGGTATGTCGGAGGCGCCAGCCACCCTCCTTTTCGCTTCCGTCATGCCCTTCTTCGTCATGCCCTCACCTCCTGAATGTTCTTCGTCGTCGGAAGTCCGGGGTCGGGCACCCGTTCGTGCCTGGCTTCGTCGACTATGAAGCTGCCCACTTTCGGCCGCCCTCCTCTGTACTCCTCGGTCGGCACCAGAAAGTGCCCCTTCTCGCCGGTCGACTCCTTTTCCGCGTAGACCAGGACGAACCCCTTCGGCGTCTGCTCGTACCAGTCCCCCCAGGCGGCCCTCGCCAGGAACCTGTCCCGGTTCCTCTCCTTGAAGAGGCGCCCGTCCTTGATGTAGCTCTGACCTTCCGGGATCTCTTCTTTAAAGAACGCCTCGTAGGCGTCGGGCGACCAGTTCTTCAGGGCCGCCCTGGCGTCCTCCTTCCACCTGCCGTCGAAGACCGACGGGAACCCCACGACGACCCTCGCGTATTCGACGTCCTCTTCGTACCAGCCGCCGTCCACCCTGAGCGCTGGGCTGATCTCCGCCTGGCGACCCTTCGAGAGGTGAAAGCCCCCGTGCCCGCCTGTCGCATAGAAGAGGATGCCAGGCGCGAACTCGTAAGAGTCGTATGCCCTGCCCCAGGGGGTGCTCGGCCCCACGCCGTATGACGTGTGCTTTGCGCCGTCCCAGATGCTCCGCGTCGCGCTCTCTTGGGCTGGTGTTACTTCCGTCGCTCTCTCCTCTGCCTGCAACTTCTCGCTGGCTCCCTTGAACATCGGTCCTCAGCTTTCATCGGTTTCTTTGGTGGTCACCCTTCACGGCACCTCCAGTTCTTGATAGGAAAGGTGGTATCTACGGGCCTGCCAGCACCCAATCCCGTACGAACCTCTTGATTTGCCCTTGCTCCACTTCGATCTTTTCGCGGTCCCGCTGGTCCTCGTAGGCACATGAGACCTCGAACTCGAGGTCGAGGCCGTAGCCCTTCTTCGCCGCGAATTCGGCCAGATTCAACTGCCCGTCCTTCACGAACTCGTCCCCGAAGAGGGCGGCGAACTTCTGTTCCATTCCGTCGACCGAGAGGCTGCCGCCCTTGGTGTAGTACCGGGTGCTGTATTCGTTCCCGCTCCATGCGATTTCGTCCACGGTGACGAAGTCCTCGCCCGACTCAGTCGAGTTGATGAAAACAGCCTCGATGCCCTCTGCCCATTCGCCGAGCAGTTCCCCGGCTTCCTCGTTCCACGCTTTGGGCGCGCCCGAAAGCGTGAACTTGATTGACGTCGATTGGTCTGACAACTGGCACACCTCCTAGTTGGGTGTCTCTCCTGCGTATCCGTAATCCTCACTCGCGATCCTTTCGGGCCACGTCCCGTCCATGTCCGCCCCGATGACGTGCCTCCCTTCCGAGACCATTTGTTTGGTCCACCGCCCTCTGCCTATGAACGGGTCAAGGACGACGTCGCCCTTCCTCGTCACGGCTTTCAGGAGTTCGGTGAACTCGACCGGGTCCTTCTCCGCCTCATGCTCCTTCGCGTCGCCCTTGCACGGGTTCCTGATCCGCTTCGCCTGTATGACGTTGGGCACGGAGAGGTCCCAGAGCACGCCGTTCCGGTTGCCTGCGTGGAAGAGAAGCCACGCTGCTCCCTTATCCCTGCCTGAATCATACCCCATTCCGATCATATCCAGCGCCACCACGAACTCGCCGTAGAAGACGAAGCCCGCCGATTCCGCCAGCCGGATGAGTTCCTGAATGTGCGGCCTTGTCGTCTTGTTCTCGATCGGCACCCTGATCAGGCACGCCGCCCCGCCCTTCGGGAACTCTCCTTTCGCCCTCTTCTCCTTTGAGAGGGTGTTCCAGGCCCTGTCCTTCCTGAGGACCCTGAAGGCCTGCTTCACGAACTCCTCGTCGAGCTCTGGCTGCTTGTAGGTGCGCCCGTGGACTTCGGTGGCGTGGGGCCTTGTCGTCCCCATTCCGGCCCAGTTGCGTCCGAACTTGCCGGGCGGATCCGTGATCAGAGCATCTATCGAGTTCTCGTCTAGCTTCCTGAGGACATCCCATGCGTCTCCCTGCACGAGGAGCAGCTGCGCCTGGCCCACTTTCGCGAAGTAGACACCCTCCATCACCCGGACGATCTTGTCGTTCTTCATGGCCTCGTATATCCTGGCGCGAATCGAGTGTTCAGGGACGTCCGGCCTGACGACCTGGACGAAGTCGTAGATCGCCCTGAGCGGCTCAGGCTCGAGGCGGCACGCCTCGACA
>Ga0326727_10020142_pt1 | contig 13281 bp, 12 predicted proteins | sample MB2enrmetagenome_FD_207643 | JGI IMG/M metagenome (GOLD analysis project Ga0326727, IMG submission 207643) | Lab enriched peat soil microbial communities from McLean, Ithaca, NY, United States - MB29MY | ecosystem: Environmental > Terrestrial > Soil > Wetlands > Peat | place: USA: New York...
GGTTTTTTCTAATCATCAAATAATGACACGTGCATACGTCATCATTGGTTTGCCCCAGTAACCATGAGTTTGCACTGGCGGTGGAGCAAAATTGGAGCAAAATCATTTGCCCAGATTCCTTTGAACTTTTAGCGAAGAGGGAATGGGAGACGAATTCACCGCGCAACGATTAGCCGGGCAAATTCGTCTCCTCATCCATTATTTATCCATCAGGCGTGGCTTACGCGCCAATACCGCCCATTAGGACGTATTTAGTCTCCATATAGTCTTCAATTCCCTCGCTGCCGCCTTCGCGGCCCATGCCGCTCTCCTTGAAGCCGCCAAAGGGAACTTCGGCCGAGGCCAGGGCCACCTCATTGAGGCCCACAAGTCCGTAATCAAGGTTTTCGCTCACCCGCCAGGCACGGCCCAGGTCCCGGGTGAAGAAGTAAGAAGCCAGGCCGTAGTTGGTGTCGTTGGCCATGGCGATGGCCTGCTCCTCGGTGGAGAAGGTGATGACCGGAGCCACGGGGCCAAAAATTTCCTCCTGGTACACACGCATCTCGGGGGTGACGCCCACAAGCACCGTTGGCTCGTAGAACAGTCCACCCAAGGTGCTGCGCTTGCCGCCGATCACAACCTTGGCGCCCTTGGCCAGGGCGTCCTTGACCAGCCCTTCCACATGGGCCACGGCCTTGGCGTCAATCAACGGCCCTTGGTTTACGCATGCGTCCATCCCGTTGCCGAGCTTCAGGGTCTTGATCCGGTCCGCCATCTTGCTCACGAAGGAGTCATGCACGCCTTCCTGGACAATGAAACGGTTGGCGCAGATGCAGGTTTGCCCTGAATTGCGGAACTTGCAGCCCAGGGAGCTGTCGGCGGCCTTGTCCAGATCGGCGTCGTCGAAGACTATGAATGGTGCGTTGCCGCCAAGCTCCAAGGAGACCTTCTTCACGGTGGAAGCGCTCTGGGCCATCAGCTTCTTGCCGATCTCGGTTGAGCCGGTGAAGCTGATCTTGCGCACCAAAGGGCTGCCGGTCAGTTCGGCTCCAATCTCGCTGGCGGTGCCGGTGACAACGTTGAACACGCCAGCCGGGAAACCGGCCATGTCCGCGAGAACGGCCAGAGCCAGGGCGGAGTGCGGCGTTTGCGAGGCGGGCTTAATCACCACTGTGCATCCCGCAGCCAGGGCCGGAGCGGCCTTGCGGGTGATCATGGAGAAGGGGAAGTTCCATGGGGTGATGATGCCTACCGGCCCCACGGGTTGTTTATAGGTCACGGGGCGCTTGCCCGGACCAGGGGTGGGGATGACCGCTCCGTAAGTGCGCCGGCACTCCTCAGCGTACCAGGGGATGTAGGAAGTCCCAAGCATGATCTCGCCCTTGGACTCGGCCAGGGGCTTGCCCTGTTCAAGGGTCAAGATAGTGGCCAAATCCTCGATGTTCTCCATGATCAGGGCGTGCCACTTGTGCAGACAGGCGGCGCGTTGCAGGGCGGTCAGACGTTTCCACGGCCCAAAGGCGCGGGAGGCGGCCTCAATGGCGGCGGCAGTTTCGGCGCGACCGGCCTTGGGAACCGTGCTGATGACCGAACCGGTGGCTGGGTTATTCACTTCTATGGTCTTGCCGTCCAAGGCATCGGTCCACTTACCGTCAATGAAGCACTGATTCTTGAATAATTTACATTTATCGATCTGCATGGCGATCTCCTTGCGGGGTATCCCAAGACCCCTCTATGGTGTTTTGCGGGTCCGCCATGAGCGGAACCTCCTACGGCATTATTTCGTGACCTTGTATATGGCGTTGCAGTCTTCCTTACCGTATCCGGCGGCGCTGCCCTGCTTGAAGACTTCAAGCGCAGCGTGCATGGCGGGAGCGTTCATTCCCCAGGCCTTGGCCATCTCGTAGCCAAGACGCACGTCTTTTAAGGCCAGGTCCAGCCCGAAGCGGTTGTTGAAGTCTCCGACGGCGATCCAGGGACCGCGCACATCCATTTGGAAGCTCCGTGCCCCTGTATCCTGAAGCAGTTCGATGAGCAGCTTCTTGTCGATACCGGCCTTTTCGCCGATTTTTATGCCCTCGGCCAAAACCACCAGATTCGTCATACCCATAAGATTGCTTATGAGTTTGACTGCGCAAGCCGCCTCGACTTGGCCCAGGTAATAGGCCGGTTTGCCGATGATAGGCCAAATATCCGCCAGTTTGTCGAACACGGCCTTGTCGCCGCCGATGAACATGGGCTCCTCGGCCTTCTCGGCATGAGCCGGAGTCTTCCCCAGCGTGCACTGCAGAAAACCTATGCCGCGTTCCTTGGCGGCGGCTTCCAAAGACTTGGACGTAGCCGGGTCGATGGTGGAAAGTTCAACGTACGTGGCCCCGTTCTTCATCTTGGCCAGCAGCCCTGAGTCGCCGAGCATCACGCTTGCGACGTGCTGGGGCAGGGGCAGGCTGGTGAACACCAGTTCGCAGGAGGCCAGTTCATCCACACTGGCCGCACCCCTACCGATTGTCCCGGCTGCGAGAGTCCGATCAATGGCTTCCTTGCTCAAGTCGAATACGGACACGCTACGGCCGCTGCGGATTAGGTTCCTCGCCAGAGGCCCGCCCATCAGGCCAACGCCGATAAAGCCAATTTTCATGACACGTGCTCCTTTTAACCAGGTTCAGTGTTCTTATTTTTGAGTCGTGCCGCGGCTCAAATCTTCCTCGCTTGAACATCGCAGTATTATATTATTAATATTATATAAGATATTTGACTAAGGAGGCTGCCCCTTAGACGTTGCCTGCCTTGAATGTTGACCGTGGATCAAGAGTTCAGCAAATAGCGACTTTGAGAACCCCGCTTCTATGCCGCAGTCCAACCTCCATCGACAAAAAGGATTTGGCCGGTGACATAAGATGATGCCTGGGAGGCCAGGAAGAGGGTTACTCCGTGGACATCCTCGGGTTCGCCGGTTCTGCCGATAAGAGTTTTGGCCGCCAAACTCCGAACAATCTCAGGCTGTTCAAAAAGTGGCGCCGTGAGCTTGGTTTTAAAAAAACCGGGAGCCACGGCATTGGCCGTAACCCCACTCTGATTTTTTGACCAAGCCTCAGCCATGGCCCGAGTGAGTTGGACCAAGCCACCCTTTGACACTCCGTACGGCAGGCCATTTTCAAACGCTCGTACTGCTTGAAGAGACGTCAGGTTGATAATTCGCCCAAATCCCCGCTTGAGCATACCGCCCACGAGTTCCTTGGCCAGGAAGAACGCGGCGTTAAGATTCACCGCAAGGGTTTTTTCCCACGTGGACACGTCCACTTGTTCCCACGGCAGGCGGGGGTTCACTCCCGCGGCATTGATGAGTATGTCCGGGGTTCCGAAAGGGCGGGCCGCCAGACGGGCTAGTTCAGAGAGCTTGCCAGTGAAGCCCATATCGAATTCGACGCCAGCGACCTGACTTCCGGCATTGCGTAAGTCATCGACAGTGGATTGCAGCCTCTGAGGGTTCCTACCGCAGACCACCACGCTGGCTCCGCCTAACGCCAAGGCTTTGGCCATAGCCTGTCCCAGGCCGGAGTTGCCTCCGGTCACCAAGGCCACACGCCCTGAAAGTCCAAACAAACTTTCAACAAAGGACATGTATCATTCCTTTGTTCGCCTCCCACAATGAAGTGACGAACAATCACAAGTTCATGTCGCCGCTGGTCCCGGTAAAAAGTTTGCGGTTTTGGACCACAACGACATCAGTGCCTTCCACATGACCGACGTGTCCTGACTGCCATAGCCTTGCGTTAGAGCCATGGCGTTGATGGATTGGATCAGGCGTCCGAGCAAGGGAGGGGCTCCGGCCGCGTCAGCCATGCCCACGGCCAAATCCAGATCCTTGCAGAGCAGCTTCACGGAAAAAGCCGGATTCTCATACGTCTCGTTAGCCACATTGCGGCCCAACTCCACAAACAGGTTGCTGACCGTTCCAGCCTGGGAACTGACGATGGTCTCGTAGAGCAGCTTGCGCGATACGCCCATGCGTTCGGACACGGCCATCATCTCCGCAGTCATGGCGTTAATGGCGTTGAACATCATCTGGTTCAGGAGCTTGATGACATTGCCCGATCCGGACGTGCCCACGGGAATGATCTTAGCCGCGACCAGTTCCAGTACGTCTCGGCAAAGCTCGATGGCCTCTGAGTCGCCGCCTACGGGAAGTGCCCAACGGCCCACCGCGCTCGGCCGGCCGAGCACGGGAGCGTCCAGGTAGGATACGCCCTGGCCGGCAGCCAACTCGGCCATACGCTTGGTCCCCTCGGGTGCTACCGTGCTCATGTCTACTATTACGGCCCCGGTCCGAGCGGCTTTGAGCACGCCGTTGTCCCCGGCCACGCACTCGGCCACGATGGTCGGATTGGGCAAAAACAGGACGATCACGTCCGCGCCCGAGGCCGCATCCTTAGGACTGGCCGTGGTCTGTGCGCCTATGGTTTTGGCTTGTTCCAAAGCCTTGGGATCAACATCGAAAACCCGCAAGCCAAAGCCTGCTCCCTGTATCTTCTGGCCCATGGCCTGGCCCATGACGCCGAAACCTATCATCGCCACTGTCTTCATGCGCTTTGCTCCTTTTCTGGGGCAGCATCCGCCGGTTTGCGACTAATGTGTTAGACCGGCGTTCCGTTTATTTTCGTCTAGTTCTTGCGGTGCAGATGCAGACCCATACCGCCTGTGAAGCAATCCGGCGTGCAGAGAATACGTGGTGATTTGCCAACATGACGCTGTGACATGGTCATAGCCTCATCGAAGGTGGCGGTTGGGGTGAAACCCATGCCCCTAGCGTATTTTGGAGCCTTGGCTCCTGCAATGTACACCGCCGCAGTCCGCAAGACTGGAACACTGCCACCGCTGATCATGGACATCGCATGGTAGGGATGATAACTATTGGAATTAGAAAATAAGTAACAGTATTCCGGGTTGGTGGAGATGCGCAAGGCATCCTCTGAGACCAGGAACTCTGCCGGGGTGCAATAGTTCTGCAAGGCTCTGTAGGTTTCCTCATAGGAAGGGAACCAGCTGGGATTAAACCAGCCATCGCACACCGAGACGGCGATGATCACCCCTCCCTCGCGAAAAGCCCCCCAGCAACGTGAAAGCTGACCACCTATGGCCAGACTCATGAGTATGGGATTGGTTCCCATGCCTGGACCATAGTGGAAATTGCGGGGCACCCCCATGATCAGAACGTCCGCCGGTTCCTTGGTGTCGAGGTAGTAATTGGTGCGTTTGTCCGCGAGGGGCCAGGTGGCCTTTTCCACTTCGGCCAGGAGCCCGGCCTGCACGTCCAGCACCTGGGCGTTTTTGCCCAGAACCGCATCCACGCCGAATATCTTTTTGCCGATGCCCCGCTCGATTGATTCCCCGATGGAGCGGAACTGGTGGCGCATGTGGGAATGGGGGGAAGCGCCCAGCCAGTCCTCGCGGTGCATGGTCTTGGGGCAGTGGTGAGAGCTGATGCAGCGCCAGCTGGTAAGGCCGGTCACCAGCATTTTATAGCCCCCGGAATAGCCACCGTAGGGGTTTCCCGCGCAGTGCCCCACCATGATCGGAAGGTCAGCTTCGGCGAAAAACCGGCTCACCTGTACGTAGTTGCCCATAGAATCTTGACCAAAATCCAAAAGGTTCGGGGACTCGGCGTCGTGGTTGAAGAGTCTGTCCGGCCAGAACATGTCCACGATCTCTTTACCCAAGTACCAGTACCATTCCTGCAAGGTGTTATGCCGGTGCAGACCGGGAGCGCAGACCAGAGAGATGTCCTCCAACCTGACTCCGCCCTTGAGCAGTTCCTCCACGATGATGGGGATGGACACCTTGCGATGGCATAGGGGCCCGGCTCCACCTTTGACGCGATCGGGGAAGGCGATAACCACCTTTTTTCCCGGCTTGGCCATCTCCCGCAGAGGGGGGAAACCCAAAGGAGCGGCCAGAGCACGGCGAGTGGCCTTGGCCGGGTCCACGGCCGGAGGATCAGTGTCCACCTCGGCCAGACGAAGCACCTGAGCGCTTTCCGGAAGTTCAACACGCATTTTTGTATCACCGTAATCCAAAATTACATCTTTCATATGCAACACACCTTGGGTTAATTTGTTTTCGGCAGTGCGCCATGACCATGTATGATCATCTCCATCCTGGATTGCTACCACCACTTTATGCATTCCGTGACGTAGTCACGGATTTTAACGAATTCCGGAGCGTCGAACTGCCGAGGACGCGGCAGGTCCACCAGGACCTCCTCCTTGATAGTGGAGGGTTTGGGGGACAAGATAAGAATGCGCTCTGCTAGATACACAGCCTCTTCGATGTTGTGGGTGATGAAAAGTACGGTGCTGCCTACTTCCTTCCAGATGCGGATGAGTTCGTCCTCCAGGTAGTAGCGCAACTTGACATCAAGCTGGCCGTATGGCTCGTCCATAAGCAGTAGATCTGGATTGATGGCGAAATTTCTGGCGATGACCACTCTTTGTTCCATGCTGGCCGAAAGCTGCTTGGGGAAGCACTTGCGGTACCGGCGAAGCCCCACCAGATCGAGCATGCGCTCCACGAGGTCCTCAATAGTCTTAGGGTCGGTCCGCTTGATTCTCAACCCGAAGCGGATGTTGTCCTCCACGGTCAGCCAGGGGATGGCCGAGGGCTCCTGAAAGACAAAGGCTATATTATGTCGGGTGGGATCGGCCGGGGTCCCATCCACCAAGATGTCCCCCTCGGTCATGGGGATGAAGCGCGACAGGCAATTGAGAAACGTGGTCTTGCCGCAACCCGTGGGTCCCACGATGCAAAGCATCTCGCCATGGTATATATCGAAACTAATGTTATCGAGCACCAGCAAATCATCGTAGCACTTGGTCAGGGTTTCCACCCGGACTTTAACTTCTTTACCGGTCCTGTATGTTTCTTGCGTCTGGGTTTGCACTGTTGATTCTCCTACAGTACCAGGTCGGTGTCATTGGATATCATCTTACGAATCTCGAGAAACTTCGGATCGGTGTAGTTGCGGGGCCTGGGCGTATCGATCACGTAGGAACTCTTAACCTTACCCGGCATGGCCGACATGACCACCACCCGGTCTCCGAGATAGATGGCTTCCTCGATGTTATTGGTGACAAACACGACCGTGCGCAGTTCCTTCTGCCAGATGGACAGGATGTCCTTTTCCATGGCGTAGCGGGTTTGTGCGTCCAGAGCGCCGAAGGGCTCATCCATGAGCAGGATTTCCGGGTTGGCGGTGTAGGCTCGGGCTATGCCCACCCTCTGCTTCATGCCCCCTGACAACTGGGCCGGGTAAGCCTTCTCGAAGCCTTTAAGCCCCACCAAGTCGATGTAATGGTGGGCCGCAGCCATTCGTTCGCCTTTTTGCACTCCCGCCATGGTCAGAGCGAAGGCCACGTTTTCCTCCACGGTCTTCCAGGGGAACAGGGCGTACTGTTGGAAGACGATGCCCCGATCCGGGCCGGGGCCTTCGATAGGCTTGCCGTCAAGCAGGACATCTCCCGCGTCAGGCATCAGCAGGCCGCCAATGATGTTTAAAAGAGTGGTCTTCCCTCCCTGGCCTGGACCGAGGATGACCAGGAACTCGTTCTCGTACACTGCCAGAGACACGTCTTCGAGCACATGCAGGACGTCTTTTTGCGCGGTAAAGGACTTGGAAATCCCTCTGCATTGAATTTTTACACCAGCTCTTTGCGCCATGGACAAAGCCCCTTCTCCAGCAAGCGAAGCATTACGGCCAGGATGGCCCCGATCAGACCGATCAGCGCCATGCCCACGAGGATCATGGCTGGCTTGTTTAGATCCATGCCCTGGAGAATGAGGAACCCGACCCCCTCGCGGGCACCGACCATTTCAGCAGCCAGAACGCACATCCAGGCCGTGGACAGAGCGTTCTGAACACCTGCGAAGACCGAAGGCAGGCTAGCCGGGATGGCCACGTTGAAGAGTTGCTGGCGTTTTGACGCCCCGAAGGCCCGGGCGGCGTCGATGAGCAGCGAGTCCACGTAACGCATGCCGATATAGGAATTCAGCACGAAAATGACGAATGACCCTACGAAGCAGATGAATATCTTGGGCGATTCGCCGATGCCCAGCCACAAAATGGCGATAGGTATCCAAGCGATGGGAGGAATGGGGCGCAAAAGTTCGAACACCGGCTTGACGATCTTGTCAAAGGTCCGATTCCAGCCCATGTACATCCCCAGGGGCAATCCCAACAGACCGGCCCAGAAGTAGGCGATGAGTACCCGCCGCATGCTGTAGAAGACATGCATCCAGATGCTGTTGCCCCCGATTTTTATGGAGAACATTCGGATGGCTTCCTTGAAAACCGTCGCCGGGGAAGGTAGCGCCTGAGAACTGACAATCATCGAGGCGGCCTGCCACAGCAGTAGGAAGATGGTGGCGGACGCCAGCGGGGCCAAGACCGACATAACTTTGGTTTTAATTTTGCGGGGTTGCATTAGTTCAATTTCCTTGATGAGGCGAACCTGGACTCGATGGCCGTCAGGGCCAGCGACATCAGAGCACCCGTAAAACCGATGGTGAGCATCCCCACGATGATGATGTCAGGTCGCGACAACCTCCGTCCGAGCTGGATCATGTAGCCCAGGCCCTGGGAGGCGGCCAGCAACTCGGCGGCCACCAGCGTGGTCCAGGCGGCGTTCAGGGAGAGTTTGAGGCCGGTGAAGACCATGGCCACCGAGGACGGCACGCCGATCTTGAGGAACGTCTCCCAGTTGGATGCGCCGTAGATTCGGGCCACCCTGATGAGCACGGGGTTGGTCAAGCGGATGCCCGTGAAAGAGTTTATGACGCAGGGCACGAACGCGGCCAGGAAGATGATGAAGGCCTTGGCCCAAAGCCCGATGCCCAGCCACAGGATGGCGATGGGGATCCAGGCAATGGGGGGAATTGGCCGCACGGCGTCGAAGAGGGGGCGGACAAGCGTGTTGACCGGCCGGTACCAGCCCATGAGCAGCCCCAGAGGAACGCCTATCACGGCAGCCGCCGAGAATCCGGTCAGGGCCACAACCAGGCTGGTGAGGATGTGCTCTTGCAACAGCGCCCCATCGGGATTGGGGTCGACTAGCTTGTCCAGTAGGACCCACGTCACTTGGCTTGGCGGAACTAGCTGAAAAGGACCGATTATACCCAGGCGGCAGACGAGTTCCCATACCAGAAGGAAGAGCAGGAAGCTGACAACGGAGATCCAGTTCTCGCGAGCCGCGCGGCGAATATACGCTTCGTCCTCCCTGACTGTTTCCAACTTCTTCCCACCTGGGACACAAGGCGGGGAGGTCGCATGTTCGGCAGGCTTTTCAGCAGTGTGCATATCGCCTCCCAAGGTTTGCCCGATGTTCGCGGGGTCTATTTTTTGGCCCTTTTCTCTTCGAGCATCTTCATGAACTTAGGATCCACATAGCAATTTGCCTGAACATATTTGTCGTATTCCTGCTGCGTTATGCGGCCTTGGCTCAACATGTACTGGGCGACACCTTGCATCCACATGGGTGCTTTGTCCGGGCTGCTGAGCACCTCAACTTGTTCTCTAACATTGTAGAGTGGGCGCAGCTTGAACTCCTTAGCTACATCCTCTTTGGACAGCTCCATGCCGCAGTAGTCAGTGAAGTACTTATATAGGATGTTCACATTGCCTGCCGGATCGGCCTTCATGTTCTCCACGCCGCGCATGTAAAGGTCGAGCCACTCAACCACCATGTCCGGGTGTTTTTCCGCGAAATCCTTGCGTACGAGGAGGCAGCCGGGGATCATAACTCCGGCCCGGCGGCCAGAAGACACCTTCACCCAGCCTCTGGATTCGGCGATGTAGCTTTGGGGTGCCCAGAGCTGGACAATGTCTCCCTCTCCGGCGGTGAAGGCGGCCAGTGCCTGGCCTTGCTCCATGTGCACGATCTTGACGTCGCTGTCCTTAAGGCCCAGGTCCTTGAGGGTCGCGCTCAAAGCGTAATGGCCGGTGGACATGGTTGTGGCCAGAATCTTCTTACCTTTCCAATCCTCGGTCGAACCGAAGATCTCGGGGTATTGGGGATTGGCACCTTTGTTTTTGAGCAGAGGCGAATCGGGGCGCACCCAGAGATCGTTGGTTTCGGACTCGTCGTTGGAGATGCCGATTACGAGCGCGCCGAAACGCATGCTGGCCACCATGGCGGCGGTCGCGCCGATGTCGCCAACGTCCCACTCCCCGGCGGACATGGCTTCAATTTGCGGTGGACCCGAGGGAAAAAGGATATACTTGAGTTCAATTGGCGTTCCCTTGGTCCAGTCCTCCTCGATAGCCTGCCAGTTGGGCAGTCCGTGCAGACAAGGCTGACCACTGACGGTCACTAGGAACGGGGCGGCGGACAGGCTCGAAACACATGCGACGCAGAGTAGAAAGGTAACTCCTAACGCAAGGGCAAGTGTTCTTTTCATCGAAACCTCCCGGGAAGCTGTTGATCCGGTTGACTTGGACTCAGGACACAATGCGCCGATTAACCCCGGCCAGAATGGCCGGGGAGTTTTCCGCAAGATTTTCGCAAAATCATTTTCGTATCCAGGCAAACCCGCCGCGGGCTGTCGTCCTCTCCGGCAATAAGCTCCATGAGCAAGTTCACGGCCATACGCCCTATATCCTTGCTGGGTACGTGCACCGTGGTCAGGGGGGGGTGGCAATAGCTGGCAAATTCGATGTCGTCGAAACCGGCCACGGAGACGTCCTCGGGAACGCGCAGGCCGGCTTCCCGCACAGCCGCCATTGCGCCTATGGCCAGAAAGTCACTAGCCGCGAACACTGCCGTCGGAGGCTTGGGCAGGCGCAGCAGGCGGGACATGGCCTCTTTTCCGTTCAACATGGATGGTTGTTTCTCGATTACCAGTGAGGGATCATAGGGGATGCCCCGGGCTTCTAGGGCCGCGGCATATCCATCGGAGCGGCGCCTGGCCCGGTAGATACCTGAGCGCGGGCCGACGATCAGCCCCACGCTCCTGTGCCCTAGGCCCAGCAGGTAATCGGTTACCTCGAAAGCGGCCTGGTAGTTGTCAAAACCGACGTAACTGAGCGGCAAGGAGTCCGGAAGTTTTTCCCAGACGATCAGGCAAGGCAAACCCTTTTCTACCAAGGACACGAGGAGACCTTCGTTGGCTTGGCAATAGCCGGTGAGTATCAGTCCTGCCACGCGACGTTCCATACACTGACGAAGTAAGGCCGCCTCAATATCCGGATCATAGCGGGTGTTGCAGACCATGAGGGGGTAGCCGCGTTCGTAGGCATACTCCTCGATGGCCCCTACCGTGCCGGCGAAGACCGTGCCGGCGGTGGTGGGGATGAAGACGCCTACCACGGTGGATTTGCTGCGGGAGAAATCAGCGGCAGCCGCGTTGTAGACGTAGTGCTTCTCGCGCATGACGCGCTGGATGTTCTCCAAGGTGGTCGAGTTGACCAGTTGGGGGGAACGCATGGCGCGGGAAACCGTGGCCGTCGAAACTCCGGCCAACTGGGCTACATCCTTGATGGTGATGCGGGCCATGGGCACTCCCGTATGGCGTCTTCTAGTAGCGGCAACGTTTACATTATGCCCCTAGATTGGTCAAGCGAACATTCTTAAATAGCGTCAACTTCCAACTCACTCATCTTGAAAAGCTAGACTAATACAGGGCTTTGTCACGTATACACTGTTGACAGGAAACGCTGACCGGCTAATGATATCGTTTACACTAATTGCCTGAAATGTGGTGGTTTGCCGGCAGGACAGATCCAAAACGGAGGACGCGTGGCGGCTTTAGCGGCAACGGTGTTTATTGTCGGCGTGTTGACCGGCTTGACCGGAATCGGGGGGATCCTTGTCATACCGGCTCTGGGTGCCTTCGCCGGCCTCTCGGTGCAGTCCTCAATGGCCACGGCCATGTTGAGCTTCGTCTTCGTGGGCCTGGCAGCCACCTGGCTCCAGGAGCGCCGTGGGGCCATCGACTGGGCGCCCACGGTTCCGCTCAGCTTGTCGGCAGCGGTTTTTAGCTACCTGGGCGCCCTAGCCAATTCCATGGCTTCGGCCCAATGGCTCAATCTCGGGCTCTCGGTGATCATCATCTTTGCCGGAGCCTCGGTCATTCGCCCAGCCAGGAGCGGTGAGGCTTTTCCGTTCGACAAGCGCAAAAAGAGCCATGTGGCCCTAATGGCAGCCATAGGGGCGGGAGTGGGGTTCATATCCGGCCTGACCGGAGTAGGCGGGCCGGTGCTGTCGATACCGGCCATGATGGCCTTGGGCTTTGCCCCTCTGGCCTCCATCGCGGCCGCCCAGGTGATCCAGGTGGCTGTTACCGGTTCTGGGAGCGTGGGCAACCTGCTTTACGGCTCAATCGACTTTTCCACTGCGACCTGGATCACGCTGGTCCAGTTAGCCGGCCTGGTTATGGGCATCCGCATGGCCCACACTTTCCCAGCAAACAGGTTGCGCAGGCTCGTAGCCTTGGTCTGCCTGCTCGTAGGCGGCTTTTTGTTCGTACGCTCGCTGGCGCAATGGCTGGCTCTTGGGTGAAAGAACACTGCCATAATCTCAACTTCCGCTGGCCCAGTTTTAGGAGATGTTTACATAGGGGCTTTTACTAAACTGATCTCCCCCGCCAGATAAATGGTGCCCGAGGCCGGAATCGAACCGGCATGACCTTACGGTCGAGGGATTTTAAGTCTCTTCAAATGTTCAATGATATCCAGGGGCATTTTTTAATCATCGAATGATGGCACGTGCATGGGTCATCATTGGCTTGCTCCAGTAATCATGAGTTTGCCCTCGCGGTGAAGCAAAATTGGAGCAAAATCCCTTGCTTCTTGTCGGTTCACAGGGTCGATTTTTCAGAATATACGTGCTCCCACTAATCTCAATGCTGTATGGTGAACACTGTCTTTGTTGGACACGAGGGGAATCCTACTTAGCCGTCAGGTTCTGGGGGGAGATTCTCCCCCCAGTTAGCGGACGCCGTTACGTGAGCATACGAGTTGATCCCACAGGAGCTATTTGAGAATGATTTCCTCTAGGCTTTTGCGATTGCGGGGGGGAATTTGCCCCTCAGCTGGCCTGCCCACTGCCAACAAGCTGACCACCCGTAGATCGGAATTAATGCCCAGCCGCTCCTTGATCCGCATTTCGTCGATTATGCCAACCCAGCACGTCCCAAGACCTAACTCCACAGCACGCAGCATCATGAAGGACACAGCAAGGCCAACATTCATTGCTCCTGCGCCGAACCTAGCGACCGCCGAAGCGCTTTCCTCGCGGTCCACGTAGGCCTCTA
>Ga0326727_10020145_pt1 | contig 13280 bp, 10 predicted proteins | sample MB2enrmetagenome_FD_207643 | JGI IMG/M metagenome (GOLD analysis project Ga0326727, IMG submission 207643) | Lab enriched peat soil microbial communities from McLean, Ithaca, NY, United States - MB29MY | ecosystem: Environmental > Terrestrial > Soil > Wetlands > Peat | place: USA: New York...
GCAGCTGCACGACCCTGAGGTCCGGGCGGCGCGGGCAGGGAAAGCGCAGGATCATGGGCCGTCTGTACTCCTGGGATGGGTGCCGGGGCCGCGCCCTACATGGCGTGAAAGCCGAACTGCCCGACGGTCTTGAGCGTGATCTGGAACAGCACCGCGCTGTCGCCATGATCGCCCCCGACCGAGGTATAGCGCTTGTAGAAGATCAGGCTGAAGATCGAGCACTCATCCTCGTAGGCGGCGGCGACGGCCACCGAATCCATCTGGTGGGTGCGCAGGTCGGCCCGCGAGGTGCCGGAAACGCGCCACGGTCCGTAACGGGTGCTCGCTCCCACCGCAATCTCGTCGCGCGGCGCCGGATAAAGCTGGGTGGCGGTGGTCTGCGTCTTGCCGTCGGCGCCCCAGAGCACCCCGGTCGGCCCGTAATCATAGGTCAGGAACGGATTGACCGCGCTATGGATGAAGCCGGTCGTGACCCGCAGCGATTCTGGCCCGGCGCTGGCCAGCAGGTCGGCCATCGGCACCGACATCTGGTTGTGCGGGTCGAACCGCGCCCGGGCGGTCAGGTCGAAACCGGACCCGGGCGAGAAGGTCACCCGGCTGACCACATCCGATACCTGGTTCTCCAGCCCCGACCCGACCATCCATGGCGAACTCTTCTCCACCCGGTAGGCCTCGCCCACCAGCCCGTCGATGAGCGCCCCGCCGGGGAAACGCCAGGCCTCATGCAGCGCCGCATTCACCCGGATGCCGCCCTCCAGCCGGTCGACCCCAGGGAAGCGGTTCAGCGCGAACAGGTTGGCATCGCTCAGTTCCTGGTCCAGGCTGTCCTCGTCCGGCACGCGCGAGGTCGAAACCGTGCTGCCGTTGGCGTTGGGGGTGAAGCCGTATTTCGACCCGTTCGGCGCCACGATCAGCTGGACAACCGGCTCGATGGTCTGGGTACCCCAGGTGCCGGCATCGCGGACGAACGGCCAGCGCAGCTCGGTCGCCGCCGTCGGCATTGCCTGCGCGGCCTGCACCGATCCCGACGCGCCGAAATTAGGCGGACCGTTGAAGTCCTGTGCGTCGTAGATGGCGCTGTCCATGTGGAAGGTGACGTTCCACAGATCGCCAAGCGGCCCGTCAAACGGGCGCTGCCAGTCCAGACTCAGCCGGCCGCGTTCCGTCGAGGTGCCGTCCTGGCGCAGCAGGTTGAAGGCGTCGGTCTGCAGCGACACCCGCCCGCCCAGCGCGTCCGGCTCGCCGAAATAACTGTACTGGTAGCGCGGCAACACATAGGGCAGCCGGCTGGTCAGCTGGCTGCTGTTGACGATGCTCTGATAGGCCCGCACGTCAAGCCGGGTGTAGGATCCCTGCCCGAACCCCTCCACCCACACCGTGCTGGGCAGCACGGCCACCAAACCGCCCTGAATGCGGTAGTCACGCAGATAGTCAACACCGCTGGCCCGGTTGATGTTGAACCCCCAGCGCCAGGTATCATCGATGGCGAAATCGCCGCGGGTGAACAGGTGCCAGCCGGTGCTGTCCTGGTCACTGGCGACCGAGCCGCGCAACGTGAACCTGCCGCTGTTGAACAACTGGCGGTACTCGGCCTGCACGCCGCCGCCTTGCTTCGCCGACACGACCGGCGCCACCGTCGCATCCGACTGGCCGTCGATCACCCAGTAATACGGCACCTCCAGGTAGGGGCCGAGATGGGTCGTGGAGCCGAAATTCGGCACCAGGATACCGCTGGCCCGCCGTTCCGACGGGTCGGGATGCGCGAGAAACGGGAAATAGGCGACCGGCACGCCATCGATGTCCACCACGGCGTCGTAATACTCGATCTTCTTGTTATCGACGTCCTGCACCGCCGAGCGGGCGCGGATGTCCCATAATGGCGGCGCCGAGGGGTCGTCCTTGCACAGTGTGCAGGTGGTATAGACGGCTCGGCTCAACTCGTTGATGGCGGCATCGGTGCGGCGCGCCCCGTTGGCGACCAGCCGACCGTTCTGCGGCAGCAGGGCGCGAAGGTCGCGCAGCACGCCGTTCTTCATCGCATCGCTCAGCTCGGCGTAATCGGCGAACAGCACCTGGCCGTCGGGCTCCACCAGCGCCACGTTATCGGATGCCGCCGCCACGCCGGTATTGCGGTCGTACGTAACGCGGTCCGCCCGGAGGACGCGATCGCCCTGCCACAGCTCCACGTTCCCGCTCAGCGTCACCAGGGCGCCGTCGCGATCGTATTCGACCGAGTCGGCCTGGTAGAATACCGGCTCGTCGCGCGACACCGGCTGTGTATGCGGCGTCTGCGCCTGCGCCGCAACCGCGCCCAGGGTGGCGAGGACAGCACCCAGCAGCCGACCGGCCTGCCGCTCCCTCATGTTCATGCCAAGCCGCATTGATGCCGACCCGTCAAGCCAGTGTCGGAGCGCGGCCCCAAACCCCGCCCCGCGCGCAGCGCGCCTTCGGTCCCCTGCGCAGCGCGCCTTCGGCACGACGGGCTTCGTTCCTGGACCCGACCAAAGGCCCATTGGCCTTTGGAACCCATTTCTTACCGGCCGTCCTTTGGGGGAACCTGGAGGGCATTCAGTCACAAATGTTCAGCCGTCTTCAAGATGCAGCAGCAGGGCAACGCTGAGCATCAGACCGGCGGCGGCAGGCGCCCAGGCTGCCAGCGACGGCGGCAGCGCACCAGACTGCCCGAATTCCTCCGCCACTTTCGAGATCATGAACAGCGCAAACCCGCAGGCTACGCCGCTGCCAAGCATTTTCGCTACTCCGCCCCGGCGCGACGGGCGCATCGAGAATCCCGCCGCCAGCAGCGCCATGGTCCCGGCCAGCAACGGCAGCGCCAGGAGCGACTGGAACTGCAACCGGTGGCGGATCGACGAGAAGCCGGATCGGTCTAGCAGAGAAATAAATCCCGGCAGCGCCCAGAACGACAGCGTGTCGGGCGGCGCGAAGCTTTCCTGCACGCGGGCCACGGTCATCGTGGTATCCAGCGTCAACGGGCGCGGCGGTGACGGCACGCGGCCGGGCAGGATGCTGCGTGCATTTTCGATCTGCCACGCCCCGTCGCCGAGCCGCGCCCGGGTTGCTTCCACCCGTTCCAGCAGGCGGTCATTGGCGTCCAGGCGAAAGATGCTGACATCCTGGGCGGTCAGCTCGCCGTCATGCAGGCTCACCGCACGCGCGTGCAGGATCGCCACCCCGTGCGGCGCCAGCCCCGCATCGGACTGGCGAAGCCAGAGTTGGCCGCCATGCAGCGCGGCCGGGCCGCCGCCGGCGCGCATATAAACGTTTTCAAGCACTTCCGCGCGGGATCGCATCACCGCGGACACCGGGCTGATCACGGCGGTGGCGAACGCCCCGATGGCAACGGCACAGAGCAGCGGGGCGGCGAGAAACTGCCAGGCCGACACGCCCGACGCGCGCGCGACGATCAGCTCGGAGGAACGGGTCAGCCGCCAGAAGGCCCAGATGCCGCCCAGCAGCACGGCGAAAGGAAGGATCTGGATGGTCAGCCATGGCACCCGCAGTGCGGCGATCTCGCTGACACGGGCGAAGGTCGCGTCCGGCTGGGTGGCCGCACGCCGCAGCAGCTCGATGAAATCGAACAGCGTGCCCAGGCCGCTCAGCCCGGCCAGCAGGGTGAGAACCGAAAAGAAGAAGATCCGCCCGATATAAAGCGACAGGGTCGATGCAAACGGCATGGCGCTACACGGCTCCGGTCCTGGCCTGCGCCGTCTCCGGCAACAGGCGCAAGGGCGGGCCGAACAGCAGCCAGCCGCAGAGGATCCCCGGCAGCACGGCCTGCACCCAGATCAGCGCCACCAGCGCCGTGTGCTTGGCGGCAAGCGTGCCAATCACCAGCCCGAGCGCGAGCAGCGCCACGATCACCAGCACCGCTGCCGCGAGCCGCAATACCCCTCCGTGGCGGCGGAACGGGCCCGTCAGGCTGGCCACCAAAGCGACCAGGGTGAAGCTCAGCGCCGTCAGCGGGCTGGCCAGGCGACGGTGCGCCTCGGCGATTGCGCGCTTGTGGTCGGCCGGCGAAAACCTGCCGGCGGCCGGATGCAACAACTCGCTTACCGACATTTCGGTAAAGTCACGCACCCGCTGCTCGTTGCCCCGCGCCGACGGCGCCAGTTCGACCGTGTTGGTGGCGAAGCTCAGCACGTTGAGGCGGCCGGTCTGGCGGTCGATTTCCTGCCGGCCGCCGTTGATCAGCACCACCCGCGGCACGCCGGTGTCGGCGACCAGTTCCCCGCGCTCGGCCAGGATGGTGGCCGGATTGTCCTTCTGGCGCGAATCTTCGATCAGGATGCCGCGCAGCATGCCGTTGGGATCGCGCGCCCGCACATAGATGGTCAGATCGTCCGAAACCGCCGTGAACACGCCTTCCTGAAGCAGGAAGGCAGCGATCCGGTTGCGGATCTCGAACTGGTAGTCGCGGAAGGTGGTGACCGCCGCCGGCACCGCGACCAGATTGAGCAGATAGCCGAGCGCCACCGACAGCACGGCCAAAGCCAGCGCCGGGCGGGCAAGACTCCAGGAAGACAGCCCCGCCGCCCGCATGACGGTCAGTTCGCGGTCGCCGGACAGGCGCTGGTAGACCATCTGCACCGAGACAAACGTGGTGATCGGCAGGATCACCGAGATGAAATACGGGATCTGCAGGCCGGAGAGACCGAGAAAGACCGACAGCGACAGCCCTCGATTGACCACGAGTTCGACGAACCGCAGCGACTGGGTCAGCCAGGTCAGCGCCGCCAGGCCGCACGTGGTCGCCGTCAGCGCGACCCCGAGCTGCTGGAGCACGTAGCGGTCGATCTGCGTGCCGGGACGGCCGCGAAAGCGTCGGGTAGTCGGCAAGTCGAGGGTCACTCCAGTGCCAGCGGTCACCTTAGCGGTCCGGCAGGCGGGCGACAAACCGGGCTGCTGGCATAACGCCTGGCCGCGTGCTAACGCCCCCGGCCGACTCCCTGGAAGCGGACCCGCCGCAGACATGCCGTCATCGTCACCCGATGTCCGCGACCACCCTGCGCCGGCACCGGTCCGGGTTCTGGTTGTCATGCTCTCGGCGAATTTCAACGGCACCGAACGGCACGCCGTCGAACTGGCCAACGAGTTGTCCCGCCGTGGTGAGGTGGCGCTGCTGTTGCGCGCCCGGCCGGCCGAACCGCACCGCCATGCCGCCTGGGAGACGCTGCGCGCCGCCGTCGCTCCCGGCGTGCAGGTCACCACCACCGCCCGCACGCTGCCCTGGCTCGGGCTTTGGACCGCCCTGCGCCGGTTCCGTCCGCACCTTATCCACGCCCATTACGACCGCTCGGTCCGGGTAGCGACGCGGTGCGCCGCCGGCGTGCCCGTGCTCGCCACCGTGCATGTGCGGGTCACGCCCGATTTCCTGCGATGCGACGGCCTGGTCTGCCTGAGCGACGAACTGGCCCGCGAGGTTCCCGCTTCCTACCCCGGTCTGGTGTCGGTCGTCGGCAACTGGGTGCTGCCGCATCCCCGCCCGCCGGCGGCGCGTCTCGCGGCGCTGCGCGCCGGGCTTGGCGTTGGCCCGACCGATTATGTCGTCGGCAGCGTCGGGCGGCTGTCGCCGGTGAAAGGCATGGCGGGGCTGCTGCGCGCCTTCGCCGCCGCTGCGTTGCCGGAGGCGCGGCTGGTGATCGCCGGCGAGGGCGAGGAGCGCGCCGGGCTGGAAAGCCTGGCGGCGGAACTCGGTCTTGGCGGGCGCGTCGTGTTCGCCGGGTTCCGCCGGGATATTCGTGATCTGTACTGGATGTTCGATCTGTTCGTGCTGAACTCGACCGAGGATCCCTACCCGCTGGCCGTGCTGGAAGCGGCGCAGGCCGGCGTGCCGGTGATTGCCTCCGCAACCGTGGGCGGTCGCGAGCAGGCGAGGCTGCACCCGCTTCGTCTCGTGCCGGTTGGCGATGCGGCTGCCCTTGCCGTGGCGCTGCGGCAGGCGTGGGCCGGTCGCTTTACGCCGCCGCCGCCGCTGCGGGGCTTCAGCGTCGAGGATCGGGTGGATGAACTCACCGCAACCTACCGGCATTTGCTGCAACGCCACGCTTCCCGGCCGCGCCTCGGGTGGCCGTTTCATACCGAATCGGGGTGATTGTCGGGAAGGAAGGCCAGGGTTTGCGCTGGACCCACCCGGCACGCGGAGCGCGCCGCCGGCACGACACGGCAGTGGTCCCTTGGAACGATTTTTTTGAGAAGTGGCTGTCAACGCCTCAGGCCATGGGCAGAGGTCCGGGAGGCGGCGCCTCGGCAGGCGTGGACCGGCGCGGATTCCGGTCCGCCAGGTCGCACGACAAGGCAATGCCAAGCGGCAGCCAGACATAAAACCAGATGGCCTGGACATCGACCAGGACCGGACCGACATCGACCAGTCCCACCAGGAACAGGAACAGCAGAGCCGCCACCAACGTCGTGTCGCCGCCGGCCCGCCAGCGTTTCCAGGCCACCCGCAGCGCCAGAACAAGAACGCCAGCCCAGAGCAGCAGGCCGGTCACCCCGCCATAGAATGCCTGGGCGAGGAACATGTCGTGCGCATGCGTGCCCACCCGTTCGCCGTCCAGGAACACCTCATCGGGTGTCGTCACGCCGTAGCCGAAGACCGGACGCTGCGCCACCCGGTGCAGATTTTCCGTCCAGATCAGAATGCGGAACTTGTCGCCCCGCGCCAGCTGCGCCGTCAGCCATCCCATGCCGCCTTCCTGCGCCGCCCCGGGTTGATGCACGACGCAGCGGTCCTGCACCGTGAACAGGCCGACCGCCAGACATACGGCCAGCATCGCCACCACCCGTCCGACACCCCGGAATGTGCCGGGCAGGATGACCAGCAGGACGCTCAGACCCAGGCCGGCCAAGTAGCTGTACAATGCCGCGCGGCTGCCCGTGACCGCCAGCAAACCGCTGACCGGCGCCTGTGCGGCCAGCAACACCACCGACGGCCCCCCCCGCGCCGACAGCGTCGCGCTCAACCCCAGCAGCCCCACCATACCCGCCACCATGGCGGTGTAGTTGGAGTTGGCATGCTGGCCATAGCCGGTGAAGCGAACGCCCTCCGAACAGGTCGGCAGGAAGTCGGCCATCGACCAGATCGCCACGCCGGCGGCGAACAGCAGCGTCGCCAGCACCACCGGCCGCCAGGTGTCGGGCGGCCGCAGGGCACACAGCACCAGGAAGAAGCCGATCCAGAACGACTTGCGCGCGGCGTCGCCCACCGACAGCCAGTGAACCGACCACAAGGCGCTGGCCGCCATATAGACCAGGAACGCGGCGATCGCCCAGGCCAGCGGACTGCGCCACACGCGCCCTGCCGCCAGCGCCACCGCCGGCAGGGCGAAGGGCACGAAACCATAGAACAGCAGCCGCTGCGATGCCTCGCCGGGAAGCAGGGAAAACCCCGCGCAGAACGCCGCGAACCACAGCGTCGATGCGGTCTGAAAGGCGGATGAACGCGGCCATTCCGCCACCGCCCGGCGCCACCCTCCGGCCGCGGCGCCGGGCCCGGACGGCAGCGCCTCCGGGGCGGCGCCGCTGTCCCGGCCTTCCGTTTCGAACGACAATGATGGCCGCATCCGGTTCGGTTCTCCTCGTACCCCTGGCTGTTACCCCTGGCCGTCGTCGGCGTCGGCGTGACGCCGCGGGCGCGCCGCGCTCTCAGCGGACGGTGCGCCGGCACCGCGCCGCATACAACGGCCCGGGCAAGCCGCCCACCGGCCCCGCTGGCGTCAGGGCAGCATTTTCCCCGGGTTCATCAACCCGAGCGGGTCGAGCGCGGCTTTGATCCGCCGCATGGTTGCCAGTTCCGCCCCGCCGCGCCAGTCCGCCAACATGGCGGGCTTGAGCTTTCCCACCCCGTGCTCGGCCGAGAAGCTGCCGCCGAGCTCGCGCACGACCGCGCCCACCGTGGCCATGATGTCGTGGCCGCGCGCCAGGAAGCCGGCCGCGTCCATGTCCGCGGGCCGCAGCAGGTTGAAGTGGATGTTGCCGTCGCCCAGATGGCCGAACGGCGCGATGCGGATGCCCGGGATCAGCGCCCGGCAGGCAGCCGACGCCCGCTCGATCAGGTCGGGCACTTTCGACAGCGGCACCGAAACGTCGTTCTTGACGCTGACGCCGTCGTGCTTCTGTGCCTCTGCCTGTTCCTCGCGCAGGCGCCACAGGGCGCTGCGCTGGGCCCCGCTTTCGGCAATCACCGCGTCGGTCACGATACCGTCCGCGAGCGCCGCCTCCAGCACCTCCTCCAGCGCCGCCCGCAGGCCGCCGCCCGGCCGCGGGGTCGCCAGTTCCACCAGGGCATAATGCTCGGCCGGCGCGGTCAGGGGCAGCGCCGTCCCGGGAATGTGCCGCAGCACGCACGCGACCCCCAGCCCCGACATGTATTCGAACGCCTGCACCGCCGCCGGGTCGGTCGAGTGGAACCGGCCAAAAAGGGAAAGCGCCGCCTCGCAGCAGGGCAGCGCACACAGCGCCACCTCCGTCTCCCGCGGCCTCGGCGCCAGCTTGAGCACCGCGGCGGTGATGACGCCCAGCGTGCCCTCGGCGCCGACGAACAACTGGCGCAGGCAATAGCCGGTATTGTCCTTGCGCAGCCGGCGCAGCCCCTCCCATACCTCGCCGTCCGGCAGCACCACCTCGAGCCCCAGCACCAGATCGCGTGCATTGCCGTAGCGCACGGTGTTGTTGCCGCCGGCATTGGTGGCCAGGATGCCGCCGATCTGTGCCGTGCCCTCCGAGGCGATCGACAGCGGCAACAGGCAGTTGCTTTCCTCCGCCGCAAGCTGGGCGGCCCGCAGCGTCACCCCGGCTTCCAGCGTCAGCGTCAGGTCGACGGAATCCACCGCGCGCACCCGGTTCAGCCGGGCGAGCGACAACACCACTTCACTGCCGTCCTCGGCCGGCACCGCGCCACCGACCAGGGAGGTGTTGCCGCCCTGTGGCACCACCCCGACCCCGGCCGCGACGCAGGCGCGCACCACCGCCGCGACCTCCGCCGTGTCGGCCGGGCGGGCCACGGCCAGCGCACGGCCCCGGTACAGCCGCCGCCAGTCCTCGCCATAGGGGGCGGTGTCGGCCGGGTCGGTGAGCAGCCCGCGCGGGCCGAGCACCGCAGCAAGCCGCGCCACCAGTGCCGCTTTGGCGGCGGGCGGATCGGAGCACGGAGACGGTGAAGCGGGCATGGCAGACCTTCCAGTGACGAAGGATTAGCGGACAGATCGGCTTCGGCAAATGCTGAGCCGTCTGGCGCGGGCGCACAGGATGGGGCGCTGCCCCGCACCCCGGCAGGAGGCTCCGCCTCCTGCACCTCCGCCAGGGGCGCAGCCCCTGGACCCGTTCTTTAAGAAAGGCGATCCAGTGGCGTCCCGCTTTGCCTTGGCGTGGCCGATCCCTTTATTCCTCGCCCAATACCTCGCGGTGCGTGTCGGCGAAGAATTTTTCTCCCAGCAGGCGCGAATTACCGCGGAATTCCGCAACCGCCGTGCCGTCCCCGGCACGTACCGTGATGTCATAGATACCCGACCGGCCCACCCGGGACCGCTCCTGGGCCGTGGCCACCAGCTTGTGGCCGAGCTTCGCCGGGCGCAGAAAGGTAATGCTGCAATGCTGCGCCACCGCGCGCTCGTTGGCGCTGTTGCAGGCATAGGCAAAGGCGCAATCGGCCAGCGTGAATATGATACCGCCATGGCAAATGCCGTGGCCGTTCACCATGTCGTCGCGCACCCGCAGGGACATGGTCGCGTGGCCCGGCCCGACCTCGTCGAGGGCGATGCCGAGCGATTGGGCGGCGCGGTCCTCCGGCCACATGGCATCGGCGCAGGCGCGGGCCAGTGCCTGCGGATCACCATGTTTCTTCATGTCGGTTTTCTCATCGCTGGCTTCCTTGCGCCGGACGCTGGTGTCAGTGATACCTACAAGCGCCTACAAGACCAGGGGGATCTGACCTCGGTCTCCCATTCCAAAAGTAACGGGTTCCAAGGGCTCGCCCTTGGTGGAGGTCCAGGAGGCAAAGCCTCCTGGTGGGGTCCGGGGCAACGCCCCGGCACTCCTTCATCCGCTTCCCCCGCAGAGGACGTGAAACGATGATCAGTGTTCTGTTCCTGGTGCTGGCGGGGTTTCTCGCCGGGACGATGAACGCGGTCGCCGGCGGCGGTTCGTTCATCAGCTTCCCGGCGCTGGTCGCGGCGGGGGTGCCGGCGGTGGCCGCCAACGCCTCCTCCACCGTCGCGCTGGTGCCGGGCACGCTTGCAAGTACCTGGGCCTACACCACCGGGCCGCACGGCATGCAGGTCACGGGGCTGGGCGGGTTGCGGTTCCGCGACCTGCTGGCGGTGAGCGTCGCCGGCGGGGTCTCCGGGGCGGTATTGTTGCTCTCCACCCCCGGAGCCACCTTCGACGCCGTTATCCCCTGGCTGCTGCTGTTGGCCACGCTGGTCTTCGCCTTCGGACGGCGCATGGGCGCGGCGCTGCGGGCGCGGATGCGGCTCGGACGGGGGGCGGCGCTGGCGGTGCAATTCCTGCTGGGCCTTTATGGAGGGTATTTCGGCGGCGCGGTGGGCCTGATGATGATGGCGGCCTGGATGCTGCTGGATACGGTGGATCTCAAGGCCATGAATCCGGCGCGCACGCTGCTGACCTCGGCCATGAACATCGTCGCCGTGCTGTGCTTCGTGGTGGCCGGGCAGGTGTGGTGGCCGCAGGCGCTGTCCGTTCTGGTGGGCGCGGCGACCGGCGGCTATGCGGGCGCCCGAATCGCCCAGCGCCTGCCCCCCCTGGCGATGCGCGCCGTGGTGACGCTGGTGACGGTCAGCATGACGGTGGTGTTCTTCGTCCGCGCCTATGGCTGATCAGGCGGGCGCGCCGTGCCGCGCCGCCACTTCCCGCACCTTGCGCGCCATCGAGGCGATGCCGTTGCCGCGATTGGTCGACAGCGCCTCAAGCAAGCCCAGTTCCTTGAGGAAAACCGGATCGGTGGCGGCGATTTCGGCGGGGGTGCGGCCGGAATACACCCGGAGCAGCAGGGCAATGAGACCCGAAACGATCGCCGCGTCCGACAGGCCCGCGTAGTAGATCCGTCCGTCGCGCAACGCCACTTCCATCCACACCCGGCTCTGGCATCCAGGCACACGGTGGGCGTCGTCGGCCCAGGCATCGGGGAACGGCGGCAGCTTGCGGCCGAGTTCGATGATGTAGCGGTATCGGTCCTCCCAATCGTCGAGCACGGACAGATCATCGCCGATGGCGGCGACGGCCTCCGCAGCGGTCGGATCCTCGGGCATGACGAAGGGGTCGCCGGGCGGGGCGGGAGCGGGCATGTCGCCGATGTGCGCGGTGCCGGCGCCCGCGTCAACCCTGCGTGCCATCGCCGCCCGGCATCCTGCAACGGAAAATTAACGGTTCCGCTCCTGTTCAGGCGAGGCTCCGCTTGCGAGAAGTCACGTCCACTCACCAATAGGAATAATTACTGTGCGCGATATTCTTATCGACCATCTGTCCGGCGCGCGGTCGCGCCGGGTGCTGCTGGCCTCGGCCGGCATGCTGGCGCTGGCCAGCACCGGCGCGCAGGCGCAGCTGGTCGGCGGCGACCTGATCATCAGCAGCTCGACCTTTCAGCCCAATGTCGGCCAGGCCGCATCGCTGACCGCGGGCCAGAACTTTTCGGTCGGCGGCGTGCTCATCGGCAAGGCGCTGGCCGGCGACGGCAATCTCGGCGTGTTCACCAACTCCAAGCCCGACGGCAATTTCGGCATCACCTCGCCGCTGACGCTCACCTCGCAGAACCCCATTACCCGGGCCGTCGACGGCACGCTCCAGCTTACTCCCGGCCAGATCGTCACCAGCTTCTCGTCGAAATCGGAAGGCTCGCTGTATCTGAGCCAGAACGGCCAGTCGGTTACCATCGTCGGCTACGACGTGACCGGCACCAATCCGGTCGGCGCGCTGGACGTGTCGAACTCCAGCACCACCGCGAACACGGTGGCGGCCGGCGTGACGGCCGGCAACTCGGCGATCACCGACAACCGGGTTATCGCGCAGATCGGCCTGGACGCCGCCCGTGGCGGCACCAGCCCGGTGCAGACGACAACGTTCAACGCCTATAGCGGCAACAATGGCCGTGGTGCGATCCTGTACAACGGCACCTATTACGCGGTCGGCAACGGCAATCTCGGCAACACCGGCGTCGAGGCGGTCACGCCCGGGCACAACGCCGGCACCACCGTCACCTCGCCGCCGAACGCCACCCAAATCGGCGCCTACAACATCACCCAGAACGGCTACGCGCCCGACAAGACGCTCAAGGACAGCAATTTCCGCGGCGAGACGATCTTCGACGGCACGCTTTATGTCACCAAGGGCAGCGGCAGCAACGGCATCGACACGGTCTATCAGGTCGGCGCGACGGGCGCGCTGAACCATGGCGGCAGCCTGCCCGCCAATGCCCCGATCACCATCCTGCCGGGTTTCTCGACCAGCCTCGCCAAGACCACCGCCGACTTCACCCCGTTCGGCCTGTGGTTCGCCAACGCCCACACCCTGTATGTGGCCGACGAGGGCACCGGCGACGCCGCGGATGTCGGTGTCGGCAGCCATGCCGGCCTGGAGAAGTGGAGCCTGGAAGGCAACACGTGGGTGCTCGACTATACGTTGCAGACCGGCCTGGTCGGCACCACCCAGAGCTACACCGCTCCCGGCTTCACCGGCACCGTCACGGAAGAGGGCCTGCGCGACATCACCGGCGAGGTGAATGCGAACGGCACCGTGACGATCTGGGGCGTCAGCTCGACCACCGACAACATCACCAACATGGACAACGGCGCGGACCCGAACGAGATCGTGTCGATCACCGACAAGCTTGGTGCGCTTTCTCTGCCTGCCAGCGAGTCCTTCACCGTGACCGACGGGCCGGTTCTCGACAACGTCTATCGCGGCGTGGTGTTGACGCCGGCGCCAGAACCGGCGAGCCTGGCGCTGTTCGGTGCCGGCCTTGCCGGGCTTGGCTTGGTGCGTCGCCGTCGCCAGGGTAAGTAAGGCCAGGGCGCTGCCCTGGACCCGCCCCGCGCGCGGAGCGCGCGGGGCGTTCGCATTTGGATTTCCCGCCCTGGCGCTGGCCCGCCCGGTGCAGGCGGTCCCCAATGGATAAAATTTTTTGCTTCTTTTTTCAAAAAGAAGACTTGTTCTTTTTTGAAAAAAAGAACCAAAAAATTTTTGCTCGTTTTGGTTTTCGTCGCGCGGGAAAGATCCCAACTTGTCTGATCTGTCGAGAAGATTCAAAG
>Ga0326727_10020146_pt1 | contig 13280 bp, 8 predicted proteins | sample MB2enrmetagenome_FD_207643 | JGI IMG/M metagenome (GOLD analysis project Ga0326727, IMG submission 207643) | Lab enriched peat soil microbial communities from McLean, Ithaca, NY, United States - MB29MY | ecosystem: Environmental > Terrestrial > Soil > Wetlands > Peat | place: USA: New York...
GCCCCACGCGAACACAAGGACAAATGCCCATCACACATGGCGTAATCGGCTTCGATGGCGACGCGATGCTCTAGTCTGGGATGGGGAATCAGATCAAGGGTGATAACCGTTTGCCACTGCAAGTCGGACGCTGCGCGCTGCGCCTGAGGGATCTCGCCGTCCAGCAAGGTCACCGCACTCATGCGGTTGATCACAAAATCGCCGAAACGCTGGTTGTGCCGGTCATAGGCACGAACGTGCCAGCGCAGGCCGGAATCCGCCAACGCATGCGGCACAATTTCGCGCCGCTGCATTCCGCGAGACAACGATAAGTAGTCAAGCGCCACCGCCTTGCCGCGATAAATAGCCCGGGTGATCGCTGCCAGCTCTTTGGCTGCCGGCAAACCCGGCGCAGCCACGCAATCAATCGCCACACCGGCCGCATGTTCCATCCCGTCGCCCCGTCCCGACGCCAGCCAGCTCAGCACATCTTTTACCGGAAAATCGAACAGACAACGGAAGTCGCTCGCCGGAAAGTAGCGTTTGGCGCTGGGGTCGTATTGCAGGTTGTGCCCCGTCAGTTGGCGATACAGCGTGACATCCCGGCTCGCCTGCACCATGCCGACACTGAAACGCCCGACCAGATCGGCACGCTGCAGCACCCCCAGGAAATACACACGTGCTTCCAGATAGGCCAGCCGCTCGATCTGGCCCGGGGGGATGGCTGCCAGTTGGTGTTGTAACTGCGGTGTCATGGGTGAGGCAAGTGTCATCGGCATCTCTCAAATTAGTATACTCATGATACTGATATGCTATTATGATAACAATATAGTGGATCGCTGAACGATTATGACAGTACCTCGATTCCTCAGGATAGCGACTTCGGTTTTGGCTGCGCTGCTGTTGATGAACACGGTCCAGGCACAACCGGTACCGGGTCAGTCAGACACGGCGGCGAGTTTTTCTTGCGAGCTGGCAAGCACAGAGGTTGAGATCATGATCTGCCAGAACGGAGAGTTGGCGCGTCTCGACCGGATGGTATCGTTTCGCTATCACGAACTACTTAAACAGAGCGCCGACCCCATTGCCGTGCGAGATGAAGAACGGCAGTGGCTGCGCGAGCAGCGCGATCCATGCCAGACGGAATCCTGCCTGCAGAACGTCTACCGGCAGCGATTTTACGATCTGAATAAAGAGATTTTTCAGCAACAAATAGCGGCACGCCAGCAAGCCGCTCTGGCACTCAGCGCCGCCAATCATCCAGTAACGCCATTGGCCCTCGCCCAGCCCCCTGTCCGGAAACACAAACGACAGCCTCTCGCGGCATCCCAGGCGGAAGACGCAGCGGCCAACACAGACGCCAGCGCAGCCGATGCAGAGTCAACGGGTGAAGCCCCGGTACAACGCACGGCATCGGCCACGGCCTTCAGTGCCGCGTCGCAACCTGCCGACGCGGCAAACACCACAACGCCCGAACAACCGCTTTCCGAATGGGACAAGATGCTCGATGACGTGACCCACCTGCTGGTTATCGCCTCCGTCATCTCGTTTTTTGTACTGCTGGGCATGGGGGTAACCGACCGGGTCGTGATCTTCTACGACAGCAAGGACCTGTCGTTTTCCATATTGTCGGTGATCGGCTATCCGCTGCTGTGGGTCTTTCACCGGTTTATGGAGAGCTGGCTATTCAGCCATTTATTGCTGCTGCTGGCAGTGGTGGTGTCGATGTATTCCATCATTAGAACCTTTACCAGCGCCATACGTCATAACGGCCCTGTTCTCGGCATTGTCGTCGGGATATTCAAAGTCCTGATTTCGTTCATGGGGATCCTCATCCTGTTTCTGGCCGGCGTCCGCGCCTCGCAACGGGATTCGACGACCAAGGATGTCTTGATCGCGGCCTTGATGGGCGGGATTGTCGGCTATGTGTTCTACCTGCTGGTGAATGGTCCGGAAGTCGAAGATCGCCGCAAGTATGAGACTTGGGAAAAAGCCGAACAGCGGCGCGAGCAGAACACTCGCAGAAACGCCGAAAGCAATACCTCAAGGGAGCAACATGCCCGACAAGAGCGCGAATCGACCCGCGATTTCGACGCGACGTCCGCCCCCGGCACAAGGCGATGGTTCGACGTTCTCGGCGTGCCGGAGAACGCCACGATGGAGGTGATCCACCGTGCCTACCGCCAATTGATGAGCCAATACCACCCGGATAAAACAGCCAGCCTTGGGCCTGAATTGCGAGAATTGGCAGAACGAAAGGCCAAGGAAATCAACGCAGCGTTTGACCACGTCCGAAAGCGGCATGGGATGGCATCGTAGTCAACAGGTAGCGTGCAATCGCGAAGCATTGCACGGATCATCCCACGCATTCCGTGTAATGCCTGCGGCGATTACACGCTACGGGATGGGCTGCCTATGTAAACATATCGGCATAAGGATCCGCAAGAAAAACAGATGGCGCCGAAAGGCGCTTTTTTGTTGTCTGGAATTCTCCAAGGCAAGTCAATACCCTGCGTCAGCCGCTTTATTCACAGAAACAAGCATCGTGGCGGTAGCATTCCATTTGGTGCAAAATGCGATGCAACTGCTTTTTAGTCGTCATCTCGTTTTCCTGCCATCCATATACCCAAACACGCATCTGGTCGTATGGGCTACTGTAGAGAAAACGATTGTTTTGATTTTTCGGGAACCTTCATGATTACGTCACTGCAGTTGAGAGACTGGAAAAGCTTTAAGCAAGCTTCACTGCATATTGATCCGTTGACGGTTCTGATCGGCACCAATGCAAGCGGCAAGTCGAATGCCCTGGATGCTTTTTCTTTTTTGAATCGCATTGCCAGCGGCACCATGCTGACTGCTGCGCTTCAGGGCGACAGCGGACTTGCGGCGCTTCGTGGCGGCACCGAATGGGCCGTGCGCAAACCCGGAAACATCTTCTCCCTGCAGATTGTTGTTCGCCATGATGAAACCACCGATTTCGAATACACCATCGAGTGCAAGGTAACAGACAACCGTTGTGAACTGTTGGCGGAATCCATCTCGCGCACCAAGTATCGTCTCGACAAAAACCATGTGCGCAAATCAAAAGCAGGCAGCCTCTGGCTTTACCATACAGACCCCTGCGCCGACGACTCGCCGACGATCATTGCCCGCCTGTACAACGAGAGTAAAGGCACGCCCCGCCAACTTGGCCGCACTCATGCCATTCTGTTTCAGTTGGTCGGCCAAAAACTGCGCCAGGAAATCCAGGACGGCGTCTCTGCAATACACAATGCGTTGCGCAGCATATTTATCCTCGATCCCATCCCTTCACATATGCGTGGTTACGCGCCGCTATCGGACAAGCTCGAACCCGATGCCCGCAATATCGCCGGGGTCATCGCGGCATTGCCCCCGGATAAAAAATCAGAGATTGAAGCCACACTGACACACTATGCCAGCCGGCTACCTGAGCGTGATATTCATCGCGTCTACGCAGAGACGGTCGGCAAATTCAATACCGATGCCATGCTCTATTGCGAAGAGCATTGGTGCGATAACGAAGAGCGGCCCACCGTTGATGCTCGCGGAATGTCGGATGGCACACTGCGATTTCTTGCCATTCTCACCGCACTACTGACCCGGCCGGTCGGCAGCCTGCTGGTCGTCGAAGAAGTCGACAATGGACTTCACCCCTCCCGGGCGAAGCTAATGCTCGAAATGCTGAATGAGGTTGGCGAGCAGCGTGAAGTCGATGTACTGGTCACAACCCATAACCCGGCCCTGCTGGATGCGATGGGCATCGCCATGGTGCCCTTTATTACCGTTGCTCACCGCGACCTCAACAGCGGATGTTCTGTGCTTACGCTGCTTGAAGACATCGACCCGCTCCCCAAACTGCTGGCGCAAGGACCGGTAGGTCAGATTTCAAGCCAGGGGAAAATTGAAGAGACGCTGGCGCGACAAGACGCAGAGGCCACGCCATGAGCAGAAAAGTACTGATTATTGACACATCGGTACTGTGCTGCTTGTTAAATGTTCCAGGCAAAGAAACCGCAGGTCCGGACAATGATCGTTGGAGTCATGAACGCATTGCGCAGCTTTTGGCCGATGAAGAAAGAATCGGCAGCACCTTCGTATTACCCATGGCGACGCTGATCGAAACCGGCAATCATATTGCCCAAGCGCCTGGACAGCGATTTGAAACAGCACAGGCGCTTGCAGAACACCTGCAAAGTGCAGTGGATGCCAGCAGTCCCTGGGCAGCCTTCACCGATCAATCGCCGCTGTGGCAAAACGATAATCTGCGCACCCTGGCCAACACCTGGCCGGGGCTGGCCGCACAGCGTATTTCTATTGGCGATGCCACCATCAAGGATGTTGCCGAGCACTACGCAAAGGGCGGATTCGATGTCGAGATCCTGACAGGAGATCAGGGTTTGAAAGCTTACGAACCGGTCCGCCCCGCGCATATCCCCCGTCGCCGTCGTTGAGCAACGCCCGGAAAATGCTTCGCACCTGCTCGGATTGAGCGCCAGCTGGCGCGCCCGGTCACTATCGATTCAATAAGCGCTGGCTCATACCTCCAATCCAGCCTCGTATTTCAGATGTCGAAGGGATACCACTCGACATGCACTAAGGTTGATCCGCCATTCCGGGCAGAAGCGCGGCCGAGGGGCGTTTGCCCCTCGCCTCCGTGAAAGAATCAATCCGCAGTCAACACCAGGCACCCGGCCAGTTGCCGTGCACGCGCGGCACGCGGCAGATATAGCCACGACGTGTTCGCATCGATGCGTTCGACACCCCAGTCCAGTCGGCTATCGACAATCAAACGGCACAAGTCAGAATCCGGAACACTGGGACGTGGCGCGCACAACTGAGAAATCAGAGAAAACAGCAGCAACTGGCGTTGATGCGGGTTTGTGGAAACGGCGTGGAATGCACTACGATCCTGGACAGCCATCGCTTACTCCATGAAGTGAGTTTTGGTCAGCTGCGCCGGGGTGCTCCTAACACCCCGGCGCAGCGCTTTTGTGGCTGAAGGCCACCCCAGCACACTACCCAGCCACACAAAGCACGCCAATGGCAAACGACCGGCGGACTCGTCAGGAAATTCTGAAAGCGGAAAACGCCGGCGCCCGCCAGGTGGGGCTGAAACCCTGAAGCAGGCAAGAACAAAACAAGACATAAACAGTAGGACGGCTAACGATACCCCGGCGCCAGTCTTGCACTCTCGACCCCGCGCAGCACCTCTGGATTCGCAAGCGCCAGTTGTACCCCCGCATCGGTCAGCGCATGGCCCGGCGACGCGTCAACATTCCAGCGCCGCAGCAGATACCCTGCCAATGCCCCACGCGAACACAAGGACAAATGCCCATCACACATGGCGTAATCGGCTTCGATGGCGGCGCGATGCTCTAGTCTGGGATGGGGAATATCTGAACAATCTCTTGCGCTGGTCTCGGACGTCATCCTCGCGCATGCGGGGATCCAGCAAAGCCGGCCCATGCACCAGTCATCTACCGCTTTCGCGGGAATGACAACTTGTTCAGACCTTCCCTAAAGGTCCGACTTTTACTAAACGAATACCCCTTCACCCCCGCCCCATCTGAGATGGATCAATCCTCCCCCTATTTAACTCCATGGTTCTCTTGTCTGATGGTAATCATTTTGCGTAGTATATGACTCTTGCCATAATTTAAACGAATACCCGCAAGCCGGTCATCGGGAATCGACGTGTCAGGGCGACAAGTTGAATAAAACGATTGGTTCACTTACTCAAGTACAGCGCGACAGGCTTGCTTACATTGAACTGCGATTGCGCTTCATGGGCGGCATTCGCCGCAATGATCTGGTCACGCGCTTTGGCCTGCAAGAGGCCGCCGCGACGCGTGACATCAGTCTGTATAAATCGCTAGCCGCCAACAATATCCAGTACGACGCCAAGGCCAAAACCTACCTGATCGGCAACAACTTCCACCCCCTGTTTAACTACGATACCGAGCGGGTCCTCACCTGGCTCACACAAGGCATCGGCGACAACGCCGAGCCACAGCCCAAGACCTGGATCATCTCCGACGGCCCTGCCCTGCTGGCAAAACCAGACCTGAATACGCTGTCCGCAGTCACCCGTGCCATGTACCTCGGCTGCCCGTTATCCATGCAGTACCACTCCATCTCCAGCGGATTAACACAACGCGAAATCGTGCCGTTTGCCCTGATCGACACCGGTCTGCGCTGGCATGTGCGTGCGTTTGATCGACGCCGCAGCGAATTTCTGGACTTTGTACTCGGCCGTATTCACCATGCGCAGACGCTCTCCGGCCCGGTGGCAGACAAGGAGAAGTCCGATCATGACCTCCAGTGGCACCGCATCATCCAGCTTGAACTCGTGCCACATCCCGTCAACGTTCATTACCCCGCCACCATTGAAGCCGAGTACGGCATGGCGGGTGGCGTACTCAAGATCGATACGCGGGCAGCCATGGTCGGCTACCTACTGCGGCGCTGGAACGTTGACTGTAGCGAAGACCACCGCCTCAAGGGCGGCGAATATCAGTTGTGGCTGCGCAATCGCCATGCGCTCGACAGGGTCAGCAACCTGATACTCGCACCGGGTTATGCCCCTGCAGAGCGGAAGGACTCCACGTGCTAAAACTAGAACAAATCCAAAAGAATGCCGCCATCTCGGGCCTGGAAAATGGTCAGGTGGTTCGCATCGTCACCACCGAACCGGTCGGCGACAATGCCCTCACCGTTTATTACAAGACCAGTGACGGAACGCTACGCGAGCGGATGTTGTTCCGTACCGACGAGGTCAATCTGTCGTTAGCTGATGCCGGGCGACCATGGGCATTCGATGCGCCCGGCGAGGGGTTCAAACTGGCGGTCGAGGCCTACCGGATCAACCTAGCACACCTGTTCGATCCGATGATGGCGGTGCACACCTCGAACGTAGAGCCGCTACCGCACCAGATCACGGCAGTCTATGAGTCGATGCTGCCGCGCCAACCCCTGCGTTATGTTTTGGCCGACGACCCCGGTGCCGGCAAAACCATCATGGCCGGCCTGTTCATTCGCGAGTTGCTCATGCGGGCGGATGCTCGGCGCGTACTGATCGTGGCGCCCGGTAGCCTGGTGGAGCAGTGGCAGGATGAAATGGGTGAAAAATTCGGTCTGGACTTCAAGGTCTTTGGCCGCGACATGATTGAAAACAGCCGTGGCAATCCGTTCGATGATTTTGACTTGCTGGTGGCCAGGGTTGACCAACTCGCACGCAGTGATGAGCTACAAGAAAAACTGCGCTTATCGCACTGGGATTTGGTCGTTGTCGACGAAGCGCACAAACTTTCGGCCAGCTACTTCGGCAACAAGGTCAACAAAACCAAGCGTTTCCAATTAGGTGAGTTGCTGGGTTCGATCACACGCCATTTTCTGTTGATGACGGCCACGCCGCACAACGGCAAGGAAGAAGACTTCCAGCTGTTCATGTCGTTGCTGGATGCAGATCGCTTCTACGGCAAATTCCGCGATGGCGTACACAAGGTGGATGTGACCGACCTGATGCGGCGCATGGTCAAAGAAGACCTGCTCAAGTTCGACGGCACGCCGCTGTTCCCCGAGCGTCGCGCCTACACCGTCAACTACACACTCTCCGACCTCGAAGCGGCCCTGTACGCAGCGGTAACGGACTATGTGAAGACCGAGTTCGCTAAAGCCGACCAGTTGGCTGACGGAGGACGCAAGGGCACGGTGGGCTTTGCGCTGACCGCACTTCAGCGCCGCCTGGCCTCTAGCCCTGCTGCGATCTACCAGTCGCTCAAACGTCGCCACCTCAAGCTTAAGCGCCGCGTCGAGGAAGAAAAGTTGCGTCAGCGCGGCCAGACACTGGCTGAAACACTCAACAGCAATAACGGCATGCCCGACGATGTGTGGGAAGCTGCTGACGCACTGTCGCCCGAAGACTACGAAAACTTCGAAGAAACCGTGGTCGATCAAGCCACGGCAGCCCAGACCATTCAGGAACTTGAGGCCGAGATCATCATTCTGGAAAGCCTGGAAGAACAGGCGAGCCAGGTGGTTCATTCAGAAAAGGACCGCAAGTGGGAGGAACTCTCCCGCCTGCTGCAAGACACGCCGGAGATGCACGACGCCGATGGACGCAGGCGCAAACTCATTATCTTCACTGAGCACCGCGACACGCTCAATTATCTGGCGGTAAAGATCCAGGATCTCTCCGGCAGTAGAAATGCAGTAGTCATGATCCACGGTGGCGTCAAGCGTGAAGAACGGCGCAAGGTGCAGACGCAGTTCCGCAACGATCCGACCGTGCGGGTGCTGTTGGCCACCGACGCCGCCGGCGAAGGCGTCAACCTGCAAAACGCCAACCTGATGGTCAATTACGACCTGCCCTGGAACCCCAATCGTCTGGAACAACGTTTTGGCCGTATCCATCGTATCGGCCAGACCGAAGTCTGCCATTTGTGGAATATGGTGGCCGCTGAAACGCGCGAGGGGGATGTCTTTCAGCGTCTGTTCGAAAAACTGGAAATTGAGCGCGCGGCGTTGGGCGGGCGTGTGTTCGACATCCTGGGCGAAGTATTCGAGGACAAAAGTCTCAAAGATCTGCTGATCGATGCCATCCGTTATGGCGCCGACCCAGAGGTCAGAGCGCGTCTGCTCAAAAAGGTGGAAGGCGCACTGGATACCCAGCATCTCGAAAACATCATCAAGCGCAACGCCCTGTGCGAAGAGGTGATGGACGAGAAACGCCTGTTCGCGGTGAAAGAAGAAATGGAAAAGGCCGAAGCCCGCAAGCTGCAACCCTTCTTCATTCGCTCCTTCTTCAGCCAGGCCTTTCAGCAACTGAGCGGCGAGCTGCGTCCGCGCGAGCATGGCCGCTACGAAATCACCAATGTCCCCGCCGTCATCCGTGAGCGTGACCGCCAGATCGCCGGCAGGGATCGGCGCCATGTCGATCCGGTGTCGCGGCGCTACGAGCGCGTCTGCTTTGAAAAGCAATACGTGCGACTGATCGACCGTGCAACTGCGCCGATGGCCAGTTTGATTCACCCTGGCCACCCCTTAATGCAGTCGGTGACCGATCTGGTGCTGGAAGCTCACCGCAACAAACTCAAGCAAGGCGCTGTGCTGATTGACCCGAGCGATATGGGCCTCACCCCCAAGGTGATGTTCATCGTCGACCACTCGGTCAAGGAAGGCGCTGATCCCGCCCTGATCGTGTCCCGACGCATGCAGTTCGTCGAAATCGATCCACAAGGAAACGCAAGCAATGCGGGCTGGGCGCCGCACCTGGACCTGGTGCCGCTGGAGGCAGCCGACAGCGCGCTGATTCAGGACGTCTTGTCGGCGCCATGGCTCGTCAAGGATCTGGAGCAGCAGGCACTGGCTCACGCGGGTAGCCACCTGGTTCCCGAACACTTCGACGAAGTGCGCTCCCGGCGCGAGAAATCGGTGGACAAGACCTTGGCTGCGGTTCACGAACGCCTGGTTCGAGAGATCAATTTCTGGTCAAACCGCTATATCAAGCTGCAGGAGGACTTGTCCGCCGGCAAGGATGTGCGCCTGACGCTGGAAAACGTACGCCGCACCATCGACGAGCTCACCGCGCGGCGCGAATCGCGCGAGAAGGAACTGCTGGCCATGCGCCATGTGGTCTCCGCCACACCTGTGGTATTGGGCGGCGCACTGCTTATCCCCGCTGGCCTACTGATGCAACGCAAGGGCGAACCGGGGTGGTCGGCGGATGCCGACGCCCGCGCGCGCGTCGAACGCATCGCGATGCAAGCGGTAATGGACACAGAACGTGCGCTGGGCCACGAGGTTTTCGATGTCTCGGCACAGAAGTGCGGATGGGACATCACCAGTATCCCCAAGGCGCTCGACGGCCGGCTGCCCACCTCACGTCACATTGAGGTCAAGGGCCGCGCCAAGGGCCAAACCACTATCACGGTTACGCGCAATGAAATCCTCTACGGACTGAATCAGGCGGACAAATTCATTTTGGCCATTGTGCTTGTCGATGGAGACCAGCATGAGGGTCCGTTCTATATCCGTAATCCGTTTAATCAAGAGCCTGATTGGGCGGTGACCAGCATTAACCTCGATCTCAATCAATTGATGGGAAAAGCGGAGAGAATATGAAAGATGCCGAGATTTTTGACAATATATTTCGTAATGCTCTCGATTTTTTGAACCGTGCACTTGATGAGCTGGACGCACATCCGAAGTATGCGTTGATCGACTTTGCTGCTGCGGTTGAGCTGGTGTTCAAAGCCCGGCTTGTCCTCGTCGACTCAATGTGGATTGCCGATGAGCCAACCGATGCCACTCCTGAGAAATTTAAACAGGGCAAGCTTCGCACTGTCGGTCTGGAGCTTGCAAAAAAGCGGATTGAGTCGCTGACGGACGAAAACATTGACGCCACCGCGTTCAAAGCGTTCCAAACAGTTGCCCGCCATAGAAACCGCGTAGTGCATTTCTTCCATCCAGATCTGGATTCAGAGAATCCTCGCGAAGCAGTGGCCAGGGAAATTTACGTTGCATGGTATTACTTGTATCGGCTCCTGACAGAACTGTGGGGAAAGCACTTTTTACGTTATTCGAACTTAATTTCTGAATTCGGAGCAAGGTTACAGTCTCTCACACCGTTTCTCGATGCTGTGTTCGACCGCGAGGTCAAAAATAACCCCAAAGCAAGCAATTTCACGAAATGCCCTGTGTGCAACTACCAATCGCTGGACGCCGCAACAAGTGACCGATACCAGTCGGCAGTCTGCCATGTCTGTAGATACATCCAGCCTTCGCAGAAAGCGATTCAGCAAGGAGATGAGGATTTTGTAGCCTGCTGTGCCGCTTGCGGAGGGCATCAGACAGTTCGTGCAACAGGATTTGGCTTCAAATGCGCAGAATGCAGAGAGAGTTTCGCCGAATCCGTTAAGTGCGAACGATGCAGTGAGCATTGGGTAGGCATTACTGATGATGATCTGAGTTGCTGTGACTGCTGCATAGACACTATTTAGAATGAAGACGACTAAATGAATATAAAAGTACCCAAAAAACTTATTGAAGTCGCTCTACCGCTTGATGCAATTAACGTAGCTTCTGCGCGTGAGAAGTCGATTCGTCATGGGCATCCGTCTACCTTGCACTTATGGTGGGCACGCCGCCCCTTGGCTGCGGCACGTGCGGTGATCTTCGCCCAGATGGTCAACGACCCTGGCTACCAACAGGGTGGCGGCTTCCGCTATGGCGTCAATAAGGAAAAAGCTGCGCTGGAGCGCGAACGCCTGTTCAAGATTATCGAAGACCTGGTGCTGTGGGAAAACACCAATAACGAAGAGGTGCTAGAGCGCGCGCGCGCTGAAATCCGCCGCTCGTGGCGGGAAACCTGTGAACTCAACAAAAACCATCCACAGGCCACCGAGCTGTTCAATCCCGACAGGCTGCCCGGATTTCATGATCCGTTTGCTGGCGGAGGTGCATTGCCGCTGGAAGCGCAACGCTTGGGACTAGAAAGTTACGCCTCCGACCTCAACCCGGTCTCCGTCACCATCAACAAGGCGATGATCGAAATCCCGCCGCGCTTTGCCGGGCAAGCGCCCATCGGCCCTGAAACCGAGGCTACGAATAAGAAGAACGCAACCAGGAATGCTTTTGAAGACTGGTCGGGCGCCAAAGGCTTGGCGGAGGACGTACGCCGTTATGGCGCCTGGATGCGCAAAGAGGCAGAGCAACGTATCGGCCACCTCTATCCCAAAGTGCTGATTAAGGAAGCCTTGGCGGCCGAACGCGCAGATCTCCAGTCGATGGTGGGCGAAGAACTGACCGTCATCGCCTGGCTGTGGGCTCGCACCGTCAAATCGCCCAACCCGGCCTTCTCTCATGTTGATGTGCCGCTGGCATCGACTTTTATCCTGTCCAGCAAGGCCGGCAAAGAAGCCTACGTCGAGCCGATTGTGGAAGGGGACAGCTACCGGTTTGTTGTGCGTTGCGGACAACCTCCGGAAGGTGCAAAGAATGGGACAAAGCTGTCCCGTGGCGCGAACTTTCAATGTCTATTGTCAGATACACCAATTGAGCCAAAACATATCTATGCAGAAGCGAATGCAGGTCACATGGGTGTAAGGCTAATGGCTATTGTGGCGGAAGGAGAGAGGGGGCGTGTATATCTTGACCCTGTCTCTGGTCATGAAGAGATTGCAGCTCAAGCTCAACCAGATTGGAAGCCTGAAGTTGAGATGCCTGAAAATCCACGCTGGTTTTCTCCTCCACTTTATGGGGTGAAAAAATACGGCGACCTGTTTACCCCTCGTCAGCTCGTTGCGCTGACTACATTTTCTGATCTGGTGCAGGAGGCGATTGCCAAAATTCAGCAAGACGCGCTTGCCGCCCATTTTGCGGATGATGGTATATCGCTAGAGCAAGGCGGATGCGGTGCGCTGGCTTATGCGCAGGCAGTTGGTGTTTTCTTAGCCTTTGTTGTAGACAAAGCAACAGATTATTGGTCATCGATATGCACATGGCACTCTAGCCGTGAACTAATCCGTAATACTTTTGGACGTCAGGCAATCCCTATGACTTGGGATTATGCAGAAACAAATCCTCTATCAGATTCTGCTGGTAATATAAGTAGCGGAATTGAATGGGCAAAAAAGGTTATTGAGCTGCTCCCTCAAACAAGCATTGGGTATGCAACCCAAGCAGATGCGCAGTCTCAGCGAGTAAGTGCTAACAAGGTGATATCCACCGATCCCCCCTACTACGACAACATCGGTTACGCAGACCTGTCGGACTTCTTCTATGTGTGGTTACGCAAGAGCTTGCGTCCTATATTCCCCGGTCTGTACGCCAGCATTGCTGTGCCCAAGGCAGAAGAATTGGTGGCCACGCCCTATCGCCATGGAGGGAAGGACAAGGCCGAAGCCTTTTTCCTGGAAGGCATGACCCAGGCCATGCACAACCTGGCCGAACAGGCGCATCCCGTTTTTCCGGTCACCATCTACTACGCCTTCAAACAAGCAGAAACGAAGGGCGACGCAGGAACGTCAAGCACCGGCTGGGAAACTTTCCTGGCTGCCGTACTGAAGGCCGGTTTTGCCATTACCGGCACCTGGCCGATGCGAACCGAACTGAGTAATCGCATGATCGGTTCAGGCACCAATGCTCTTGCTTCCAGCGTAGTACTGGTCTGCCGCCAACGTGCCCCCTGTGTCAGGATTGTTGAGATGATCCCTTTTCCAGGGATTTCCATTTAATCCAGGGGGCCGGAAGTCCGCCATGTCGCGTTTACCCAAGGCTCG